>Ga0180434_10009140_pt1 | contig 10830 bp, 9 predicted proteins | sample SS_ome_7_FD_132453 | JGI IMG/M metagenome (GOLD analysis project Ga0180434, IMG submission 132453) | Hypersaline lake sediment archaeal communities from the Salton Sea, California, USA - SS_1_D_2 metaG | ecosystem: Environmental > Aquatic > Non-marine Saline and Alkaline > Hypersaline > Sediment... | reverse complement strand
TCAGTCCGTGCGTCGAAAGGCTCCGACAGGACGATGATTGGCTGGCCTTGGCAGGAAGACCCGTTTTTATGACTAGGATTGCGCACTTGAGTGAGCTGACGGATACGCAATAACGGCTGATGGCGAAGCACACACCACGGCCGAAGCCGGGTGGTCGTCTTCGTTTCGCCAGAAAGCAGTGGCGTCTGTGTTGCTTGAGGTGACTTGAAGTTGCGCGGAGAACGTATTACGATTAGCAAAAGGGTAATACTCACCCGGTGGTATCGGAACGGGCCAAGGAGGTTTTTTGAAACGTTGAGTCCAACGGAGATCGATCGCTTCGAGGATGGTGTTTGTTTCGTGGAGGGCCACGATGGACGTGGATAGAGGCGTTCTTGCTCTCGTGTTGGAAGAATCCAGTAAAAGGTGGTTGTGAAGCATTGAGGGGACTATGGCATTGAGGTGTTTCTTTTTTTATCGGGTAAATGTTGTGTGGGGGCTGGTGGCTTTGTGTCTCGTGCCGGAGGCTGGCGTCGTATGGGCAGAGGCGAGTGAGGATTCCCAGCAAGCAGAGGAGACGCCTGCACCCCATACCCACCTGCACCGCGGCAGGCCTGGTGTGAGTCGGGTAGCGGATCGTGTGCCGATTGACGAAGGGCTGGCGCAACCGTGGTGCGAATGGGAATGTCTTACGGGCGATTGGTGGGGATCACGGCCGTGGTTGGATGATCATGGGATTTCGTTCGAGATCATCTATACCGCGGATTACTTCGTGAATACACGAGGTGGATTGAACACATCCAACACACACACGTATCGCGGCCTGCTGGATATTGGCCTCACGATCGATACGGAAGCTTTGGGGTTATGGAAAGGCGGCACGGTGTTTGTGGATTTCCAGAATATCCACGGGCGAGACATTAGCCTACGTCATGTGGGCGATCTTCAGGCGTTGAACAACATCGACGCCCCGGACCGTACGCAACTGGCTGAGTATTGGTACGAGCAGCGCCTTCTGGACGACAAGGTCCGTGTCAAGCTTGGCAAAATGGATGCGAATGCGGATTTCGCCTACGTTGAATACGGGATGGAGTTCATTAACTCTTCAGCGGGTATCAATCCACAAATACCGGCCCCGCAATATCCGGACCCGGTACTAGGTATCGCGGTCTTTGTGGAGCCTGTGGAGTGGTTCTTTTTAGGAGCGGGGGTTTACGATGCTGACGGCAGCGGAGATCACACCGGTTTTGATACAGCCTTTCATGGCCGAAATGATTCGTTCACGATTGTGGAACTCGGTTTTCGGCCCACATTCACGTTGTTTGGACAAGAACTGACCGGTATTTACCGTGTGGGTGGCTGGTATCACAGTGGTACCTGGGACGTGTTCTTTGAAGACGACGAGGACGATGAACGTGAGCCGCCAACCCATCGAGGCAATGCCGGCGTGTACGTAGCATTTGACCAATTGGTTTTTTGTGAGCATCCGGAGATTGAGGGCGACACACAAGGTTTGGGGGCCTTTTTTGAATTGGGGTGGACGCCATCCTCGTACAATGAGATAAGCCAATTTTACGGCGCGGGTTGTCAATATGTGGGTTTGATCCCGACACGCGATAACGATGTGACGGGGCTCGGGTTGTTTCACGCAGGCCTTAGCGGTCGCGTCCAAGCGTTGGAACGTCGTTATTCGGAAACGGCTATTGAGTTGTTCCACAAGTTCCAAATCACGCCATCACTGAGTTTCAAGCCCGACGCTCAATACATCGTCAATCCTGGGGGCGACGGGCGGGATGCGTTGGCGTTCGGTCTTCGCATGGAAGCAGCCTTCTGAGTGGTGTGAATATCGCCGGCCAATCGTGTGGTCGTGCATTTTAGTTTCAGTCCATTCCGTTCGATTTGTGCGTTCACGGGTCGGGCTTGCCAGCGTCTTCTTTTCCCAATTTGATATGTGATCTCTGGCCTTTGGGGCGCGTTGGGTTACAATGGCTTGTCCAAGCGGACTCCATCCGAAAAACAACGAGGAAAGGTGAATTCCATGGTCGAACGGGAGCGTGTGTCACGGCGAAAGTTTCTCGGGACAAGTGTGGGGGCGGCATCGGTGGTTCTTAGCGGTTCGCGTTCATTGAAAGCGGCTGAGGCTGGCGATGATTTACGATGTGGCGTGATTGGTTTGGGGAATCGCGGCAAAGTGGTGCTTTCTGCGATTGACAGGTCGCCAAGTGTGCGCGTAGCGGCTTTGTGCGATATCCATGCGGGACGCCTCAATGAGGCTGCTGGCCTTGTTGAACAGGATAAGCCGAAGCTTTTTGACGATTACCGCAAGCTTTTGGATCATCCGGAACTCGATGCCGTTTTTGTCGAGACACCCTGTTATCTGCATAAAGAAATGATGGTTGCGGTTCTGCAATCGGGTCGACATTGTTATGGCGAGAAGCCGATGGCGCTGAATATTCCCGATCTCGACGAGATGGTTCGGGTCGTCAACGCAACGCAGAAAGTGTTTCAGATTGGCACGCAATTGCGTTATGCCCACCCGTGGCAATCAGCCGTCAAAGCCATTCACGCCGGCAGGATCGGCAAACCCGTGATGATCCGCGGACATCGTTACATTGCTGGCGATTTGCCTCACGACTGCAAGTGGTTGTTCGATGCCAAGCTGTCCGGGGATACCATTGTCGAGCAGGCGATTCACGAGCTGGATATCTTTAATTGGATCTTCAAGGGCTTACCTGAGCGAGCGGCCGGGTTTGGCGGCCAAGCGGTCCATTTCGAGCCGCCGGGCCGAAATATCATGGATCACTACACACTCTCGCTCGACTACGGCAAAAATAAAAAAGTCTCGTATGCGCATACGTTCCTTAGTGCACCGGGCGCTCCGGTCAACGGGCGCGGCCAGATCGTTTCCGGCGCGAAGGGGGTTATCGATGTCGAGAAGGGTAAGTTCTATCCCCGCAGTAAAAATAAACCGACCGACTTAGATCCTGCCGTGGCGATCGGTCATTCCAATGATATGGCAATCAATGACTTTTTTAGGTGTGTTCGCGAAAACAAGAAACCGTTGGCCAATGTCGAGACAGCCCGCAACTGCGCACTGACAGCGTTGCTGGGGCGCAAGGCCATCTACGAAAAACGTGTTGTTACGATGAAAGCACTTCTGGCGGAAGGATAAGACATGGCCGGTTCAGAGCCGATCGAAGGCGTCTCCGCTCTTTTTGACACACTTGCGTCTCGTGGGCAGGATCCGCGATCTGTTATCGATCGGCTCGAGTCCTTGACGATTGAGACGCCTTCTTGGGGTTACGCGGATACGGGAACGCGTTTCGGGAAGTTTCATCAGCCGTCCGCAGCTCGTTCCATCTTCGATAAGCTTGATGACGCTGCCCAGGTACACAAGGTAACCGGTGTATGTCCCGAGGTTGCCGTCCACGTTTTGTGGGACTTCCCCAATGGCCCGGACGACAAGGTCGTTCAGCATGCCGCGAAGGCCGGTATTCGTATCGGCGCGATCAACCCGAACGTGTTTCAAAGCCAGTGCTACAAGTTTGGGAGTTTCGGTAACCGCGATCCGGAGGTGCGACGTCGAGCGATTCAACACTGTCTCGATTCCGTCGAACTGGGCAAGGCGGTCGATAGTCACATTCTCTCGCTTTGGTTTGCGGATGGGACGAATTATCCGGGGCAAGACGATATGCGTGCCCGGAAGGGCCGCTTCACGGAGGCTCTGCGTGAGGTTCACCGAGCCATGCCGCCAAGCATGACGATGTTGGTCGAGTACAAGCCGTTTGAGCCGGCGTTTTATCATACGGATATTGCTGACTGGGGAATGGCGTTCTTGATGGCTCAGGCGGCTGGTCCGCAAGCGAAGGTACTCGTGGACACGGGACACCACTACGCCAGTCAGAACATCGAGCAAATTGTGGCCTGGTTGATTGACGAGGATATGCTAGGCGGCTTCCACTTCAACGATCGTCGATACGCGGATGACGACCTCACGTTCGGTAGCATTGATCCGTATCAGAGCTTTCGTATCTTCAACGAGATCGTGGCGGCTGAAGAGGAACGCGGCAAGTCCTTGGACATTGCTTACATGGTGGATCAGTCCCATAATCTCAAGCCGAAGATTGAGGCGATGATTCAGACGGTGACCACCTGTCAAGAGTTATTCGCCAAAGCGCTGTTGGTAGATCGGCGCAAGTTACGCGATGCCCAGGCCAAGGCTGATGTCGTGATGGCTGAAGAGGTGCTCCGCAGTGCCTTTTTTACGGATACACGCCCATTGATGGCCCACGTCCGGCAGGAGATGGGCCTGGAGCCGGACGCTCTGGCGGCTCACCGGGCCAGCGGTTACGAGGTCCGTGTGACGAAGGAACGCACGGAGAAGTATGGCGAGCCCTCGGAAGCGAGCTATGCGTAAGAAGAAGAGCCCAACCTGTTTGCAGGGGAGGCGGGAGAAATGGGACCCCGGTTGCTGTAGGTGGCGCGGAGGGGCTGGAAAAAAGATGCGGGATTGGATACCTACACGGGGGGGCTCATGTCGGGTAGAATAAGAAACCAGTCCGAGTGGGGCCTTGGGCTTGGTAACCTGAATAGAGAGGCGGTCGAAATCTGTTGGTCCATTGGGAGGTTATACCGTGGCCAAATTTTCACTTCGTCGCTATGACACCCAGGCTCGTTTCAGCATGGTCGTGTCTTTGCTTTCGGTTGTGCCGTTGCTTGGGATGGCATGGGTCATTTTGCAACAGTTTGATATGTCGGAATTACTCATCTACTACGGTAAGAATCGCAAGATAGCCGTCTATGCCAGTACGTTGGTTACGCTGGGCCTGTCCGTGGTCGGTTTCGGCTTTGGTTTGAACAGTGCTGGGCAGCGCCGTAATGATAAACCTCAATTGTCCTGGATTGGCTTCTTTGTTGGTGCCTGTGTCTTTTGCCTTGCCATCATTCTGTTTGCCTTGTTCCGTTTCCGGGGGGAGTCGGTTATCCCTGCGTAAGAGGATCGATGATCGATGCTGGGTTCGCGTGTTTTTTTGGATCTGAGTTGTCTCGAATGAATGTCTCACTTTTTGTTACTTGTCTCACCGATCTGTTTTACCCTGACGTCGCGGAATCCGTTGTTCGGGTGTTGAGTCGGCTTGGTCACAAGGTGGATTTTCCCGCCAGCCAGACGTGTTGTGGGCAACCCGCACTGAACAGTGGATTCCTTGACGAGGCCCGCGCGATTGCCGTCCGCATGATGGACGTATTTGAATCGGCCGAGACGGTGGTCACGCCGTCGGCTTCCTGCTGTTCGATCGTGCGTGAATACTATCCTTACTTAACGAAAGACGATCCCGTTTTGCATGCGCGTGCCCAGGCGATGGCGGATAAGACATTCGAGTTTGTCGAATTTCTGGAGAAAAAGCTTCAGGTGGATTGGTCGGCGTGGAATCTGAGTTACCCCGCGGTTGCGACCTATCACTACAGTTGTCATAACCGCGGCATCGGGATAACCGACGAGGCCGTCAAGCTGCTTTGCAAGTTCAAGGATCTCGACTACCGGCAATTGGAGAAGATGGAGCAGTGTTGCGGCTTTGGCGGTACGTTTTCGGTCAAGTTTGGCGACATCTCGGGGGCCTTGGTTCGCGACAAAGTGAAATGCATCAAAGAAACAGGTGCCAAGCTGCTCGTGGTGAATGACGGTGGTTGTGCCATGAATATCGTGGGGCAATGCAAGCGAGAAGGTTATGAGATTGAGGCGAAGCACATCGCGCAGCTTTTAGATGAAGCCATGCAGCGATGCGAGGTGCCGACCAGCGAGGTGTGTCGATGAGTGCGGGGCGGGCTGGGCAACGTGAATTCAAACCCGATTTCAAACGCAAAGCTGCGCTCGCGGTGCATGATAAGCATCTTCGCGAGACGTTCGATCGGTGTACACGTCGTCAGGACGTGGGCCGTCGGGCGGCGCTGCCCGAGCTAGGCGATCCGCTGGCGGTGCGCAACTTGGCGGCCCGAATCAAGAACCACACCCTGCAGAATCTCGACCGTTATCTCGAACAGTTGATCGACAACGTCGAGAAGCTCGGTGGGCAAGTGCATTTTGCCGAAACGGGGGAGCAAGCATGTGCAATCGTGACCGATATTGCACGCCGTACGGGGAGCAAGTCGATCGTCAAGGGCAAGTCCATGGTCAGCGAGGAAATCGAGCTGGATGATGCCCTTGAAGCTGCCGGACTGGATGTCGTTGAGACGGACCTCGGTGAGTATATCCTCCAGCTTTCCCGCGAGAAGCCCTGTCACATTGTGACACCTGCGATTCACATGACCAAAGAGGGCGTTGGTCGGTTGTTTGCGGAGAAGCTCGGCATCGACTACACAAACGATCCGGAATCGCTGACAGCGGCCGCCCGCACAGTTTTGCGCGAGAAATTCCAGCATGCCGATATGGGAATGACGGGTGCGAACTTCGCAGTCGCGGAGACAGGCAGTATTTGCATCGTGACCAACGAGGGCAACGGCCGATTTTGTTCCTCCCGGCCGCGCGTGCTGGTTACGATGATGGGTATCGAGAAAGTCATTCCGCGGATGAAGGACTTGAGTGTTTTCCTCAAGTTGCTCAGTAAGAGCGCCACCGGTCAGCGCATGACGTGCTATACGAGTCTCATCAATGGACCTAAACGGCCTGATGATTTTGACGGCCCCGAAGAGTTCCATCTCGTTATTATCGATAAGAACCGTACCAAAATCTTGGCAAGCGACTATCGCGAAACGCTTCGTTGCATCCGCTGTGGGGCCTGTTTGAATGCGTGTCCGGTGTATCGCACGATCGGCGGACATACGTACGAAAGCGTCTATCCCGGTCCTATCGGTAAGCTCATCACACCGATGTTACGATGTTTGGAGACCTATGAGCACTTGCCGCAAGCTTCGACCTTGTGTCATGCATGCTTCGAAGCTTGCCCGGCGCGTATCGATACTCCACGCATGCTGATTGAAATGCGTTACGAACTGCGCAAGAGGGGCCGAATGCCTTGGCTTTACCGCATCGGGTTCAAGTTCTGGCGGATCGGGATGAACTCGAAGTTTCTTTATCATTGGGGTGCCAAGTTCTATCACTGGTCTATGGACTTGTTTGCACGCGAGGGTTGGCATCGAAGATTGTTCGGCCCGGCTGCCGAATGGACGAATCAGCGTGATTTTCCTGCGTTAGCGGATCGTCCGTTCCATGATCGCTGGGCCAAACTCGAGGCCGAACTCGATGCGATGGAACGCCAGACGAAGGAGAAGTAATTCGTGTTGGGTGAGACCCGAGGACAGTTTCTGACGCGCGTTCGCAAAGCCCTGACCCACCGGGGCAAGCCGGTGGATTTGCCCGCCGACGTGGAGATCGCGCGTGTTATTCGTTCTGATGAAGATCTCGCTCAAGTATTCATGACGCGCGCCGAAGAAGCCAAGATACACGTTTATCGCGTCGCCGATGAGGATGCGATGGTGGATAAGGTCATCGAGCTGCTCGTCGCGACCCGGGCTACGAGCACGATGGTGCCGGTGGTCGAGACCTTTCCCGCTCGCGATCGGCTTGTGACACGAATACAGGAGCAGGGGATCGTTTTATGCGACACCGATGATCCGGAGGCGTCATTTTCCGCCGATGTCGGTATCACCGATGTTCGAGCCGCGATTGCTGAGACGGGATCCATGTGCATCGCGAGCGGCGGTGGCCGTCGCCGATTGGCCAGTCTTGCCGTGCCTTGTCATATTGCGATCGTGCGGGCCGAACAAATTGTGCCCGATCTCATTGATTGGACGAGTTCGCTTGGCAACGATCTAGCGGCCTCGGAGGTGCTGGTTTCCGGCCCCAGCAAGACGGCCGATATTGAACTGCTGCTTGTGATGGGTGTTCACGGCCCCAAGGTTGAACATGTTATTCTCATCGGCTGATTCGCGTTTCACAACCGCGGATTCAGTCCGCCTCTTCACCATCGTGGTAGTTGGATTCGCTGATATGTAGCGCCCGCAACACATCGCGCTGCTCAACCACGCCAAGCAACCGCCGCGACTCATCGTTCTCGAGGATGGGGAGCGAGCCGACGTCATGCTCGTGGAACACATCAAGAAGTTCGCGGAGCGGCTGATCGGCCATCGCGACGACCGGGGCGGTGTTGGCCATGTCGTAGGCGCTGAGAAACTGAGCCAATGCTGAATTATAAACGAGATTACGAAGATCTTTAAAATCAATGGTGCCGACAAGGTGACCCTCGTTGTCGATGACAAAGAAGTGGTTAAGGCGCGATCGTTCGACGAATCGCAATACGTCAGCCATATTCGCTGTATCGGCTAGCGTATCGATGTTGGTTCGCATGACGTGGCGAGCTGTAAGTGCTTGCGTTTGCTTGTTGGTGCGCGTTGCTTGGCTGGGCCTTAGACTTTGGCGAAGCCTTGAGAAAACCGTTGATGCTTGTGTGACAGCATGGCTTCGGCGGGCAATCAAGCTGACCGCTTTGATTTCACCGGCGCGCACGACCGCCCGTTTTGTCGCTAAGGGTCCGATGAGCTCGAAGACGGCAACCGATGCTAGGATCACCGTGTTCACGTTCTGTGCTGCAGGATCGGGTTGAAACACCCCATCGACCGTTTGGCCCCAATGTTCGACAAGAAACTTGCCAAGACCAATGGCAACGCCCGCCTGGCAGAGCATGCCCGTTCCGATAGAGGGCGAAACACGACTGGCGGCGCCGAGCCACCAGACGCCGAGTGCGCCGCCGGCGATTTTGCCCACCGTGCGCATGGCGATGTACGCGACACCGACGGCTCCGATGTATCCGAGTTCGCCAAGTTGCAGCTTGAAACCAGCAAGCACGAAGAATAAAGCGTAGATCGGATCGCTGAACGTGGCGATCCTTTCGCGCAGCTGTTGGGGTTGGATCGAGAAATTCGTGAAGGCCACGCCCATGAACAAGCAAAGGATCAGGTAGTTCATGCCGAAGGGTTTCGCGCCGACGCTGACCGCGAACATGGTGCTGAAGAACAACAAAAGTGTTTCAAAAGGTGTCAGAATAATGTGAAGCAGGGAAAGGAGCAGGCCGAGAACGAAGCCGACAACCGCACTGCCGACGGTGGCAACGACAATGCCCCATGCGAGCCCGTAGTCCATGTGCTCGGCATGGATCACGTTGATTTCGGCAAATACGAGGAAAGCGATGTAGAACAACACGATGGATGCGAGGTTATTCAGGCCGGTCAACAGGATAATGTGATCGGTTAAGGCCCCTTTGGCTTCATACTGACGAAGCACGTGGAGCGTGGCAGCAGGGGCGGTGGCGACAGCGGCGATTCCGAGAAAGACGGCTTGCGCAGGATGCCCTGACCGGGTGACGACCCAGATAAGAGCGATGGTCGCGAAAACGGCAACCGCGACGACCACGATTTCGGCTGCGGCAAACTTCCAAATGTGTCGGCCGATGGTTTTCAGATGTGGACCATCAAACGTCGAGCCAATGGCAAAAAGAATCAAACACAACGCCAGTGTCTTGATGAGCTCGGCCGTCGGCATCGCAGGGCCAAGGTGTAAATCGAGGAGTTCCTTGCTGCCCGCCCCCCATTGGCAGATGAATCGGCAGACAATTCCCAGAACAAGATAGCCGACGACCCGTGGCACGTGTGTGATACGTGATATTCGGATTCCCACGACCGCGGTTGCCAGAAGAACGGCAATCAGCAGGGCGGTTACGGATGATTCAGGCCAGCTTATGAAACAAAGCATTTGCACAGGGTCGACCAGGTCGATTGTTGTACCGCGTTAGGCCCAATGCCCGACGCAGCAGGAGCATACGCAAGAGTGGATTCGATGACAAGTTGTGGGATCATGGCCGGGACAAGCGGTGACCGATGTGAGTGTCCCGTTATTTTGTTACACGTCCATCGTTTCGCTGACGTCATGGCGGCGTGCGAGTCGCAGGGGAAAGTCGCGGCCGAGCTGGTGACGATGTGTATCAAAGGCAACCTCCGGATCGTTGTTTTGCTCGCTGAGGTGAGCGAGGGCGACCCAACGAAGATTTTTGCGGGCGGCCCAGATCAGGTCGGCTGCTTCGCCGTTCGACAAATGCCCGCCGGTGCTGCGAATACGCTCCTGTAAATACCATGGATAGGGACCTGCCTCGAGCATGTGTGGATCATAGTTGCTTTCGAGGTAAGCTGCGTCGAGTGTGGGAAGGAGCGATCGCAACGCATCGAACGGATGGCCGAGGTCGGTTAGGACCCCCAATCGCTTGCCGTCATGCTCGATCACGAAGCCGACCCCATCGGCAGCGTCATGTGGGGTTGGAATTGTGTGTACGGTTACATCACTGAAATGAAGCTTATCGCCGGCGTTGAAGTAATGCACGTCATTGAGTGGCCCAAGATCACACGGGACCGCGCGATGTGTTTTGCGGGTCATGAAGATCGGTACCTTGAATTTGCGTTGAAAGACGCCGGCACACCGTACATGATCGATGTGGTTGTGCGAGATAAGGAGGGCGTCGGCGTCGTGGATATCCCGTCCATGGACGCGCATTCGGCCCTGGGCCATTTTGCCGGAGATCCCCGCGTCAATGAGCAACCGCACGTCGCCGGCCTCGACATAGATCGCGTTGCCGTTCGACCCACTCTGTAACGAAAACGTGATCATGCATAGAGCTCCACGGGAAACGCCGTATTATAGCAGATGAGCAAGGTAACGTGTCGTTCGTGGGTCTGTTCTATGCACATGGGGTCCGTGACAGTTTTGGCGGGGGCTTTTCCGATGATTATGGTGTAGGCGGGCAGCCATGGAGGGCTGGCCTTCGGTTGGGGCGTCATGGAGGAATTTTGATATGCCGGCACGAACGACAC
>Ga0180434_10009138_pt1 | contig 10831 bp, 9 predicted proteins | sample SS_ome_7_FD_132453 | JGI IMG/M metagenome (GOLD analysis project Ga0180434, IMG submission 132453) | Hypersaline lake sediment archaeal communities from the Salton Sea, California, USA - SS_1_D_2 metaG | ecosystem: Environmental > Aquatic > Non-marine Saline and Alkaline > Hypersaline > Sediment... | reverse complement strand
TGTTGGTCGCCCTCCGTTCATTGGCTATCGCGGATTATTCATACGGGCTTGTAGTGAGCCGATTCATCGGGTCCAGACCGCCCGAGGCGGCTTCCGACCGCATGAATGCGGTCACTACAAACGGCGTATGAATAATCCGGGCTGTGCAAGGCTCAATAAGGCGCGCCTGAGGAGGCTCGGGGTGACCGACTTCATGCGGTCGGGGAACGGGCGCGCGGAAGAGCTTGGGGGGAAGCCCCGGAGAATCGGGCCACCACGCCCCCCCTTATTGGGGCACGGGCTCCCGACATGGCCCTCGCCGCGTAATCCTCTGTGCCGGGGGACCTTCGGTCGAGCCGTCGGCGGGGTCGGGAGACCCTCGCCGAACAAGGCGTTTTGCGCCGCGCGCAGCCACAGTGGGGGGCAGGCTTCCTTGCAAGGAATTTGCAGAGAAAAGAGGGGGCGCGGCAGCCTGTCTGCTGGGTTGAGGGGAGGGGGGTCTCAGCGGCAAAAGCCGTGTAGGCCGGCCGGTTTGAGGGTACGCGGGCGGACCGAGCCTGCCGCAAAGCCATGGACGCCCCCGCGGGGGGAGTGGTAGAATGGGAGTGCTGGGGTTCGGATCCGATCCGGGTGGCTGTGGTGGAGCGAAGCGATGCCGCAGGGCGGCGTCTGTCTGGAGACGCGCCGGCCATCCACCCCGGCCCCTCGAACCTGCACGCCCATCTTCCGAATCCGCTTCGTGCTGAGTCCGGATTGCCTTCCGTCTGACTGCAAGGGAAAGCCCGGATGGTTCAAGAAGTGAGAGAGACGAGAGACGACGGCATCCCCCTCGACGTGGGCGAGTCCGCTCCGCGATACCGCCGATACAAGCGGAGAAAACCGGCTTGGGTCACCTGGGCGCAGATCGGCGCGATCCCGGCGGTCGTGTTGGCCGTGGCGGGAGCGGTGGCGTGGGTCGTCACGCAGGACTCGAGGGCCTTGGTGATCTTGCCGATCGAGGATCAGGAGATCACGCAAGGCGACGAGCTGCGAATGCAGATCCCCATCCGCCGGGCGGGCTTCAATCGGGGCCAACTGGCGTACCGCCTCTCCGGGGCTCCGCCCGGATCGACGTTCGATGAAGAAAGGGGGGTCTTTTGTTGGGCCACGACGAAGCGGCACGAGCCGGGCACCTACGAGATGGTCGTCAAGGTGCGTGCCGCCGGGCCGAAAGCGTACGGCGACGAGCGGAAGTTCGCCGTGCGGCTTCTCGGGCGCTCGCCCGGGCGTGACGAGGGGGCGGAAGCAGACGGCGAGCTGTCGTTCGACGACGCGTTCAACAGGGAATTCGAGCCCACGAATCCGTACGAGGTCGAGGAGGAGCCGACTCCCCGGGGCAAGATCGACGAGCTCGTGTTCGCCAAGTTGAAGGAGCTGGAGATCGAGCCGGCCAATCCGTGCTCCGACGCGGCGTTTGTCCGCCGGGTGTATTTCGACACGATCGGCACGCTGCCCACTGCCGAGGAGGCGAGGAGCTTTCTGGACGACGAGGACCCCGACAAGCGTGCCAAGCTGATCGATGCGCTGCTCGAGCGCCCGGAGTTTGCCGACTACTGGGCGATGAAGTGGTGCGACCTGTTTCGGGTCAAGGCGGAGTTCCCCATCAACCTGTGGCCCAATGGCGCCCAGGCGTACCACCACTGGATTCGGGCTGCGATCCGCGACAACATGCCTTATGACCGGTTCGTCCGGGAGCTGCTCACCGCGTGCGGCAGCAATTTCCGCACGCCGCAGGTCAATTTCTATCGGGCCCTGCAAAGCAAGGAGCCGCAGGCCATCGCCGAGGCGGTCGCCCTGGCGTTCATGGGAGTGCGCGCGGAGAGCTGGCCGCCGGAGCGATGGGAGGGCATGGCCGTCTTCTTCTCGCAAGTCGGGTTCAAGCCGACGCGCGAGTGGAAGGAGGAGATCATCGTCTTCGACCCGCACAAGGCCGAGGCCGATTCGGACGCCCCCCCGCCCCCGCCGGTCTTTCCCGACGGAACCGCGGGCGAGCTTCCGCCGGGGAAGGACCCGCGGGAGGTGTTCGCCGATTGGCTGATCGACCCCGAGAATCCCTGGTTCACCCGGCACATCGCCAACCGCGTGTGGTGCTGGCTGGTGGGGCGCGGCATCGTGCACGAGCCCGACGACATCCGGCCGGACAACCCGGCGCAGAACCCCGAGCTGCTGAACTGGCTGGCGGAGGATCTGGTGCGGGGGAACTACGATTTGAAGCACACGTACCGTTCGATCCTCAATTCCCAGACGTACCAGCTCTCGTGCGTTCCCAAGAGTGAAGGGCCCGAGGCGGTCGAGAACTTCGCCTGCTATCCGCTTCGCCGGCTCGAGGCGGAGGTGCTCCTCGACGCCCTCTGCCAGATTACGGGAACCACGGAATTCTATACCAGCATGATTCCCGAGCCTTTCACGTTCATTCCGCAGAAGCAGCGCTCGATCGCGCTACCCGACGGCAGCATCACCAGCAGCGTGTTGGCGACGTTCGGGCGTCCGCCGCGCGATTCGGGCCTGGAATCGGAGCGCAACAACCGATTTACGGCCGCGCAGGCGCTGCACCTGCTCAATTCGGTCCACGTTTTGGAGAAGATTCGGAAGGGGCCCCGGCTCCAGGAGCTTCTGAGATCGACCCCCTCGGACGAGATGATGGAGTCCCTGTATCTGACGATCCTGTCGCGCCGGCCGACCAACGCGGAGGCGGGGGAGATCTCCTGGCAGTGCAATTCACGCCAGGGGGCGGAGGATTTGGCCTGGGCGCTGATGAATAGTGACGAGTTTATCTATCGGCACTGAACCGCCGACCTGACGGGCCGGTTTTACGCGGTTGGAGAAAATGGGAGAGGTACCATGACTGCGAAGCGAACTCCGGTCGTTCCCGATTCGAGCCACGGACCGATTTCCCGCCGCGAAGCAATCCGGCGCGGTGTGCTCGGTTCGGCCGCCGTGCTGGCGGGCGGGCAACTGGGCGCCGGCGCCGAGCCAGCCGCAGAAACCCCGGCCGCCGAAGGCGCTGCGAAGGGTGAGGGCGAGAAGAAGAAACCGATCGAAGCGAAAGCCGAGGCGGTCATCCAGCTCTGGTTGTGGGGCGGCCCCCCCCACACCGACACGTTCGATCCCAAGCCGGACGCCGGCGCCGACTACACGGGCCCGCTGACCGGCGTGCTCGACACGAACGTCAAGGGGATTCGGGTCGGCGATTCGATCCCGGAGCTGGCCAAGGTGGCCGACAAGTACTCGATCATTCGGTCGATGACGCACGGCGTGTTCGCCCACGAAACGGCCGCCTACATGACGCAGACCGGCCGGATGCCCGGCGGCCGGCTCGTCTACCCGGCGGCGGGCGCCGTGGTGGCCGCGTTCAAGGGCTTCGAGGAGGGTTCGGAGAGCCTGATTCCGCCCTACATCGTCATCACTCAGCCGCAGGGCCGGTTCTCCGAAGCCGGGTTCATGGGCATCCGCTACAAGCCGTTCGCCACCGGCGGCGATCCGAACGCCGCCCGGTTCGCCGTCCAGGGGATCGTCGCGCCGGGCATCTCCGACGAGCAGCAACAGCAGCGACGCGATCTGCTCGCAAAGGTGAACACGCTCGCCAAGTTCATGGAAAACGATCCCCAGGTGGCCGACGCCAAGGAGGCCCGGGAGAAGGCGTACGATCTGATCCTGGGCGACGCGGGCAAGGTGTTCGACCTGAACGAGGAGGACGACGCGCTGCGGCAGCGCTACGGCCGGACCACGTTCGGCCAGTCCTGCCTGGTCGCGCGCCGGCTGATCGAGAAGGGAGTGAAGTACGTCACGATCAACTACGGCGGTTGGGACTCGCACAAGGACCATTTCCCGACGATGCGCCGGAAACTGCCGGAAATGGACAAGGGCATGGCCACGCTCATTTCCGACCTGTCGGACCGCGGGCTGTTGGAAAGCACCATCGTCTGGTGGACGGGCGAATTCGGGCGCACGCCCAAGATCGACTGGAGCTCGCCCTGGAACGGCGGACGCCATCACTACGGCCACGTCTTCTCGTCGGTCGTGGCGGGCGGGGGGTTCCAGGGCGGCCAGGTCGTCGGCGAGTCCACGTCCAAAGGCGAGTACGTCAAGGACCGGCCCGTCTACCCCAGCGACCTCATCGCCACGATCTACGAGCTGCTCGGCATCGATCCGGGTGCCGGCCTTCCGCACCCGATGGGCGAGTTCGTCCGCGCGATCCCCGCCCCGGAGGACGGGGTGAAGATGGCCGGCCGGCTGACGGAGATCACGTGATCGCGGAGCGCACCATGAAGAGCTTTCGACGGCAGGCAATCCCGGCCGTGGCGGTCCTGCTCGCCGCCACCTCCTACCTCCCCGCTCAGACGGCGCCGAAGGTCCCCCACGTCGGCTACGTCTACCCGACCGGCGGCCAGCGGAACACCTACTTCGAGGTCACCGTGGGCGGCCAGTACATCAAGGAAGCCGGCGAGGTCTACATCTCCGGCAAGGGGGTGAAGGCGGAGGTGGTCGGGTGGTACCGGCCGATGACACGCGGGGAATACATCGGGCTCAGCCAGAGAATTCGGTTTACCCGCGAGAGGATGGAGGAGGAGCTGAAGAAGAAGGGGAAGACCGGCCGGGTCACGCAAGAGATGGTCTACAAGGAAGCGGCCGTCACCGAGGAAATGCTGAAAGAGATGGAGATCTATCGCAAGCGCGACGCCGACCCGAGACGCCAGCCCAACGACCAGATCGCCGAAGAGCTCACGCTGAAGGTCACCATCGAGGGCGATGCCGAGCTGGGGAAGCGCGAGATGCGCGTGATCACCCCGGACGCCATGTCGAACCCGATCTGGTTTCAGGTCAACCAGTGGGACGAGCGTTACGAGACCGAACCGAACGACGAGAAGCCCGATCCGACGATCGGCTCCACGCTTCCGGTCGTGGTGAACGGCCAGATCTTCCCCGGCGACGTCGACCGGTTCTCGTTCACCGCCAAGAAAGGGACCCGCCTGGTCATCAGCGCCGACGCCCGGGAGCTGATGCCCTACCTGGCCGACGCCGTGCCCGGCTGGTTCCAGGCCGTGCTGGCCCTCTACGACGCCGAGGGGAACGAAGTGGCCTACGCGGGCGCGTTCTACTACCGGCAGGACCCGGTGATCTACTACGAGGTGCCCGCCGACGGCGAGTACTTCTTCGAGATTCGCGATTCCATTTACCGCGGGCGCGAGGATTTCGTCTACCGGGTCACGCTGGGGGAGCTGCCCTTCGTGACCGGCATTTTTCCCCTGGGCGCCCGGGCCGGCACCGAGGTCGACGTGGAGCTTCAGGGCTGGAATCTCCTGGACACCCATCTGAGCGTACGCGCCGTCGTGGACCGGAACCGTCCCGTCCGCTGGTATTCCATTCCGCAGAACGACAAGGTTTCCATCCGTTTCCCGCTGCGGATCGATATGACGTCCGAGGTGCTCGACCGGGAGCCGAACGACACGCCGGAGACGGCCCAGGAGGTGACGCTGCCGATCATCGTCAACGGTCGCATCGACAAGCCGGACGACCGGGACGTGTTCAAGTTCGACGGGTACGGCACGATCGTCGCCGAGGTCTACGCGCGGCGGGCCGGGTCGCCGGTCGATTCGGCGCTCTCGCTGACCGACGCGACGGGCAAGGAGATCGGGTTCAACGACGATTTCTGGGACAAGGCGCAGCCGTTGATCACGCACCACGCCGATTCCCGGCTCCCGGTCGTCCTGTCGGGCGAGAGCCCCTTCTTGCTGCAACTGAGCGACGCGCAGCGGATGGGTGGGGAGGATTTCATTTACCGGTTGTACATCAGGCCTCCGGTGCCCGATTTCGTCCTGCGCGTGGTGCCCTCCTGCATCATCGCCCGGCCCGGATCCACCGTGCCGATCACCGCGCACGCCCTGAGGAGGGACTACGACGGCGACATCGAGCTCTCGCTGGTCGACCCGCCCCCCGGATTCCGGATCAGCGGCGGCGTGGTGCCCCGCGGCGTGGAGAAGATGCCGCTGACGTTGACGGTGCCGCCCACCACCAGCGAGGAGCCCATCCTCCTGGAGATGGACGGCAACTCGGTGCGCAGCCGGAGGAGCCGGGTGAAGATCGTGCGTCCGGTCGAACCGTCGGAGGACATGATGCAGGCGTTCCTCTGGCGGCAGATTGTGCCCGCCGAGCAGTGGGCCATCGTGCTCAGCGGCAAACCGGCCCGCAAGGTCCCGCTGGCGCCGGCCACCGATCGCGTCGAGCTGAAGCTGGGCGAAACGACGCTCCTGGGCACGCGGTTGACGGCGAAGAACGTCGCGACGCAGGATCTCACCGTCGCGCTGCGCGACGCGCCCGACGGCATCACCGTCGAGAAGGTTTCGCCCGAAGCGCTCGGCCTGGGCGTCCTGATGGCGACCGACGCCGAGAAGGTCAAGTCGGGCCAGCGAGGCAACCTGATCTTCGAGGTCTTCCGGGAGTACACCCCCCCTGCCAGCGAAGCCAACCCCACGCCCCAACCCCGCCGCACGTCCCTGGGCCTCCTTCCCGCCGTCCCCTTCGAAGTGGTCGGACGAGCGCCGCGCAGATAGCCCTTCACCCGGCCTCCACCAACTCGTTCAACCGCGAGCCGAAGTTGTGCGCGGGCAGCGACGGCTGCGCGGCGGTCGCGCCCACGCTCGGGAATGCCGGCCGCGCGGAGGCGTTGGGGGAGCGATGACGGGCCCGCCGCGGGGCACGCTCTACGACGACTCGGTCGCGGGGAAGTCGCTTGTGCGGGGGGGGCCGCCAAGGGCCCCGTCGTTGGGGCAACGGCCGGAGGCAGCGCGGGGGGGCGTGGGCGCGGGTCCACCCGGTTGGGGCATCCGCGGCTCACGGCCCGGACGTCCGGTCGGTGGCCGCTTCTCGCGGCCGGGTGGAGCGGAATATTTGCTTTTCTTCACGGCCGGGACGTGCTATGCTCCCAGCTTCGCCGGCATCGTCATGCCGATCGAGCTGCGTCCGTCGCGATTCAAGGGACGGACCATCGAGCAAGTCTTCGGGAGGTCTTATTGACCCTTGCGCAGTCAATGCACGAGGGCGACCAACGGGAGCCCGGTTTTTCCGGCCTCCCGTTGGTCGGCCTTGATCGTTCGCAATGCAAACATCAGTAGCAGCTCGTCGCCGCCTTCATCCGGTCGCGCGGTGGTTGCGTCGCGCGGCCGTTGTGGGGTGAAGTGACTTAGTACGTTCGCTTCTAAGACACGCTCGGACGCCCCCCATTCACGTGCGGGGCGATCCCTTTTTCGTTGGGGAGCCGTACGGCGCGCCGCAGGCCGCCGTGGCTTCCCTGACGCGGGTTCCGCGGGTCACCGCCAGCGGTGCGTGGTGCGTGATGACCAAGCTCCTCGACCAGAGAGGGAGCACACACGATGGGAGCCGGGGATGAAGCGAGAGTTCCAGCGGGTTTTGGCGGGAATGAGCATGGACGACGTGGAGGCCGTTCTCGGCCCTCCCGAGGAATCACACGCCACGAGCTTCGGGGCCGAGAGGATGACCACCTGGGCCTATCGCGCCGACGGCCGACGCCTCTTCATCTGGTTCGATGAAGACGGCCGGGTGAAGCTCAAGAGCAACGTCTGACCGCTTCGCGGGACCTTCTTGGCTCGGGTGAGTGCTCTCGGTGGCGACGCAACCGCCCCTTCGAGTCCGGATCGCCCCCCCGCGGCCCCAAAACGGAGGATCGGCTCGCCCGCGGATCAGCGCTGCGAACCACGATCGTGCCTGCCATCACCCATACGGCGAAGAATGCCAGGCAGAGCAGGGCGTGAATCAACTCGATGGGCATGATGGGCACCGAGGCGGGAAGCAGCCTCCGGCGGGAGGGCCGGCAGTCTCTGGCCGTGTCATCGGCCTGCCCAGTGGCCCCGCTGGAGACTCTCGCCCGCCCACGGCCCAACCCCATCGACCGTGTGCCAGACCGCAGAAGACAAGCTCGGCACGATCCGCGGGACCGCCATCTCCCGCTGGACCACCCAAAAGTTGCTCGCCGGCCCACCCGCAAGAAGTACGCCAGGCCAACGCGAAGAAACGCGACCCATAATGGACAAAACGAAGCCCATTTTCTGTCTGGAATAGACGCCGGCGGCGGGTCGCCCTCCTCCGGCACGATTCGGCTCATTCCGAGGCGGCCATTGCCCGGCGACGGGCTCGGGCGTCGATGATTCTCATCTCCAGCTCCGCCTGAGCCTTGCGGACCCACCGCTCCAGGTTGTGGAACCACTCGTGGGCTTTCTTGTCGTGCATGGAGAAGCCCTCGATCTCGCATTCCCGGCTCCGGTTGGCCATCTCCCGCATGATCGCGGCCAAGTCGAGCAGTCGGAGTGCGAATTGGTCCAGCGTGTCGGGGTCGTACGGTTGGAGCGTCATGGGGCCTCCTGGCGGTCGCAGCCACGCGAGCTCGGTTGCTTGGGAGGGTGTGTCTGAAGGAAATTCTAGCCAAATCGGGCCCCCACGTCGAGCGGTCCGGTCGCAGACCCCCGTACAGTCCCGGATGAAGAAAGGGCGTACGGAAACACAAAATATACATTAAAGTGTCCAAAAGCTGCTTGAAAAAATGTATATTTAGTGCTAGCTTGCTCGTGGTCAACGCGGGCCGGGGGCCGCCAGCCTTGGCCCCGGGTGGGACGGACACCTCTTGTGCCGGATCGGCACACCCGCCGCACGAGGCATCCTTGTGGCGCACGTGGCAAAGGAGGACCTGCCCATGGTCGACAGCGACAATCCGTGTCGGCTGACGCCGCCTCAAGGCGCGGCCCTCGACGCCGCGGTGCAGGCAATCGCCCGAGCCGTGGCCGGGTGGCGCGTGTCGGAGGTGGTGGCCGCCAAGGCCCGGGGCCTGATCGCCGGCTACCACGCGCGTTGGGCCCGGAGCGGATGGAAGGCCGCGTTGGTCGCCCCCGTGTTTCACCTGCCGATCGTCAACCCGCCGACCGGCGCTCGGTCGAAGACGTTCACGCAGGCGGGCCGATGCGACGGCGTGGTCGTGCGCGACCGCCGGGAGTGGCTTTTGGAGTGGAAGACCGTGGGGGAAGAGATCGATCGGCGGGACGCCCCGTTCTGGGGCCGACTGACGGTCGACACGCAGATCGACACGTACGCCCAGGCCCGGCTTCAGCAAGGGCGGCCGGTGGCCGGCGTCCTCTACGACGTCGTGCGCCGGCCCCACGTCAAACCGCGGCGGGTTCCCAAAGGGAACCCCCAAAGGTCCGACGCGGAGAACGTGGGCACGCGCCTGGAACTCCAGCGGCGGAGCCGGTACTTCGGCTGGCCGGTCGACGAGCGGGCGGGCGCGGCGTATTTCGAGGGCGACGGGCGCGAGACGCCCGCACTCTACTCCGCGCGGATTGCGGCCGACGCGATCCGCCGCCCCGGATGGTACTTCCAGCGGCGCGTGGTCGCACGCAGCGAAGAGCGACTGACCCGGCATCGGCAGGACCTGTGGCAGACGGCCGTGGAGATCCGTTTGGCGCGCCGGGCCGGCCGACACTACGCCAATAGCGACGCGTGCATGGCCTACGGCCGGCCCTGCCCCTACCTGGCGATCTGCGCCGGCCGCGACACGCCCGATTCCGAACGTTGGCGGGCGATCGAATCGATTCACCCCGAGCTGGCCGATGCGCTGGGCGACGTCGACCCGCGGAGCGTGCTGACGCACACCCGCATCCAGTGCTTCAAGCTCTGTCGCCGCCGGCACTACTTCCGATACGAGCTGGGGATCGTTCCGGTCGACGATTCGCCGGGCGAGACGCTCCGCTTCGCCCGCGTCGTGCGGCGGGCCCTGGCGGCCTGGTGGACAAACCGGGAACCGACGGAATAGAGGGCCGTGGACCGTGAACGAGGAATCGAACCGGGGTTTCGACGGGCCCGACGAGCCGGCGTGCTCGGGGGGCGCCGGCGACGACCCCTGGGACGAGTGGGACGAGTTCGCCGTGGGATTCTCCGACGAGCACGTCTGGAACGCCTTCGAGCTGGACGACTGGCTGGAGGAGCCGGAGCCGGAGTACGGCGATTTCTGGGCCGAGACGGACGACGAAGAGGAGGCGGCCGAATGATACCCTTTGCCGTGGTCGACGAGATCGAGCGTCTGTTACACGAAGGGGGCCTGTCGCAGCGAAAGATCGCCCGGCGAGTCGGCGTGAGCCGCGGTACGGTGAACGCCATCGCCCGGGGCCGGCGGCCCGACTACCGGGCCCTGCGGCGCGACCGGGTCGACGAGTTCGCCGCGCCCTGCGGCCCGTTCGCCCGCTGTCCGACCTGTGGGGCCCGGGTGCAGATGCCCTGCCTGGCGTGCCGGGTGCGGGCGTTCCGGGAGAGCCGTCGGCGGTCGCGACGGCGTGCCGTTCCTTATTGTCGTCGATACCCCGTCGACGTATCATAAAGGGGAGTGAGAGAGCAGGGAGGAGGCGTCTCGTCTTTCACGCCGGGGTTCGCGTGGCGGCTTGTCGGCCTCGTGCGAACCGCGACCACGTCTGAGGGCTCGGCGTTCTGCCAGCGGCCACCCTGGATCAGGCCCAGGCGGCGTGCCGCGGCCCGATCTGGGGGTGACGTCGACGGCATCGGACCGATGGCACGCGGTCGTCGTGCCGGCCGTGCTCGACGCGTTCCTCAACGATCGCCACGGGGTCTGGACGGATGAAGAGGAGTATGCCGCTTCGTGCGGGGCTGGGCATCGCCGCGGCCGCCCGTCGCGGTAGCGCGGGCCGGTGCTGCTTCCCTGGCCGTCTTGCCATCTCGGAGGACGCGGGACTGTGAATCGCTCGTCTCGTCACCGCCGCGCTGGTCGACCGGGTGGTCTTCGGTCCCGATACGGGAC
>Ga0180434_10009137_pt1 | contig 10831 bp, 9 predicted proteins | sample SS_ome_7_FD_132453 | JGI IMG/M metagenome (GOLD analysis project Ga0180434, IMG submission 132453) | Hypersaline lake sediment archaeal communities from the Salton Sea, California, USA - SS_1_D_2 metaG | ecosystem: Environmental > Aquatic > Non-marine Saline and Alkaline > Hypersaline > Sediment... | reverse complement strand
CTCTACATGGCGTTGAGCCGCACGCTCATCCGCTCCTATGCTTTCCAGTACCACGCGCGACCGGACTACGTGCTGCGGGTCGCCAATCGGCGGATTCTGATGGACACCGATGCAGATCTGTTCGTGACCGTCTTCTACGGTATCCTCGATCCTCGCACCGGGACGCTGGTCTATTGCAACGCAGGGCATAACCCGCCGTTTATCCTGAGTGCCCAGAACAAGGGCCAGGTGGAAAAGCTTGGCCGGACCGGCATACCGCTCGGCATCTTCGAGGGCGAGACCTGGGAGCAGTGTTCGGTTCGGCTTGCTCCTGGCGATATGCTCTGGCTCTACACCGATGGCGTCACCGATGCGGAAGACGGGAATGGAGACTTCTTCGGCGAGCAGCGGCTGCTGCAGGTAGCCCAGGCCAGCCTGGGTCATTCAGCGCAGGAGGCACGGGATGCGCTGATGACAGCAGTCCACCGGTTCGTCGGCGCCGCCCCCCAGTTCGACGACATCGCCCTGACTGTCATCGCCCGGAAACCCAAAACGTGAAACGTGAAACCTGAAACTATGAGACCTGAAACTATGAGACCTGAAACTGCGAAGGTCCTTCGTATTCATGAGTTGCTTCTTCCCGAATATGGTTCCCACTCCCGCCCCCCCCGCGATCCCGTCGCCACGCTCGTCGGCACCATCCTGTCTCAGAATACCAACGACGTCAACCGGGATCGTGCATTCGAGCGGCTGCGCGAGCGTTTCCCCACGTGGGAGGCAGTCCGCGACGCACCGACCGGTGCGCTGGTCGAGGCGGTCCGCCCCGCCGGGCTGGCCCCGACCAAGGCGCCCCGTATCCAGGAGGCGCTGCGCCGCATCACCGCCGAGCGTGGGAGAATCTCCCTCGATTTCCTCGCGGATCTGCCGCTGGAGGAGGTACGGGAGTGGCTCCTCTCCCTCCCCGGCGTCGGCCCCAAGACGGCCGCCATCGTCCTCCTCTTCGCGCTTGGGCGCCCGGCCTTCCCGGTGGACACTCACGTCCACCGGGTCACCCGGCGATTGGGTCTCATCCCGGACCGAACCACCCGCGAGAAGGCCCACGAACTCCTGGAGCAGCTTGTCCCGCCTGAGTTGTACTACGTCTTTCACATCAACCTTATCGCTCACGGTCGCGCCGTCTGCCACGCTCGCAACCCTGAGTGCGCCCGCTGCGTCCTCCAGAGCGACTGCGCCTACTACGCGAGCAAGTAACACGCAACACGTCCGGCTTGACGTCTGCTGTCTGCGGGTATACCATGTTTGGCGGGGAGTGAGTGCATGCGTATCGGCCAATTGAGCGAAGTCTACAGACCGGTGATCAACGGGGTGACCAATTGCATCTCTCTCCACAAGCGCGTCCTTGAGTCGTGGGGACACAAGGTCTTCGTCTTTACACTGGGCGACGAGGATTATGAGGACGACGAGCTGCACGTCATTCGCTCCCCGGCCATCCCCCTCTCTGACACGGGCTATCACCTCAGCTTTCGTTTCTCCCGGCGTGCCCGGAGAAAGATCAAGACGATGGACGTGCTGCACGTGCACCATCCGTTCATCAGCGGACGCCAGGCGGTCAGCCTGGGCAAACGGTACGACATCCCTGTTGTCTTCACCAATCACACACGCTATCACGTCCAGGCTCGCTACTATATCCCCTTTATGCCCGAGGGACTCTCGCGCACGTTCCTGGAGGCGTACTTGCCCCACTTCACCGATCAGTGTGACCTGGTCGTCGTCCCTTCGCGAGGGATAAAGCAAGTGCTGCGGGAGTTGGGCGTGACGTGTCGCATCGAGGTGATCCCCAACGGCGTGGACGTGGCGCAGTTTCAGCATCCCTCTGCGCCGCTTTCAAGAGATAACCTGGGGCTTTCGCGACAAGCGACGGTTGCCATCACGGTCGGGCGACTGGGGCCGGAGAAGAACCTGCCCCTCCTGCTGCGCGGCTTTATGCGCGTCGCGGATGAGGTGTCAGACCTGCATCTGGTCGTTATCGGCTGCGGCTCCGAGGAGGAGCATCTCCAAGAGATGGCACGCTTCCGCGGGCTTGGCTCTCGGCTTCATCTCGTAGGGGAAGTTCCCTACGAGCAGGTTCCCAACTGGCTGGCAATGGCTGATTTCTTCGCCTTCGCTTCAGTCAGCGAGTCGCATCCACTGGTCGTGTTGGAGGCGTTGGCCGCCGGGCTTCCGGTGCTCGCTGTTCCTTGCCCAGGGGTCGAAGACACCATCGTCGATGGACACAACGGCCTCCTCAGCCTTGAGAGTGCGGATATCTTCGCGATAAAGATGCGTCGCCTGGCGACAGAGCCAGACCTGCGGGCGCGCTTGGCCGCTGGGGCCCGGGAGACGTGTGGCCAGTACGACATCCATCGTATCTCTGCGATGCTGCTCGCTCACTACGAGCGGCTGGCGGAGGAGCGCGCGCAGGTGCGAGCGAGGAGTCACGATGAGTGACGCACGGGTGAGATTGGGACGGCGGGGCGAGGACCTGGCCGTTGGAGAGCTGAGCCGATGTGGCTACAGAATCCTGGCCCGCAACTGGCGCTGCCAGGTTGGCGAGGTTGATGTCGTGGCGCTCCGTAGCGAGGCATATCACTTCTTCGAGGTGCGTACGCGGCGGGGGCGGGAATACGGCACGCCGGAGGAATCGGTGACGCCCGCCAAGCAGCGCCGCATGATCAACGTGGCGCGCACCTACCTGGCTGCGCACGATCTGTACGACGTGGACTGGCGGGTGGGCCTGGTGGCCATCGAAATGGACCGGGCCGGCCGGCTGCAGCGGATTGACGTGTATGACAGCATTATGTGAGGAGCCAAGGGTAATCCAAAATCCAGAATCCAGAATCCAGAATTGTTTGCTCGTCATCGTTGGACCGACCGCGGTCGGCAAGACGGCGCTTTCGCTTCACCTGGCCGAGGTGTTCGAAGGCGAGATTGTCTCCGCTGACTCCCGCTTGTTCTACCGGGGGATGGACGTCGGCACCGCCAAGCCCACGCCTGAGGAGCGCGCCCGTTTCCCCCACCATCTGATCGACGTCGCCGATCCCGACGAGACGGTGGGACTGGCCGAGTTCCAGGAGCAGGCCTACGCTGCCATTGACGGCGTACACGCTCGCGGAAAGCTGCCACTCCTGGTTGGGGGCACTGGCCAGTACGTAAGGGCCGTTGTGGAGGGGTGGCGCATCCCCCGCGTGCCACCTGACCCCGCGCTGCGGGCCGAGCTCGAGGCCCAGGCCGAGCGGGAGGGGTCTGAGCGTCTGCACGCTCGTTTGGCCCGGCTAGATCCTGTTGCCGCCAGGCGCCTGGATCATCGCAACGTTCGTCGAGTTGTGCGTGCGCTTGAGGTCTGCCTGATCACGGGCCAGCCGATATCTGAGCAGCAGGGTAAGCAACCGCCGCCTTACCGCATTCTCCAGATTGGCCTGACGATGGAGCGGGCGGCCCTGTACGATCGAGCTGACCGCCGGGTTGAGGCGATGATCGCTGCGGGCCTGGAGGACGAGGTGCGCGGCCTGGTAGAAGCGGGGTACGGCTGGGATCTCCCGGCGATGTCAGGGCTGGGATACGCACAGTTCCGCCCCTATTTCGAGGGCCAGGTGACACTCGAGGAGGTCGTGGCGGAGATCGAGCGGGCGACGCGTCGCTTCATTCGCCACCAGTACAATTGGTTCCGCCTGAATGACCCCGCCATTCGATGGTTTGACGTCACCGAGACCGCGCTGGGTGAGATTGAGCAGGTGGTGAGGGCGGGAATCCAGCACTAAAGATTTCCGTTGCTGAAACCCAGCGCTGAGGGTTGCTGTTTGCCTCAACTGTGGCCCGGTGGTACAATGAGTGTCAACGATTGCCGGCAGCTAGATAGCAATCGTCGTCTACTCAACTCCGTCATTCCGAGCGACCGGAGGGAGTGGAGATTCCTCGATTCGCTACGCTCACTCGGAATGACGTACCAGGAGAGCCTGAGTAGTAACCAATCGTCATCGAAGTGCTATGACAGCTCAGCATGTGCGGATACGGCCGGCGTGGCCGAGAGATCTGGAGGCGTGTGAAGCCCTGGATCACTCGTATACGACCGACCGCGTCTGGCAGATGGAGACGCGTTCATCTAAAGATGCTGTGGCCGTCGCCTTCCGCGTCGCGCGTCTGCCTCGCGAGATCCGGGTCAGCTACCCTCGTCAGGGGGATGAGCTTTCGGCCGGGTGGCAGCGGCGGGATGGATTCCTCGTGGCGTGTGAGGCTGGGCGTGTTTACGGTTACGTGGCGTTAGACGCCTGTGTTGAGCAGGGCACCGCCAGGGTGGGAGACCTGGTCGTGGATCGGTCCTGGCGGCGACGTGGCGTTGGAACTGCGCTACTGCGTGCCGCTGCCCAGTGGGGGCGCGATCACGATCTGGTGCGGCTGGTGGTCGAAGTGCGGACCAAGAACTACCCGGCCATGCAGTTCTGTCAGGCACGTGGTTTGGCTTTCTGCGGCTATAACGATCACTATTGGCCGACCCAGGATATCGTTGTGTTCTTCGGGCAGTCGCTACGGTAGTGTCCTCACATCAGATTGATGGAATTTCTGTCGACACTTGAATGGCAACGGTTGCTAGAGCTGATCAATGCGGTGCTCGCCTCGGGCATCGTCATCTTCTCCAGCGCCCTATTCCTCTATCTGATCATCTACAATCCCACCAACAACGTGGCCCGCGCCTTTGCCACCCTGCTGGCGTGTGTACTGATCACGTATCTCGTGGACCTGGCACTGTCCGGCGTTGAGGACCTGGATGCCGCTGTGCCCTGGCTGCGGATCCAGTGGATTGGCATTGTATTTGCACCGGCTGCTTATCTGGACTTCTCGAACGCCTTGTTGATCACCACTGCTGCCCGGAGCCGTTTGCGCGGCATCGCTGTGCGCATCAGCTACCTCTTCAGTGCATTGTTGCTGCTGGGTGTCGCCTTCAGCGACTGGGTCGTGCGCGGCGCCACGTTCGCGCCGCGTGCTGCTCACTTGCTGCCAGGGCCGCTTTTTCTACTCTTTGTCGCCTATTTCTTCGTAGCCGTAATCTGGGGCGCTTTGAACGTCCTGTGGGCGCGCCGCCGCTGCCTCACCTCGACGTCCCGGCGTCGAATGACGTACTTGATGGTCACCTTTGCGGCCCCTGCGGCCGGCGTTTTTCCCTATTTGCTCCTCGCCGGCTGGCCGACCTCTGCGCCGGGCACGATGCTGTGGCTGTTGCTGGTGGCAGGGAATATCGCAGTTGGGCTGATGCTTGTGCTCCTGGCCTACAGCGTGGCCTTTTTTGGCGTGCTCACCCCTGACCGGGTGGTCAAGCACCGTCTGGTGCGTTTCCTGCTCCGGGGACCGCTCGTCGCCACGCTGGTCGTCGTCGCCATCGTAGGCGCGTCGCAGGCGGAGGGATGGCTCGGTCTTCCGGACCGTCGCTTGATGCTCTTCGGCGTCGTTGCCGTTATCCTGCTTCTGCAGTTGGGCATCGAACTGGCCAAGCCGTTGATCGATCGGGCGTTGTATCGTCAGGATCAGCCTGAGATCGAGTGGATTCAAGAGCTGAGCAACCGGCTGCTGACGACGACCGACCTGCGCCAGTTTCTGGAGAACGTGCTCACGGCATTGTGCGATCTTTTGCGGGTAGAGACAGCCTTTGTCGCTGTTGTCGACGACGGCATGCCCCACCTTGAGGTCGTATGCGGGTCCCTGGAGCCAGGGACAGCAGAAGATCTGCCCCCCCAAGCGTGGCGGGCGTCCGCTCCCCAGCAGGTCGCGGCTGAAGCTGGGCCAGCTCGATCGCGATCGATTGAGCGTCACGGGGATATGTTTGTGTGGAACGGTTACTGGTTGGCTCCCCTGCGCGTCGAGGGTCACGATCGCGTCGTCGGTGTGGTGGGTATGGCGGCGCGCGCTCCCAGGCCCGATCTCAGCCCACAGGAGCAGGCAGGGGTGGAAGCCTTGCTTGCGCAGGCTACGGCGGCGTTAGAGGATCGCCAACTTCAGCAGGGTATCTTCAGTGCGTTGGAACGGATTATCCCGGAGATTGAGGACATTCAACGCCGTCGAGGGGTAGTCCATTACGTCGGGGAACAGGCACTCTCCGGGTTCAGTGTGGTCGAGGCGGCTGACTTCCGGCAGTGGGTGAGAGATGCGCTTGCTCATTACTGGGGCGGTCCGAAATTCATCACCAGCCCGCTCATGTCTCTGGCCGTGGTTGAACGTGCGACGCATGAGCACGATGGCAACGCGATGAAGGGGCTGCGGTCCGCGCTCAAGCAGGCCATTGAGCGCTTGCGCCCTGACGGTCAGCGTCGGATGACGACGCCCGAGTGGTTGCTGTACAACATACTCGAACTCAAGTTTGTCCAGGGTCGTAAGGTGCGGGAAGTCGCGCGGCGGTTGGCGATGAGTGAGTCGGATCTATATCGCAAGCAGCGTGTCGCGATTAGGGCAGTGGCTCAGATGCTGGCAGAGATGGAACGGGAGGAGGTGGATAGTCGGAGCGTCGGGTCTGGGGACGGTTGAAGACCTCCGAGGTTTACGTCCATACAGATGTAAGAGGTCGCGTTGTGCCTATCACTGCTGGTGTTCCGACTCTTCGGCTGTCGCAAACCTCGGAAGTCTGGCAACATGCGCAATCTTCAGTTGACAAGGCTCTTGCACCGCCATATAATCGCGTTGTGACCCTTGGTGTGTGACCGGTATTGTAAGCGTATGGGAGGCGAGAGACCGATGGATCACGTGGTGGAGCTGGTTCCGGGAAGTGTGCCTCTTGATGAGGGATATTGGCAAGCACTTGTGCGCCAGGGCGAGTTTGGGAGAGCGGCTCCTGCTTTTGTGCAGGTAGGTACGTGGGAGGGAAGAGGTTTCGAAGTCCCCGATAAATCGACGTCCGTCGAGCCAGCCCGCGTTGAGGATCCGTGGAACAAAGCTCGCACGGCGATGGATCAGGGGGAGGTGCTTGAATTGCCAGTTGTGGGCTGCAACCGCGGTGGGGTGCTGGTGGCGTGGAATGGCTTACGGGGTTTTGTGCCCGCTTCCCACCTAGTGGATCTGCCGTCTTCTGCGGATGAAGCCAGGCGGCGAAGCGAGTTACGGCGTCTCGTTGGATCTCAGTTGGGCCTCAGGATCATTGAGCTTGACAAGGAACAAGGGCGCTTTGTCCTTTCCGAGCGGGCCTCGCGTCTCGATGAGGGTCGCCGTCAGGAATTGTTGGATAATCTCTGCCCGGGCGACATCTGTCGAGGTCGGGTGACCAACCTGTGCACTTTCGGCGCCTTTGTGGACTTGGGGGGGCTGGAGGGGCTGGTGCACGTCTCGGAGCTTTCTTGGGGGCGGGTCGACCATCCCAGTAGTGTTCTTGAGCCGGGTCAGTCTGTGGAGGTGTACGTCCTCAATGTTGACCGTGATCGTGACCGTGTGGGCCTGAGTATCAAGCGACTGCAGCCGGATCCCTGGCAGACGGTCGAAGAACGGTACTATGTCGGTGAAATCGTCGAAGGCGTCATTACTCACGTGGTAAACTTCGGGGCCTTTGCCCGGGTCGAGGACGGGCTGGAGGGCTTGATCCACGTCTCGGAGTTGGCGGAGGGCAACTTCATTCATCCCCGCAACGTGGTGCAAGAAGGCGATATTGTGCGTGCTCGCGTTCTTAATATCGACAGTGAACGGCGACGGATGGGGTTGAGCATGCGCCAGGTCAAGGGACCTATTGTCTGAAATGTAGTTCTCGTACACTCCCGCCGGACCACATCCGACGGGTTCTATTTCTGAGCAGTGAGATGACCAAACGTAGAAAGAAAGCGCCAGAGCGCCGTATAGACTGGCAGCCTGTCCTGGCGGACCCGCTGTTGCGTCAGATTATGGCCCTGCTCTTGATCGCATTGGGCGTGATCACGCTCTTGGCCTTGTTTCGGGTGACGAAGGGCCGTTGGGCCGATGCGTGGGTGGATGTGTTGCGATTCTGCCTGGGGTGGGGGGCATATCCGGCGGGTGTTGCCATCCTCGTAGCCGGGCTGCTCTGGCTCCAGCACCATCTGGACCGTCCGTTGAAGTGGCGATGGCGTCCGTTCGTCGGCGCAGAGCTTGTCTTCTTCAGCCTGTTGGCCTTGACGCATACCGTGGCCGGTCGCCGCGATCCGTGGGGGCTTGTGCAGGCGCGTTGGGGCGGAGGCCTCGTCGGTTGGGCGGTATCTGTCGTCCTTTCCACCTACCTGGGCTGGCCGGCGGCTTTGGTGATTCTGTTCGTGCTGGTGGCCTTGGGGCTGGCTCTGACCTTCGACGTTACTTCCGCTGACGTCAAACGGTGGGCCGGTGCAGTGAGCGGTGTGCTTGCCGGTGCTGCGGCAGATCGTAGGTCAGCGGAACGCGCCCCCACTCGCCGCCCACGTAGAAGAACCGGCGATGCGTTGCCTCGGACCACGGCCCGACCTGCTCCTCAGCGTCAGCAACCACCTCCGCAGGAGGCCATCTCTCCGCCCCGGCCGAGCCCGTCCAGAAAACCTCGTCGTGCTGCACCGCCGCCGGTTGAGGCTAAGCCTCGGGCAGCGCCCGCGCCTGTCGCGCCAGCGCGCCGGCGCAAGCTTGCGTTGCCCCCGCTTGACCTGCTGAACGAACCCGAAGGACCGGTGCTCAGCGACGAGGAAATCCGCGAGAAGTCGCTCATCATTGAGGAGACCCTGGCTCAATTCGGCCTGCCGGTGGAGGTCGCTGAGGTACGCGTGGGCCCCACCGTCACTCAGTTTGGCGTCAAGCCCGGTTTCGTCGAACGCTCCGGGAGCGCTGGTCGGAAGGTGCGGGTTAGCCAGATCAGCACACTGGCGGACGATCTGGCGCTGGCGCTGGCGGCTCCCCGTCTGCGCGTCGAGGCTCCCGTGCCTGGCCGTTCCATCGTCGGTATCGAAGTGCCCAATAGTAACGTCCAGCTCGTGGGTGTCCGTGAGGTGATGGAGTCGGAGGATTTCCGCAAACTCAGCACGCCGCTGGCTTTTGCGCTGGGGCACGACGTGGCCGGCGAGCCGGTTGCGGCCGACCTGGCCAGGATGCCGCACCTGCTGATCGCCGGTACGACCGGGTCGGGTAAGTCGGTCTGCATCAAGGCGCTTACAACTTGTCTGATCTACAACAACACCCCCGACGAACTGCGTCTGGTCATGATTGACCCCAAGATGGTGGAGCTGGTCCGCTTCAACGGCCTGCCGCACCTCTACGGTCGGGTAGAGGTCGACCTGGAGCGGGTGGTCAAGGTTCTGCGCTGGGTGGCGTGGGAGATGGACGACCGGTACAGGCGTTTTGCCGACGTCGCCGCGCGCAACCTCGATGACTACAATCGCATGATGAAGCAGGATGACGAGCCGCCTCTTCCGCGCATCGTCGTGCTGGTCGACGAGCTGGCCGACCTGATGATGCTGGCTCCCGACGAGGTCGAGCGCACCATCTGCCGCATCGCTCAAATGGCCCGCGCCACTGGCATCCATCTGGTCGTGGCAACGCAGCGGCCCAGTACGGACGTGGTCACAGGATTGATCAAGGCCAATTTCCCGGCCCGCATCTCCTTCGCCACCGTCAGCCAGATTGACTCACGGGTGATCCTGGACATGCAGGGCGCCGAGACATTGATGGGGCGGGGCGATATGCTCTACCTGGCGGCTGACGCCGGCTACCCGGTGCGCGTGCAAGGCTGTTTTGTCTCCGAGGAGGAGGTTGAACGAATTGTCACCTTCTGGCGTGAGCAGGTCGGTCCCTCTGAGGAGGAGGCGCCCTGGGAGCGACTGATGCGGCCGAATGAGCGCGGCCTTGGGTTTGACCTCGATCTTGACGACGACAGCAACGTGGAGCCGGAGATGCTGCAGAAGGCGATTGCATTGGTGCGCGATGAGGGTAGTGCATCTGCGTCTTTGTTGCAGCGCAAGTTGCACGTCGGCCATCCACGGGCAGCCCGGCTGATGAAAGAGATGGAGGAGTTGGGCGTCATAGGCCCGCCCGAGTCCGCCGGGCGCACGCGCCGTGTCATCATCGGGGGTGAGGAGTAGGGTCGGTCGTGGGGTGGGCGACCAGGTTTCGTTCTCGCCTCTGGTCGTCAGGGACGGTCGTGTTCGTCGCGCTGGCCGTGCTGGTGGGTCTGGGTGGTGGCCTGGGAGCGGTGGCGTTTGGCTGGCTGATCCACGTCGTCGAAGTTTTCTCGTTCCAGGCGATGAGGGATTGGCTTGGCTTTCTGGGACCGTATTACGTCATTGCTGTGCCTGCTCTGGGCGGGTTGTTGGTAGGCCCCCTGATCTACTTCTTGGCGCGCGAGGCCAGAGGTCTTGGTGTGCCCGAAGTGATGGAGGCGGTGGCCTGGCAGGGCGGGCGCATCCGCCCGGTGGTCGCGTGGGTCAAGTCGCTGGCTGCCTCAATTACCATTGGCACCGGTGGCTCGGCCGGCCGCGTGGGACCCGTCGTCCAGATCGGTTCCGCGTTGGGCTCGACACTGGGGCAGGTGCTTGGGCTGCCGGATGGGCATGTGCGGAACCTGGTGGCGTGCGGCGCGGCCGCCGGCATCGCACCTGGCCCGTGAGAACAGGGGCATTGGGGAGTGCAAACTTGCGGCGGCTATTCCCAAGAGGTACTTGCGGTGGACTACAGAAAACGCTCCCCTTTCATCTTCACCCTGTTGATCACAGTTGTGCTGCTGGCGACGGCCTGTGGCGACTCGACAGCCCCTGCTTCCCCCGAACCTGCAACTAGGCCGGCGACAGTCCCTGCGGCAGCAGCACTCGGTTCCGAGGTCGCAGACCCGGGCCTGAGCTTGGCGAAGGGACAGAACCTGAAGTTCGAGCGCATCTCCGTT
>Ga0180434_10009135_pt1 | contig 10833 bp, 9 predicted proteins | sample SS_ome_7_FD_132453 | JGI IMG/M metagenome (GOLD analysis project Ga0180434, IMG submission 132453) | Hypersaline lake sediment archaeal communities from the Salton Sea, California, USA - SS_1_D_2 metaG | ecosystem: Environmental > Aquatic > Non-marine Saline and Alkaline > Hypersaline > Sediment... | reverse complement strand
GAGGGAAATCCTCGAAGTTATCCAGAAGGGGAACCGCGAGGCCTATCAAGAAATCGTGGTCCGCTATATGCAGTCGGCCTATTATGTGGCCCTCGCCTTCGTTCACAACCAGCAGGATGCTTTGGATATTTCCCAAGATGCCTTCATCAGGGCTTTTCGAAGAATCAAAAAATTCGATACAGAAAAACCCTTCTTTCCTTGGTTTTACAAAATATTGAAGAACCTGTGCATGGATTATTTCAAGCGGCGTCAGCGCCGCAATGAAGTGCCCCTTGAGAATGTTCCTGTCCTTAAGACAGAGCAGGAAGACCGGGAGATGAAAAAAGCACTCTGGAAGGGTATTGACGAACTCCCCCCAGAGCAGAAGGAAATCATCATCCTCCGATATTTCCGGCAGCTTTCTTACCAAGAGATGGCGGAGATCTTGGGCAAGCCCATCGGCACGATCATGTCGTCACTCTATTATGCCAAAAAAAGGCTGAAAGGCATTGTCGGCAAATATCTTGGGTTTGAATAGAGGTATTGTCTGGAGATCGTTATGGAGCATGAAAAGATTAAAGAACTCATTTCTTCCTACCGTGATGGTGTGTTGAGCCCAGACCAGAAGAAAGTGGTGGAAGCGCACATCGCGCAGTGTGAATCGTGCCGCAAGGAATTTGAAGAAATGGGGAAATTTGAGGAGGTTATGGATAAAATGGAACTGAAAAAACCCCCCAAGGAAGTTTGGCAAGCCTACTGGTCATCGGTGTACAACCGTTTGGAGAGACGAATTGGCTGGATATTCTTGTCGATCGGTGCTATCATAGTCCTTTTTTATGGCGGGTATAAGGCCATCGAGGGCATCATCCAGGATCCGACCATACCTCTGATATTGAAAGTTGGCCTCCTGGGCGTTTTGGCTGGTCTGGTTGTCCTCCTGGTCTCAATCGGCAGAGAAAGGATTTTTGTCCGGCAGAGGGAACGGTATAAGGAGGTTGAGAAATGATAATCGTGACCACCCAGGAAATTCCTGGCAAGACGATCAAAAAAACCCTCGGCCTGGTCCGGGGCAATACCATCCGGGCTAGGCATATCGGGCGTGATATTGCAGCTGGCCTCAGGAATATCGTGGGGGGCGAGATCACGGATTACACCAAGATGATGGCGGAATCCCGTGAGCAAGCGATCGACCGGATGATCGAAGAAGCCGAAAGCTTGGGGGCCAACGCCATCATTTGCGCCCGCTTCACGACCTCTATGATCATGCAGAGCGCATCCGAGATACTTGCCTACGGAACGGCTGTCATCGCGGAGTGAGCGGTCCCACCTTGAGATGCATAGGACACCTCTGTTCCTGATCGCTCTGACTTCCCTTCTGGCTTTCTCTCTATTCAGTCTGCATGTCCGAGAACCCTCTCTATCCGAGAAGGGCGTTTTCGATATCGCCTTCATGGGAGAAAAGGTCGGCTATGAAGAGTACACCTGGGAATCTGCTGAGACAGGGTACCTTCTGACTATCAGGGGACGGATGACCAAACCGATTCCCATGGTCATTGACAAGATGACCATTCGGCTGGACAAGGCCTTTATCCCCAGCCAGTACTACTTTGAAGGGTCTGTGAGCGGTGTCAGACAGGAAGTCTTGAGCGTCATCCAGGAAGGCCGGGTCGAAAATATCATCCTGGTCGCCGGACAGGAGCAAAAAACAGAGCTCATGATCCGAAGAGATGCCTTCCTTCTGCCCAATCCCGTGTACTCTCCCTATATGATTTTGGCCAAAAAGTTTCCCTGCTCTCTTGTGGAAAAAGCTGAATTTTCGGCCTACATCGTTCCTCACTTTGAATCCCCCTTCACCCTCGAACCCGCTGAGGGAAATCCCTGCCTGTTGATCATGGACATGGCCGGGATAGAGACTCTCATCAGGATGGATGATCAGGGAAAGTTGATTTCCCTCGAGATTCCGCTCAAGAATCTGGAAGTTATTCGCACCTCGGAATAGCTGCCAGCTTGCCAGAGGCGAGACACGGCCTGTACTCAGTGAGAGCTCTCCCCCTTCCAAGCGCCAGGCCGATAGTCCGTGAATACCCTCTTGTTTTTCAGGTTTCCGTTCGGGCGGTGATTGATTTCGGATAAGCGTCTCCCCCGAGTCCGGAATCATGACTTGACAAACCAGCAAACAGATCTATAATTATACGCACACTGTTACAATCAAAATGAATGTATCCGTAAAGGTATAATATGAAAAAGATGATCTACAGCCAGGCTGACCTTATCCAGCACACAGGAATATTAGAGAAGAACCTCGATGCCTGGGTGAGGCTGAAACTACTGAAACCGGATGGGACCACCGCTGACGCGGTGCCTTTTTTCACGAGTCTTTCGCTGGAGAAGGCCATACACATCCAGAGATTGGTGGAGTTGGGGTATGCAACTGAAGATATTCAAAAAATAATCAGAAAAGTGGGATTGCCCAGTCACAAATCCAATGCCAAAAGACAGCCCAAGGCGCGAGAATTCTTGACGGTTGGAGACCTAGCTGAACGGGTTGGCGTCAGCTCACGGGCCATAAAGCACTGGGAAGAAAAAGGCATTATCGAACCCGAGATGAGAAGCGAAGGTGGATTCCGGCTCTATGCAGATGTCTATGTTTATTTTTGTGAGTTGATCAGAGACCTGCAGCTGTTCAGTTATTCTCTCGAAGAGATCAAGGCGATTTCAGATCTATTTCGGGATTTTTTATCCATCAAGGATGATCTTGATGCCAGGTCCAAAGAGGCAACTGAAGCTAAACTGGAGGAGATGCTGACGAGGATCCAGGCTTTTTATCAGAAAATGGGGCAATTGAAAAAAGGGCTAGAGCGTTGGGATGAGCTGCTTAAAAAGAAGAAAAAAGAGATCATTGCCCTGAGGGCACGAAACCGGAAACGCCTTGACTCCCTGACCGTGCAAGGAGATAAAAAATGAAAAAGGTGATATTTATCGAGCCGAAAGCACCCAACCTGCACATTTTTTCCCAGTTCGTGCTCCCTCGCTTGGGGATTTATATCCTGTGTGCTTTGATGAGACGCCGGGGTTGGGATGTGGAGATCATTTTTGAGGAAGTTCAGTCCATTGATTTTGATCGAGTGGCAAAGGCTGACCTGGTGGGCATTTCAACCATCACTTCGACGGCACCCCGGGCTTATTTGATCGCCGACACAATCAGGAAGAGGGATGTTCCCGTTATCTTGGGAGGCCCCCACGTCACGTTTTTGCCCGAGGAAGCCTTGGACCATGCGGATTTCGTCATTCGCGGGGAGGGGGAACGTGCGCTGATGGCCTTCATAGATGCCTGGGAAATCGGGAGCTCTTTGGCCACCATCCCGAATCTGTCCTACTGGCAGGGTGACACGAAGATTCACAATCCCATGGGCGGTTTCCTCGAAGACCTGGATCGAATTCCGTTTCCTGATTTCGACCGGCACGATAAATCCGAAAGGCGCATCGCAGGATTACGAACCATTCCCATCCTGACATCGCGGGGATGCCCCTTTCAGTGTTCGTTTTGTTCTGTCACGGGGATGTTCGGCCGTAGATACCGGTATCGCTCTCCCCGGAACATCATTGAAGAACTCCGGCAGTACGACCACAAAAAGAATGGCATTTTTTTCTATGATGACAATTTCGCCGCCAACCGGAAACACACGAAAGAGCTTCTGGAAGCCATGATCGCAGAAAAATTCAAGTTCAAATGGTCTGCTCAAGTCAGGGCCGATATAGCTAAGGATGAGGATTTGGTCAGGCTGATGAAACAAGCGGGCTGCCACGTCGTGTATATTGGTTTTGAATCCGTGAATCCCAGAAGCCTTGCTGAGATGCGGAAAAATCAAACAGCCGAAGAGATCAAGCATGCCGCCAAAGTCATCCATCGCCATGGCATTCGCATACACGGCATGTTCGTCTACGGCTTCGATGAGGATGACTGGCACACAGTGAAAAAAACGGTGAAATTTGCCAAGAGAACGAAACTCACCTCGACACAGTTTCTTATCCTTACGCCGCTCCCCGGGTCCGAAATCTTCCGGAAGCTCTCCTTGGAGAGACGTATTCTGTTTAAAGATTGGGCCCTGTATGATGCCCATCATGTCGTTTTCCGCCCTGCCCGGTTCTCCGTGTTTGGACTCCAGCGGGCACAGATTTTCAGTCACGCCAAGTTTTATTCTCTGCTGGGGATGGTGAGGAAATTTGTGAAGGGAAAGTGGTTTGATCTGGGATTAGCGCATTATGCGCGAGGATTGAACCGGTTGTGGCAGAAGAGGAACAGGACCTTTCTCAAGGCTCTGGATTTGCTCACACCCAGAAAGAATGAGAAGGTCGTGATCGATTACACCCAGAACATCTCTCTCGACCATTAATTGGGGTCTAACCATGGCGGCCAGACCATGGTGGGCACATCACCTCCGTGGGAAAGCTGAGCAGCTGGCGAGCACCCTAACTGTTACTGTGGCGTGTCCACCATATCAAAACCTGCTCCTTTAGGCTATCTTGCATTACGGGGGGCGGTCCTTTAGAATAAACGGGGTTAATTGAAGAGAATCTGTATGAATTCGATGGCTAAAGAGAAAGATTATTATCAACTAGAGAAAAACATCCTCCGCTTCAAGGAGAAAATCGCCAAGCTGGATGCGAGCGAGAGCAAAGAGAGAGAGAGACAAATTGCCCAGCTCAGGGACAAAATTGCGCAGGAATGGGCCAGGATCAAGCCCGGTTTGACGCCGGTGCATATCGTTCAGATTGCCCGTCATCCCCAGCGCCCCTACACTCTCGATTACCTGAATGTGCTCGCCCAGGATTTCATGGAGCTTCATGGTGACCGCCGGGCGGGTGACGATCCGGCCATTGTCGCCGGTTTTGGATTCTACAGGAAGAGAACCGTGGCCTTTATCGGACATCAGAAGGGTCGAACAACACGACTCCGGATTGCGCGCAATTTTGGCCAACCCAATCCCGAGGGATACCGGAAAGCCCTCAGGGTGATGAAACTGGCAGAGAAATTCGGTCACCCGGTCGTTACCCTTATTGACACACCTGGAGCCTATCCCGGCATCCAGGCGGAAGAACGTGGCCAGGCAGAGGCGATCGCCCACAACCTGAAAGAAATCGCCAAACTCAAGGTTCCGATAGTCAATGTGGTTATCGGGGAGGGAGGAAGCGGAGGGGCCCTGGCGATCGGTGTGGGAGATGTCATCCTTATGCTGGAGCATTCCTTTTATTCGGTTATCTCTCCCGAAGGATGTGCGGCCATTCTTTGGAAGGACCAGAACGCCGTCCCCCAAGCCGCAGAAAATCTGAAATTTTGCGCTTCCGACCTCCTTGGACTGGGCGTCATCGACAAAATCATCCCCGAACCCATCGGTGGGGCTCACTTGAATTATGAGGCAACCATCAGAAACGTGGACCGTCAACTGAGCGCAACGCTCAAAAAGCTGGAACTCATGACAGTAGAGGAAAGGTTGGAACAGAGGTACCGGAAATTCAGGACAATAGGAGTATTCGTCGAGAAATGAGCACAAAAACAATTTCAGCTATCAAAGGAACCAAAGATATTTTGCCTGAAGAGGTGAGAAAATGGCAGAGAGTGGAAACTGTCACAAAGTCACACTTTGAACTCTACGGATACCGGGAAATCAGAACCCCTGTCTTCGAGGCCACTGAGCTGTTTGAAAAAGGAACGGGTGAAACCACAGATGTGGTCACCAAGGAAATGTACACCTTTGTGGATAAAGGCGGGCGATCGCTCACTTTGCGGCCGGAATACACGCCTTCGGTCGTGCGGTCCATCATGGACCACAGCTTGCATCTCAAGCCGCAGCCTATGCGGTATTACTTCATCGGCCCCATGTTCCGCTTCGACAAACCGCAAAAAGGGCGCTATCGGCAGTTTCACCAGGTCGATATCGAAGTGTTCGGGGAAAAGGACCCGGCCATCGATGCCGAGATTGTGGAGATGGCGGACCACCTCTTGAAAAAGCTCGGGGTCGTGGACACAGATATTTTGGTCAATTCCGTAGGATGCCGGGTTTGTCGGCCTCCTTACCACAGAGAGCTGAAACGAGCGGCTGAGAGGGCCAAGGAGAATCTGTGCCAGGATTGCCGGAGAAAGGTGGACCTCAATCCTCTGCGTATCTTTGACTGCAAAGTGGAGTCCTGCCGGGAGCTGGCCAGGGATTTTCCGAAGATCACCGATCACCTCTGTGAAGAGTGCGGAGAACACTTCCGGGGTTTTTGCGGATATCTGGATCTCTATGGGATTGCCTATGCGATCGAACCCCGCCTCGTTCGGGGGCTGGACTATTACACCAAAACCACCTTCGAGATCATCTCACCCAGACTGGGGGCACAGGATGCCATTCTCGGGGGCGGCCGCTATGATGACATGATGAGAGAGTTCGGGGGGCCGGACATCTGCGGCATTGGTTTTGCCATGGGGCTGGAGAGATTCCTTTCTGTCGTTCCGGATACGGACGCGGAAGAACGGTTTGTCTTTATTGCTCATATGGGAGAAGCAGCCAAAAAAGCGGGTTTGCAACTGGCCAGAGAGATGCGCAAGCATGATGTGGAGTGCCTCATTGAGTACAGGGAGAGGAGTCTGAAGAATCAGATGAGCCGCGCCAACAGGCTGAACGCCTCCTGGGTGGTGATCATCGGGGAGGAAGAGGTGAAAAAGAACCGCTATCAGTTGAAAAACATGGAAAGCGGAGCCCAAGAGGAAATGGCGAGAGAGGAGATGATGGCTGCCATCCGGAAATCCTACGGATCCGGATAGCGGCTGGCGGAGAGGTCAACATGAAATCTGAAAAGGCAATCGAGTGGAAACGAACCGGCTATGGGGGAAATCTCCGTCTGGACCATGTCGGTCAAGCGGTCGTGCTCTACGGCTGGGTCAACAGACTGAGGGACATCGGAAACCTTGTCTTCATCGACATCAGGGACAGGACTGGGCTGGTTCAGGTGGTCGTGTCTTCTGACGACAAGAAACAGCTGGAAAAAGCCAAAAAAATCAAAATGGAATACGTCCTGGGTGTCAGAGGAACGGTGAGGGAAAGGGAGGAAGGACTCAAAAACGCTCAGCTTCCCACAGGGGACGTGGAAGTCGTGGCTATGGATATCGAGGTGCTCAACACGTCCCGGGTGCCGCCCTTCGTGATTGCGGATCCCCCCCAAGCTCAGGAAGAGCTGCGTTTCACATACAGATACATGGATTTGAGACGGCCTTCCATGCAGCGCAACTTTGAGCTCAGGCACCGAGCAGCGCTCTGTGTGCGGAATGTGCTCAGCCGTATGGGTTTTTACGAAATCGAGACACCCTTTCTCACAAAATCGACACCCGAGGGAGCCAGGGACTATCTCGTTCCCAGCCGGATCTACAGGGGAAGATTTTTTGCCCTTCCCCAATCACCTCAGATCTTCAAGCAGCTCTTGATGATTTCCGGGTTTGATCGGTATTTTCAGATTGTCCGCTGCTTCAGGGATGAGGATCTACGGGCAGACCGGCAACCTGAATTCACCCAGATTGACATCGAGATGAGCTTTGTCGAACAAGAGGATGTCTTTGCCGTTGTGGAAGAGATGATGATCGAGGTGTTCCGTCTAATCGATGTGGAAGCGAGGAGGCCGTTCCTTCATCTGACTTACCCGGAGGCCATGGCCAAATATGGATCGGATAAGCCTGACCTGCGCATGAACCTGGAAATCACGGATTTGAGCAAGATAGGCTCGCAGGTCGATTCTGACCTCATCCAGGCGGCCCTCTCCACAGGAGGCACGCTGCAAGGCCTTGTCTTGAAGGGTGCGGGGGGCCTGTCCCGCAGTCAACTGGATAAGCTTAACCAGAAGGCCAAGGACCTGGGCGCCAAAGGGATTTTATGGATCAAGAGAGGCGAGACCTTCAAATCATCACTCAAGCTGGGTGAAGGGGACCTTGAGACCATCTGGATGGCTGCCAAAGGAAAGGAGGATGATCTTCTCTTGCTCGTTGCCGGCGAGAGGGGCACAGCCTTAAGAGCTCTGGGCGCCATCCGCCAGGAGCACATTCTCCAAAACATTGATACACTCGAGGCGTTCAAATTCGCCTGGGTTACGGATTTTCCCCTGTTCGAGTGGAGCGATGAGGAGAACCGTCTGGTCTCCATGCACCATCCCTTTACATCCCCCGCAGACGAAGACATCGAGCTGATGATCGAGAACCCCCTTCGTGTCCGAGCCAAAGCCTATGATCTGGTTCTCAATGGCGTCGAGATAGGGGGAGGATCGATCCGAATCCACGATCTTGATGTTCAGAAAAAGGTCTTCGAAACACTGGGACTGAGCCGGAAAGAATGGGAGGAAAAATTCGGCTTTTTTCTGGAAGCCCTGCAGTACGGAGCACCTCCTCATGGAGGGATAGCCCTGGGCTATGACCGGATCGTGATGCTTTTAGCCGGGGAGGAATCCATTCGCGATGTCATCCCCTTTCCCAAGACAACCAGTTCTCTCTGCCTGCTGACGGGTTCTCCTTCTGAAGTGGATGACCGGCAGCTCTCCCAATTGGGTCTCAAGAAGATCAAATCGGGTTGAACGTTTTTGTCCGAGAACGAGGCTCCGGGTTAATCTTGGGCAAAACAACCGCACTTCTTGTCTTTCAATATCCTGATTTGTTTTGTCAAGGAATCGACATATTCGGTCTGTTTTGAAGAACCTGTCGCCAGTGTTTGATCCAAAGGGCTTCGGTGATTGTAGCCCCTGCGCACCATTTCTGCGACGAGCAAATCATGCCTTTGGTAGAGAGCGTTCAGTTTTCCTCTCCATCTCAAGGTTTCCGGATGTCGGGCATAACCCTTTTTGTCTTTTGTCAGGATCGACCAAAGGGCATGCAGCTCTCTGTGTTCTCCCAGGAGATGATTCCGGCAAAGCCCGGACGGTGGGATATCCCAGATTCTCATTTCAGCTTGGCCCTATCACCCTCAACAAAATTTGAATCCGATTAAAGAACGATTTCCAGATCAGGATCGAACAGATGGATAGCCCTATCTTGATAATTGAAATAAAGGCCGACCGCTCTCACTTGGAGTCCTTTGGATGCCGCTTCCCGCAGCAATTCGTGGAATACCGGATCTCCAGCCCGGTAGGGCTTGAATGCCGTAACTTGGGGCAGGGCTGCCATGAAGGCGATGACCCCTTGGCCTCCCCTTTGGACGTATCGCGTCAGCTCCATAACATGACGTTGCCCCCGGCTGGTGGGGCAATCGGGATACATGGCATAATGGCCCTCCCGCAACACGGCGCTTTTCACTTCGAGGTAGACCTCTGCGTGATTCTTGATTAAAAGAAAATCCAGGAGGGAATCGCCCAGCCGAGGATTTCTCCGCTGGATTCGATATCCTTTGAGCCAGGGCAGTGCCTCTGCTTCGATCAATGTTTCCAGTGTTTTCATCTGGAGCTGGGTATCAATCAGGGCGCCGGAGCCTTTTTCTTCGATGGCGAAGAGTCGGTAGTCCGTTACCTTCCCCGTTGTTGTTTTAAAACAGTAGGCTCGCCTTCCGCGGACCAAAAACTCCTTCAGCCGGCCGGTGTTGTTGATGTGCGCCAGATGGGAATGTCCCTTGATCTCGATCCTGACCACAAACCGGTTGAGACGCTCGATGATGCGGCAATCCTGCGTCTTGTCCACAGTCAACAGCGGATCCGGCCAAATCTCGTTCTTTTCAGGGCGTATCATCTTCGGGCGTTCCTTAAAGGGGCATTGTCGTCGATCGCCCTGGTTATTGCAAGCCGCCCTGCACCAAGCCTTGAACTCGGGGCTGCCGGCCTGTATGAATGGGGGTGTCGATCCCTGACCGAAGCCCCCGGGTCTGGTGACGTGGACATTGATGGAAGTCATGCTCGGCAAGAACACCTATTTCGACAAGCTTTTTGACTTATGAAGAACTTGGAGTCGCGGCATCTGCCTGGCTTGATGAAGCCCTTGATTCTCAAACGTAGGGAAGACCAGATGCACAAGGATATAAAAAAGAAATCCTGATATCGATGCAAAAAGGGCAATGATATTTAGGAGGGGTCCAAAGGATTAAGCGTGGATATCTATTTGAGCGGGCGGGATTCGACAACGGCAACCGAGGGGATTGACAATACCGTGAAAAGGAACACCCTCCACATGGCTGCCGTAGCGACCTGCCCCAGAAAATCGGGTGTGAAAACGATCCGGCTTTCTGGGCCCAGAACCTGGCCGAGAGCTCCGTTGGACAGAGCGTAGAACAGGCCTGTCAAGGCAGCGCTGGCTGCGCCCAAGACAAGCCTTTTTCCCAGCGTTGCTCCCCCTGCCCACCGGGTTGCGGCGGCGGCGGTGAACACGGGTATCCAGACAGCCGCCCACCAGATCTCTCTGAAAGAGGGCACCTGTCCTTTCAGTTTAAAGAAGAGCAGATCCACTAGGGAAAGACATGCCACCCCAGCCAAAGCACAGAGAAGGCCATGCCAGTAGCGTGGCTTGAGACCCGAGCGTCGTTTCTGCCGCTCTTTGAGACGGCGCCGTATCGTCAGGGGATAGTTGTAGAAGAGGTCAAACACAGCGTGTTCCAGAAGCGCTCCCCTCTCTCCGAAGACAGGAGCGATGTGCACGGCTCCTGTGGCCCAATGCCCGGCCATGAACCTGGCCAGGTCCGGATAGCGGTAAGCCATTTGGATGGGAAATGCCAGGTATCCGATGTACTTGAAAAAGCTGAGGTAGAAGGCGACGTTGTAGTCCTTGAAGTTGCGCTCTTTCAAAACCAGAAAAGTCACATAGAGTCCCCGGGCAAGAGAACCGGGAGATATGGGCGTGACCTGGAAGAGTCCCAG
>Ga0180434_10009134_pt1 | contig 10833 bp, 16 predicted proteins | sample SS_ome_7_FD_132453 | JGI IMG/M metagenome (GOLD analysis project Ga0180434, IMG submission 132453) | Hypersaline lake sediment archaeal communities from the Salton Sea, California, USA - SS_1_D_2 metaG | ecosystem: Environmental > Aquatic > Non-marine Saline and Alkaline > Hypersaline >... | reverse complement strand
TCGCGAAATCAGTACCATTCATGTAAGCAACATCAGGGCCAGCTCCAATCCCATCTGCATCACGAACCAAAATATAGTCGTTATTGCTCTCGCCTGGAAAGCTTGTAGCAACATCAAAATCGTTTATCTGTACTATCGAGCGCGTTCCGTCATCTTTCAGCTGTATAGACGACTGTACGTTTGCACCCGCGCCAAGCGTTCCATCAAACCCACCATATTTAAGATCGCCACCACCGTTTGAGTTCTTCTCGATAAAACCAAATCTTACCGCCTCAACTGGTATACCGTCATCCTCTTCTATGTTCCAACTGTTGTACCAGGCTGTTTCGTGTTCATGTATGTTGTCGGTAGGATTCCAGCCAAGCGTTCTTATCACTGGTGGAGCGGTGTCATTAGGCGTTTCTGAATCCGGTATTTCTACTGTGTCATCTATATCATGCCTCACCCATTGCTCTATTTCGAGCAGGTTGCCGTCAGAATCGTTTGTTACCTTGCCGATATAACGCACGGTGTTATCACGCTCTTGTGGGTTGGGGTCGAGCCATTTTGTTGAGTTCACAATTAAAGAATCCGGCTCAAGCGCCTTGTTCTTAGCAAGGGTAGTCTGTAGCGATATGGTTATATACCAAACGGCATGAGTACCGATTAAACCGTCAAGCACAGTCTCTTCCGATACAACCCTGTACCCGTTGCGCGTCCACGCCCCTACGCTGACAGTTACCTCGTTTGCGTTGCTCTGGAGGATCTGAAACCTGGTAACTCGCCATTGGTCACGGTTATATGTCTCAAACTGTGTGCCGTACTCTGTTGTTTTAACCTGGATGGTAGCAGAAGCCTGTGGCTTCCAACTGCGGAGCGCCCTCTGGAGCTGTCGCGCCCATGAAAGTATATCCTCGCCTCTATTCGGTACTGCCGGTAATTCACTCATTATGCAATGCTATTGTATATATCTGTATCCCAACCATTAGATGCGTACTGCCAGGTTTCTGTCTGTTCAAACTTATCGCCAACAGCACGAACCGTTTGACCCATCTTCAGCCACTTACCAGCGGTGGGGGTACTCAAATCTTTAGGACTATTATCGATCTTGCCAACGTCATCAATTGCATTGGCTTCTTTAAACGTGAAGCTCGACAATATTTCTGTCCTGCGGTAAATAGGTTGTGGGGCGATATACGCCTCAACGCCTTTTTTCTTTTTCTGTGCAATATCCTGGCTTGTTAAATTAGGATTCTTCGCTATCGGTATATCAATGGCGTTGGCATCAATCTCTTGTATGACTGTTCCTACCGGTGGTAATACTTCATACGTTGTGTTTACTGGTGAGTATGTCAGCGTCAGCTCGGCCTTATCACCACTTACAGGGGTAGAATTAACAGCCGTTAAAACCGCATTACTAAACTCACCATCAGCAGTTCCGAATGTCAATGAGTCTGTGTATGCCTTAATCCGGCTCTTTTTGATGTACCCTTTACGCTCTATAACATCGCCAGCGTCCGTCCTGTTGACAACAGGGCTTTTGTCGTGTTCCTGAAATACATTAAGTGTTGCCCCTATAGGCGCTAAAGAACTCATTAAAACACTCCTCTTATGGAAACGCGCTTTTTCAATAAGTCGTTTCGCTCTTTACTTAACTTTAACTGCCTTTCCATAAGGCTCATCTTCTTCTTTTCAATCGGTTGCGCTCCTGATATCAGGTTAGCGCCAATCCTACGCAGACTGCTGAACCGCTCTTTTTCGGTGGGTGGTGCTACGGCCCCCTGTTCGGCCCCCTGTTTTCTAAATAACTTCTTTTCACGCTCATCACGTTCTTTGCGGCGCTTCTCTCTGTCCTGTCTGATCTGCGCCAGACGTTTCTGCCTATCTTTCTCCAGTTCTTCGCCTATCGTATTGGCAGCCCCTTTGCCGGCAGCAATGCGCTCTTTGAATGTTCCTTGTGTTCCTACGAACCCACCAGCAAATGCGGAAACCTTCTGTATACCGGATCGTATGAACCCGAACCCCTCACCAAGCCGATCCAAGAACGGCATAATTGACTTGACCGCTGCAATGGTGTTCTCCGCCCAAAGTTGTATATCTCCACCCTCGATAAGCCGGTCAATCGCGTCGGTCATGCTTTTAACTGAATCCCTGAATAAATCCGATGTAACAACACCCTCACCAAACCTTCCGATAGCCTGCTTGAACGATTCTTGTAGGTTTGCAAGACCACCATCAATTTCGTTTACCGCAGCAGCCGCACCGCCAAACTCGGTCTGTAATTCTTTCAATATAATAGCTTGCGCCTCCTGTAGTTGCCCGGACTGCGCCAACGTCTTAATTTGTTCTTTCTGTTGCTCGGTGAAAGAAACACCAACACGCGACAATGCTGTTATGCCTTTTATCGGGTCGTTCAACGCTTTACCCAACTGTATCGCGCCTTGTTTGGCATCCTGGTCGAGTACAACGGACATATCAAGTATGGCCTCGGTTGCCTTCTCAAACTCATCACCCTTGATATTCTTGAATGTGGCAAGCACGGCCTGTGTCTGGTTGATGTTCTCTTTTGATATACCAGTAAGTTTTGATAATGCCTGTGCCTGGTCGTCAAGCTGGCTTGTAGTTAATCCGGAAGCAAAGCCAGTTGCTTTTAGTACGGCAGATAGTTTTGCCAGCCCTACGCGTTGCGCTACGGCAGATTTTACAACACGCCCCATAGCCCCCGCTATAGCCGCCGATGCTGCCAATAAACCAAGAGCCAAACCCTTTCCAAACCTGAACGCGCCAGAGATACCCCTGCGCGCATTACGAGCCGAACGCACAACCCGCCCAAGACCACGGCGGAATGCTCCAGAACGCAACCCAATAGTAGCTTCTAATCTAGCTCTTGCCATTCTCTTTTTCCTTTTCCAACAGTTTAAGCGCGTCAATTGCTTCAGGTGATATGTCTGTTGAGCGCTCTTTGCCCTCTAACCTGTCATTTATCGCCTCTTGATACTTCAACGCCCGCACAAGTGGTAACTTCCACATTATATAATCTTCCGGCCAATGGTACTGAAACGCCAGCACATCCACGCTATCTACCCACCAATCACTCGGTAGTTGAGTATCCTCATCGCCTTCTTTGCTGGCTTGCTCAAGCGCCCTGACTTGTTCCTCTACCCAACTGCTAAACTCTGCACATATCCTTGCGCGAGCCTTTTTTCTGAACCCACGCATAAAACTCTTTACTTCCGCCTCCAGGCGCTCCGGATCATCGGTTATCCATACTGCTGTATCAACATTGTCTTCAGAACACAACCACAGCGCCTCAAAAAACTCATACTCTTCTACCGGATGCTCTTTATTGATGTCATTGGCAAAGAAAATCTCATTCTGTGCTACCTGTAACAAACATAAAGTGCCAACTGTAAGCCGGCACACGTTCCCACCTATTATAGCCCCATCTCGTAGGGGAGCGAGAGGTGGTGCAACTCTCTCCACAAGGGAAAGAGCCACACGCACCTCTTCGCGGGATTGGAACTCACGGAGATTCATTAGCTTCCAAGATTCGGCCAGCTTGTAGCCTCAAAACGGATCTTCATATAATCGCCTTTAGTCTTAACGCGGCTATATGATCTGATATATCCCTCTTGGTTTATATCGGTATCAGTTCCGTTAATAGTAACCAACGAGCCAGATCCAACATCCGATTCCGTTATGCCAGAGTCAGCTTTGTAAGTAAACTCACCGCTAATCCTGGTACGTTTCGTATGCTGGTCAACCGCAGTCACATCGCTATCGCCGTCCAGAAGTTCTGTCTCTTCAACGTCTGTGGTATATTCGACATTTTCAAAGATACCATAAGTTTCGTCAATCGTTCCGAACTTCGGGCCGGTTGCACCTATTCTCTGTGTTGGCATTTGTTTTGTCCTTTCTTATTTTTCTCTTCCTACATAAACCCAGGCATCAACGGTCAATATCATCCTCCGTATCTGGCTTGGATCATCAAAAGTTGTATCATCTTCGGCAGAAACCTCATGCAGTGAGTCGGGGCTATTCATAACAAGGCCGCGCATCTGTGAGTTTAGTTCATCAATTATATTGTCACCGTGTACCTTGTCGCGCAAATACCCCAGCAACGCCTTTACCTGCTCGCTGGTTTTATCTGTCTTGTATGGATCGGTTTCGCATATGAATCGGGTTGTGCAGCGGTATTCGTTTGTATTCGGAATGGTCTGAAATGCTATCACTTCAACCGCTATTGCTGGCATTGATCTCTGCACCGAATTATCACGCGCCCGCCTTACGTTTACATCAACGCTTGGCCAAAAGTCTTTTACATCAAAATCGTTTGATATAATATCAACCCATGCGCCCTCCAACTGCCATTCTACATCGCCATTAACTGAATATGTATCACTCATCCGGATTTACCCCTTAAAATGCGTGTATAACTCTTTTCTATGGACTTCATCAAAAATGTTGCCTGGCGCGCTATTGCCCTATCCACTACGCTCCCGCTTTCCTTGATATACGGCACTTCATTGAATACGGTTATATGCGGATTGCCTATTTTCTTGCTGTTATCAACTATCCCGCCCTCGTTCCTATCGATCAACGGGCCACCAAGCACAATCGGAGCGCCTTTCATCTGTAGCGCCTTCCACGCCGGCCACCAGCCTAACCTTGCACGGCCTTTTGCTTTGCGCTTCACATAATCCTCTAACCACTTAAATTCCTTGTTCCTGATCCGCTTAAATATGAACGTAAACCGAACCAAATTGATTAAAACACCCTTTGTCGTGTTCTTTATAATGGTTTCATCCGTTGCGCCTGTTGCTCGGCGTAACTCGTGCATTGCTCTCTCGAACTGTCTGGTATCTACTGTTGATGTTATGCTCATTACAGTGTTCCTGAATACTGATCGCCCAAGTCAAAACGTAAATAAGCGCGGGCTGGGCCTCGGCTGATATTTAGAATACGGAGGTCGCCTTCGGTTCCCAAGTTTAAGATATCGCCGACAACAGCAGATTCGGCATCATCCCCGCGCACGGCGTAAACAGATATCTGGTACTTATTAGCCCAGCCAACCTGGAGGAGTTCACGCTCGGAAAGTGTTTTAGCCCGTACAACACTAAAGGTTGATTCATCTTCACCAGATGAAGGCTTAACGGTAGCGGTTTCTACAGCATTAGAACCGCCTAAATCGGATATGATATTTCCGATATCGGTAAGTAATTGTGCGTCCGTAAATCCCATCCCATAGTTCCTAGTACCACGGGATGATTAAATACTATTATAGACGCTTTATATCCTTCAAGTAAAATGTGGATTTTATTTTTCAGGATCAATAATTAGCTTCACGTTATTGTAGTAATCGGGCAGTGGAGTGTCGGCCATCTCCCGGCCAAGCCTTTCCGCTAATATCTTTCGCAGCTGTGATGCCTCGTGTTCAGATAGCACAAACCTCTCCACGCCCGGTTTATTCAACTCATCAAGCAGCCTATTTACAGTGAGCCGCTGATTCGCTGGTTCGCTCTCAAGGAGCTTGTCAATCATCCTATTTATCCACTTCATTGTCAAGCCTCATGTTCCCGCTTATTCTTGCCTGGACACCCCTTTGAGCCAGCCCGCGCCGGTATTACTACAATCATCCTTTTAACCTCCGTTTAGCTTCAGCCTCACACTCTCTTACGGTAAACACACCTTTTCCCCATCCGCTACATACGCCTCGGATATTACGCACCATCTTCTCTAACCCTTGCGGTTCTATGCTCGCCGCCTGATCTGTACCCCACATGGTTCTATCAAGCGTTATATGCTTCTCTATCATTGTTGCGCCCATCCCAACAGCAGCAACGGCCATGTGTATTCCGCGCGTGTGATCGGAGTAGCCTATATTCGTTATTTTTAGTTCCCGCAAACCCCGTATACAACTCAAATCTGCGTTGTGATCTTCAACTGGATAACCCGACACGCTATGCATAAGGGTGTACGCCTGTGCCAGGCGATATAACGCACCATGTAACGCTAACGCAGAAACGTCTTCCAACATCCCCGTGGAAACAATAACGTGTTTACCGGTTTCACAAGCATCGGCAATAAGCACCAGTTTCTCATTAAGCGCGCTGGGTATCTTGATATACGGCACATCGAACTGGTTAATGAAATCCAATGACGGATTATCCCACACGCTCGCAAACCACTCTATACCGATCTTCTGCGCGTAACGGTTGATTTCCTCGTACTCTTCCATACTGAACTCAATGCGCTCTTTATAGTCTAAATATGGTATACGCCCCCACGGTGTTTCACGCATTACACCCTTCTGTTCCTCCGGCACACATAACGCAGGTGTACGCTTCTGGAACTTGACATAATCACAACCCGCAGCCACCGCTACATCCATGAGCTTCTTTGCCGTTTCAAGTGAGCCGTTATGGTTTATGCCGATCTCCGCAACTATATCGCAATGTCTCATATCTTATACCCCATATAATCTTCGCCCAATATTTCCCTGAACCTGGCAATACATTTAAGCGTGTACCCTTCGCGTTCGCTTATTTTGGACTTCTCCGCCCAGCCAACACGCTTCTTGACCGGGTGATACTTCCCATCCTCAAGGACAAACCCGAAATGTGTGCATATTTCTTGAAGCGTTTTGACCGGCTTCATCTGTAGGTCTGCATAGCTGATACTGTAGATACCGTCATTTATATAGCCCTCCACATGGTTTTTCCACTCGTTAATCATGTAATCTGTAACATAATCGCACAACCCTTTTGGCTTACCGTGAAATTCCCACAGTGAACGCATTACATCGAGCGGGTGGCGGTGTATGTATATAATCTTGCTCTTGTCGTGTTTTACCTTCTCAATCGGGTCGTGAGTAAGGAATAATTTACCCCACGGCACTCTTGCTTTCTTATGCCCGGTCAACACCCATCTCCTGCCGTCTGAGTGTGCGGTTAAGGATAGATCCTCATCGTACCGGAAATTACACGCCATCAACGCCATCAACCAGTGTGTTCCGCTCCTCTTGTATGAACATACTTTTACCATATCGCCAACACTATCTTCTTTCCCCTGAACTCTCGTTTACCAAACTTCGCCCCTTCAAAGTCTCTTTCCGTCCACACAGCTCTATGCACTTCGTACTCGTTCCCAAACGCCTCACCCTGCGCCCAATCCATGCCAATAGGAATCTGTGTGATAAGCACCTTGCTACGCTCACGGAGTTTATTAACAACCCTCACCCCTTGCTCTTTAGGTAAATGCTCTATCACATCACCTGCGAATATCAAATCAAAGTCTGGTAGCACATCGGCTATTTCTGATATGTCGCCGATCGTTACGCGGTCGTATACGTTCCAGTTGGGATTCCGGTACGCTTCAAACGCTTCAACGCCCACAAGCATGGTTTCCCACTCCTCGCGCTCGTAACGGCCAAAGAATACATCCGAATACGTCCGGAACAGTACACCGTAATGCCCGAACCCTACCCCGATGTCCAGTATGCTCTCTGGCCGCGCATCAATGACGGTCTGGCATATTTCCGATGTGAACAATGGCGCACTACTTGGCATGAGATTTTCCCCACCACTTTTTCCAATCATTTTCAGTTCTTTGTAGTTTATATAACCACCAAGCCCTTGATCGTTGTCTGTGTGTTGTCGAAAACCAAACAATACCCCATAATATTTTCATCGTTCGGTGCTTATGTCTTAAACTATGCGGAATATAATCCCACATGAAAGGTTTAAACAACTCCAAGCATCTAGGCCATTCATAACAATTCAATTGGTAATACATTTGGCCTAACAATCCAACTTTATTTCTCATTTATTACCTCCTCGAATATCTTAACAAACTCATTCGCTATACGCGCAGGATGCCAGTTATTAAGCATCCATACACGGTTCATAAAACCATCTTTAACAAGATTGGTTTCCGTTAAGCCTTTCAGTGTATCTCCTAACTCGTACATCCTTGTGTTTCTGATAGGTAACCATGCGCCACACGCTTTTGTTGCCACAGCGTTTACCTCATCACTTAAGTACCCAACAACTACCTTACCCATTGCCAAGCCTTCAAGTGCGCTACGGTGATAACTACCGGTGACGCATTCATCGATAACGATGCTACAGTTGCGTTTACGCTCAAGACATTCGCACAACGGCACATCGGTTATAATGTCGTGTTTAAGCCCGGATGCCTTAAGAGCGGCGTTTGTTTCCTTGTACCCTTTATGATGCCAGCGCCCCACATTCTTTTTTGCGCTCGGTGAGTACGCTATCCGCGGATTATGTATAGGCTTTATGTTGTACTCTGGCCTGTCAAAGTTAATCACGTTCCGCACCGGCGTACAATCGGCGTATTCCGGCAGGGTCGCGTGATATTGAGCATTCACTAGCTTTCTGTAAGGGCAATCAAGCATCACGCCCGGCCATTCTGGTTCGCTGTGATACCATATGGCTGCCGGTACATCAGTCGGGAAGTATGCATTTGAAAACATTATAATGTCAGCATACTCACTCGGCTCGTTACTCATAAATGCTTGGTGTGGAGTCCACTTGTTTATAGCATAGCACAACTCATCCGGAGCATTAGCAAGCGGTGTCGGTTTACTTATTTGTATCTTCATCCTTTCCTCTGCAATAATAGCGCCATATCCCTACCCCAATAACCCGGTTCATCTTTCAACACCTCGAAATGCTCCGCCAACCTGATAAACAACTCTTCTGTATTGTCTATCCCAGTATGCCCTGTATGTGGGTTGTAATCCGTGCTGAACGATACGATACAACCAGGGCGGGCGTATTCAATTATGTTCTGCACGATGTCGCGCCAACAAAAACCGTGATCTATAACATTCCAGCAGTTAATAAACGAACACGAGCCTTCCAAAAACTTCCACTTCACCTCGCCAGGCGCTCCTATAGCGTGTGCCATATGCTCTGAATCCCAATAGTGCGCCACCTGCTTGATACCCACATACTTGTCAACAAGCGGGTCGATGTAATACTTCACTGAATGCTTGAACACATCAATTGCCGGTACGCTACCGCATCCCAAGTCAAGCACAACCTTGTCGGCATACTGGTTAATATCCACACCACACCATCCTTTAAAGTGTTTTTCCCACGCCGGCCAGAACGCTTCCGGATTCCACCGATAGTTTTCTTTCCGGTGGAAATCTATCTCAAAGGTCTGGTTCTCTTCTTCCCATTGCTGTTTATCCATCTATCCACTCCCATTTTGTGAAGTCATCAGCAAAATACCGCTTCATAACCGACCCAACACACACCAAACGCCCTTTAAACGCCTCCAGAGCGCAACGGATGTATCGTAGGTCAGCCAATAACGCATGATTGCCGTGAGAATTAGTTAAATACTGCTGTTCAAACATATCCGTGCTGTCAGGCGGTAACATAGCAGTTGCCGTGCGCCCTTTCTGGTGCTGGTATAAGTCCATACCACACACAAATAACTCATTGGGTTGCATACCCACCGCCACAGCAAGCGCCAACGATCCTGTGAGCGGTCTGCGTGGGCGCGGGTCTTTATCCCACCTGCACAGCGCCGGTAGATTCTGGTAATGTTTCTGTATCCTGATATGATACCCTTTCAGCACTTCTTGGTTGCGCGTTATGGCATCACCGCTCAAGCCGGGCATCCACAATGTAGGTTTCTTACGCCTATCGAACCCAAACGCAGCAGCCGTGTGTACAATCTCCGGATGCTCACCAATAAACCAATCAGTACAGGGTCTACCAAACATACCGCCACCGTTCAGATACCAGTGATTGACACGGAACACACGGTTTGTGCCCTGCCAGTTCCTTACACGCGGCTGTTCAGAGCTTGGCCCGTTACCTATTACTGCGATTCTTTGCACTTCAGACATATTACCCTCTTAACTCCATCTATCTCTTTTAATCCACACGGCGCTTTGTCCATTATCGGTGATTTACACACAGCGCAATCGTGGGTTTCCGGTTCTATGGCTTTAGGTTTCGGCGGTGTGACTATCCGTGTTATCTGCGAACCTCTTACAGCTTGCCTTCTTGCCATCACCACCGGTCATGCAGTCAAGCATAGCCTCCCCTGCGTCTATTGGAACTGTTACGATCTTAACCGCTGTACTTAATAATTTTCCTAACATTTAATTACCTCCTTCTGTCGAATTAGTGTGCGAATAGTTCAGACAAACGCTCACCACCAAACGCACCTTTTGTTATCCTTAAGACTTCTTCAAGCGGCAAGCTCTCTACATCTGCTAGTCCTTTTGATTCAAGGAAGTGAGCAATACCTGCTCGGCAAGCCCCGGTGAGCAACCTGTAGTCATTTCGTGTCACCGTTCCACGTTTCTTGATTTCTGCGACGAGTTTAGACACATCAAGATTGTCCTGCATATGTTTGAATACTACATCATTGATTGCGGCTTTTATCGTTTCGCCGTGAGCGGAGTATTCGCCCTTCTGAGCAATATAGCATTTCTTCAAGGATGTTAATTCACCACCCCCAAAGTAACGCGCTTTTATGATTTGTATACCATCGCGTTCTTTGCGTGATTCAATAAGCATCGTGTATCCATCAATATTCTGTATTTCTATTTCAACTCCGAGATATTTGCATTTACCACTCAAGCTACTGAGATCAACGTGACCCTGGTTGTCGAATTTCATCCCCTCGGGCAACGTGGTCAAGCTATCGAGAAAAACGGCACCCTGATTCTCGAACTTCATCCCCTCGGGCAACGTGGTCAAGCTACTGAGATAAACGTGACCCTGGTTGTCGAAATTCACTCCCTCGGGCAACGTGGTCAAGCTATCGAGAAAAACGGCACCCTGATTCTCGAATTTCATCCCC
>Ga0180434_10009133_pt1 | contig 10834 bp, 11 predicted proteins | sample SS_ome_7_FD_132453 | JGI IMG/M metagenome (GOLD analysis project Ga0180434, IMG submission 132453) | Hypersaline lake sediment archaeal communities from the Salton Sea, California, USA - SS_1_D_2 metaG | ecosystem: Environmental > Aquatic > Non-marine Saline and Alkaline > Hypersaline >... | reverse complement strand
TGTTGCGCGACTTTCGGAGTGTCAAGCTTCGCAAGCCCCAGCGAGATTTTGTAAATTCGGCCAGGGCTGAGTTCGAGAAGAACGGGTCTCTTTCGTGGGAGGCTGTCGTTCGGCTGGAGAAGATGGCGTCGCGGTATTCGCATCAGCTCAAGGAGTTGCATGCCGCACGTCAGCGTGCGAGGGAGACCAATGGTCTCAGGCGCTTGGACATGACGCGAGCGGAGGCTGATCTTCGTGCGCGCGAACGAGAGAGGCGTGAGCTTGAGACGGCAAACGACTTGGGGATATGATGGCCAAAAATCGAGTTAGTCAGGAGATGGTGGATGAGCTGAAGAATCTCATCCTTACCGTCGTGCGTGCGATTGTCGACCATCCGGAGGATGTCGTCGTCAATATGCGGCCGGGGGAGATGCGCCTGTTGGCCGAGCTGCACACGAATCCCAGAGATGTTGGGCCAGTGGTTGGGCGGCGGGGACACGTGGCGAGCAGCATCCGTTCGATCATCTCGGCGTTTGCCGGGAAGAACCGGGTCAACGTGGACTTCGACTACGTGACGGAGGAGGACAACTCTGGTCGCAGTCGAGATCGCGGAGAGGATCGGCGTCGCACTGGTTGACAAACGTCTTGCGAGTGGCTAATGTGTCCTCACTGAGGTTGATGGCCTGGAGATCCAGGCTTGGAGGTGAGCGGCGTTGGCCAGAGATGACGAGACAGCCCTGGGACTTTGGGCGAGAGACGTGAGGTTGAGTCCGCACGCGCGTGCGGATCTCCGTGGCCAGACGTCTCTTGTAGCCGAGCTTTTTCTCGACGCTGCGGTGGATGATCTCTGTGGGATAGCTGAGTCGATTGGGATGTCGGTTGACGATAGCAGCCATACCTTTTCTGCCGGTGAGCTGGGAGATGGGAGTCCAGAGTGTCATGTTGCATTTGCTCGTGGTGATGGTGCGTGGAGGGAGCGGATGGCTGCGATCATCGAGTGGGGACGTGCGCATGCCCCGGATGGCGTAGATCCACGTTTCTTTGTCGAGCGGTGCCTGTGGGTGGACGGGTGGACCTTGGCTCGTGGGAGCGTCAAGACGCCTCTTTGGATGCGGCACGAGGAGCACGAGTTGGCGGATCTCGCAAGGGAGATGCCGGGGGTTGAGTGGTTGTGCGGGTCAGGATAGGGGACAAGGTTCTTGTTGATGGGCGCGAAGGGTTTGTCGAGGACGTGGTTCGTTGGATCGACAGGATCCGAGGAATGCGCGACTACGAGGCTAAGGCGTTTACTGGGCAGTGTCGTATGCAGTGTGGGCCGGACTATCGCGAGAAATGGGGGGTGGTTCTGGTCAACTTTGGGAAAACGCGGAAGAGGGTACCAATCCAGAGGGTGAAGATCTTGGAGGGGCGTGATGACAAGTCTCCGGCCGTCGGTTTTGGCAGCACAACGTCGATGCGAAGAAGCGAGAAAGCTTAATGTGAAAAAGTGCGTGGAGAAGAGAAAAAGAGAGGCCGAAAAGAAAGAGGCCGATCCTGAGAGAAGTATTCCCGTTTTTGATTTGCGTTGTCCCGGTGATGGACAAACGGAAAAAGTGGTGATAAATTCTAAGACAGTGGAGGGTTGGTTTAACAAGGCGCTTATCAAAAGACACGGAGATGACGATTATATACCTGTGAGGTGGGGGAGGCGTGAGCAGGGGATGGCAAACAAGTTGCTGAAGGAGTATGGCGACGAGCTTCTTCACAGGGCTATTGACTTGTTTGTGTCCAAGTGGTCGGAGATCGTCGATTACAGTCATGGGAGATTGAGCGGTGAGCCGACGATCAATTTGTTGTTCTCGAAGCACATGCGGGCACAGATCTTTGGCGAGCTGCAAGGCAATGCGAAAGTTCGATCTCGTAAGAGGGCACAGATAGGAGAACACCACGGTCCAAGGGACAAAGGGCGTGGCATTGGGTGGTGAGATGCCAAGTGTAGCGATGTTCAAGCGTGAGTTGAACAAGGACGACATGGAGCGGATGAGAATTCCGTACCGCTACTGGCGTGTCACTTACGACGAGATCTCTGATGTCCCTGGTGAAGCTGGGTATAGTCCGAAGGACATCGTGCGCAATTATCTGGAGAAGCTCGACGAGATGATAGACGAGGGGTTCGGTCTGTTCATGTGGGGGCCAAACGGGTCGGGAAAGACGAGCGCGTCCGTCGTCATCGCCAAGGAGGTCCGGCGCCGGGGGAATACGGTTCTTTTTGTCGAGGCTGCCGCGATTAAGCGAATGGTCGTCGAAGGGGAGCGGTTCGACGAGGACGAGACATGGTGGAATCGCGCTAGCAATGTGGATTTTTTGTTGCTTGACGATTTTGGCAAGGGAACCTTGGACCGAACCGGGTTTGGTGCTCGTCTCATAGACGAGTTGATCCGTCATCGTAATGCGCGAAAGTTGGTTACGTTCTGTACGTCGAACCTCGATCCGAGAGATGATTTCGATTTGCTTATTCAAAACGGTGACATGATAATATCTACAAAATCCACGTTGAAAGAGTGCATGATCGCAACAGAGGTTTATGCGCCGGATCGCAGGAATGACGCACAAGAGCGTGGTATTGATAAGTTGATGAGTTGATGTCGTTGAGTCGGTAGTCGGCAGTAGGTGGCAGATGTCAGGCAGTGATCGGTCGAGTCAAGCAAATGGTCGTGGCGTTTCCCCTCACAGCAGGGATGCCGAGGTCGCCTGCCTCGGGGCTATTCTTCTGGACAATGATGCCTTTGAGGTAGTCAATGGCATCGTTCAAAAAAGCAGTTTTTTCATCGAGGGTCATCAGTGTATTTATGGGGCAATGGCTCAGCTCCGAGCGGAGAAGGTGCCGATTGACCACGTGACCCTTGCCGAGCGCTTGTCCGCGAATGGGCACATGGACAAGGTCGGTGGCGTGATGATCCTTGCGGGACTCACGGACAGCGTTGCTACTGCTGCGAATGCCGAGCACTACGCCAATATCGTCCGTGAGAAGCACGGTATTCGGCAGGTAGTTTACAAGTCACAGGAGTTGGTTTCACGGGCTTTGGGAGGCGCAGATCCGGCAGAAATTTTGGAGTCTGTGGAGAGGGTAGGGCTAGCGTCCCGAGGTGTGGCTCGCTCCACGATGCCGACGAGTGTGTTTTCACTCGGGCATACGGTCATGGAAACCTATGCCAAGGTCGAGGCCGGGTTCAGTGGAATTGCTCTTCCGTGGGAGACCGTCAACAGGATGACCATGGGCATGTGGCCCGGGACCATCACCTTCTTCGTCGCGCGTCCGGGAGTCGGCAAGTGCCAGAAATTTGATACACCGATATGCTGCGCAAGAACTGGGCGGTACAAGACGATCCAGCAGGTTGTCCGGGATCGGTGCGATGTGTTTAGTCGAGGTGTCGATGGGCAGATCTTTCCGGTTACCCCGGATGCGTGGTTGCACACTGGGAGGAAAGAATGTTTGAAGGTGCGTCTGCATAGTGGGCGCGAGATGTCGCAGACGCCAGAGCATCCTTTTATGACAGTGGACGGATGGAAGCGCACGGATGAATTGGCGGCTGGGGATTACGTGGAAGTTGCCGGTGCCGTTCCGCAGCCGTTGGACGCGATTTCAGTGACAGAACATGAGGCTGTTTTGCTCGGTGGGATGTTGGCGGATGGCTCCTTGCACAGTTGTGGGTTCACGAAATCCGACGATGAGATTGTTTCCGTGATGCGGCGTGCTGTCGAGTACTTTGGCGGTGAGCTTGTTCACCGGGACGGGGAGCCATCTTGTCAGTATTACGCCATTAGGCGTGGTGGACGTGGTGGGCGTGGCCCGAACCCGATTCGTGAGGTTTTGAATGGCCTTGGGTGCAAGATGACGCTCTCCAAGGAGAAGGAGATTCCAGATAGGGTTTTTCAATATGACAATGATTCTTTGGCAATTTTTCTTGGAATGATCTGGGGCTGTGACGGGTCGTTTCCGGTGTCCAAGGGTGGCCATGTGACGGCGGAGATTGGTTTGGCGTCCAGGGTTATGGTCGAGCAGTTGCAGCGACTGTTTTTGAGGTTCGGGGTGCATGGCAGAGTACGCCATAAGCCTGTCAATCTGAACGGTGAGGTTTTTGATTCCTGGGTATACAAGGTGTACGCTACGTCGCTGGGGCGGTTCCGTGATGTGATTCCTATTGTTGGCGGAAAGGCTGAGAAGGCGGCGTTGTTGAGGGATCCTGCGAATCCCAATGTGGACAATGTGCCGATGACGGATTTGCTGGCGGCGAGGCTGAAGGTGTTCGTTGCGTCGTTTTCGGCCGCGGAGAGATCGAGGCGTTTTCGTGCTATGGGGGCTGCGCTGGGGATGACGACACCGTTCTCTGTGTCTCATTTATACCGTAGGAAGACGGTGAGTCGGCGCACGTTCGCGGCGTTCGTGGACGCGTTTGAGTACGAGGATGGTCGTCCCCTTCTGCGGAACCATTGGGATCGGGTGGAGGAGGTGTCGGACGACGGCGAGCAAGAGGTGTACGACCTGACGGTGGATGGGACGCACAGCTTTGTGGCGAATGACATTGTGGTCCACAACACGATGGTGGCCATCATTGCCGCACGGCATGCGTGGCTCAACGATGAACGGGTCCTCATCATCTCGCCTGAGATGAGCAAGGAGGAGATCGCAGAGCGGTTCTTCGTCATCCACGCTGGAGTCAACTATGACAACGTGGTCCGCGGAACGCTCAGCGCGTTCGAGAAGCCGAAGCTCGTGAAGACCGTCGACGAGGCGCTCAAGCTCAACGGCATGTGGATCATGGACTCCGACGACGATCTCTCTCCGCGCGGGATTGACGCCGCGATACGGGCGTGCAACCCGTCGCTCATCGCCATCGACGCGCTCTACGATATCCACGTTAGGGGGGATCGGCGCGAGCGGTTGCTTACCGCGTTGGATTGGCTCAGGAAGACGACGAAGCATTTCGGCATACCTAGTGTGGCCTTTGCTCAGCTCAATCGTGACGCTGAGTTGTCCGAGAAGAAGGGCGGGGGGATTCGACTTGGGACGATTGCTCTCGCGGATGAGATTGCCCAGGATACACACGCAATTCATGCCCTTGAACAAACGAAGGACATGCGGGCCGACAAATGGATGAGAATCCGGACGTTGAAGATCCGTAGAGGTCGCATCTTCAAAGACGCCACGGAGGTCAACTGGAATTTTGAGACGATGGACTTCAGCGAGCGAAGTCAGCGTGAAGAGGAATACGAGGACGACCAGATTCCATTCTAGGTGTTGACAAACGGAAATTGTTGGTTATAGAAGACATGAGGGTGCACTGAGTGGCACCGGACGAGTGCCCTGGGAGGCACAAGGAGGACAACATGAGCAAGCAGTGGGCAAATCGCGGGTTCGAGGATCCGCCTGACTACGGTGACTACAGGGGCAGCGGAGGAGATGGAGGTCCCCGGACTTTCAAATTTTACATTCCGCCTCCGCCGCAGGGCGGGAAGCCGGTCTACAAGCGGATCTTGTTCCTGGACAGCGATCCGTTCGCGTTTTGGGAGCATGGGCTTTACAAGCTCACTGGGAAGTCGCGTGACATGTGCATCTGCCTTGGGCGCACCGGGCTCGACGATCGCGGGTGTCCGCTTTGCGATGCCGAGTACTGGCCGCGGTACATGTACTACCTCTCCGTGATCGAGCTGGGGACCATCGTCGGGTGGAAGGACACCCCGCAGGGGCGCGTGCCGATCCTGGAGGGCTACACGCCGAGGGGGAAGGACGTCACTTACCAGTTCGACCGGAAGTACATTGGCATGGGTCGCGGGAGCGACGACAAGCCGGGCGTCGGCCGAAAAATGATGTGGCAGCGTGAGCAGCGTGGTGGCGATCTCACCGGGACCGTCTGGGACGTCGGTCGGAGTGGCAAGCTCATCGAGACGTGTGGTGACGACTGGAACTACGTGACCCGTGTCGCGCAGAAGGACTGGGCTAGCTACCTCGCGAGCTTCGGGGCAAATTCTGACGACCTCCAGCTCTCACCCGTCGATTACTACGAGATCTTCAAGCCCGATCCTTACGAGAAGCTGGAGCGACTCGTGCACGGTGGCGGCTGGGATTCTGGTGGCGGACAGGGGGGCGCGACGACCGGTCAGCAGCGTACCGAGGGCGCCGGGTATGGCGGTGGCCAACAGGGGGGCGGCTACCAGGGAGGGCCGCAGGGGGGCGGCCAGCAGCAGCTCCACGGTCAGGGCGGATCGCCCGGCTACGGCCCTGGTGATCCAGGCGACGACATTCCTTTTTAGGCACGCGTTGAAGGGCTGAAATGAGAGTCAACATCTCAGGGATGGCGTGGCTTCGGAAGTCGGAGTTGGCGCCGCATCAGCTAAAGAATCTGCGTGAGCAGCTCACGATCCAGCCGCGCAAGACGACGGATATCGCTGCTGCTGAGGACCCCGAGCCCATCCTCCTTTACCAGGAGGACGAGGCTCGGGGTTTTTTTGGCGTGCCTCGTGCTTTCTATCTGGAGCGTCAGACGCTCATGCACGACGAGGTTGTCGATGTGAGCCTTGGCGAGCCAATGCGGGAACTGGGGACGCTGTGGCGTCCGGATGGACCGTACAAGGAACAGGGTGACGTGGTTCGTTTTCTGGAGTCCAAGATGGCGGACCAGCCGTGGGGTGGGTTCATCCTCAAGGCCGGATGCGGGTTCGGAAAAAGCATAACGTCGATCGAACTGGCTCGGCGCTTTGGGCGCCGGACGCTTATCCTCGTGCACAAGGAGTTTTTCCTCAAACAATGGACGAAGTTGATCAAGAAGATGATGCCCGACGCGCGCGTGGGGCTTATCCGTCAGGATCGCTGCGACTACGATGACTGCGACTTTGTCATCGGGATGATCCAGTCGCTCGCGAAGGACGATTACGGAAAGAAGTATCCGCGCGAGATCTACAGGTCTTCCTTCGGTATGGTAATTACAGACGAGTGTTTTGTTGGTGGGACAATGGTAGAGACGGCAAGTGGCCCGAGGAGAATAGATGAGGTGCAGGAGGGAGATTCTGTTCTCAGTGCTGTGGGGCATGGCATGGTGAAGAACGCAGGGAGTAGGCTGATTGACGTGTCAGAACTTCGCATCATTCGCTTTGCAGACGGTAGCGAGGAGATATGCAGTGTCGAGCACCCGTTTTTTACGAAGTCGGGGTGGGTGAAGGCTGCGAACCTGCGAGGTGAGTCTGTGTTGACGTTCGATGATAGCATCGGTATCATGCGGAGACATGAAAAAACTATCATGTCAGATGTGCGGCAAGCCGAACTCAGTGAGGGTCGGGAGGAAGTACTGCTCAAGGGAATGCACGGGCCTGTCGAAGCGCAAAGCTCAGGCGCTCTGCGAGTACTGCGGAGAGGTGGAGACGAAGCAGAAAAGGACGAGGTTTTGTTCGACATCTTGTCAGCGGAAGTGGATGTCGGAGAACTCCGGTCTTTTTACGAGGAGGCGCTCCGACGCTGCGAAGGATTGGCACAAACGGAACCCGCAGGTGAGTCGAGAGGCTTCGGAGCGCATGACGGAGAGCAATCCGATGCACTCTGCTGCGACTCGGCAGAAGGTGTCGGACAGACTTGTGGAGATAGGGCACCGTCCCCCTGTGAGGGGCGGGAACGGTACGGGGATGTCGCGTCCTCAGTCGATGTTGCTGTTAGAGCTGGGGGATGGGTGGGAGTCGGAAGTTGTGGTGAGGACGTTGGTGAAGCGCGTGAATCCGCAGAGGTATCCGACGAATTACAAGGTGGATATTGCGAACAGGGAGAAGATGGTGGCTGTCGAGGTAGACGGGGGATCTCATCACTCACTGGCAAGGAGGGCGATGGACGAAAAGAAGGGGCGCTGCCTCGCGGCATTGGGGTGGAGAGTGTTGAGGTTCCCAAACGAGAGGATCTTGAGCGACATGGAGTCAGTCTTGATGGAAATAGAGTCCGTGTCTACAACCTAGCCGTTTCCGGGCATCCGTCATACATCCTCCATAGCAACGGAGGGGTTGTCCATAATTGTCATCGAATCGGCGCGTCGACGTGGGCCGCGGTGCTCCCTCGCTTCTCGGCCGCGTGGCGCGTCGGGCTCACGGCGACGGATAGGCGGAAGGACGGAGCGCAGAACGTGTTCTTCTACCACATTGGCCCGGTGGCCTACCGGGCACGGACCGCCGCGATGATTCCGCAGCTTCGTACGGTTTACACAGGCGCGTTATCGTCGCCGATTGATCGAGGAAGCTATCACGTGGATAGCCATCGGCTCACAACGCAGCAAATCCTCTCTCAGCTCGTGGGGAACGAGTTTCGTAACCGGGCGATTGCCGATGACATTGTCGAGGCTGTTCGGAACGGCAGGAAGATCATGGTTGTGAGTGAGCGGTTGGAGCATCTTCGCCGTATTTCGTGGCAGATCAACAACATGATGATGGATATTGATTTCGAATACGAGGGGAGGCCATTCATTCCCGTTGTCGACTGCTATACGGGGGAGTGGTATTCGGGGGAAAGGAAAAAGGGCGGGAAGCCGAAGATGGTCAAGCGTTCCGAAGCGGATCTCGCAAGGGCCGAACGGGCGAACGTGATTCTCGCCACCAAGCAGATGGTGGAGGAGGGGCTCGACATTCAGGCGCTTGACGTTTTGGAGTTGGTATCTCCTCTGAGTGATATCGAGCAAGTTGTGGGCCGGGTGCGTCGTTGGTGTGAGCCGGAACCCAAGAAGTGTGAGCATTTTTGTCCGTGGAGGGCTGGCGTTTGCAAGGGCAAGCCACAGCCGATAGTGACAGACTACGTTGATGAGAGGATTCCTCAGGCTGCGAGGCGCTGGAAGACTCGGCAGCGGCATTACAAGGAAATTGGGTGCGGATAGCCTGAGGTCTTGCTTGTCGTTGACAAACGAATTATGCTATGTAATGTGCATGCAACCACAGGGCCTCAGAGAAGTGGTATGGCATGGAGACGGAGACTGTGTCGGGGAAGGACAGACGTGATTATTACAAGGAATATTACAGGAGGAACCGGGACGAGATAGCGGAGAAGAAAAAGAGTCGGTACTACGATGACGAGGGGTACCGGCAGAGGCGTATTGCGGCTCAGCGTGAGTATCGCGAGAGGAAGCGCCGCGAGCTGGAGAGTAAGTTGAAGGGCAAAAAGCCGGAGCGGAAAAAGGGGCAACCTCGCGGGCCGGAGACGGTGATCGTCAACGGTGTCGAGGAAGAAGCGTTTACGACCGGGGTCCTGGCGGAGAGGGTCGGGAGGTCGAAGGTTACAATTGGCTATTGGTCACGGAACGGGGTGTTTCCCGCGACGCCTTTCTTCAACAAGCGGGGAGATCGTCTTTATACGCGGCGAATGATAGAAATCGTCGCTGACGTGTTGTCTCGGTATGGTCGGATGCCGAGTGGGGATACGTCTTTTAGGGACGAGGTCGAGGACGCGTGGAGAGATGTGGGTGTGCCCTGTTGACAGGTGGAAAGTTGGAGGTGAGATGTGGATTCGAAGCAAGGGAAGATTAGTCATGTGCACGAGCACAAGGGCAGTGGCGAGGTCGCCCTTTTGAAGGACGAGCACAGGGGAGATGGAAGGTGGGGGCGTCAGGAGATCCATGGCCTGGACCGTGCCTACGCGCAGGCTGGCCGCACGATCTCCTTGGGGGATTTTCAGTTCGCTCGGTTTGATGTTGGGATTGGCGCGTACTACGACGAACGCGAGGTGTCCGTGGACGAACTCTTCGGCGAGTTGCAGGCGATCGTCGACGAGGTCTGCGAGCATGAGGAGGCCGAGATCCGTGGCACGTCACGTGAGCAGGCCAAGTTGGAGATCGGGACGAAGTGCACGGGGGTTGTTCTCACGATTAGTTACGGTCTGACCCTGAAGGGGGAGCAGCGCTTCGAGTCTCATCGTATAGACATCTCGCGTTCGCGGTTCGTCGACGATGGCGCCGATCTCAACGCGGAGTTTCTGAGGCTTCAGGTGTGGGTCGGGGATCGCATCGATGCGGAGCGGGAGAAGATCGAGAGAAAGTGCGGCGATACTGGGATCTAGCCGCACGCGCGTGCGGATGGATAGGCGTGGCGTGCTCTGGAGCGATCTCTGAGGCCCCGCGCCAGGGCGTGCGAGTTGACCGGGATAGGCCGGGAGACTAAGGGGACGAGGAGGGCCACCGTGGCTGCCCTGCGCCGAAGTGCGACGGTGGTATTTGGGCGGGTCGTCTAAGGGGTCTGATTAGCCCTTGTGGAGGACGCCTTCGGGATATGCTGGTTCGAGTCCAGCCCCGTCCACTGAGAGAGGAGGGTGACATGTTGTTCGAGATCACCAACACCGAAGGGACGTACACATTGGCCGCCGAGAGTGAGCGCGTTGCTCTTGCCGCGGTCTACATGCTTGGCAACGGTCGCTATGGGATCAAGCCGCAGGGCGGCGAGGAGAACGAGCAGGCCATGATGTTCGAGGACGAGGGCGAGCTACTCGACCACCTTGACGAGGTCGTCGGAGATGACTTCGAGACCTTCAAGGTCGAGCGGGCTCGGGACATTGCGCAGTGCTTGTCCACGGTGATGCCCTTCGGCTTCGAGGAGCGTGCAGAACTGGTTGAGACGATGTCTGGCATGGACAGCGAGAAACGAGCTGTGGTGCTCGCCGAAGCGGCGCAGAGGGCACGTGTCGTTGACGTGGGACTCGATGAGAGGGCTTGGGCGATTGCGCGCCAGCTTGCGCAGGTTGCTGGTTGACAAACGCCTGCGGTGTGTTAGGTTCTTGGGTAACCCATCACGGACTCAAACTTGATCGATGCCGGTTAACGGGAGGAGAGTAATGATGAGATATTATTGGGTACACGCAAACATA
>Ga0180434_10009131_pt1 | contig 10836 bp, 9 predicted proteins | sample SS_ome_7_FD_132453 | JGI IMG/M metagenome (GOLD analysis project Ga0180434, IMG submission 132453) | Hypersaline lake sediment archaeal communities from the Salton Sea, California, USA - SS_1_D_2 metaG | ecosystem: Environmental > Aquatic > Non-marine Saline and Alkaline > Hypersaline > Sediment... | reverse complement strand
TTTTGTATTCGAAGTCATAAAGTGGTTCAAAATCAAGCCGGTAAAAACATGCAGTATTAAAATCAGAATGAATTATTGTAAATTGCGATGAGAAGGATAAAAGCCTGTTTAGCAACAGACCCGAAAGCAGGAATCCAAAATTGTTTGGTAGGGTGGGGCCGGCCCCACCAGCAATATCAATTTCATTTTAACTCTTTGATTTTTGTTCTTTGATTTGTTTTTGCTGCCTCTGGGTTGTCTTAATACCTGTAATCTGGTAGTATATTCGTATGGCTGAACAAGGTAACAATGATGTTATATTTCAACGTGACGAGGAAATCGCCAACGTTAGTGATGACTTTGTTCCGGAAGATGCTTGGCCAGTCTGTCCGAAGTACTTTCAGCCCTGTAATCCTCTGCAGAATTATTGCAACAATTGTGACTCCAACGAGACCATAAATCCCCTCGCATCGTACATGCCTTTTGTGCGTATTCGTTTCACTACTGGTATGTTCGGCAAAATCTGGCGCAGAATTTTGGATGGCAGAGATACGCCAATAGCATTAACACTCTTTTTCTTAATTCCGCTTGTTATGGGTGCCCCAATTATATTGTTTGTCGGCTTGCCTTTACTCATGATAAGTAAAATCAAAAATGCTCGGTTGCAAAAAACAAATAATTTGCATATATAACGAAAACTAAGCTTGGGAGTGATGAATCAACTACCGTAGTGCATCGCTTTCTCAGCAAAAACGAAGTCGAGAAGAGTGCTGAGCGGATTCTTGAGAGTAAAAAAGCTGATGAGCAAAAACAATAATTAAATCGGGATAACCCGGCGGCGGTTGGCTGGGAGGAATTGAAAAGACTAACTGACTCGAAGAAAGCAGGGGGGAAATGGCAGAAGAAAAGATACAACATAACCCAAACTGTAAAAGTGATTCATTCACAGAACACCTTTGTTACATTATGTCACAGGGTATTCATATCAGCGAGCCGGAAAGATTTGAGTCTCTTATTGCAAATCCAGAGTTCAAATGTCAGCACTGTGGTCGTGTAGCCAAGAGCGAAAGAAATCTCTGTAATCCGGTCAAATTGTAATTGATAGGCAGTTGGCTGGAAGGAGGGGGAATTGTAAGCAGTTATAAGAACGCGGCGATGTTCGCAGTTTATGACCTTGGCAGGTCGGGATGGAACGGCGATAAATTCTGCTGTGAACGCCTGGAATAAGCCGAAAATACATTGTTAAGCTGCTCTGTTGCACATTAGCCGGGCACGAACGAATTGTTACATAACTCTAATATAATAAAGTGGTTACGAAAAACCAAGCCAATCCGGTCCCCGATTATATCCCGGCCGTTGTTATTGTTTTGATGGCCATTGGCACCGTCTTTGTCTTCTCCGCCGACGTTAACATAAGTCAGCAGCACAGCTTACGAGCGTTTTATGATTTCACCGGCCTGCGCCAAATCCTCTTTTTTCCCCTGGCCTGTATTATTATGTACTCTGTTTCCCGCATCAATTATCGCAGATTCAGTTTCGCAAATGGCTGGTTCAAATCCCCAACCGCTTTTATGTTAGTCCTTAGCATAACGTTACTTATAATCGTTTTAATTCCGCGGTTGGGCACCGAAATAAACCGTGCCCGGCGATGGCTGCGCATCCCGGCAGGCCCGTTTATGATTAGTTTTCAACCTTCCGAACTGGCTAAATGGGCAATCGTTTTTTTCCTCGTCGCCTTTTGTGATAAGTTCAATGATACATTAGGGTTATACCGTAAAAGATTTGTCCCGATTTGTCTGGCTATCGGGATTGTTGTTGCATTAACAATCATCGAAGATTTTGGCACGGCAGCATTTATAACGCTTCTGGCTTTTTTGTTATTAATAATCGCCGGCGTAAAACTCTGGCACATCTTAACCTTGGTTCCGTTTGGCGCACTTGCTTTTTGCGCAGCTTTATTTAGCTCACCTGCCAGAGTTCGCAGGATTGTAGCTTTTCTTAATCCTGAAGAATGGGCTGATTCCGACGCTTATCAGGCAAATCAGTCTTTGATTGCACTGGGGTCCGGCGGATTGTGGGGCAGAGGGTTAGGCAGGGGAATTTGCAAGTACGGGCATCTGCCGGAAGATACAACGGATTTTATTTTCGCCATCATCGGTGAAGAACTCGGTTTTGTCGGCACCGCTGTAGTAATCGGGCTGTTTATCGCTTTCCTCTGGCTGGGGATTCTGGTTGTTTCTCGCTGCAAAGACAGCTTTGGACGACTTCTGGCGTGCGGAATTGTCCTGACAATCGCTACTCAAGCGGCACTTAATATAGGCGTAGTGACGGTCGTACTGCCGACAAAAGGAATACCGCTTCCGTTTGTAAGTGCCGGCGGAACAAGTATGCTGCTGTCGGCGGCTGCGGTGGGTGTGCTGATAAATATTGCCAAACAATCGCCAAAAAAGAAAGCGGGAGAAAAGAAATGATGAACGGCAGAATTTTTTTCTTTGCCGGCGGAGGAACCGGCGGACATATCTATCCCGCAGTTGCTGTTGCAGAACAAATAGCCAGGCTCGAACCGGAAGCAAAAATACATTTCTTTGTCAGCAGTCGTAAAATCGACGCTAAAGTCCTTTCACAAACCGATTTTAAGTTCACACAGCTGCCGGCTAAAGCATTTTCAGCCCGGCCGGGCAAACTAATAGAATTTATCTGTGCGTTTTTGAAAAGCAGCCGAGTCGCCGAAGAGATAATTGCAAAAAGCGAAAATCCGACAGTTATCGGTATCGGCGGGTTTGTGTCGGCGTCAGTTTGCAGGGCGGCACATAAACTCAAAATCCCCGTTAAACTCTTGAATGTCGATATTGTGCCCGGAAAAGCAAACAAAATAACATCACGCTGGGCGGATGAGATTTTTGTGCAGTTCGAAGAGACGGCCAAATATTTTATCAGGCGAAAGGCCGAAGTGCATACCGTCGGATGTCCGCTGCGAAGCGGATTTGAAAATCCCCAGCCGACAAAAGCGATAGAGCGGTTAGGGCTTGATAAGAATAAAAAGACGCTGCTTATAACCGGTGCATCAAGCGGCTCACAAAATATTAATGATGCGGTATGTTCGCTGCTGGATAAATTGAGTGCTTACGCCGATGCCTGGCAGATAGTTCATCTGACAGGCCAGGCCAATTTTGAAAAAGTAAATGAAAAATATGCTGGTGTGAAAATCAGCTATAAGATTTTGGATTACTGCGATGAGATGGCGGATCTTCTGGCGGCTTCGGATTTGGTAATCGGCAGAAGCGGGGCGGTGAGTGTGGCTGAGTATGCCGCTGCAGGTGTGGCGAGTATTTGTATGCCGTATCCGTATCATAAGGATATGCATCAGTACCTCAATGCCGGCAAATTGGTCGAGGCCGCAGCGGCGATAATTGTGGATGATTTGCCGGACGAAAAAGAGCGGTCGGATTGGCTGGCCGAGGAACTGGAAAAGCTGATGAAAGATGATGCAAAGCTGGAGCAGATGCGGAAGAATTGCGAAGCGGTCGCAAAAAAAAATGCTGCGTTTATAATCGCTGAAAAACTATTATAACCGCAAAGGCACGAAAAAGAGAAAACAGGATTAAGGAGTAAGGAATAAGAAGGGGATTGGTTGATGGAAATTGGCGTGCAGCGTCGTTTAGCGGATAGGAAAAATAAGACACAGAGATGAGACAGGGGTTTGTTGGTTGTGACGCTCGTAGTCTTTATGACTAACCGAAAAGACTACGACCTTTCTTTGGCTGAACATGTTTTTGTGACGACTGGGGCGGTGCTGCCGGAGACCACTATGAGGGACATGCAATATTACGCAGGGGCAAAACCGCGCAGTAAGTAAAAACAATACCAAACCGCAGGCAGCGGAAGAAAAGTAAAAGTAAAAAGTGTTGAGATTGCTTCGGCAGGGATTGGATATTGGCGATTTACGATTTGCGATTGAGGATTGTGGCGGCCTTTCAAACTTCGCGATGATGGCGACAGCAAGCCGTTGTGGGGTGTGTTTTTGGGGCGGCAAAAACGTTTTTTGAGCAAATACCTGGGTTTTTGGGCAATAATTTTGTAAATTTGTTAAAAAAGTTATTGCAGAAAGCCTGTTAGACGATTATTATGATGAGTTTGGTTAGGTTTGTAAGGATTATCGGCTGCCAAAACTAAATGAAAAGGTGTTAACAATGATAATAATAGGATTGGCTAACCGTGAAGAGCAGTAAGCGCATAATTGGCCAGCAAGCCGGGCTTTTTGCGCAATATGGTAGCCTGGAAGTCGTGTTTCTGCTTCATTGCCGTGAAACAGATGGGGTTTTTTGCCGGAGGTGAATGATGTAGAGTAAGGAAGCGACCTTAATTTGTTTTGTCGGTGTGGAGTGAAGTTTTGCGGCAAGGCTGTAAAAAGCACTCCGGTGAAGTGGAAACCGTTGTGGTTTCCATATTTTTTTGCCCGGCAGCGAAGAGTGGCTGCGGGATGGGAATATAAAGGGATTTGGCGCTGAGCAGGAAAGAATGTCAATGAATGCAGAGTTGGTAAGAATCGTCGAAAACATCGCCCGCGATAAGAATATCGATAAGGAATCCATATTTATCGATTTGGAAGAGGCTATGGTCTCGGCGACGAGAAAGCATTTTGGTGATATGGAAAGTGAAATAGTAGTAAATATCGACCGGGAAAGCGGTGAGGTTGCCGCTTTTAAGAATAAGGAAGAAATCGATGTCAAGCAGCTCGGGCGAATCCCCGCACAAACGGCAAAGCAGATAATGATTCAAAAAATAAGGGCGGATGAGCGGGTAAGCATTTATGCGGACTTTGTTCAGCGAAAAGGTGAAATCATCAGCGGCTCAGTTGTCCGCTATGAGAGCGGGACGCTGATTGTAAATCTTGACCACCGCGCCGAGGGCTTTATGCCGAAATCCGAACAGATAATGGGGCAGACGCATCGGCCGGGCGAAAGAATCAGATGCCTGATACTTGACGTCAAAGAAGTATCGAACCAGGTCAAAATCATCCTGTCGCGGACGCATCCTGATTTTATCAGGCGACTGTTCGAGCTGGAGGTGCCTGAGATTTCGGAAAATATCATTGAGATACGCGTTTTGGCCCGAGAAGCGAGCTACCGAACCAAAGTCGCCGTTGCTTCGCTGGATGAAAAGGTTGACCCTGTGGGTGCGTGCGTGGGCGTTCGCGGCAGCAGAATAAAAAACATAGTCGATGAACTCGGCGGAGAAAAAATCGATATCGTCCGCTGGAATGAGTCGTCACAGGTGCTCATCACAAATGCCCTGATGCCGGCGAAAGTCAGCGAAATAGCGTTATGTTTTGAACTGGGAAGGGCAACTGTTGTTGTGGACGAGGACCAGCTCAGCCTGGCAATCGGAAAACACGGGCAAAATGTTCGACTGGCTGCAAGACTGACCAGATGGGATATCGACATCCTTACGCCGGACGAATATAATCAGGGAATTGAACTGTTGACAAAATGCGTCAGAAGTGTCGAAGGCGCCGACGATACAATCGTTGACAAGTTGATAGCGCTCGGGGTCATATCCATTTTGGATTTGGATGATGTTGGGGCAGAGCCCTTGATTAGCGAGCTGAATATTGATGCCGACCTTGCCGACAAACTGGTAAAGGCAGCAGTGGAAGAAGCAAAACAACTTGCGGCAGAAACCAAAAAGAACCAGGCGGAAAACCTTCTGCAGCAGGAAGAATAAAAGTAGATAAATTTACAAGTGCCTTATCGCACTTTGTCAGCGAGAAGAAAGTTAATGGCTGCTACGAGAGTTTATATTTTAGCCAGGGAACTTGGTGTAAAAAGCACTGCCATTGTGAAGAAGTGCCGGGATGAGGGTCTGGACGTTAAAAACCATATGTCGGCAATTTCAGCCGGCCTGGCGGCGACAGTACGTGAATGGTTCAGCGAAGGTGAGAATGTTACTACCGTAGAAATGACCGATAAAGTTGATTTAAAGAAGGTACGCCTTAAAAAGAAGCCAAAGCGAAAAAGACCGGCGAAGAAAGCAAAGGCCAAAAGAACAAAAGCTGATAAAGCAAGAGCAAGGAAAGCTAAAGAGCCCAGGTCTGAACCTGAAACAGCAGTAGCGGCGGTGGAGGAAAAACCGGCGCCGAAGAAGATGGCGGCCAAAAAACCGAAGAAAGCGAAGAAAACCAGGCCCGAGCCGGTACTACCAGCCGGGCCTGTAATGGAAGAACCCAGGCCTGCTAAATTAACCGGACCTAAGGTTATTCGAGTTGAAGCACCGGAACCTGAACCGAAAGTACGGCGACCGACATACCGGCCGAGACCCAAGCCCAGGCACGATATGCCGGTTACTGAACCATTGATACAGGTTCGTGAGGAGAAAGAGCTGTTAATTTCGACACCGACAAAGGAAAAGAAGCGTCCGTCAAAGCATCATAAAGACAGAACACATGGTCGTCGTCAGGACGTTTTGGACGATGAAAACGTAAAAAGACCAAGATTCACCAGTCAGCAGCATCAACGCGACCTTGAGGAGAGACGTGCTCGACTCGATGCTGCCGGCGGTGAAGGACTTCGATTGAGGCCGATACGAAAAATCACCTCCAGGTCTCTCGGGTCGACAGTTATGCCCGCCCGGCCGAAAACAATCACGGTAAGTGAACCGATTGTCGTCAAAGATTTGTCAGCGGCTCTGGCGGTAAAAGCATCGGAGATAATCACCAAGCTAATGGAGCAGGGGACAATGGCTACAGCCAATCAGATGATAAGCTCCGAAGCTGCCGAACTGATTGCGCTGGAATTCGGGACAGAATTGGTTGTGGAGCACAAAAGGACTCTGGAAGAGCAGATAAGAGATGAATTTGACCGCAGAGAAAGAAAGAATCTTAAGAAGCGTTCGGTAGTGGCGACGATGCTCGGCCATGTCGACCACGGCAAGACGAGTCTTTTGGACAAGATTCGTTCGACTGCGGTTACCGCCGCTGAGGCGGGCGGTATCACCCAGCATATCGGCGCCTATCAGGTAAGCCTCGGTGACAGTAAGGTAACGTTCCTTGATACACCGGGTCACGAAGCATTTACAGCTATGCGTGCCAGAGGTGCCAATATGACCGACGTTGTAGTTTTGGTGGTAGCGGCCGATGACGGCGTAATGCCCCAGACCATTGAGGCAATACACCATGCCAGGGCGGCGGAGGTTCCGGTTATCGTGGCATTAAATAAAATAGATTTACCCGGTATTGATTACAACCGAGTTTACTCGCAGCTGGCTGAGCAGGATTTGACGCCTGCGGAATGGGGCGGGCAGACCGAGATAGTCAAAACCAGTGCGATTACCGGCGAAGGTATTGACGATTTACTCGAGCACCTCGATTATATATCTGAGCTGCTTGAATTAAAAGCCGATGACAGCATTGCTGCGACCGGCTGGGTTGTAGAGGCCAGGATGTCGGCCAAGCTCGGCCCTGTGGCAACGCTGTTGATTGATGAAGGGTGTCTGAACAAAGGCGATGTGGTTCTGGCGGGCAGCACCTTCGGCAGGGTCAAGGCATTGAAAAACAGCTACGGCAAATACATCAAGGAGGCCACAAGCTCGATGCCCGTCGAGGTAACCGGCCTTAGCGACGTTCCTCAGGCAGGCGACAGATTTTACTGTTTGGATGATATCAACCATGCCAAAGCTGCTGCTGAAGAGAACCAAGCCCGCTCGCGGGAAAACAGGTTGGCTGAACGGACGCAGATAACTCTTGAAAATTTATTCAGCCAGATAGAAGCCGGTAATGTGAAGGAATTAAATATAATCATCCGTGCCGATGTACAGGGTTCTGTTGACGTTTTGGTGAAGTATTTGTCGGAGTTGAGCACAGAAGAAGTAAAGATTAGAATCCTGCACGCCGCTCCGGGAGCAATTACCGAGGGCGACGTTGTGCTTGCAGAGGCCTCTAACGCAATTATCATCGGCTTTAACGTAGTAAGCGAGGAGCGAGTAGCGAAAATAGCAGAATCCAAAGGCGTTGATATAAGATTTTACAATGTAATTTATCGTATAACCGAAGATTTGCAAAAATCCATGGTCGGCCTGCTCGAACCGGAAGAGGCTGAGAACCCTCTCGGCAGGGCGGTGGTAAGAGACACATTTAAGATCTCAAAAATAGGTACGGTGGCAGGCTGTCATATTACAGAAGGGCTGGTCACCAAGAAGGCAAAAGTACGCCTGGTACGTGACAATATCGTAATCAGAGACGCCCTGACGATAGAGTCTCTGAAGCACTTCAAAGATGATGTTCGCGAGATTAAGGCCGGTCTTGAGTGCGGGATTAAGCTGGCAAAGTTTGATGATGTTAAGGTCGATGACGTTCTTGACTTCTACGAAATCGTCGAAGTGGCCAGGACACTTTGAAATGATAATTGTACAGGACAGGTGATACTAACATCGTGACATAAAAAATGGCGACAAGAAGACAAGAAAAGGTGGCCCGTATAGTCAGAGAAGCTGTCAGCGATGCTATCTCTAATCACCTTAGTGACCCTCGTATTGAGGGACTCGTCAGTGTTACGAGAGTTGATATGGCTGCCGACTTGCGCAGCGCCGATGTATATATCAGCATTTTCGGCAAAGATGAAGCGACACAAAATAAGACTTTTGCGGCTATCGAGCACGCAAAGAGCCGAATACAGTCGCTTCTTGCTACCAGAGTGCAGAGTAAATTCTGTCCGGTTTTACGTTTTCACAAGGATGATAAATTCAAAAAGACCCTTGAGACTATGAAACTGATTGATGAGGCTGTGAACGGGCTGGGATCTGAAATCGAAAATCGAAAATCGTAAATCGAAAATCGACGATGAGTCTTTATGAAAAATAATAAAGAATATTCCCCGAAAATAAAGAGTTTGTACCGCTCACTAAAACGTGAATATTCGAGGGTGGAAAAGGTTGTCTATGATGAGCCTCTTGAAGCGCTTATCTATGGTATTATCAGTGAAAACATGAGCGAGTCGGCGGCACAATCCGCTATCAAGAGCATCACTTCCAACTTTGTTAACTTCAATGACTTGCGGGTTTCGTTGGAAGAGGAGATAGTGGAAATGTTGGGTCAGGACACGCCTGAAATAAGGAATACGGTCTTTGTCCTTAAAAAGGTTTTAGGTAATCTGTTCAGAAAGTATAACAAGGTAAGTCTTGCAGAATTGAAAAAAATCGGCAAACGCCAGGCCAAAAAGATTCTCGAAGAAATGGAAGGTGTCAGTAATTTTGCGGTCAATTACTGTATGCTGACATCTCTTGGCGGCCATGCTATCCCGCTTACGGCCAGGATGACAGAATATCTCAGAAGCAACGAGCTGGTCCACCCCGAAGCGGATGAGCAGGAGATAGAAGGTTTTTTGACCAGGCAGATTTCGGCTGCGAACGGATATGAATTTTATGCTCTTTTGCGAGGCCACAGCGAGGCAGACGGCCGTGGACCCAAAAAGAAAGCCGGGACAAAGTCAGTGCCCAAAACAACCCAGAAAGCGTCCCAAACCAGGAAAAAAACCGGCACTAAAAAAAGTGAAAAATAAAAAGAAGGGAACGAACATTCAAAATGTCGGAACAAATACTAAAATTGGGTATTCCCGCAGGCAGTCTGCAAAAGTCAACAATAGAACTTTTCAGCAAAGCCGGATTCCATATTGCCGATACCGACAGGAACTATTTGCCGCGAATAGATGACGAGCAAATCAAGTTGATTTTGCTGCGGGCCCAGGAGATGAGCCGATATGTAGCTGACGGAGTTCTTGATGCGGGCATTACCGGCTGTGACTGGATAACCGAGAATGAATCAGACGTTGTTGAGGTTTGCGAACTTGCCTACAGCAAGACGACCAGCAAGCCGGCCAGGTGGGTATTGGCAGTCCCTGATGAATCGAAAGTAACTAAGCCACAAGACCTCAAGGGCGGCATAATTGCCACCGAGTTGGTTAACGCAACAAAGAAATATTTTGCAGAAAAGAACATCGACGTAAAGATAGAGTTTAGTTGGGGCGCCACTGAAGTAAAGAGTCGGCTGGTGGATGCGATAGTGGAGCTTACCGAGACCGGCTCATCGCTGCGGGCGAATAATCTGCGAGTAATAGATACCATAACAACCTCCACGACGAGATTTATTGCAAACAAAAAGGCGTGGCGGAACAAATTCAAACATGAAAAAATAGAAAATATCGCCATACTTCTCAACGCAGCGATAGATGCGCGGAGCAAGGTCGGGCTGAAAATGAACGTAAAGAAGGACGACTTAGAGTCGATACTGAAGATATTGCCTGCTGAAAAAAGTCCGACTGTCTCATCTCTGGCCGACCCGGATTATGTAGCGATAGAAGTGATTATCGACGACAAAATCGAACGCTCGCTCGTACCGGCTTTAAAGCGGGCAGGGGCTTCTGGCATAATCACTTACCCTCTCAATAAAGTCATACACTGATTTTTCGGGCTTTGCCCGAAAAACAGGGCAGGTGAGCATTGGAACAGGTGGTGATTGTGCCAACCTGTGCACTACTGTTCACCTGCTCAACTGTTCAGAGGGATTTTTCGATTTGGTCGGCACAACTTATACCAAACATAATAACTTCTTGCGCTTGTTAAGATTAATTGTGCTCAAATGTCATTTCAATATTTAGCCCGCCGTTTTACGGCGGGTTTGCTCAACCAATTATCCAGCTCGGGAAAATTTATCTCACATTGCGCAAATATTTTTTATGATTGGTATGTAAGCGTTCACGCGGTTTTGGCCAAAGGAACGGCTGCGGGTAGTAATGATGGAACAGGATGACCATTCAAGTGACAATGACACGCTTCACGCAAATATTCAATAATACTGCGGCCCTGAAG
>Ga0180434_10009128_pt1 | contig 10837 bp, 10 predicted proteins | sample SS_ome_7_FD_132453 | JGI IMG/M metagenome (GOLD analysis project Ga0180434, IMG submission 132453) | Hypersaline lake sediment archaeal communities from the Salton Sea, California, USA - SS_1_D_2 metaG | ecosystem: Environmental > Aquatic > Non-marine Saline and Alkaline > Hypersaline >... | reverse complement strand
GCGTTCGCCGAAGTGGGCATCGATCACGACGGTGCGGTTGTGGCAACCGTGGATCAGGTTGGGGTCATACCCGTCGGCCTTCATGGCGCGAATGACGCCTTCGAGCTGCCACGGCGTCGTGCTGCAGCCGGGAAAGAAGAAATGCCACGAAATGTTGATCTTCAGCGCCGTGTCCACGTCCTTGGCGACGACGTCCTGATATCCGGCCAGGTTCATCGACTCGTGATAGTCGCGCAGGACGGTCGCAGGCGAGGTTCGCAGCACGGCGACTTTCGATTTCGACATAGACATCGCTCCACATGCGGTCATGTCATGGTAGCAGCGCAGGCAGACCCCACAACCCGCCGCGAATCTGCTTCATGAGGGAGTATACGCAGACCACGCGGGCCGGTGCGAATAAAGCACCCGTGAGTGCGTCTTCTGGAGCGAGGTGAGTGTAGACATGCTTGGCCGGGGGCGTCTCCCGGACGGAGACCGACCCGGCCAGCGGAGGAAAAAAGATGAAAACGATGAGCAACATCCTGGTGATCGCTGCAATCGGCATGTTTCTTAGTTCGGCGGCTGAGGCGCAAGGTCCAGTTCCTCCCGCGCCGGACCAGCCCGCGGCGTTGCCCGGGGGTGGTCCGAACCAGGCGATGCCGCCCGGGCTCGGTCCGCCCTGGGCACTGGGTCCGGATGACCAGCAGGCGTTTGGGCGTCGGATGGGGCCCGGTGGACGAGGCCGCGGAGCCGGACTCGGTCAAGGCCGGTCCGGCCCGCAGGCTGGTCGCCAACGCGCATTTGCCGGTGGGCGACAGGGCCCGGGCATGCGGGGGCAGCGCGGCGGACGTGCCGGGCGCGGCGCGGCGATGGGGCGCGGTGCCGGCGGTAAAGGAGCGTTCGGCCAGCGGCGGATGGGCCCCGCGATGCGCGGCATGAGGCCTGGGCACGGCGGTCAGCAGTTTGGCCCGGCTGCGCAGTGCCGTCGTGGCGGTGGATTCGGCCTGGGACGCGGTTCGGGCATTCGCGACGGATCTCGCAAAGGTCAACGCATGCGCCAGTTCGCCCCGCAGGGACGGCGTGGTCAGTCCGGCCCGGCGTGGAATGCCGGACGAGGACAAGGTCGTCAGTTCGCACCCCGGTGGAACGCCGGGCAGCGTGGCATGGGCCCCCAGCAAGGCACGCGCGGCGGACGCGGCGCGGGTCGCGCCTTGAACCCTCTGCGTCAGCAACGGCGTGACGGATCGTGCTTCGATGAAGGCGCTGGCCGGAATCTGGAGCGTTTGCAGCAGCGGATCGGGCGACTGCAGGCGCAGTTGGAGCAGCTCGAACGCGACCTCACGCCGGCTCAACCATAGCCCGCCGCTGCTGTACAAGGGTACATGACACGGGCGGGTTCGCTGTAGGCGAACCCGCTCGTGTTCTATGGAGCGCGCGCCCGTTCGGAATGTTTCCGCAATTCGGTTGCATTGACCGTTGCAAGAGCCCTATCTACGATCGCGGTCGATGGTTGATGATCCTTTACCACCTCGGGAAAAGACTCCGCCCGCCGGTCCGGACCGTGCGCCTGTCTCCCCGTCGGCGCACGACGCGGCGCAGCAGGTCCAGCTCCGTCGACTGCACCCGGCCTTGCGTAAGGTCTGGATTCTCGCCGGTTTGCTGACCGCCGGGTTCTTGACGGTGATCGTCGCCGTGGTCGAGCACTTCTGGTGGGTTGGCAAGCAAAGCTGGCCGCTGCCGGACTATGCCCTCACCATCGGCGTGCTGGTGGTCTTTGTCGTTAAGGCGTTTGTGACCGCCTTCTGGCGTTACCAGAGCTGGCGATACGCCATTCGTCCGCACGACGTGTTGCTGCATTACGGGATGCTCTGGCGAACGCGCAGTTGCATTCCGCGCTTGCGCATCCAGCATGTGGACATCGAGTCCGGCCCGATCGACCGCGCTTTCGGCATGGTGAAGCTGAGTCTGTACACCGCCGGGACCGCCTCCGCGGTCGGCACGATCCCCGGCCTGTTACCCGCAGACGCCGAGGCTCTTCGCGAGACGCTGTTGGCAACGGAACGGTCCGATGGGTAGCGAACCAGCGCCTGCCGCCGACGCCCCGCAATTTCGCCGGCTCCACCCCGCCACCGTCTTCGTCGGGATCATCCGCAAGCTCGGCTCGATGATCTATCTGATTGTCATCGCGCTGGTGATGCGTTTGGTCGGCGGCGGGGAGGGCGATTGGTTCGAGTACTTCATCGCGATCATCGTCGGTCTGAGCGGCGGGCTAACCCTGACGCGCTACATCTCGCTGCGCTACGGTTTCGATGGCGACCGCCTGGTGATCCGCTCGGGAATCTTCCAGCGCCAGGTTCGCACGATACCGGTCGAGCGAATTCAGAACATCAACTTCAAGCGGAATGTGCTGCACCGCTGGCTGGGCGTCGTCGACGTCAAGATCGAAACGGCTGTCGCCGGCCAGACCGAGGCCGAGCTCTCCGTTCTCAGCGTCAAAGACGCGGACGAGCTGAGGCACGAACTGCTCCGTCGCAAACACGGCGAGCTGGAGGGGCCCGACGCCGCGGGCGAAGCCGAAGAAGTCTGGACCACCACGCTGAAGGATCTGTTGATCGTGGGGGCGACCGAGAACCGCGCCGGCGTGATCGTCGCCGCGCTCGCCGGCGCATACTACACGTTTTACGACATTGCGAAGAAGCTCTGGGGCCCGGTCGAGGAGCAGATCAAGCAGTATGTTGAAGCGCTGTTGGGTGCCGGCCTGCATACGGCGGTTTTCGTGGCGGTGGTCGGTATCGCGCTGCTGATTCTGGCGGGCTGGATCGTCTCGATTGTGCTGACTGTGGTGGGTTATTACGGGTTCACCCTCCGCCGGCGCGACGATCGTCTTCGCCGTCGCTACGGCCTCTTCACGCAGGTCATGACCGTCGTGCCGATCAAGCGCATCCAGTTGCTTCGACTGGAGGCGCCGATTCTGCGTCGGTTGTGCGGATTCTTCACGGTCTACGCCGAGACCGCCGGCTCGGCCGGCGACAAAGAGAGCGGCGGCGTCACGCCGCTGGGCCCCCTGGTCAGACGGCGGGACATTGCCCGCTTCTGTCGTCTGGCGTTTCCGGAGTTCGATTTTGACCAGGTGCGATGGAAACCGGTCAGTCGGCTCACCATCCGGCGCGGTTTTCTGCGCAGCGCCTTTGGACTCCTTTGTCTGGTCGGCCTGCTGATCCTGGTGGATCAAGCTGCGAGACCGGACCGCGGCGAAGCACGCTTCGGATTGACGCTTCTGTGGGGGATCCCCGTGGCCCTCGGTCTGTCTGCGTGCTGGGCCTGGGCGCGCTATCGCGCGCTGGCCTACGCCGAGCTCGGCATGTTTTTACTCGCGCGTGCGGGCGTTTGGACGCGGAGGATCTGGATTGTCCCGCAAGGCAAGATCCAGTCGGTCTCGCTGGGTCAGAGCCCGTTCCAACGACGCCTCGGTCTGGCGAAGCTTGGCATCGACACGGCCGGCTCGCGATCTCTTGCCGGCGCGCAGATCACCGATCTGCCGTACGAGGTCGCCGTCAACGTCCAGGACAAGCTTTCCCGGACTGCCAACGCGGAAGGGCTCTGGCTGCTGGACGGAGTCTAGCGTCGAGCTGGGCGTTTGGCGGGGATACCCCACCCCTCGCCGCGCGAGGGATAGGGCACCCGTGCACCTGGCAGACCGTTATTTGCGATATAGTCGATACCGGATCTTTTCGGATGATGCCGAACGCCGCGCCAGCATGCGCCGCGGGCGATACTGCTCCGAGTGAGTCTTGGCAGATACGCGACCGAAGCGATCGGTCTGGCCCGACGCGAACGCGGTGGCGGCACGGCCATCGGGGCCAGTGCTCACACGACCCCCGGCGGCGGCCGAGCGATGAACCGGGCCGTCGGCGACAGTCATGCCACGACTGCGCGAGACGCGACCGTCTCTGTCAATGCTCAGGTTGAAGCTGACGGCAACAGCCGGCCCGTGTTGCGGCGCGATGGCCTTGCTGACCGAGAGCGACAGACCGCTCCGATCAACGCCGACCGCCACGCCCCGCGCCGAGTTGACCGAACCGCTCTGCGTGTTGGTGCGGGCGAAGCCAAGATTTCCTTCGTAGTGGGCACTCGCCTGCGCCGTGCCGTTACGTTGATACCGGTTGCTGCTGGCGGTGGCAGAAGTCTCGGCGTCGGAGGCCAAGGCGCCGGCAGTCGCAAACGTCATTATCGCCGTGGCTGCGGTGAGTATCGCTCTGCGTTTCATGGCTGGTACTCCTTGTGTCGAGCGTTCTTTCCTGATCGACGGCCGGTACGGGGCCCGGCCGCTACACCTTTGTGTGGCACGGCTGTGTCAGCCGTGTTTCGGTCGGTACGGGGCTTGGCCGCTACATCTGACCGGTTACAAACCGGTCCCACCGCGGTGGGCGCCGGGCTCGAAAGCCCGGCGCCGTCTCACGGCCCCCGTCCCTAACGACGAATCGAAATCTTCGTGGCTCGCGAGTTTGCCCGTCCGAACCGGTCGGCCCGGCTGACCGCCTGCACCTTGGCACTGCTGTGCCGCAGCGGGCCACTGATACTCATGCCAACGCCGTTTGAGTACGCCTGGGCGTGAAAGTCAGCGCCGCTGACCACACGCACGCGGCTGTCGGCCCGGCCGAAGCGCGTGTTCGCGAACGAGTCGCTGACACTGGTGGCCCGGCCCGCGAAACGCCCGCGACTGACGGCGCGACTGTCGCTGAAGGACGAGCCGTACTCGCTTAGCGCAGTTGAGTACGAGCGGCTGGTTGCGTGGCCGTAATAGACGCCGTCCGCGAGCGCCTCGCTGTTGCTGACGGCGACTCCTCCAATGGTGGCGGCGATGCTCTCGCTATCGGCGAAGGCGCTGCCGCCGTAAAGCCCGAGCGCGTCGGCGTTCGAGTTGCTGATCGCCAGGCCGCGGTCGGCGAGCGCGACGGCGCGGCTGTCGGCGTAGCCGTATCCGCGCCCGTTGGCGTGGCTGTTGGCGATGGCCTCACCGCCGCGCGTGGCGCCGGAAATCGCCGTCGAGCGCGAGTTCCCCAGCGCCGTTGCCGTGGAAGACGCCCGGCCGCCGTTGGTTGCGATCGAGACTGCGGTGGCCTCGCCGCCGAGCGCCAGCGGTCCGGAGCACAGCGCCAGTCCGGTCATGAGCGTGAACAAGCGTTTCATGGTTCATCTCCTCGCGTTGGGACGGCCGTTCGTGGCCGTCGATCTCGTGCTTCTCACAGGCGGATTGACGGGGGGTGGGGCGGAAGTATTCAGACCCGGGGGCGGAAATCGGCGGGAAAAGCCGGTATTCTCCACAAACCAAGATTTCCGGTTTTTTTGTTGAATAGCGTGGATCGGTCAAACGTCGATAGCCTGGAATTGCAGCTGGTCGAGCAAGCCGCCAACGGTGGGCGGGACGCTCGGCGGGAGCTGTTCGAGCGGCACCGCGAGCGGGCCTATCGCGTCGCTCTGCGGATTACCGGACGCCACGAGGATGCCCTCGATGTTGTCCAGGATAGCTTCATCAAGGCGTTCGAGGGGCTGGGTGAGTTTCAGCGGGCCGCCGGGTTCAAGACCTGGTTCCTACGGATCGTCACCAACCGGGCGCTGGATCTGCTGCGAGCCCGGAAAGTGCGGTTGGCCGTGCCGCTCGACGCCGGCGATGATGAGCCACGGCTCGAACCGCCTGGGGGCAACCGCACCGACCAGCCCGGCGCGGACCTGGAGCGCCGCGAGTTGGCCGACCGGCTTCAGCGGGCCGTCGAGTCGCTTCCGCCGGAGCAACGGGCGGTTTTCGCGTTGTACGCGACCGGCGAGATGACGTATGGGCAGATTGCCGAGACGGTCGGCATCCCGATCGGCACGGTGATGAGCCGGCTGTACCACGCCCGGCGACGACTGCACGGGTTGTTGGAAGACCTCGCCCCGCGCGGGGCGACGGTGGAAGAGAAATGACGACGCCAAACGATAATCTCGACCATCTGCTCGACCGCGTGGTCGCCGGCCGACTCGACGAGCTGACGCCCGAGCAGATCGACGCGCTCGAAGGGCATCTGAGTGCGACACCTGCCGCGGAAAGGCGTCTGGCGGACGTCGTACCGGAAGCTGACCCGCGTCTGAGTGCGATTGCGCCCGTGCCGACAAACGCCGATTGGGACAAAGTCTGGCAGCGGGTCGATTCCGCTGCGCCGACGCGTGTGCCAACGGCGCGAGCGATCGGACGGACGATCCGACTCTGGCAGCCGCTGGCGGCGGCCGCGGCGTGCCTGCTGCTGATGGTTCTGTGGCGGGTGGCGCCCTTACGGACCCAGCCCCCGTGGGAGCTGCAACTTTCGGGCGACGTTGTCGTTCACGAGCTCGAGATCTTCGGCGGTGACTCGGCCTTTGTGGCCTACTCCGACGACGACGGCAGCGCCGTCATCTGGGTGTTCGAGGAAGATGAATCGCAGGGAGGAGCCTAGCAATGTCTGCCATCGTGACTGGTCGAAGCGCGCCGATCCTGGCCGCGGTCGTCTGCGCTGTTTTCGCAAACGCGCTGGCCGCCGGCGACGACAAGCAGGGACAATCATACGACGTCTCGGCCTGGGCGATCCGCGCGAGCAAGTCGAACAACGAGGTCTCACTCAAGCTGAAACCGATCGTCAAGGATCTGAAGAAGCGCTTCAATTACACGGGCTTCAAGCTCGAACGGAAAAAGCAGGGCAAGACCAGTGAGGGAAAGGCGCTTTCGATTGATCTGACCGCCGGCTTCAAAGCTAAGGTCACGCCCCTGGAGCGAAAGGGCAGCCGCGTCAAGCTCAAGATCGAGGTCACCAAGCGTGAGGGTAAGCAGGACAAGCCGCTGCTCAACACCACGGTCGGGCTGGACCGCGGCAAGTTCCACTTGCAGGGTGGCTGGAAGATCGACTCGAAGAGCGCCGATGTCCTGATCATCGCCGTCTCAGCCCGCTGAGGACCCGAGGCCGAGTTCGCCAACGACGAACCCTAGATGCGCCCCGCAAGCGGTTCCCGGGCGCTGGCGGAGCCGAGTGGCGCAACCGCAACCGCATCTAACGTGTTACCCAAAGGCTTTGCGACCGGCGCGCGCGCCTCGATCTCAAGCGCCAGGGCGGATACGTCGTCCTCGAACGGACGCCCCGCAAACCGCTCGGCGGCCTGAAGCACCTGCGCCACGCTTTCTTTGAGCGTCAAAGAGCGGGCGTCGACAACGGTCCGCATCACGCGCTCATCGCCGAACAGCTCCTTGCGGGCGTTCATCGCCTCGTTGATCCCGTCCGAGTAAAGATGCAGCCGATCGCCCGGTCGCAACTGCAAGCGCTGTTCCTGGTAATCCGGATGGGATACCCACCCGATCGCGAGCACCGCTTGATGCAGGTTGCGCGGCGGGCCGTCGCGCGGGATGTACACCGGTCCCGGCTGACCCGCGGAAACGTAGCGCAATTCGTAGGTCCGCGTGTTCAGCACGCCGTAGAACAGCGTGAAATACTGCCACGTGTCCAAGTCAAGCTGGAAGCGGCGGTTGAGCTTTTCGGCGACCGCGGCTGGCGGCGTGGGCTCCAGCTCGTCGCCGGCATGCACCCGCCGCAGCAGCAGCGAGGGCTGATCGGGTAGCGGGGTCAGGATGCGGCTCAGCGTTACGGACAGCAACGCCGCCCGGACGCCGTGGCCGCTCACGTCCAGCAGGTAGAACGCGACGTGCTCGTCATCCAGCTGAAAGACGTTCAGGCTGTCGCCCGCCAGGTCGGCGCAAGGTCGAAACGCCCAGGTGAACCGCACGCCGGGGATGTCGGGCAGCGCGGTCGGCAGCAAGGCATGCTGGACGTTGGCGGCGGAGCGCAGGTCGCCCTTCATTTGCCGATAAGCCTTTTCCAGATCCTGGTTGGCGCATTCGAGCTGGGCGTTCTGCAACTCCAGATCGTGCTCCAGCGAGACAATGTGGTCATACGCTCGCTTCAGCGACAGGTGCGTCCGCAGCCGGGCGACCACCACCGGCAGGTCCAGCGGCTTGGTGACGTAGTCGTTCGCGCCGCCCTCCAGCGCCCGCACCACGTGATCGCGCTCGCCCAGCCCGGTCACCATGATGACCGGTAGCTCGCTGCGGCCCTGAAAGCGGCGCAGTTGGTGAAGCACCTCGAAGCCGTCGATCCCCGGCATCGAGATGTCCAGCAGAACGATGTCGAACTCGGCCTGGTCGGCCAGTTCGAGAGCCCGTTCACCGTCTTCAGCGAGCGTGACCGTGTAGCCTTGCGGGCTCAGCAGATCGAACAGCGTCTCGCGGTTTTCGGGATCGTCGTCAACGACGAGCAGCCGGCCTGAGTCGCATTCCATTGCGGGTGAAATCCTCCTGTGTGCAACATACTCGATCGGCGGCGCCGATCAATGGCGATGAGAGTGGTGTCGAATTGTCGAATGAAGAGGGCTGTTTCCCCTGTGATCATAGGTTTCTCACCCGCGCAGCTTTTGCGCGCCGGCAGTCCGCCGCACTTGTCGGCCGACCGGCTAGCTCACCGCTTCAGCGGTGCGGAACACGAACGATCTCGGACACGAACGAGATGGGTGACCCGCCGCTGTAGCGGTGGGGGACACCCTAACCCAGCCGATACTCCCCCCACCGGTTCGTCACTAGTTCACGTACCTGCGCCGACATCTCGATCTCATCGGGCCACTCGCGGATCTGGCCTTCGCCCTCGATTTTCCGCGTCGCGTCGATGCCCATCTTGCTGCCGGCGCCGCAGGACGGCGATGCGTGGTCGAGGATGTCGAGCGGGCCGTCGGTGAACATGATGTCGCGCTTCGGATCGACGTTGGCGCAGAGGTGGAAGAGCACGTCCTGCTCGTTGTGCACGTCGACGTGTTCGTCCACCACGACCAGGATCTTGGTGAACGCCATCTGGCCGGCGCCCCACAGCGCGCTCATCACACGGCGAGCCTGATAGGGATACTCCTTTCGGATCTTCACGAACGCGCAGTTGTGGAAGCAGCCGAACATCGGCAGGTTGTAGTCGATCACGTCAGGCGCGACCGTCCTCAGCAGCGGCAGGAAGATCCGCTCGGTTGCCTTGCCAAGCCAGTAGTCTTCCTGCGGCGGCTTGCCGACGATGGTGGCGGGGTAGATCGGCTGCTCGCGATGCGTGATCGCGGTGACGTGGAAACGCGGGTACCAGTCTGCCAGCGAGTAGAAGCCGGTGTGGTCGCCGAACGGGCCTTCCAGAATCAGCTCTTCGCCCGGATCGATGTAGCCCTCGACGACGATCTCGGCTGTCGCCGGGACCTCGATCTCGGGCTGCGTGACGCAGGGTACCAGTTCGATCGCGCTGCCGTTGAGAAAGCCCGCAAACAGCACCTCGCTGACGTCGGGCGGCAGCGGGCAGGTCGCAGCGTAGGGCATGACGATCGGTCCGCCGAGCGCGAGCGCCACCGGCATGTTCTCGCCGCGGGCTTTGTACTTGCGGAAGTGCCGGGCGCCGTCGTGGTGCATGTGCCAGTGCATGGCGCAGAGCCTCGGCTCGAAGATCTGCACGCGGTACATGCCGACGTTGCGCTCGCGTGTCGCCGGATCCTTGGTGTACACGCCGGCCAGCGTGATAAACCGTCCGCCGTCCTGCGGCCAGCACTTGAGCGCGGGCAGCGTACTCACGTCGGCGTCGTCCGTGTGCACGACCTGCTGACACACGCCGCGTTTGACTACTCTCGGCGGCAGGTTGCCGAGCTGGGCCAGCTCGGGCAGCTTCTTGAGCTTCTGCATCAGCGTGGTCGGCATCTCCGGCTTGACCAGCGCCTCGACGCGGGCGGCGACCTCGTCGAAATCCGCGCAGCCCAACGCCAGGCACATCCGCTCCTTCGTGCCGAACGTGTTGATCAGCAGCGGCCAGCGATGGCCTTTGACGTTCTCGAACAGCAGCGCCGGGCCGCCGGCCTTCGTTACCCGGTCGGTGATCTCGGTGATCTCCAGCTCGGGATCGACCTCGGCAACGATGCGTTTGAGCCAGCCGCGCTGCTCCAGCTCGGCGACGAATGATTGCAGATCGGATGCGGGCACGATGCGCTCCTCTGGCGGGTTGACGAACTTCGGCGCCTGTCAAACCGGAATACTAAAGCGCACCCGCCTGCGAAAAAACGGCTGCGGTTGCTAGAATAGGCAGTGCCGCACGTCGATTGCGCGTGAGAGCCCGGAGAGAGGCGGGCAACTGCGGAGAGGTACAGGCGACGAATGGGTGTCTGGGACCGCGATTACAGCAAGACCTACGGCAGTGGTGCAGGCGGCGGCAGAGACTGGGGCTCGCGCCTCCCGTCGCGCGGCGCCCTGATCCTGATCGTGCTGCACCTGATCGGTTTCCTGATCGTGCACGTCGTTCGGCACGAGGCGGGCGAGCAGGCGATCGTGCCGTTCGTGCTGCGCGGCGATGCCTTGCACCCGGCGGCGATCTTGCTGCACCCATTCGGTAACCTCTCGTTGCTGACATTGATCTTCGTCGTTTACGTCATCTGGACGCTGGGCGGGCGCATCGAAGCGCGTTTCGGCGTGGCATGGCTCTTGGGGACGTACGTGGTCGGGACGCTGATCGCCGGGATCGTTTTTCTCGGCTTCGCCCAGCTCTCGGCCGCGCACACGGAATATGCCCTGGACATGCCGGCGGGGGCACTGGCGGCTTGGGTCCTGGGTGCCTGGCGGGGGCTGCGCGACGAGATCGTCTCGGTGTTTGGGAAGCTGATGACGATGGCGAAAGTCGTCGCCCTCGGGGCCGCCATCGTCGCTGCCTTGGCCTTCTTCTCCGGCGGACCGGGCGCCACCGGGTGGCTGATCGCCGCCGCCGCGGGAAGCCTCGCGTGGCCCGCGGTGAATCTGGTC
>Ga0180434_10009127_pt1 | contig 10838 bp, 7 predicted proteins | sample SS_ome_7_FD_132453 | JGI IMG/M metagenome (GOLD analysis project Ga0180434, IMG submission 132453) | Hypersaline lake sediment archaeal communities from the Salton Sea, California, USA - SS_1_D_2 metaG | ecosystem: Environmental > Aquatic > Non-marine Saline and Alkaline > Hypersaline > Sediment... | reverse complement strand
TGGAGCCGTCGGCAGTTCGCCGTGCTCGTCGAGGTCGACGAGGAGAAGCTGGTTCCGCTGGAGCCGGATGGCGCGGACAGAACGGGGCAGGGCAGGGGGGGCGCGTTCGACGCCGTGCAGATCGCCATCGCCCCGCGCGACGCGGTGACCGGCTCCTCGGAGGACGACGAGGCCGCCCGGTTCGAGTTCCTGCTGGTTGCCGGTGGTGGTCAAGACGCCGGCGAAGGGGAGGCCGCCGGCCGCTGCTTCCAGCTCGCCGCACCCGGCATGAAGCTGGCCGAGGGCGCCAAGCCCCGTGCCCTCGGGCCGCTGGTCTGCGACGACGCGGAAGTGGCCGTGCGCCGCCGGGGGCAAACGACCTATTACGAGTGCTCGCTGTCCTTCCGGCCGATGCGCGATGAGATCCGACCCAGCGAGGGCCGCGAGTTCTGCTTCTCGGTGCTGGTACACGACCCGGACGGCACCGGGCTCCGCGACCTGGGCACCGCGGCGGGGCTCTGGCCCTGGCAACGCAACCGGCTGGCCTGGAGCCGCTTCGCAGGGGACGATTGGCCAGAGCAGCCGCCGTTCGACGGGAAGCTGGAGTGGGGGATGTGCTCGTCGGTGTATTGAAGGGAAAAGGGGAAGAGGGGAGGGGAAAAGGGGGAAGGGGAGAAAGGGGAAGTCGAATAACGAATATCGAATGTCGAATGTCGAGTGGCTGTCATGCAAGTTGCGGCCACCGCCGACCCTGTGTCGGCGGGGCACTGACTGGACGCTAACCGACGTAGTCCCAACCTGCAACCACCACCGACCCTACGTCGGCGGGGCGCTGACTGGACGCTAACGTCGAGCGTCGATCCCAATCCTCCCCTTTCTACCCCGTCTGCAAACCACCGTAGAACCCAAGCACAGGAGAGTTACCGATGACCAACAAGAGACTCGAAGCATGGCTTTTCGCCGCAGCCGCTGCGGCGCTTGCACTCACCGCCGCGAGCGCGCCGGCCGCCGACGACGGCTGGTGCAGCCCGCCGGCCGTGGCCGGGGGGGAGATCGTGCTAAAGACCGTGATGGTCGAGGACGAGGATGAAGACCCCAAGGCCGCGGGCAAGGCCGCCGCCGAGGCCCTGGTCAAAGCCATGGGCGACACCGAGCCCAAGCTGGTGCTCGTGGCCGAGTGCTTCGAGGACCTCGAATACAAGAAGCCGCTCCTGGAGGGCATCACCTCCGTGCTGCCGAAGGACGTCGTTCTGGGCGGGGCCACCTACGGGGCATTCACCCAAGGGGGCTGCACCGACTTCGACTCGGTGTGTCTGTTGGGCATCGGCGGCGAGGGGATCTCCGTAGCGGCCGGACTGGTCACCGACCTGGGCACCTCGAAGCTCGTCTTCGAGGACCACGAGGCCGAAATCAAGACGAGGCTCCGCGCCGCCGGCAAGCAGCTAGCCGGCAAGCTCCGCAAAACCGATCAGGACAAGCTGCTCGTGCTCGTGGCCGACGCCCATTCGCCCAAGAACCGGTACCTGGTCGAAGGGGCCCAGCAGGTCGTGGGCAAGGACTTCGCCGTAACCGGCGGCTCGGCCAACAAGAACGCCGGGCAGACCTTCGTCTACTTCCGCGGCAAGCCCTACCAGGACGCCGCCGTGGCCGTGATGCTCTCGGGCGATTTCTGCGTCTCGCTGGCCGGGCGCAAGGGCCAGGACAACGACGCCGTGATCCGCACCGCCGGCGAAGGGGCCGCCGAGGCCATGAAAGGGATGAAGTAAGAGCCGATCGCCGTGCTCTCGTTCAACTGCGCCGGTCGCCGCGGCAAGCTCGACAACTACGACGACGAGCTGGCGGCCATCCAAAAGGAGATCGGCAAGGATCTGCCGCTCTGGGGCTGCTACTGCGCCGGCGAGATCGGCCCGCTCGACGCCACCGAGCGCCAGCCCGGCGTCCGCTGCGGCGGCAGCGGCTGGCACGTGATGTTCACGGTGATCGGTCGTTGACCCCACAAAGCCGCGACCGGCGGTCGCGCGATCCTGAAGTCGCCAACGCCAATGGACGACGACCGAATCGTCGAGCTCTGCTCGGCCGCGAATAGCGTGGAAGCGCATGCCCTGTGCGCCGCGTTGGAGGACGCCGGCATCCGGGCGCAAGTCGTCGGCGAGATGCTCGGCAACGCGGCGGGCTGGCTGCCGCTGGGGCAGACTATCGCCCCGCGGATTTGGATTCGCCAGGGCGATCTGCAGCGAGCCCAGGAAGTCTGCGCGGTGTTTGTGGAAGACCGCGGCGATGAGCCCCCCGTGGAAGCGGCCGAAGAACTTGGGGGCGACGGGGAGCCCGAGATACAGGGGGAGGAGTCCTCTGCGGCGGCTTCCGAGGAGGACGACGAGACGGGGCGGTTCGCGGCGGACGGCAAGGGCCTACCCCTGGCGACGAACGTGCTCGGGCTGCTCGGCTTTGCGGCGTTTTGTGCCGGTCTGCTGTACGCTTGTTACTGGTGGGTGAGCGCTTGGGGCTATGCGGCGTCGGCGGAGGCCCCGTTGATGGGTTGGAGCTTCGGCTCTCTCAGCCCGGGCGTTCCTGCGACGCACGAGCTTCCGGTCCCGGGCCGGCATAACTTCGGCGATGCACGGATTCGCATTGATGTGCGTTACGCTTACGTGGTTGACGGCAAGGAGTACTTCGTGGACCTGCGCGACCAGCGCGATCCCCCGGATCAGATCACGGTCTACTATGATCCGAGCAACCCGAAGAACCACATGGTGGCACCCCCGATCCCCCCATGGCTTGTGCTATTCCTCGGTCTGGCAGCGGGGCTGTTTCTCGCATTCGTGGGCCGCCAGTTTCGCTGAACGAACTCCGCTACGGCTGGAACACCGAGCGGCGGTCCCACAGCCGGCGTCGCGACGCAGGTTCATCGGCCACTTGAATGTCCAACCGGTCTCCCGGATCGTGGCGCAAGAGCACGCCGGTGGCGGGGCTTTCGATCCAGCCGTCGTCGCGGGCGGGCTGCTGGCGGTAGTCGCCTTCGGCCAGCACGTACACCTGCGGAGCCCTGGTGTCGCGGTCGATGATCCATACCTCCGGCACGCCCAGGTCGGCGTAAAACCCGAGCTTCTCGTAGGCTTCGTCCCCGGGGCTGTGGACCTCCACCACAACGGTCGGGGCTCCCTCGAAGTAGACGTTGCGGTCGATCGAGAACCGATCGGGCGTCAGGAGGACGAGATCCGGGATGCGGTAATTGTTGGGCCAGCCGCCAGGTGGGGCGACGTTCGTTTCGCCGTGTACCCGGTTGCCTCGGGGCGTCGCCCAGAATATCTCGAGCCACGTCTCCAGAACCCAGCGGAAATCCTGGTGTTCACGATTTGGCATGGGCGGCATGTGCAGCACTCCTTCCCACATCTCGTCCCAGCGGTCGATCCCCTTGCGCCGGCGGGCCTCGATCAGCTCGGCGGGATAATCGGCAATGACGGCTCTCACGGCAACGGCTCCCAAGAATCGGGCAATCGGCTCTCTTGCCTATTATAGCCCGGGCCGATCATGGCGAGAACCCGGTTCTCGGCGTCCGTGGTCCCCGCGACCCGGATGGCCTCCGGCGGCGATCCCGCCTATGATGAAAAAGATGCGGACGCCATCGCCACGTTTCGGATGCCCAAATGTCATCCAACTCGACCACCGAGTACGACGCCTTCTTGCTGGTCTCCTTCGGCGGACCCGAGGGGCCGGACGAGGTGATGCCGTTTCTGGAAAACGTGGTGCGCGGGCGCAACGTGCCCCGGGCGCGGCTCGAAGCGGTCGCCGAGCACTACCACCACTTCGGCGGCCGTAGCCCGATCAACGAGCAGAACCGGGCATTGATCGTGGCCCTTGAGGAGGAGTTCCGCGGGCACGGCATCGAGCTGCCGATCTACTTCGGCAACCGCAACTGGCGGCCGTACATCGCCGACGCCCTGCGGCGGATGCGGGCCGACGGCGTGCGCCGTGCCTTAGGGTTTTTCACGTCGGTGTTTACCTGCTACTCGTCGTGCCGGCAGTATTGCGAGGACGTCGAGGCGGCCCGGCGCGAAATCGGCGACGCGGCCCCGACGGTCGACAAGCTCCGCCCGTTCTTCGACCACCCCGGGTTCATCGAGGCGATGGCCGATCGCGTGCGGGCCGCGCTTAAGCAGGTGCCCGAAGGGCGCCGCGAGGCCGCCCCGCTGGTCTTCACCACGCACAGCATTCCCCGGGCCATGGCCGAGCGCTCGGCCTACGAAGAGCAATTCGCCGAGACCTCGCGCCGGGTGGCCGAGGCCGTGGGGCAGGCCCGGTGGCACCTCGCCTACCAGAGCCGCAGCGGCCCGCCCACGCAGCCGTGGCTGGAGCCGGACATCCGCGAGGTGCTCGACTCGCTCCGAAAAGGGGACAGGCACCTTTTGCCGGAACGGCCCGAAGGGTGCTTCGCACAAAAGGTGCCTGTCCCCTTTTCGGCCCCGGTCGACGTCGTCGTGGTACCGATCGGCTTCCTGTCCGACCATCTCGAGGTGCTCTGGGACCTCGACAACGAGGCGGAGGAGCACGCCGCATCGATCGGCCTCAGCATGGTCCGGGCCGGCACCGTGGGCACCCATCCGCGCTTCGTGGCCATGATCCGCGAGCTGGTCGCCGAGCGGATCGAGGGGCGCGGGCACCCCCGGCCTCTCGGCGTCCCCGGCTCCTGCGGCAAGGTCTGCCCGCCGGACTGCTGTCTGCCGGGGTAGGTGGGGAGTTTCTACATGAGGAAACCGGGGGGACGAAGAGGGATGAGTCACCGCTCCGGCAGCAGCGTTCGGGTCTCTTCGCGCTCGCCCATCTGCACGGCCAGCTTCGGTCCATCTTCGGCGCGCATTCGCACGCCGGTCGCCGGGCTTTCGAGCCAGCCGTCGGCGTCGGCTGCGGCGCGATCATAGGTCTCGCCGGCGAGGACGTAGATCTCCGGCTCCTTGGTGTCGCGGTCGACGATCCACACCTCGGGCACGCCGATCCTCGCGTAGAAATCGAGCTTCTCGTAGGCCTCGTCGCCCGGGCTGTGGATCTCGACGACCACGCTGGGCGGGCCCTCGAAGTACTCGTCGCGGTCGATGTGGAACCGGTCGGGTGTCAACAGCACGAGGTCGAGAACGCGGTAATCATTGGGCCAGCCGCCGGGCGAGGCGACGTTGATCTGGTGATAGACCTGGTAGCCGCGGGGCTCCGCCCAATGGGCGTCGAGCCACACGTACATCCGGCCCTCCAGGTTCTGGTGGCTGCGATTCGGCGCTGGCGGCATGTGCAATTCTCCTTCCCACATCTCGTCCCATCGATCGGCCCCGGTCTGTCTCCGGAAGGATGCGATGTCGGGCGTCAAATCGGGAATCACTGCTCGCATGGCTCTTCATCCTCGACTGAGAGAACACAGCTCACTTTGGCATTATAAACGAATTTCCGCCCGCCCGCACGGCCACCCCCTCCACAGAGCTATGCTCCGCCGGCCGGCTTCCGTGCTGACTCGCCGCACCGGCGGTGGTATACTCCGCTCGTGCGAAAAGGGCTCGCTCGGTGACCATTTGCCGTCCGTCGGTAACGCGGCCCGGAGCCACAATGCCCCGCGGGCTTCCGCCCGCGGCTACGACCCCCCTCGAGATTGGCGCGCCGCCATCCTTCCTCGCTGACCCCTGCCCCCTGAACCCTGACTCCTCCCCCCAACACCATGCTCACCGACAACGTCCTCGATCTGATCGGCAACACGCCGCTGGTGCAGCTCCGCGGCGAGCGGATCTTCGCCAAGGCCGAGTTCCTCAACCCCGGCGGCAGCATCAAGGACCGCGTGGCCCTCGCCATGCTCGAAGGGGCCGAGCGCGACCGGCGCCTGAAGCCCGACTCGATCATCGTCGAGCCCACCAGCGGCAACACGGGCATCGGCGTGGCCCTGGTCGCGCGATTGAAGGGCTACCCCGTGAAAATCGTGATGCCCGAGGGCATGAGCGAGGAGCGGAAGAAGATCATCCGGGCCCTGGGCGCCGAGCTGATCCTCACGCCCGACGAGGAGAGCATCCCGGGCGCGGTCCGCCGCGTCGAGGAGATGGCCGCGGCCGACCCGCGGATCTTCGTCCCCCAGCAGTTCGAGAACCCCGACAACCCCCGCTGCCACTACGAAGACACGGCCCACGAGCTGTGGCGACAGATCCGCGGCGAGGTCGACTGCTTCGTGGCCGGGGTGGGCAGCGGCGGCACGCTGCAGGGCGTGGGCCGGTTCCTCAAAGAGCACAAGCCCGACGTGCACATCGTGGCCGTCGAGCCGAAGGACGTCTCCGCCCTGCTGGGACACGAGCCGGGCCTGCACCAGATCCAGGGCATCGGCGACGGCTTCGTCCCCGCCGTGCTCGACGTCTCTCTGGTCGACGAAGTGATCGAAGTGACCGACGACGACGCCATCGCCACCACCCGCCAGCTCGGCCGAGATTACGGCCTCTTGGTCGGCATCTCCTCCGGCGCCAACGTCTGGGCCGCCCGGCAGCTCGCCGGACGCATCGACGGCAACGTCGCCACCGTGCTGCCCGACCGGGCGGAGCGGTATTTCAGCACGGCGCTGTTGTAGTTCCGGCCCGTTCAAGGGAACACGGATCTCCGTTAGTCGCCACAAAAGGAGATTAGCGATGTCTCGACAGACTCTGGCTCGCGTCAGCGCAATGATGCTCTTCGGGCCGTTGGTCTTCGTTCCGGCGGTGGCGGCCGGCGAGCCGGCCGATCCGGACCTGATCCCTGAAGCGCGAAGGGTGCTCGACTACCTGGTGGCCAACCGGGGGAAGGGGATTCTCACGGGCATCTCTCGGTTCGGCGGGGGGCCGCCGGCCGTGCTCCACAAGACGGGGCGCGAACCGGCCATCTCGGGCACCGACATCTACGGATTCCACCGCAAGTTCGGCGACCAGTACCACGCCGTGGTCAAGGGCGTGGTCGAGCACTGCCGCTACTGGTGGCACGATAAGGGCGGCATCGTGACCCTCCATTATCACTGGGGCCTTCCGGGCGATCCGGACGGTACGGCCTGGGGCAACAAGGAGCGAAACGAGCGTGTTCGGATCGATCTGGCCAAGGCCGTCACACCCGGAACGAAGGAACACCGCGACGTGATCGGCGACCTGAGCGTAACGGCCGACTATCTCGGGCAGCTCGCCGACGCCCGGGTGCCGGTCCTCTGGCGTCCGCTCCACGAGATCGACGGCGGCTGGTTCTGGTGGACCGACAGGGAGCAGCCCGAGAACACCGCCAAGCTCTACCGGCTCGTGTTCGATTATCTCGTCAAACAGCGGGGCATCCACAACCTGATCTGGGTCTACAACGCGGCCCACGTGACGCACGCGGTGAAGAAGGACTCGCCGTTGGCCGAGCACGTCGCCTATCGCAAGCGGTTCTATCCCGGCGACGAATACGTCGACATCGCCAGCATCGACACCTACCCCAATCCGACGCTCGGTTGGGGGGATCCGTGGGCCGACGCCCGGGGCCGGGCGTTTGCGTTGATGCAGCAGGTCGCACCGCGCAAGCCGCTCACCGTTGGCGAAGACCACGTACTGCTCAACCCCGACGTGGCCCAAAAGGAAGGCCCGGACTGGCTCTATTGCCTGGCCTGGTTCTCCGACTGCAAGAAGGACGGCTGGATGCGGTACTCGTTCAATCACGAGCACATGCTCACCCTCGATGAGCTGCCGCTGCTGGCCGCCCACAACGTGAAGCCGAACGTGCGCGTCGTCGGGCCGGCCGACGGGGCCGCGCTGCGAGGGCCGAACGTGGAGCTCGAGGGCATCGCCACCGACCGCAACGGCAATCTGAAGAGCGTCGGCGTCCACGCCCTCCGCGGCCCGTGGCGCAACTGGTTCCTCCGGAGCGACGCCAACCTGGCGGAGCTGTTCCCCGAATCGACCCGCCTGGGCGAAGCCCGATCGGGGCCGGACGGCCGCTGGACCTTCACCTGGAAGGACGCCCCGGCCGGATATTACAATCTGGTAGCGTTCGCGCGGGACGCGGACGGCGCCGCCGCCTGCTCCAACGCCGTGCGCGTCACCGTCGGTTTGGAGAACCTGGCACGCGGCAAGGCACTCACCGCGTCGTCGACCAGCGAGCACGGCGGCCCGGTGGAAGCCGCCGTGGACGGCGACCCCACGACCATGTGGTGGAGCGACAAGAAAGAGCCCGACCCGCAGTGGCTCATGGTTGACCTCGGATCGGCGCAGACGGTGGGCGGCGTGTCCGTGTGCTGGTGGAAAGCATACGCTCGATCCTACAACATTCAGGTTTCGACGGACGGCAACCAGTGGCGAGACGTGGCAGGTGTCGAGAACAAACGGGACTTCCACGGCGACTCGGACGTGTTTCGCTTCGAGCCGGTCGAGGCCCGGTACGTGCGCCTGCATTGCACGGACCGTGCCGTAACCTGGCAGGCGTACACCGTTTTCGAGTTCGGCGTGTTCGAGGCGATCCGCGAGTGAGCGTTCGCCTTCACTTCCGGGAGCAAGTGTAGAACAACTGTCCCAATTGTTCCGGCACAGTAGTCCCAATTGCTCCGGAACGGTTGAGTTGTTCGGGAACAGTTGAGACAACTGTTCTACACTTAACCCAAAGCGGACAACTGGCAATCATGAAACACCGCCTGCTGATTCCCACGGCGATCCTGCTGGTCCTGGTCTCGTTTCCAAGCGGCTCCGCGGCGGCCGCTTCCCCGGACGCTTCAGAAATCCTGAATGCCGCCGGCGTGCACGGCGGCCTGGTCGTGGTGGCCGGTTGCGGCGACCCTGCGCTTCTCGCCGGCCTGCGACGCGACCATGCGTTTGTGGTGGTCGGCCTGGACCGGCAACCCCCGACAATCGCAACGGCGCGGGAGTATCTCCGCGGGCAGGGCCTCTACGGCCCGGTGACGGTGATGCGGTGGGACGGCAAGACGCTGCCGTTTGCCGACAACCTGGTGAACCTCGTCGTGATCTATGGTGCGGACGAAGGGATACGAGCTGAAGAGCTGACGCGGGCGTTGACGCCGGGCGGCGTTGCCGTTGTGGTCTACCCCGGGTCGAAGGAGATCGCGACCCGGCTCGTGAAGCCCGTCCCCGCGGAGCTGGACGGGTGGTCTCACGTCTTCCACGACGCCTCGAACAACGCCTGGTCGCGCGACACGGTGGTCGGCCCGCCCAGGGCCCTGCAGTGGTGGGCGGGGCCGTACTCGGAGCGGAGCCACAACTGGGTGAACGGCACGGCCGCCCTGGTCTCATCCGGCGGACGGCTGTTCTACCTGCACGACGAGGGCCCCATCGCCGTCATGTCGCACAAGAAGGGTGACATGAACTGGGCCGTTGCCCGTGCGAAGACACCGGACTTCCCGGAAGCCTGGGCATTGGTCGCGCGGGATGCGCTGAACGGGGCACTGCTGTGGAAACGCCCCCTGGAAGGCTTCGGCAACCTGAAGTTCGAAGCGATCGGGCCGGGCCAGCCGACCGTCTGGAACTGCTGGTCGGCCCCGTTGTCGCTCAACCGGCGAGTGGTCGTCTCGCCGACGCGGGTGTACGTCACGCTCGCCTACCGCGGCGGGCTGAGCGCGCTTAGCGCCGCGACCGGGGAAACGGTCTGGGAATATACGCCCGACGGCCACGTCGACGAGGTGATCCTGCAGGAAGCCCGGGTCTTCCTGCGTGTTCGCCGCGAGATTCCCCGCAAGCTTGACTTCCCGTTCTCGCGACAGACAAGGGACCTCCGCTGGGCCAAGACCTACGGGCCGGAGGACTACACGAAGTACGTCGAGCAGCAGCGTCCGGAAACCGTCGCCGCGCTGGACGCGCGCACCGGTCGGGAATTGTGGACCGTTTCTTCACGGCACGTCGCCCCCGAGACGCTTTGCTCGCTCCACGGCAAGGTCTGCTACTTCGACTACCGCGACGTGGTTTGCCTGGACGCGGGCAGCGGCCGCGAGACGTGGCGTAAAGCGGGCGAGAGACGTCTGGCCCACAGCGGCACCTACTCTCGCAGCGGCATGGCCGGCATGTTGTTCCTGTGGGACGGGAAAGCCTACTTCGTCGGCGGCGACGGGACGCACTGCCTTGGCCTGGCCGACGGCCGTGAGATATGGCACGGGGACCGGGTCGGCTACGGCGGCGGCTTCGGACACCCGACGGGGCTGCGCATTGTCAACGGCGTGATCTACGACGACAACGGATCGCGATGGGATGCCGAGACGGGCGAGCGGCTCGGCCCGCTGGTCGAAGAGCTGGCCCTGGGCCGCACGCACGGCCGCTGCCACCGCGGGGTGGCCACCGACCGCTACCTCCTCGGCACTCGCTTCGGCGTCGAATTCCTCGATATCGAAGCCGGCAAGATGATCTCCGATCACCGCTGGCTGCGCAGCTCCTGCGCCTTGGGCTACGTTCCCGCCAACGGACTGCTCTATCATACGCCCGACCCCTGCGCCTGCTGGATCGGCGCGCGGATGCGGGGTTATCACGCCTTTGCGGCCAAGGCGCCGGAGACGGACGACGACCGCGCAGACGGGAAGACGCGCCCGGAACCCGGGCCGGCCTACGAAGGCCGAGCACAAGATGCCGAGTGCCGAACACCCGCCCCCGGGGATTGGCCCACGTATCGCCACGACGCGCGGCGCAGCGGCCAGGCGTCCACGGCGGTTCCCACCGAGCTACGGCCGCTGTGGACGGCGCAGCTCGAAAGCCCTTATGCGCCGGCGATGTTCGGCTACGGGGCGGTGCGGGGACTGACGCCCCCGGTGGTTGCCGCGGGGCGCGTGTTCATCTCCCGCAAAGACGCCAACGAGATCGTGTGCCTCGATGCCGACACCGGGGACGTCGTATGGCGCTATGCAACGCCATGTTTCGTCG
>Ga0180434_10009126_pt1 | contig 10838 bp, 9 predicted proteins | sample SS_ome_7_FD_132453 | JGI IMG/M metagenome (GOLD analysis project Ga0180434, IMG submission 132453) | Hypersaline lake sediment archaeal communities from the Salton Sea, California, USA - SS_1_D_2 metaG | ecosystem: Environmental > Aquatic > Non-marine Saline and Alkaline > Hypersaline > Sediment... | reverse complement strand
GAGGCGATTCAGGCTGCGAAGCACCGAGGTCTCTCAGGTCGCGCCATCGCCCGGGAGCTGGGGATCAGTCGCAATACTGTCTGCAAGTACTCCATGGCGTCACAGCCGCCAGTTCATCACGGCCGTCGGCTGCGCCCCACCCAAGAGGAGGTACTGACATCCTCACTGAACAGCTGACCCTGACATTCTCACTGGACAGCAACAATCTTTCTGGGTATGCCCGTCTGACAGTCGAATCCGCTCCTCTCCACTAGGGCCGGTTCGAGTTCGTCCCTTTGCGAGTTCAGTTGGATTCTTGAGACGGCTTGGGATCGGTCAGCGGATGGTCCGGCGCGGGCTGTCTTGGATTCGCAATCCCCGGTGCTATGGGGTCCTGTCTCAACCAGCGGTGCATCCATCGGACCACAAGGTAGGTGCCAGCGAGTCCCACCGTGCCTCCGAGAGGGAAGGCAGCCAGCAATCCTGCGGCATCCACGACCGCTCCGGTCATGATCGGCCCGATGATCCGGCCCGCCGAGAACGCGCTGCTGTGGAGGCCGGCCACTGTCGCCATGCCATGCGTTCTGCCGATCTCCGTGCGGATCGCGGCGACCGACGCGCGCCCAAGAGCGGAGAACCCTCCCATCAGGAACGTCACAAGGACGATTCCCCAAACCGCGCCGACATACGGCACAGCAAACAGCATCAGAGGGGCCAGGAGGCTCCCGACGGCAACCTGACGAACGCGGGAGAACCTGTCGGCCAAGAACCCGAATGGCACCTGCAGCAACCCCTCGGCGAACATGTACACGGAGAGGACGACGCCGATCCGTGTCTCGCTGGCGCCATGGAGTGAGACGGCCAAGAGCGGATAGAAGGTGTTGAACGACTGCCGCCAGAACCCCCGCGTCATGAGGTAGACCAGCATGGCCTTGATGGCGTCGTTGGATACGATCCGACGCAACGTTGGACGCGCAGAAGGGGACATCGCAGTTCGCGTCTTGGACACGTGATCTGAGGGAACGGTGAGCCAGACAAGGAGAAGAGACAGAGCGCTCAGCCCGGCCATGACGTAGAACGCCGCCTGATACGACCAGCCCCCCCCGATCCCCCCGCCGAGAAGAGGACCGATGCCCATCCCAATGAACTGCGAAGCCGAGAACGCGTTCATGTAGCGTCCCTCGCGCCCTCTTGGAGTCAGATCGCCGACGTACGCTTGGGCGGAAGGGGTCACCAACATGGAGGCCGCTCCCTGGAACAGGCGAAGCACCGCGATCTGCCAGAGAGATTTGGTGAACGGGAAAAGCATAGAAGCGACGGTGCAGCCGGCCAATCCCCAGATGATGAGGGGCTTCCGTCCCACCCGGTCCGAAAGCCGACCGACGAACGGGCCCGAGACGGCGCGGGCAAACGAGAAGGCAGTGAACACGAGCCCGATCTGGAAGGCGGTGGCCGAGAACGACTCCACGTAGAGAGGAAGGATGGGGGCGATGATGCTGAGCCCCACCTGCGCTGTGGCGGTGGCCGCGAAGAGGCCGACAAACCCTCGTCTCAGAAGGACCGCCCTCCCTTTCCAGCGGCCCGGTGAGCGCGCACCGGCGCACGCTTCATCCAGCGACCGTTCGTCACGCGTGGGTAGGACGCTTCGTGTCCATCATCGGTCGTCGGATGGAGCGATCGCATCCGACCGGTTCCATGGGTTGGCCGATCGCGGACTGGTCCGGGTTCGGCGAATGAAGGGACGCCGCCCGGGAATGAAGTGATCCGCGATCACAGCCGATAGAAGGCAGTGCCGGCAATGAGGTATCTCGCGGTCCTCTCCACAGCGGCTTCCACGACGATCGGCGGCCCGTTCTCCGGGTAGTCGACGGTCAGTTCCACTCTCATGGTTCCCACCGGGTGCCCGATCGTGATCGTGGTCGTGCGCTCCCGACGCGGATCCCCATCGAGGCACGCGGCGGAGCACACGACCGTGCCTGGGCACAGCGCGGCCACAGCGGTGCAGATGGCCGCCCCGACGGCGTACGTCGGATGCGCCTTCTGCATGGACAGGATCCGCGCAAGCACGTTGATCTCGCTGGCAGAGAGTCGCTCGCCCGACACGGTACGGTAGTCGCAAGGAGGTGACACGAACGCTACCTTCGGAACCCCGGGGGACTGCGCGGCTGCCGTGCCTGGACTCTCTACGATCCGCGCAAGCACTGAAGCTTCCCCACGCACGGTCTCGAGGGCCTCCAGCGCCTTTCGATTCCCGTTAAGCTCCGCCGGAGTTTCCCGTCCGGTCAAGCCGACGGCGGATGCTTCGACGAACACGACGGGATTGACCGCGTCCACGATGGAACAGGAGACGGTCTCGCCTCCCACGTGCACCGTGTCTACCGGATTCCCGGTCGGGAGCAGGCGGCCTGTTACGCCGCCCGCGGGATCTCGATAGCGGGTGAGGATCCTGGCGCCAGTTCCCGGGACGCCAGCGATCCTCAGGTTGCCCTCGGGGTCTGCGACTCCACCGCTCGTTGGGATCTCGGCGACGACCGTGCGCTGCGTGTTGCGATTGAACAGCACCAGACGCGTGAGCGGGTCGGTCGCTTCGACCATGCCCTCGTTGATCCCGAAGACTCCCACTGCTGTGGTGAGGTTGCCGCACGTCCCTCCGTAATCCACGAGAGACTTGTCCAGCGAGACCTGTCCGAACGTGTACTCCAGGTCCACGCCCGGACGCGACGACTCGCCGACGATCACCACCTTGCTGGTGGTCGACGTACCGCCCCCGAGGCCGTCGATCTGGCGGGGATCGGGGCTCCCGAACAGCGCGAGAAGGATGCGATCCCGTGCGGCAGGGTCGAACCCGGCGAGTTCCGCATCGCGGATGAAAACGCCTTTGCTCGTCCCTCCACGGATCAGTGCGACTCGAATCTCCTTCTGGGGCATACGGCTCCTTAGTCCTGTGTGTCTCCACCCGACGGGCCGCCGCGCTACAGGACCCGCTCGATCGCCTCCGTCGCTCGAGCGAGGCAGTCGGTGACGCGGTTCGCTTCCCGCATGGTTTGCGTGAGGGTGAACCCATACACGTCCCCGCCCTCAGCACACTGCGTCAATTCCGCAGCGTGCGACAAGCCAGGGAGGAGCGGCTTCGCGGCGACGGGTTCGTGGTAGAACCTTCCGACTTCCGTCCGCAACACCGGGTTGATGATACGGCTCAGTCGCAGGAGACAATCGTTCACGGAGGCCACCGCTTCGGGCTTGCCATCATCCAACTCCTCGATCTTCGATTCCAGGCGCGCAGCGTGCTCGGCGAACCGCTCCGCGTAGCGGATGATCTTCGAGAGATCGAACGTGGATGAGACGTCCTCGTTCAGTTCATTGACCCGACCGGTGATCTCCTCCGCCATCCTGGAGGGCCGATACGGCAGGACGAGCGCGTTCACCAACTGCAGAGCAAGCGTTGCCAGGATCCTTGTGTCAGTCTCCATGACGTCCGCACTCGCTTTGTCGATCGTGTCCTCGTCCGTGTGCCACCACCACGCTCCGGCGGAACCGGGAGTCCCGGCGAAGTCCTCGTGATCCTCCGGAATCATGGAGGAGACCCGCAAGGAAGGGATTCCGACTCCCCAGAACGATTGGTCCGACGTTCGAGGAGGCCGTCTCTTGCCAGCGTAGTAGCCGCTGATCGGCTTGCCCGTCTCGTGCTCGACGACCTCTCGGTTGAAGTCCTCGAGTTCCGCCATGGCCCGAATCGTGTACTCCGTGGCGTTTCGGACGCCGGGGGAGTCGATGTTCAGGTAACCGAGGCAGCCGTCGTGCAGCTCCTGCCACATGGCGTCGGAATACCATGCACTTGCGCTGTACCGTGCCTGAGAGTGGCCCGGCCACCAAGCGATACGAACGCTCCTATCGAGGGTGTCTCGATGCTTGTGGAGGATCCTTGCGAGTTCAAGAGCGCAGGCGTTTCCGGTCCCGTTGTCCGTCGCTCCTTCCCACCACGAGCACGAGTGTCCTCCCACGAGCAGGAACTTCTCGGGGTCCTTTCCATCGATGTAGGCCACGGGGATCCTGAGCGGCTTCCAGCCAATGAAGACCTCCGCTTTGAGATGGACTGAGGCGGTCGTCTGGGCACACGCCTCCGCAAGCCTCTCCGCATCGTCCTTCAGGAGGCTCACCACCGGGATTCGCGGGATGTCCGCTGCCTCCCGGAGGGCCGGCGTTCCCCAGATCCCCGTCGTGATCCCCTGGTGGAACCTGTTGTCGGAGGAGATGTTGACGATCGCCGCGGCTCCGGCCCTCTCTAGGGCTAACACCCTACCCGGTCGGAGCCCTCCTTGGGTCAGCGCAATCTTGCCGCTCACGTCGCCGACGCTGGCGCCGTCGACGTGGACCAGCTCGCCGGAGACGCCTTCCGGAGGAGTGGGCTGTCCGAAGGAGTGCGTCACGGACTGCAGCGTTTCCTGGTACGGAGCGTAGACCGAGAACTCCGCATGGATCGGTCGGCTGACGTACGACTGGAACTCGTGCATCTCGCAGCGGATTCCGTACTCCTTGAGCTTGCTGAGGAGGAACTCCGCGGCTTGGAGATCCTCTTCCGTCCCCGCAACTCTCTCAAACTTGCAGAGAGACTGCAGTACGCTCATCATCTCATCCTTGGAGATCGAGGTGATGACCTCTGTTCCTGGCGTCTTCATTACGCTTCCCTCCTGTCTTTGACTCCTAGTGTTGCGCCTGCTCCGAGCAGACGCGCCGGGTGAATTCGTACAGAACGCATGCCGAGTCGACGAGATCGGGAATGTCGACATACTCGTTGGGGCCATGTGTGCTGGGGTTGCCGGGGCCGTACACAGCCACCGGGATGCCAAGCGCCTTGCTGAGGATGTTCGCGTCGCAGGTGCTGCTCTTTCCGAAGAATGATGGCTTGGTCTTTGTGACGGTTTGGATGCTCGCGGCAAGCTGCTCGACGAGCGGAGTGTCTTCAGGCGTCAGGAAGGGATCCGTTGCACTGCAAAGCTTCACGTCTACACTCAAGTCTTCTTCTCGCTCCTGAAGGGCGTCCAATGCTTTGCTCAGCTGCTTGAACACATCCTGCGGTAACTGCCCGGGCATGATTCGGATGTCCAGAAGCGCACGGCAACGGTCGGGAACCATGTTGACTTTGGTCCCTCCCTCAATGATCCCGAGATTGAATGTCGGGTGACGCTGCTCAAACAGCTCCGTGCTCTCGTACTCAAGAGGCGTTTCCCGCAAGCAAGGCAGAACCAGTTCGACCATCTTGTCGATCGCGTTGACCCCGTACTCCGGGCGACTGCCGTGCGCGCCGCGGCCGTGAACAATGAGCTCGACGACAAGCGCGCCTCGGTACCCGAGGATCGCCCTTGTCGCGCCAGACCACTCTCCGACGAGCGACATCGACGCCTTCGACCACTGGTGGGCAAGGAAGGCGTGTATGCCCTTGTGAGAGACCTCCTCGTCGCAAACGGCGGCAAGGACGACAGGATGCGTCAGGGGACTTCCATCACGCTGGATCCCAATGAGAGCCGCGATCATGGCTGCAAGATTGCCTTTGTCGTCAGTAGCGCCTCTGCCCCACAGTTTGTTGTCCTCGATCTCCGCATCGAGCGGAGCGTGCTTCCACTGGGTCAGATCTCCGAACGGAACCGTGTCGGTGTGGGCACAGAGTACAAGTCTGGGTCGGTCTTTTGGACTTCCGACGATCCCGAGAGCATTCGGCCGTCCGGGCTCAACGTCTTGGATCTCGGTGCCGATGCCCTCGGACCGGAGGAGATCAACAACAGTCTTCGCCACCTTCTCCTCTGCGCCGGGAGGGTTCACGCTGTTTATGCGCACAAGCTTCTGGGTGATTTGGACAATCTCGTCCGCCGAAACATGCGCCAAGAGGCCGCTGGCTGCTTCTGCCATTCCTGTTCTCCTTTCGAGTCGACCGACCTGCACTGCACCGTGCAGGCGGTGCAAGGACAGGGCTATCTCTTGTCTTGCAGCCTCCTGTTCAGCAGGTCGTTCAAGCCGTCACCAAGAAGGTTGAAGCCGATGACCGTAATCATGATGGCTACACCGGGCACGATGGTTAGAGCTGGCTGAGTCACCAGGTAGCTTCGGCCGTCACTGAGCATGCCACCCCACGTCGGAACGCTTCGGACTACGCCCAGGCCCAAGAAGCTGAGACTTGACTCGATCAAGATGGTGCTTGCCACGCGAAGAGTTGCAAGGATCAGGATCGGCGGAAGCGCAAGAGGCAGGATGTGGTGCACCACGATTCGCCCGGGACCGGCGCCGATGGCCCGAGCTGCCGTTACGTGATCAAGTCCCTTGTATCGCAGAGCTTCGGCTCGGGCGACACGTACCAATGCCGGTGTGATCGATATGGCCACCGCAATACTGACATTCATGAGTCCTGCTCCCATGAACGCAACAAGCACAAGAGCAAGAACGATGAGCGGTAGGGCCAGCATGATGTCGATCAGTCGCATAATCACGATGTCCACGATTCCCCCCGCGTAGCCGGACATCAATCCAATTGCGGAACCGATGACGCAGGCGCCGAGCGATGCGACGAGGCCAATGGCCAGCGACACGCGACTTCCCCAGATGATCCTGCTGAAAACGTCCCGGCCGTACTTATCTGTCCCGAAGAAGTGTCGCGTGCCGAAGGGCTCAAGCCTGTCAGCGCTCAACGCTGTTGGGTCATAGGGTGAGATGACCGGTGCGAGGATCGCAGTCATTCCCACGATCAGCACGATGAATCCGCCGATGAACGCGGACTTCGATTTCCACAACTTGGAAACCTTCAACTGCGTACTCCTATAGGGGGCGGCGCAGCCCGTAGGGGTCTTCGTCTCAGAGGGATCTCGGTGGGTTGAATGAGTCATGATCCTGTTACTGGTACCGGATTCTTGGGTCTATCCAGCAATAGACCAAATCGATCATCAGGTTGATCAGTATCACGATACCTCCCCACACGACGACGAGTCCCTGAAGTGTCTGGAAATCTCTCGTAGTAACTGAGGTGACAAGTAGCTTCCCGAGTCCCGGCCTGGAGAAGACAACTTCGGTCACCACGGTCCCACCAAGCAGGACGCCGAGTGTCAAGCCCATCACAGTTACGATCGGGATCAGGGCATTCCGAAGAGCATGCTTCACGAGCACGCGAGAGTTGCCCAACCCCTTCGCCGTTGCCGTTCGCACGTAATCCTCCTGCAGGGTTTGCAGAACACTCGTCCGTGTCATCCGAGACACCAGGGCAGCTTGGCGCAGACCGAGAGCTCCCGCAGGCAAGACCAAGTGTCTTAGCACATCTACCGCCGTTCCCCCCGATCCTGATCCCGTGATCGGGAACCATCGCAGCTTGATGCCGAACACGAAGAGCGCCATCAGTCCAAGCCAGAAGGCAGGAGCGGAGTACGCCGTAATGGCCAGGATCGTTGTCCCGTAGTCGAACTTCGTGTTGTGAAAGAAAGCCGCCACGATTCCCGAGGACACGCCGATGAGCACAGCAATAGTCATTGCCAAAAGCGCTAGAATGAGAGTGGGAGGGAAGAACGATGCGATGAGCCAGGAGACCTCCTTCTGCATTCGCATGGATTCTCCCAGGTTCCCGCGAAGGAGCTGTCCGATATAGACCCCGAACTGAACAGGCCAAGGCTTGTCCAACCCCATCTCCGCACGAAGCGCAGCGACACGCTCCTCGGTTGCGTAGTCTCCCAACATGGTCACGGCCGGATCACCGGGCATCAGTCGGACCAGGACGAAGATGACCGCAATGAGGCCGAGGATGGTAATCGGTGCGAGAACCAGCCGTCTTGCTAAGTAGCTCAGCAATTCCCAGGCTCCGTTCGCGACTTGCTTCCGGCGCAGGAGAGGCTGGGGGGCGTGACCACCCCCCAGCCCGCGCCGCTCGTCTAGTCCTCGAAGTACAGGTAGCGAGCCCAGAATCCATTCAAGATCCCAGGACGGTAGCCCTTCACGTCGGGTTGCATCACTGCAACGACAGCCTGATACCCAATCGGGACTACGGGCACGTCGTAGGAGAGCTTCTTCTGAATGACTTTGTAGAGCTCTCTGCTGAGATCCTCGTGAATCTCGGCCCGTGCTGCGTCGACCAGATTGTCGATCTTGTCGTAAAAGGAAAGGTTCCCACCAGGCGGGAACTGGGACGTGACGAAGGCATAGGCGAGCAGGAAGTCCGGATGGGGAGGTCGGCCGAGCGGCATGACCGTCATGGCGTAGTCCCCAGCGCGTCGCCACGAGTTGTACGCGGCGTGCTCGAGGAAGTTGACGGTGGCGTCAATCCCGATGTCCTTGAGGTTCTGCTCGACCACGGGCATCAGGTCGGGCCACGGAGCCAACTGTGTGGACGTAATCGACAGCTCGAATCCGTCTGGGTATCCGGCCTGTGCCAGAAGATCCCGAGCCTCCTGCGGGGCGTAATCGTAGATTGTGACGTCAGGCGTATACCCGAAGAACGCAGGCGTGAACAGCTGGTCGGTTACGACCACGGTGTCGCCGAGAATCGCCTGAAGCGTTGATCGGTCGATGGAGTGAGCCACCGCACGTCGTACTCGAACATCGTCGAACGGCTTTCTGCTCGTGTTCATCACCAGCATCCGGATGCTGGTCCCAGGCGTGACATCCACGGCATACCCCGGATCGTCCTTGAATCGATCGATCGTCTCTTGGGATCGGACGACCGCGATATCAAGTTCTCCGGTCTCCAGGGCGAACGCTGCGGCCGTCTCATCCGTAACGACCTTGAAGATGACGTTTCGTATGGCCGGCGGCGTGTCGTGATACTGATCGAAGGCCTTCAGAGTCACGGACTCACCCGGCACCCACTCGACGAATTCGTACGCTCCACAGCCAACAGGATTCAGGCTGAATTCGTCGTCCAGTTCCTCGACAGCCTTCCGGCTCACGATGAAGCCCGGACGATAAGCGAGCTTCGACAGGAACGCTGAGTCGAAGGCTGTCAGCCGGATCCTAACCGTCAGATCATCAATCACTTCCACCGTGTCGACGGCCGTGAGATAGGACGCTTGCACCATCCCGTTCTCGATGATCCGATCGAATGTAAACTTGACGTCATCAGCTGTCACGGGACCGTAGCCCTTGTGGAACTGAAGCCCTTCCCGCAAGTGAAAAACGAACTCCAGGCCGTCATCGGATACTTCCCATGAAGATGCGAGATCGGGTTCGATCTCGCTCGTTCCCGGGATGTATCGCACCAAGGAAGCGAAGACGTTGGTCGCGACAAACATGTCGTTGACGTTCTTGACATTCCCTGGATCGAGCATTGAGATGTCCCCCATCAGACGGGCGACGATCGTCGACGAATCCCGCGCTACGGTTGTCAGGCCCACCGCCAGCACGAGAGTGAGTAGAAATGCAGTTGCTAAGCTAGCTGACTGCCGAAGATACTTCCCATTACGCATTTCGGGCCTCCTTACCTCCGTTCTCGGCAGGACAGTGACGTAGCGATCCCATGCAATGCGCAGTGTCCCGCGCCAAGCTCCTGCCCTGCAGTGTCCGATCTGTTTGATGAATACAATCACCTCCTTCGTTCCGTACACGATCTGGTGGAGAGGACTGCCTGTTTCTGGCTACTGCTTGGATGGAAGGGGCGATCATCGAGCCTCCTGCGATGGAGTGCTGGCCCACCCGGGGTGGCCGCCACTGTCGCTCTCCCTATCCCTGCCAATCCCAAGTTTGGAACTTGCCTTGAAGGACCAGTCTTCGGTTTCCGCGAACGCCTCGGTACACTCGCAAGGGTTCCCGCTGATGTCTAGAACGACTTTCCTGACATGCAGAAGTGGCTGTGATTCCAAGCAGTGAAGAACGCCAGCCACTTCCTTTCCAGCAGCGACAGCTCGAATCGAGGCGTAGTAGCGGCTCGGGATGATCCCGTGTTTCTTCACTAAGTAGGCGCGGAAGAAGAGCCAATCGGTGGAATCCTGTAGGTCCTCAGGGAATGGAGGCGGGATCAGGTAGTGATCCAGGAGGATCACAGGCCTTTTGGCAACGGTGCGTAGCCTTCGCACATGAGTCACTTCCTCGGTTGCCACGCACCCGAGAGCGTCGGACACCCAAGCGCCGGCTGGCACCGATCCGATCGCCAGAGTTGTGATCCCAAGCTTCGACCGGTCCCGCTCCATAGCATCCGCAAAGCCCGACAGATCTCGGGCGACTCGAGTACTTAGATCCCGGGTTACGAATGTCCCGCGCTTGGGCCATCTTTCGACCAGACCTTCGCTGACCAGAACGGCGAGAGCCTGTCGAACCGTGATCTTGCTGACCTCGTACTGCTGAGTCAGCTGATCGTCGGTGGGAAGCCTCATTCCCGACGAGTACTTGCCGCTCTGTATGGAAGAGAGTAGATCCCAGTAGACTTCGCGGTAGAGAGGTACTGAGGCCATTGCTGGGTCCCTTCTTCGCGAGTATTCACAATGATTATATTGAATAGGTATGGAAGGTCAAGTTCGCCTCTTTCGCTCGGGGAGTCGCATAGACGGCCACGTAGTGTTTCGTCTGTAAGAGGGGCGGTGGAAAGATTGAGACACCGGGAGCCTCTTCCCTCAACGTGTAGGCTGAAGGACACCCAAGACTCGACTTTGACAGCTTTCCGACGTTTCCACAGACCTCGATGCCAAGGGAACAGGATGTTCGGTTGATTCCGGTTCGTTTTGAGTGCCGTGGTGGTGCCACGTTAATGGCATATGTCCCCTTCTCCAGCGTCCATTTGTGCAGTAGAATGGGGTGTCATGTTCATCCGCGAGAAGAAGCGCCGCAACCAGGACGGATCGGTCACTGTCTACCTCCAATTGGTCGAGAATCGGCGCGTCGATGGGAAGACACGCCAGCGG
>Ga0180434_10009125_pt1 | contig 10838 bp, 9 predicted proteins | sample SS_ome_7_FD_132453 | JGI IMG/M metagenome (GOLD analysis project Ga0180434, IMG submission 132453) | Hypersaline lake sediment archaeal communities from the Salton Sea, California, USA - SS_1_D_2 metaG | ecosystem: Environmental > Aquatic > Non-marine Saline and Alkaline > Hypersaline > Sediment... | reverse complement strand
TGCCAGCATCGCTATCGACACGACCAGTTCCACCAGCGTAAAGGCTTTTCTTGTCAATTGTTCATTGTTCATTGTTCATTGTTCAACCGTCAACACGCGGCTAAAACTGTATGACCTTCTGGAACACAGCGATGCAGGGATTTCTGCCGGTGCCCTCGGACGCACGAATCGTCCAGATGGCGAAAGGGTCGTCCGGCCCAAGCCAGCTCTTATCCAGCGTTATCTCTTTATCATCCCTGCTGACGACACGGTAGAGTCGGCCTGTCCGCTCATCGACCAACATATAACCCTCACCAATCAAGGTTGCCCCCCGCGGCACTTCAACGACAGTCTCGCCCACCGCGCCTTGCACAAGATAACGCTGCAATTCAGGGGCGCCGCCGGCCCTGCGGCATACAAAGACTGTCACCTGAACGCCTCGCGCGCCCTGGTCAACGCGTCTGCACAACGCCAGCCAAAGATACTGCCTCTCATATGCCGCAATTTCGCCGGTCGAGGGATACGTCACTTCGCACGGGTCAAAAGGCCGTGATACAACGTTCTCATACTGCGTCAGGCTGTTATAGTTAAGCAAGCCGGGGTTGACGCCGTACAGCCTTATCTTCGCAAAGGCCTCGTCGGCGACAACGCCGGCGACGGTTTGCTCGGCGGCCTCTGTCGTCAGGAAAATCGCCGCAGGAAAAAGGCCGGCTATAAAAATCATACCCACCGCCAGTGTTCCCACGGCAATCAGGACCTCGGTCATGGAAAAACCCTTGTTTTTGCGTTGCAAGCGTCTCATAATCAGCTTAATCGTTCGAAATCATCGTCCCCACATAGGGGTTGATAAAGATTCTGCCTGCCTCCAGTTCCGTCAGGTAATCCGTAAAGGGGCCACCGCTGCCGTACAGCTTTTCGAATTTGCCGGCATCATAGATAACGAAGCTGTTCCGGCTGAATTCGCTTTGCAAACCCGAAATGAAGCCATCCTCATAAAAGCTGGATGGGTGAGCAGGATTATCCACGCGTGTCTGCGTGTTGAAAACGTCATCGGCCGCAGCGCGTTTAACAACTGTGACTGTGTGAATAACAAGCTTGCCGGCAGCCGAGAAGATGATTGAGAACGCGGTGGTATCTGTAAGTTGCGACAGGTCCGAGAAATCAGGCAAGCTGTCCGCCGCAGCTCCTTGCTTAAGATCCATCACTCCCACAGATTCGGGCAGCCTTATCGGCTGAAGCCCCTCAACAGCGCGGAACGCAGATGCACCCAGGTTGGGGTCATGGATTATGAAAATCATATATTGAGCCGCCTTGTGGGGGTCATCGACGGAGTTTACTTTCTGGAAGCGGATTCCGGCATATCGCTGGTTTTTGGCCGCGATGGCGCGGGCCGAGGCCATGGCGCCGTTTATCATCGCCCTTGCCCCGCCCGCCGACTCGAACGAGCGAAGCATCGCCCGCCCGGCAGGTACCATCAGGTAGGCAAGAAGCGCCACCCCGGCAACGACAATTGTCATCTCCACCAGGGATAAACCGGGTTGTCTTGTTTTCAGCTTCATTTTTCGATACATGCGCAAAGTTTCTTCGCTTTCCAGCGGTTCCTATTTACCTGTTGGTTATGTCGTCTCCGGTGCCGAATTCCTTGTCCGGCCCCGCCGAGACAAGCTTTGGAAACGCCCAGCCGCTTACATACTCGTAGTCGATTGGATTCTGTTTCCACGCGTCGTATATCTCCGGCCAGGAACTGTCGGTTCCGTACACGTTCTTCATCAGTGAATCATCGATTTTTTCCAGTATCTTTCGCGACTCCGGCAGCGCGTGAAGCTGCTCGTAGAGGAATTGCGCCCTCTGCCCGACATCGGCGCCTGCCGACTCTGGAAACGCACCGCGGTAATCGCGGTACTGCTGCAGTGCTGTATCGAGCAGAGCGATAGTGTCGCGCGTCAGGCGCACATTGTTCTGGTTCTGGATGCTGCCGGCAATGCCGAGCACAAGCGAGACCATAAACGACATAACGGCTATCACTATCAGCATCTCGATAAGCGTAACAGCGGTCTTGTACATCGGTTCTTTCAACACATTTACCCCTGCTTCATCAGGGCTGAACATTAGGCTCGAAGTTGCAGATGTCGTCGGCTGTGCCGTAAAGCCCGTCGGCGCCCGCCGTAATCAAAAGATAAGAATCCGGCCTGTGAGGCCACGCTGTGTCTACGATTTTAGGGTCCGTTATATAAGTATAGAAATAGGCGCCTGTAGTATCTCCAAGGGGGTGCTCTCCAAGAACCCCGTCGTCATCGAAGTCCTTGAGCCCAATAAGCTCTTGATTGTGCATATAATTGTAGATTCGTTCGTTCGCCGCCGGGGTTTCTAAGCTTGTGCTTGCGGTGTTCGCTCGATAGTAGAGAATCGGCGCCCCAGCCTTAGCCGTTTTTCCACCGACGGTGATTTTCTTCGTTGTGAAGGCATCACAGAGGACGAATGTTTCGTTGCGAAGGTTGCCCGTGTCGGCGTACAAGTCGCCCAGCCGAAACGCATTGGTGGTCGCCAGCTCGAGGTAGCGAGATTTCCTCTCACCCAGGGTGCCGGGGTTGTAGAATGTGTTGTCAGTTGCACTCCACGTCGAACCCGGATGAAAACCCATCAAATCCCGCCCGAGCAGCGCCTCACAAAGCTTCAGTGCACCACAGTAATTCTGCGCACCAGTGTCCTCAGAAAAGTTCCTTGACGGCGGGTAGTCGCCGTAGTCGTTACGAAAGGTGACTAAGGCCGCGTCAATCGATGCAAGCTGGGCCTTTTGCTTGGTCTCCTTGGCGAACCTTCGCACCGTATTCAACGCCGGCACCAGCATCCCTATCAGCATCGTGATTATGGCCAGCACCGTAAGCAGCTCCACCAGCGTAAAGCCCCTGTTTTCTTCTGCTGAATGCTTCATCTGAAAAAACCTGCTTTCCTGAACTACCGAATCTGTCGTCCCGCCGTCTGTCCCGCCGCAGCAAACATGCCGCAGCCGGCCAGCGGCTACCGGGACAGAATCGCAACCATTCACCTTTTCATCGCCTTGCTTTCGCCCATAATTACTACTGCCGCATGAAGTTAAACACGTCGTCTTGCGTGCCGTACTCGCCATCAAACCCGCCCGACATCAGAATGTACGTGTCATCGTTGTAAGGACGGCCCATGCCCGACGACTCCAGAACCCTCTCGTTTAGTGTCGCGTCGTAGAAGAGAATGGGGTATTCGTCCAGCGGGTGCCGGAAATCCTCCCTGCCGGCGGGGACCCACGGCTTACCAAGCTTGACCAAATCCTGGTTGTCCTCGTAGTGGTATATATTGTCCGGTGCCTCGACGCGCCCGATGGTGCTTCCGGTTTGGTCGGTGTAGGGGTGCTCGGTGCCGGAGGTATTGGCCTTGAAATAGAGGACAGGCATTCCCACGGCCTTTCCATCCGGCGTTGTCATATTCTGCGTGTACACATCGCACAGGACAAACGCGCATCCGCGCGCATCGCGGGGAAAAACTCCCGTGTCACGATATATCTCATCCAGCCTGTGTGCGTTGGCGTTTTCCGCCTGCAAATACCTCCTTCTCGAACTCTGGTCCCCCCTATACGTCCGATAGTACGGGTCCTCCATCCGGTTCGGATAGCGCCAGACGAACCTGGAGTCCGGATGAAAGCCGAAGGTATCCTGGCCAATCATTGCCTCGGCCAGTTTCATTGCGCCGCAATACGGAGTTTTCTCAGCATCCAGAGCGTCCGAAGGCGGGTAGCCGTCCCATTCGGCGTTGAACGTTTCAAGGCCGACCGCTATGGCGTGAAACTGGTTTTTCTGCGTTACCCTTTTCGCGTATCTTTTGACCAGGTTCAGCGCCGGGACAAGCAGACCCATCAGGATTATGATAATGCTCATAACCGTCATAAGCTCTATTATCGTGAACCCCGCGCTGCCGTCGGATTTCTTCTTAACCGGCTTCACTTCACTCTCCTTACGATAAAGACGCACTTAGCTTACCTTTCTACATACCGCCGCTTCCAAGGCTTGTCACAACCTGCATCATAGGCAGAAACACCGCCAGCACGATGGTCATAACGATGACCCCGAGCACCAGAATCATGACCGGCTCAAGCAGCGACATCAACGAGGCCACCAGCACATCCACCTGTTCGTCGTAGTTCTCGGCGACTTTCAGAAGCATTTTGTCGAGGTCGCCGGTTTCCTCGCCCACCGCGACCATGTTGCACACAATACCATCGACCGTCTTGGATTGTCGCAGCGGATTGGCAAAGGCATCACCCTGCCTGATGGCGTTGTGCACGTCACGCAGCATGTTGCCGTAGACCTCGTTTCCGGAGGTTTCACGCGTCGAGTTAATGGCATCAAGAATGGGCACACCCGCGCTTATCAGCGTGCCAAGCGTTCTTGTCCAGCGGGCGACGGCTATCCTGCTGCTCAGTTTGCCGATTACCGGCAGCTTCAATTTGACCGTATCCAGCACAACCCGACCCAACCGAAATTTCCTTGCGAGTTTGAGCACAATAAAAAGGACCAGCGGAAAGGCAAGCAGGTAGGCCCAGCCCCACTCTTTGGCAACCCAACTGCTCACGCCGAGCACCGTTGTCGTAAGCGGATTCAGCTCTCCGCCGACCATCTCCTTCAGCACGCTTTCGAACTTCGGGATGACCTTCCACATAAGCATCAGAAGTATGCAGAAGGCGGCGACCAGCACAACAACCGGATAAACCATGGCGCTTTTTACACGGGCTTTGAGCTTCTGCATTTTCTCCAGAAAGTCGGCCAGACGCGACAGAATAAGGTCGAGAACACCGCCTGTCTCACCTGCCGCCACCATATTCACAAAAAGACGGCTGAAGGCCCCGGGAAAGTGTGACATGGCTTCAGAGAGTGTCGAACCACCTTCAATGTCCTCGGCTACATAACCCAGGATTCTTTTTAGCGAGCCTGACTTTTGCTGCTCCTGCAGAATCCGGATGGAACGCAGGAGCGGCAGGCCCGCGTCCTGAAGTGTTGATAGCTGCCTGGCAAACTGGCTTATGACCTTGACCTTGACTCTCCCACCGGCGCCGCGACGTCGCCTGGGCTGGGCCGCCCTTGTCGGCGCCTTCTTGGCCGCACCGCGCGTGCGAACCTTCGTGGGAAAGTAACCCAGATTGCGTATCTTGCTTATCGCCTCTTTCTCACTCAGCGCTTCGATCTTATCCTTTATCTCAACTCCCTGGGAATCAAGCGCCTCATACTGAAAAACCGGCATTTCTTATACCTCCCGAACAAAGGGCCTCAGCCTGCGTTTATTTTAGCCTTCCGAAATAGTCTCTTTTATAACCTCATCAATTGTAGTGACACCGTCGTAGATTTGTGCCAGGCCGCCCTCACGCAGCAGCCTCATCCCGGCTTTCTGCGCGGCGGCTCGCAAAACGCTTGTTGAAGCCTGATTCATAATCAGGTCCCGGATTTCGTCATTAAACTCCATAATCTCAAAAAGGGCTGTTCGACCCCTGTACCCGGTTTTGTTGCACTTCTTGCAGCCCCGGCCGTAAAAGAACTTCTTGTCCTTGATGTCGTCCGGCGTTAGTCCCAGCTCCATAAGCTGCACATCGTCCGGCTCGAATTGCTCTTTGCAGTTTTCGCATATCTTCCTGACCAGTCTCTGCGCGATAATGCCCTCAAGAGTTGCGGTAACAAGGAACGGCTCGATGCCCAGGTCCAGAAGTCTCGCTATCGAACTCGGGGCATCGTTCGTGTGAAGCGTGGTGAAAACCAGGTGGCCTGTCAGCGAGGCCTGCGCGGCAATTTCCGCCGTCTCAAGGTCACGAATTTCCCCCACCAGTATAATGTCAGGGTCCTGACGCAGAATTGAGCGAAGGCATCGGGCAAATGTCAGGCCGATGTCCGGTTTAATTTGAACCTGAATCAGGCCGTCAATATCGTATTCCACCGGGTCTTCAGTCGTAATCAGCTTTGATTCAATGCTGTTAAGCTCCCTCATGGCTGCATAGAGTGTGGTGGTCTTGCCGGACCCCGTAGGGCCGGTGACGATTAGAATACCGTTCGGCTTGCGAATCAGCCGTCTTGTTCGCTCGAGCTCCTGTTGTCTCAGGCCGAGTTTTTCCAGGTCCAGACTGACCTGGCTCCTGTCCAGAACACGCAGCACCACGCTTTCGCCGAACATCGTGGGCAGAACACTTACACGCAGGTCAACAGGGTTGCCTTGAACACTGAGCGATATTCGGCCGTCCTGGGGCAGCCGCCTCTCGGCGATATCCAGGTTTGCCATAACTTTGATGCGCGAGGCGAGCGCCGCAGCAATGTGCTTTGGAGGCGGAACCATTTCGTAAAGAACCCCGTCGATTCGGTAACGCATCTTATACTCGTGTTCAAACGGCTCGAAATGAACGTCGGAGGCCTTGTCCCGTATAGCCTGCAGCAACACCAGGTTAAGAAGCTTCTTGATCGGGTTTGACTCGGATAGCTCTTTCAGCTCGTTGAGGTCTATGCTCTCGTTTCTGTCCTCGAACTCCGCCAGGAACTGGTCGCCCTGTATTTCCCCTATCAGTTGGTTGATGCTTTCGTCCTGTCGCGACTCATAGTACTTGTTCAAAGCACCCTCAAGCGCATCCGGGTCCGTCATCTTTGCCTCTACGCGGTAGCCCATAAGAGTGCTCAGATCGTCAATGGCTCGGAAGTTGCCGGGATTATCAAGGGCTATCGTCAGCTTGTTCTCACTCTCATCGTACTCGATTGGGACAATGCGGTACGTCTTTGCCATCTGGGCGGGAACCTTCTCAACTACCTCCGCAGGCGCATCCGCCTCACCGAGGTCCACATATTCCATTCCCCGCTGGGCGGCCAAGGCAATACGTAACTGGTCTTCTTCAATCAGACCCTGGCTCAGGAACACCTGCCCTATCTGTATGGCGCCGTGCTGCTGCCTTTGCACTCGAAGACACTCGTGAACCTGCTCTCTGGTAAGGGCTCCCATCTTGATAAGAATTCTGCCAAGTGTTCTACCCCTCAACTGGTCTATTGCAGCTAGGTTTTTTGCTATATCAGCTTTGCCCATAAGACCACGCTCCAACAAAATGTTTCCCAATGCCTACACTATTATATCGCATTAAACGCTTTGTGGCAAAGAAATTAGCATTTAGACACATGGTTTTTAGGACAGGCGCTTGCGACCCTGGAATACGCGTACGCCAATTGGTTTTTGCGAGTTTCTGTTGTGTAACTGCTTGCCATGTAAGGCCTTAGGTTAGAATGCACAAACTCTGCCTATTTTAACGTAAGTCTTGCTGTCCGCACTCGCCCAAGATTGTTGGCCGCCAAAAAAAAACCAAAGGTGGAATTTTTTTCGCTACTGGAGCACCAGCAACGACGCACACAACGAAGTTTACCCCCAAGCAGCTATGAGCAAAATTGCCGGGGCGGCATGTGCACGTGAGCGACACCTTGCTGTATGTGCCAAGAAGCCGCTAACAAGGTTAACGACGCCACGCTTTGACTCCGCAGATTTGGCGCCGCCGCGCAAGGTCAGGTCCGCAGTATAGGACCAATGTCTTCGGTCTCCTTTTGGTATTTTGCACCATGGACCCTTCTAAGCTTGGTCATCGCCTTGTCTTGCAACGGACCGGGTTGCCGCGCTTTGTCAAGCATCTCGTCGAGTGCGATTTTGCCGTTGTCGTAAAGCTGCCACAGATGCTCATCAAGAAGCTGCATTCCAAGTTTCTTGCCCGTCTGAATACTCGAGTCAATTCGATAGGTCTTATTCTCCCTTATAAGGTTGGCGATTGCAGGTGTTACCACCATAAACTCATAAGCCGCGATTCTGCCCTTGCCGGTTGACTTTGGACAAAGGGCTTGACTAAGAACGGCCATGAGGTTAATGCTCAACTGTGTGCGAATCTGGTCCTGCTGGTTAACGGGAAAGACGTCAATAATTCTGGTGACTGTACCAGATGCACTTGTCGTATGCAGTGTGCTGAAAACAAGGTGGCCGGTTTCAGCCGCCCTTATTGCCGCTTCTATTGTCTCCAGGTCTCGCAATTCTCCAACAAGGATAACGTCGGGGTCCTGCCGGAGAACACGCCGTAGCGCCTCCCCGAAACTGGGTACGTCGACTCCCACTTCACGTTGGTTAAGTACCGACTTCTTGTGCGTGTGGTAGTATTCGATCGGGTCTTCGACCGTAACAATGTGGCGGTCGAAATTCTCGTTAATGTAGTTTATCATACAGGCAAGAGTCGTTGTCTTGCCGCTGCCGGTCGGCCCTGTAACCAGGAACAGCCCTCGCGGTCTGCGGCACAGAGCCGCGCAAATCTTGGGCAAGCCTATCTCTTCAAAGCTCATAATCTTCGTAGGGATAAGCCGCAGCACCACCGAAACATTGCCTTTCTGCCGGAAAACAGCCACACGAAATCGCGCCTTGTCACCATAAGCGAAGCCATAGTCCGTACCCCCCTCTTCCTGCAGTTCCTGCTGGTTCCTCTCCGGCGTTATACTTTTCATCAGCGCCATAGTGTCATCAGGGTCAAGCACCTTTGTCTCCAGAGACCTCAGCCGACCGTCAATTCTCAATACAGGCGGCCGGCCCACCACGATGTGTATGTCCGATGCGTTCTGCGCGACACAAGCCTGCAGCAATCTGTCCATGTTCACTGTTGCCATTCTTGGAAACCCTTAAAACTTAACCCCGTCAGCTAACTTACTACAACCTGCTCGGCCTGTGAAATCCTTACCACTTCTTCCGGCGTTGTTATCCCCTTGAATATCTTGTTCTTGCCGTCCCCCATCAGGGTTCTCATTCCGCTTGCCTTTGCCGCTTTCCTCAGTTCACCAGTAGGCGCCTTGGCAAACGCCAGCTCCCTGAGCTCGTTGTTCATCTCAAACATCTCAAAGACGCCGATTCGGCCCCTGAAGCCTGTGTCCTGACAGTAACTGCAACCTGCCCCCCTGTAGAAGCTGCGCTTCCTGGCCTCTTCCTCCGTGATGCCAAGCAATTGCAGGGCCTGCGGGTCCGGATTCTCATCGACCTGCTTGCACTTCTCACAAATCACGCGCACAAGCCTTTGCGCCATAATCGCCTGGATTGAGCTGGCAGCGAGAAACGGCTTCACACCCATATCTATCAAACGCGTAATAGCACTCGGAGCGTCGTTCGTGTGCAGTGTGCTGAAAACAAGGTGACCGGTAAGCGCAGCCTGAATCGCAGTATCAGCCACGATACCGTCTCGAATTTCGCCGACCAGGATGATATTCGGCGCCTGTCGCAGCATGGCCCGTAGAATCTTGTCGAAGGTCAGGTCGATTTCCTCTTTGACCTGGCACTGGTTCATGCCATCGAAATTGTACTCGACCGGGTCCTCTGCTGTGATGATTTTTTTGTCCGGCTTGTTTAGTTCCTGCAGAGCCGCGTAAAGCGTGGTTGTCTTGCCGCTACCCGTCGGGCCGGTTACCAGAAAAATCCCGTTCGGTCTCCTTATTATGCGCTGGAACCGCTCATAATCATCCTGCTCGAATCCAAGCGACTGAATACCAATGTTGACGGCATCGGGGCGCAATATTCGCAGCACAACGCTTTCGCCGTGGTAACCGGGAAGCGCCGAAACACGAAAATCAATATCCTGGTCGCCTATTCTTCGTTTTATTCTGCCGTCCTGAGGCAGCCTTCGCTCCGCAATATCCATACCTGAAAGAATCTTGATGCGGGTAATCAGAGGCGCCTGCATGTTTTTGGGAATATTGTCCTTCTCCAGGCAAACACCGTCAATGCGGTATCTGACCCGGATTCGGTCCGCCATCGGTTCAACATGGATATCACTGGCCCGCATATGACAGGCGTTGTCGATAATGAGGTTGACGAGCCTGATGACCGGACCCTCGTCGTCACCAGCCTGCCCCCGCCGGGCTCGCATGACTTCCGCCTGCAATTCGTGTCCTGACTCGGCCAGTTCAGCCGCAGTGGCGTCAATGCTGTGTCTTAATCTGTCATCGTCTTCACTTGTTGCAGTCTCAAGCGCATCCTGAATAAAAGACCGAATTTTCGAAGGACTGGCAAGGTAGCAGTCCAACTCAGTGTTCAGGCGGAAGCGAATAGCATCCATAGTATCCAGGTCGGACGGGTCGCTGATAACCAGTTTCAGACGCCCGTTGTTCATACCCAGCGGAAGCACATTGTGCTTTCTTAGAGTATCCTCTGGCACGAGTTTCATGGCGTCCGGCGGAATGTTAATGCGGTTAAGGTTCACATATTTTAGCCCGAACTGCTTGGCAAGGGCCTTGGTCAGCGTTTCCTCATCCACCAGGCCAAGTTCGAGCAGCACCTGACCAAGACGCCTGTTGTTCGACTTTGCCGTCTTGATAGCGCTTATAAGCGTCCGCTTCTCGACGACGCCGGCTTTGTAAAGAATTTCACCCAAGTGTCTGCGCTTCTTTGCCATTTCTACCCCGGTAAAGTGCAAGTTTGGCTGAAAATATTATAACATTTTCGCCCGCGCCAGTCAATCCTCCTCGCACAGTTGCATACGCAGCATATTCAGGGCCGTATGTGCCGCGCTGAGTCTTACCGTTTCTCTGTCGCCCGGGACGATGAATCCCTTGGTCTGGGTGCCGATTTCTGAGTTGACGCATATATATACAAGCCCAACGGGCTTTTGTTCGTTCCCGCCCCCGGGGCCGGCTATGCCGGTTATAGCGATAGCAAAGTCTGCACCAGCCTTTGCTCTTGCTCCGCGAGCCATAGCCGCCGCAACCTCGTCGCTGACAGCACCATATCTGTCAATAACCTCCTCTGAGACGCCAAGCTCAGAATGCTTGGCCTGGTTGCTGTAAGTAACCCAGCCGTACGTG
>Ga0180434_10009124_pt1 | contig 10839 bp, 9 predicted proteins | sample SS_ome_7_FD_132453 | JGI IMG/M metagenome (GOLD analysis project Ga0180434, IMG submission 132453) | Hypersaline lake sediment archaeal communities from the Salton Sea, California, USA - SS_1_D_2 metaG | ecosystem: Environmental > Aquatic > Non-marine Saline and Alkaline > Hypersaline > Sediment... | reverse complement strand
GGGGGCCATTGATGTTCCATCTGCTTGAAAAATAATACGGTTCATGAGATAAACAAACCATCAAAAAGGGGCAACCATTTGTCTGGGAATGCCATGATTCCAACATTCCATGTGGGCGGCCCAAAACCTGCTTCAGTAAAAACTGCATGATTTCAATATATTATAGAAACGTCCGAGACGTTGATTTGCGGCGCAGAACAAAATGTCCTATGAACTCATTCTGACACCGGCGGCGCGCCTTCGTTTGGGGCAGGGCGGCGGCAATGACGCGGCCGCGCCTGATGCCTGGATGAAGAGAGTTGCGGCGGCTTTTGCGTCATCCCAGGCCGCGGGGCTTTTCGCGCTGGGCGCCACACGGCCGGAAATGCCGCCGCCGCCGTCCATGATGTTCTGGCGTGATTTTGCCTGCCGCTTTCTGACGCGGTTGTGCCGCACACCCGAAACCGCTGGAAAACGGCTTGACCCCATCGCGGCGCCGGCGGAATTTGAACTGATGCAGATGCAGCTTGCCGCTCCACCCATGGCGGGCGCGGAATATTTAAGCGTTGCGGTGCTGGGGGACCTTTGGGGGCAATTGGACCAATGGGTGCGTGAGGAGATCGGCGCATCAAAGACGGGCCTGTCGGAGTGGCTTAAGAAGAACGCCGCGATCTGGCGCCAGGTCGGACGCGTCTGTTTTCACCTTGCCGAAAACAAGCGGGATCCTGATCTGCCGTTTGCGTTCATGGCCACGTATGCGCCGCGTCTTTCCAGGGCAGGGCGCGTGCAATACCAGCCCTTGGGCAAAGCGCTGCAGGAGTATGCGGGGGTGCGCAACAAGCAGGCATTGATCCACCTGCTGTCGCCTGTACAGCGCGCGGCGGAGAAAATCGATTTCGTCAGGGAGCTGGTCGCTTCCGGCGATGTTTTTCACCCCCTGGCCTGGAGCCCCGGAGAAGCCCACCGCCTGCTTAAAAACGTGCCGGACCTCGAGGAGTGCGGGCTTCTGGTGCGGCTGCCGGATTGGTGGCGAAAGCGCCCCCGCGCCCGGGTGACGGTGACGATCGGTGAAAAACGGCAAAATTGTTTCGGCGCCGATACGATGCTGGACTTCAATGTCGGTGTCGCCCTGGAAGATCAGGCGCTGACGGAAAATGAGTGGCGGCGGATCATGGCCTCGCAGGAGAGCCTCGTCAATATCAAAGGGCAGTGGATCGAGGTGGATCGGGAAAAGCTGTCCGAGGCCCTTGCGCATTGGGAGCAAGTGGAGGTGCATGCGGCCGGCCAGGGCATCAGCTTTATTGAAGGCATGCGTCTTCTGGCCGGTGCACCGTTGGATTTAAATGACGGCCGTGCCGCCGCGGACGGACAGCAGGAATGGATTTCGGTTGACGCCGGTCAATGGCTTTCCGGTGTTTTAGAGGGACTGCGTCATCCGGAGGGATTGGCCGCCCAAGGGCCGGGCCGGGACTTTCATGGTACGCTGCGCCCTTATCAGGAGATCGGGTACAACTGGCTCTGGTTTCTGTCAAACCTGGGGCTGGGTGCATGCCTGGCCGACGACATGGGGCTGGGCAAGACCATTCAGGTCCTGTCGCTGCTGCTGCGTATGAAGCAGGACGGGCGGCGTGGTGTTAAACCTTCGCTGCTGGTACTGCCGGCATCGCTTTTGGCAAACTGGAAAGCCGAAATCAAGCGTTTTTCCCCGACGCTTGCGGCGACGTTTGTCCATCCGTCGGAAACGGATTCGGCCGCCCTGGCCGCCCTGGCGGCAAAGCCCGAAGCGCTGCTTGCGGACACCGACGTGGTCCTGACCACCTATGCGATGCTGCCCCGGCAAAAATGGCTGCTGGACGTAGCGTGGCGCCTCGTTATTCTGGACGAAGCCCAGGCCGTCAAGAACCCTGGCGCCCGGCAGACAAAAACGGTCAAACAGCTCAAAGCCGATGCCCGGATCGCCCTGACCGGCACTCCGGTGGAGAACCGGCTTTCCGACCTGTGGTCGCTGTTTGATTTTCTTTGTCCGGGTCTGCTCGGGTCGGCCGCCAAATTCAAGAAATTCGTCAAGGGCCTGGAGGCGCGGGAACAGGACCGCTACGCGCCGTTGCGGAAACTGGTCGCTCCCTATGTGCTCCGGCGGCTCAAGACCGACAGGCGTATCATAGCGGATTTGCCCGACAAGACCGAGATGAAGGCTTTCTGCGGCTTGACGAAAAAGCAGGCCGTGCTGTACACAAGATCGGTGGAGGAACTGGCGTCCGCCCTGGAAGGAGTCGACGGGATCAAGCGGCGCGGCCTTGTTTTGGCTTTTCTGATGCGGTTCAAGCAGATCTGCAACCATCCCAGCCAGTTTCTCGGCGACGGCGCATACGAACCGGATGCCAGCGGCAAGTTTGACCGGCTCAAAGCCATATGCGACGAAATCGTGTCGCGGCAGGAAAAGGTCCTCGTGTTCACCCAGTTCCGGGAGATGACCGAACCCATTGCCGCCTTTTTAGGAGGTGTGTTCGGCCAGGAAGGCCTTGTCCTGCATGGCGGCACCGCCGTCAAGAAGCGCCGGTCTCTGATCGAGCGATTCCAGCAGGAGGACGGCCCGCCGTTTTTCGTGCTTTCGCTCAAAGCGGGCGGCACGGGTCTCAATCTCACGGCCGCCTCGCATGTGGTGCACTTCGACCGCTGGTGGAATCCGGCCGTTGAAAACCAGGCCACGGACCGGGCCTTCCGCATCGGCCAGCATCGCAACGTGGTGGTGCACAAGTTTATTTGCAAGGGGACAATCGAAGAGAAAATCGACACCCTGATTGAAGAGAAAACAAACCTTGCCGACGATATTCTCAAGGCCGGCGCCGAAGCCATGCTCACGGAGATGGACAGCGATCAGCTGCTTGAGGTGGTGGCCCTGGATATCGACAGGGCGCAGATGTAGGAGTTGAACGATGAGCTGGTATGGTGGCTTCAGACCGTACGTGCCTGTGGCCGTGCGCCGCGCCCGTGCGTTGCAAAAGATGCAGAAGCTGCGTAAGAAGGGGCAGGATATCAAACCCGTGCAAATCGAGGGTAGAAAGATTGCCCGCACCTTCTGGGGGCAGGCCTGGTGCGAGCATCTCGAATCGTTCAGCGATTACAGCAACCGGCTGCCGCGGGGCCGCACTTATGTCCGCAACGGCTCCGTATGTCATCTTGACATTGAAAAGGGCCGCATCAGCGCCATGGTCAGCGGCTCCGAGATTTATAACGTGGACATCGCCGTCAAGACGCTTCCTTTAAAAAAATGGAAAGAAGTGAAGAACCGCTGCGCCGGGCAAATCGGTTCGCTTCTGGAGCTGCTGCAGGGCCGGCTTTCCGAAAACGTGATGTCCATTGTGACCGACCGCCGCAGCGGCCTGTTTCCCCTGCCCGGGGAGATCCGCTTAAAATGCAGCTGTCCCGACTGGGCCGTAATGTGCAAGCATGTGGCGGCGGTGCTTTACGGTGTGGGCGCGCGATTTGACCAAGCGCCGGAGCTGCTTTTTCTCCTGCGCGGCGTCGATAACGAAGAGCTGATTACAGCTGAAGCCGGCGTGGCGGCCGGCGTCACAAAAGCAGGCGGCGGCCGCAGGCGTATTGCGGATGAGGCGCTGTCGGATGTATTCGGCATCGAGCTGTCGGAGGATGCGGCGCCGGTTGAAGCTGCGCGCCCGGCAAAACGAAAAAAAGCGGCGGCAAAAACGACGACAAAGGGTGCGGCGAAAAAAGGCAAACGTAAATCCAGGATCAACAATTCGGCACCGGGCAAGGCTGCGCCGCGGCCCGTGCCGAGGCCCGCCCGCGGCGGTCGTCCGGCTACCGGCAAGGCCATTGCCAAATTGCGCGCCAAATTCGGCATGTCGCAAAATGAATTCGCAACGCTTCTCGGCGTCAGCGCGCCGACGATCGGCAACTGGGAGAAAAAGACCGGGACGCTTAACATGCAAACCCGCACCCTGGCAGCCTGGAAAAAGGTGAAACGATTGACGAAACAGCAGGCTGTCAGCAAGTTGAAGGCTGCATGACAAACATGAAATAACAGAAAAGGCGGATATTAAATCGATCGACGCCGACTTTGATTTTAAGGAGATCGAAGAAAATGGACTGCTGTATGCATATAATGAAATCCTGCCCTATGGCGACGCCCTCCATATCAGCATAAAAGGCCAAGACTATTTAATTTATGACCAATACTGCCTGTTGCCAACGTGTTCGTGCACCGATATTGTATTAACGTTTTTGCCAGACAAAGAAATGGAAAAAACCGTCAAACCGACATTTTATATCAATTTGAATTACAAAAAAAAGCAGTGGGAAGCGGTTAAGGAGCATGCCGTTCCGGCGGATGTCGAATCCGCGAGATCGGCCATGGAAAAGCAGATCCCTGACCTTTACAAGCGACTGCGAAGTCGACACATCAAGCTTAAAAAAATATATGCGCACTGCAAAAAACAGCATTTTAAACCGCAACAGCAACAGATAAAAACTGGACGAAACGATCCTTGCCCCTGCGGGAGCGGGAAAAAATATAAGAAATGCTGTCTGTAGTCTGCTTTTGGAACAGCATTTAAAAATAATACGCGAGCCAGCAATACACGCTGTGCAGGGGGGCGAGCCGATTCTCCGTGTAGGGGAGGGTCAAGCCGCCGAACTCCGTGTCGTCGGCGCCCCAGTAGCGGGTGGCGCCCAGCGTGAGTTGAAGATCGCGCTGGAGGTCAAGAATCAGCCGTGGCTGGAGCACGCCGGAACCATCCCGCAGGTTGACGATGGCGTTCAGATAGAGGTTGGCCAAGGGGTGCAGTTCGGTTTGGAGGGTGCCGGCCCCATAATCGGTCCCCAACGTGTACATTTCGCCACGGGTCAGGCGTTCGGTGAGATCCGGATTGTAAAGCGCGTCTCCGGCGTGATGGGATCCCAGGGAATTGGCGTAGTACTCAATCAGACCGTACCAGTTTTTATTCAGCCACATCCAGCTGTAGTCCAGGTTGACGACCAAGGACCAGAAGCCGTGGTCGGACCGCTCCTCTGCAAGAAAGGTATAGATGGCATCCGTGCGCCAGGCCGCTCCCCCCAGATAACCGGTGAACCCGGCGCCGACGATGGCGTCTTTATAATGGCGGGCGCCCATCAGATCGATTTCATAGCGGCCGAACCGGCCGTGATATTTGCCGGCAAAGGAGGCATGATCCGCTTCCACATCCGCATCCACGGGGTCTTTGCGCGCTACGGCCGCTGCCTGCAGTTCGTTGCCGCCGGGCGTCAGGAAGGTCGCCGTAGCCATGTCGTCGCCGATTTTGTAATCGCGCGCCACATCAGTGGGGGAAAAAGGATTGAAGACATCCATGGGGTTGAACACCATGCCGTTGCCCCAGGTGAGGGCCTGCCGCCCGATGCGCACCGTCGCCCACGGCGGTGTCAGCGCCAGCACCAGCCGGTCGATGCGCTGATACCAGCGTTCCCGATCGGTTTCATGTATAACCGCCGTCAGGTCCATCAAACGCCGGTCATCATCTACAGCCCCGTCGAAATAGGTGTTTACGGTCCCGCTGCCGTCGCCGTTTTCAAGTTCCGTCCGGACTTTCCTCAGGTCGCCGGCACTGTAAAGGGTTTCATAATGCACATCCAGCTGTGCGCTGTCGGCCGCATACGCGGTCCACATCAGCCGGCCCTCCAGGGCGGCGTCGTCATAAGGTCCGGGCGCCACCGCACGGTGCACCGCATCCGTCGGCGGAAACGAACGATAGCCGGATGCCTTGATGCGGCCGCTCCACGCGTGAGAAAGATGAATGCAAGCGTTATCCGCTGCAATTGCAGCCGAACAGGACGGATTGATGAAAGACACCGCGAGCCAGAAGACAGCGGCATACAGGCAATGTTTAAAGATTCGGTTTGCGTGCACCATCATTAATAACGGCAAATCATGAGTGCTTTTCTAATGCATGTGAATAGGTTATGACGCAATCTTTCCATCCTGGAGGACCACCAGCCGCCGGGCGTAATCCATGACCATTTTATCGTGGGTGGAAAAGATAAAGGTGACTTCTTTTTTGGCATTCATTTCGCGCATGATTTTCAGCAATCCCTCGCCGGTTTTGGAATCCAGGTTGGCTGTGGGTTCATCCGCCAGCACAAGGGAAGGGTTGGATACGATCGCCCGGGCGACAGCCACCCGCTGCTGCTGGCCGCCGGACAGTTCCGCCGGGCGGCGGTCGTATTTGTTTTCCAGGCCCACTTCATCCAGAATCGCACGCGACCGTTCGCGGCGTTCGGCGGCGTCGACGCCCTGCAGCAGCATGACATACTCCACGTTTTCCCGGGCGGACAGCACAGGGATCAGGTTATAGGCCTGAAATACGAATCCGATGTGGTTAAGTCGCAGTTCAGCCAGTTGAGAGGCACTGAGATCATGAAAGGAACGGCCGTTGACAACCACTTCGCCGGCATCCGGCCGATCCAGTCCGCCGATGAGATTGAGCAGGGTGGTTTTGCCGGAGCCGGACGGTCCGGCCAGGGCGACAAATTCACCCTTTACGATATCGAAATTGATGCCGTTGAGGGCCTTGACGCTGATGTCGCCCTGCCGGTAGGTTTTTCCTAAATTCCTGCAATGAACGATCGTTTCCATGTGGCTATACCCATTTTCCAACAGCAAATCGTAAAAGTGCTGCTAATTGTGAATCATCGCCTGAACAGGGGTGAAACGGGCCGCTTTGGATGCCGGGTACAGGCTGACCAGCGCCCCGAGAACAAACACCACCAGGTTGGATATCAGGATGTCTGCTGGCAGCAATTCCGGAAAAATCACTCTGGAGATGCCGGCGTATTCCGCACCCGCTGCCAGGCCGGAAAGATCAATGCCGGTGTTTTTCAGCACCAGGGCGCTGGCAATACCCAGGATGTTGCCCCCCAAAATACCGAAGCCGAGGATGATGGCACTTTCCAGCAGCACCTGGCGGATGATGCGCACAGGGCGCATTCCCAGGGCTTTAAGCAAACCAAATTCCCGCATCCGTTCGAACACCGCCATCAGCGTGGTGTTGGTCAGACCGAATCCCATGGCGATAAAAATAACAAGGTACCAGATAAAAATGAATCCACTGGACATTTCGAGATAGGCGCTGGTGACCGGCAGCAGATCCCGCCAGTGATGGACGTTGAGATGATCCCCGATGTCGGGATGACGGCGCAGGGTTTCTACAAGTGCCTTGCCCCCCTTGTGGTCCGGCAGGAGCACCGACACTTCGGACACGTGATGATCCATTTTCAGCATACGCTGTGCAGCGGATCTGTTGACGAATACGAACTGTTTTTCCGTGGCCTGCATTTCAGCCCTGAAGACGCCGCTGATGCGAAACGCCTCGGCGGTCATTTCACCGGTTGTGTCCTGCGCCATTATGATCAGCTTGTGGCCCGGTTCCGTCTCAAAGGTGTCCAGAAGCGCTTTTCCCATCAGGATGCCCCGTTCATTTTTGGGGGACAGATATTCACCCCGGGTGACGGCATCGCCGATGAAGGACACCTTGGCCTCGGCGGACGGATCAATCCCTACCAGGGTGACGCCGGCGGAGTGGCGGGCATTGTTGGCCACCGCATTGACATGCACTCGAAAGGCGCTGTGGGCCCCGTCCGGCAGCACCGCTGCCAGCGCCCGGCGCAGCTGCCGGGGGTTTTCGATGCTGTTTTCCACGGTGGGATCGCTGCGATAACCGCGCGAAAAAATTTTAAGGTCACCGGTCAGGGTGGAGATCCCGTTTTCGATCATGCCCACTTCGATTCCCCGCATGAAGGCGCCGATAAAAACCATGCTCCAGATGCCGATCACCACGGCGATGAGGATCACCGCGGTCCGTCGTGGATTGCGCCATATGTTGCGCCAGGCGATGGTGAAGTCCATGTTGGGGGCTCCATACTGGTTTCCGGTTCATGGGGTTTCAGTGTTCAGGTGTCAGACCCGCCGCCGACGGTTGAGCAGCCGGTTTGATCGATAACGCAAATTGGTTCATTCGTTGAATGGTTAAATGGGAAAAACGGCATTCGCCGTTCCCAATCAACCAATCGACCAACCCAACCAACCAACGCAAATGCACGCAAAATAAAATAATTATTCGCGTTCATCTGTGTCCATCCGCGGTTGAATTCAATATTAAAAATTCAAAATTCAAAATTGCTCCACCCGTGAACCCTTTTTTTCACACATGCGTCAGGGCCTCCAGGGGTGTCATTTTTCGTATTTTTAAAGCCGGGTAGAGGGCCGACAAAATGGTAATCATATAAACGATGGATGGTCCGGCAATGACGGTGAAAAAGGACAGCTGCGGGTGAATTTTGCCGGAGATGCCATACTGGCTCAGGATCTCGGATGAACCGGAAACATCAATGCCCCTGGCCTGGAAATACAGGGTGACGAGGATGCCGATGACCACACCGGCCATGCTGCCCAGAAATGTCAGCATGGCTGATTCCGCCACCAGCACTCTGGTCAGGCGGGAGCGCTGGGTGCCCACGGCCATGAGTACGCCGAACTCATGCGTTCTTTCGAAAAGGGCCATCAGAAAAGTGTTGAGAATGCTGAAGGCCACCACGACCACCAGAATGAAATACATGATGACGCCCATGACCAGGTCCAGGGAAATGGCTTGTTTCAAACCCGGCACCAGGGTCTCCCAGTCCAGCACCACCAGATCGGCGTCGGGGAAGCGATCCTTCAATCGCGCAGCCGCGGCGGCTTTAATCTCGGGCACTTTTTTCAGCGACGAACCGATGATCACCACCGCGTGAACCGCCGTTCCCATGGCGTAGATGTCTTGAAAGGATTTTAAAGGGATCTGAACCGTACTGCGGTCGAACCCATCCAGGCCGGATTTGAAGATGCCGATCACCTGGGCCACTGTCGCCGCAACAGAGCCGTCGCGTCCCTGGCCCATGATGGTGAGCTCGTCGCCGACGGCGATACCCAGATTTTCCGCCAGCAGGCAGCCCACCAGAGCCGGGGTGAGATCCGAATGCTCCGGCTCTGCGGCCGCGGGGAAGTATCGGCCTTTTTGGATGGTTTTGTTCAGGGTCGAAACACGGGCTTCTTTTTCAGGGTCGATCCCCAGCACCAGCGCGCCGTCGGTGCGGTCAGCCGAGGACACCATCGAGAAAGCGTCGGCGCGGACCGTCCACGCATCCACCGCATCGATGGAGGCGATGACCGATGTCACCGCCTCCGGTTCGGGCACCACCATGCGCATGCGTTTTTTTTCATGGTAGCCGGCGGCCTGAATCTGCAGGTGGCCGGAATGAATTTTTACGGAAGCATTGATCATGGTGGCATAGCTGCCGAATTGCAGCGAAAGCATAAAGATCAGCAAAACGCTGGCAAAACAGATGGCGCAGGCGGTCAAAATCGTACGGCGGGTGTTGCGCCAGATGTTGCGCCAGGCCATTTTCAGTTCAATGGTGACCATGCCTTATCTTCTCGGGTTTTTCAGGTTGGACAGCGTAAAAATGCGATCGGGCAGCCCATCCATAAAGCGCAGTTGCTTATAGACCAGTTCGGTGTAGTGGCCTTGGGTCTCCGCCTTCTGCATGCGCCACTTCACCGGAAACAGCCGGTCGCCCATCATTTTGATATCGCCGCATTGCATGGATTTCACCAGGACCATGTCTTCATCGTAGAATTGCTGGGCGACGATGATGTCGTCTTCCCGGATCGCCAGCTTTTGCATTCCCCAAATCACCGGCGCATCCGGTTTGGGCATGGCCTTAATCCAGAAAAGCCGCATGCCGTCGCGCTCCGCCGTGCTGTCGATGGTGTGCCGGTAGTCATGCAGGATGCTGTCGCTTTTTGCCAGATCGTTGTTGGAAAAATCCGACCCCATCCAGGACTGGGACATCATGGAAGGAGGAAGCTTGATCACTCGATTGATCTTGGGATTGTAGAGCCACATGTCGCTGCCGATTTTCAATGTGCCGTTTCCCTTGTCTTTGGGCGGTGATTCGATACGGATCAGGCTGTCGGATTCCCCCCGCGTCCATGCGGACATGGTCAGGGTGCGTGCCCAGTCCGGCCGGTGAATCGTCATCTGCACCTCGGCTTTGGAGGCCTGACCGCGATAATGTTCGAATGCGGCCTGAACGAGGCGGCCGGCGTTCGGCTCTTCGGCGGCGGCTGTTTTTACTGAAAACATCATTGCCGCCAGGACGGCCAGAATCAGAATGGGTTTGTTCATGGTTACCTCACTGGTCCTGTTCGGGTGTTTTGCGAAGGCCATCCAGAATGATTTTCAAAAACGCCCTGGAATAGGCTTGCGGGTCGGCGACGGATTCAAACCACTTCTGCAGCAACAGTGCATCCCAGGTGCCCACGAGCGCGGCGGCGACGGCGTCGGGATCGGCATCGGCGCGAAACTCACCGGCCGCTATTCCTTCCCTGATGAGTCCGCTCACCAGTGCGGTGAACCGTGCATAGAGGCTCTTGAACGCCTCTTTGAAGCGTCGGCGCAGATTGGACGAGGCCGACGCCGACCAGAACTCCATCATCAGCGCGAAGTTGTCCATTTCCGCCGCCCACATGCGCATGACGGAGTCGTTCATGACCCGCAGCCGCTTTGCGGCGCTTCCCTGCAATGCCAGGATGTCCACCTTGACGGTGTCGGAGGTGCGGATGGAAAACCACTGGAAAACGGCGAAAAACAGATCTTCCTTGCTGGTGAAGTATTCGTAAATGGTGCCTTTGCCGATGCCGGCTTCCACGGCCACTTCCACCATACGGGCGGCGGCAAAGCCTTTGCGGCAGAACACGCTGGATGCCGCCTGGATGATGCGCTGCTTTTTATTCGTGGGTGTGAGTGCTTTCGTCATATACTGTTT
>Ga0180434_10009122_pt1 | contig 10840 bp, 11 predicted proteins | sample SS_ome_7_FD_132453 | JGI IMG/M metagenome (GOLD analysis project Ga0180434, IMG submission 132453) | Hypersaline lake sediment archaeal communities from the Salton Sea, California, USA - SS_1_D_2 metaG | ecosystem: Environmental > Aquatic > Non-marine Saline and Alkaline > Hypersaline >... | reverse complement strand
CGTAAAGAGAGGTCTAATACAAGTAATAAGAGATGTCGATGAGGACATGTTTGAAGATGTATCTCCTACCGAAGAGATTGTCGAGAAGGTCACAGATGTTTCAGAGATTGAACAAGGTATCGATATACTAGAAGAGAAATTTCCTACTGATGAACTCGCTGATTTTATCAAAGAAATAGAGAGTGAGAAGATTGAAGAAATAGAAGAGGTTAAATCTGTCGTTTGGGACGCTAAACAGCAAAAGATGGTAAAACCCCAAACAGCCCCTAAAACAGGACAACAGTTATTGTACGACGAAGAAGAAGGAGATATCGATACGATAGACACAGAAGAGACGGAAGAAATAAGCATGATTGACGACTTGGATGCAATTAATGAAATCGATGAAGTTAAAGATTCAAAGGCTGATATATCTGATAAAATCGATGATAAAATCGATAATATTAAAAAGAAGATTAAGACTAAGAACAAAAAAAAGGCTAAGAAAGCAAGCAAAAAAAAGGTAATAGGGACAATAAAACCGAAGACTACTGAAGTACTTGATAGCGACATAGCGGTTGCTATGGATAGTATGGGAAGACCGTTGAAAAATGATATGTCCCATATGATAGAAATTGGCGAGCCAGATGAGGTTTCATTTGCAGACGCTGAACAAGCACAAGAAAAAATAGATATCGCTAAAAACCGTGATTCAAAAATTAATATTGATTTAGACTAAAATGAAAATAATCGTCTCAAAAAAATAAAGAAAAAGAAAGATTCTTTCGAAGAAAATTACTGTAAGACTATTTATCCAGATGATTATGCTGAAGATTTAGTCAGAGAAGATAACTCTAAAGAGAAAAATAATGGATACCTGGGCAACTTTAAATAAAGAACTTGAATACTACGGAATTCACCTTATAAATGATGTTAAATGCGAATGTATCGTAGAGAACGGAGAGAAGGTCGAACAGGGGATAATGAAAACTATCCGTATGGTAAGAAAATCCGCGGTTAATCATAAACTTATCTTAGCATCCTTATGGGATAATGCTTGCGAAATGCTTTCAGATATTAACGAAACAGAGGAGCAATTCCATGACGAGAACATGAAAAAACTTTTTATATTTACGCTTAAAGATATGTCAAAGTTCTTATTAATGTTTGATGAGTTACAAGTATCTTATCTAAGTGACGATATCGAAAATGCTTTAAATAGAGATATTAATTCTTTTTCTTCCGAACAAATAAGCAAAATTATTGACTGTAAAATAGCTATTGACTGGGTTCATAGAACTATTCAAAGACTTTATTATATCTGTAACTTATTGGCTTTTGCTTCTACTGGTAAAATAAAAATTTCTCAATATAATATAAAGATGGCAAAAGGAATATCTGGTCCTTGGGCTAATCTTGATCTACCCACTTTAGAAAGGGTTTACCCTTTTGAGCAAGAAGAACAGGTTGGACGAATGAAGGATAGGCAAATGCAACGCAGATATAGAAAGGGTTTTCAAAACTATAATAATGATGGTCGTTGCGGCGAAGGGCACTATTGGAGAGAATTAAGGAATGAACCCTATGCTTGGGAAGACAATGATTCAGCTAGCCCGTATCCACATAGAAACTTATTGTGGAACTAAAAATATAATTAATTAAAAAAATAGGGGAAAGATATCCTCTTGAAGATAAGGAGTAATAAAATGAAAAAATACTCACAATCAATATTTGATTCTTTAATTAGAATTATGCCTGAGCTGCAAGAAAATGTACGCTTCGGAGGAGACTTAGTAGATCCTCTCGCTGCAAATGCATTATTCCAAGTATGGAGGACGGGAAGTACTTCCAATCAAAAGACTTATCAAAGACCTACAACTTTTTCTCACGACGATTTAGAAAGGATGAGAAAAGCCGAACTAGTAAAGGTTATAGGAGATAAAGTTGAAGTTACCGAAAAAGGAGCTAACGTTATTAAAATTATGATACTTGGCGATGACAGGTCCATATTTGATGAGAATGGAATGAATGTCGATTACCATACGGCTTTAAGTAATACTAAGAATGTCAAAACAGCTAAAACTAAAAAGATAGCTACTAGTTTTTGGGACAATGTAATAGAGACAGAAGAAGAGTAAATGAAACAATTAAGAGTCACTTATAGAAATAAACCAGAGCCTAAAAAAACACCGATAGAAAGTAAACTAAGTTGGTATGATCCTATTGTAAAGGAAATGCAAGATCTTGGACCTGAACAACTTGAATTTGGCAATAAGGTAAATAGACCCCCATCTTTTAAAAGTGGCAATTTAAACTGGTATGATCCTATTAAAAAGAAAATGCAGTATTTTGAAGGCGATTACCTGGAATTTAAATATGTAGAAGATGAATATCTAGTTGCTATGGATACTTCTGATAGATTTAAAAAAGGCATAAAAAGCACATATAGAATGCTTCCTGTAGTTGCTCACATAGAAAAAAAATCTAATGAAGAATCTGAAGATAAAAGATTTAAAAAGTTTTTTGATAATTATCTTAATTATAATGAAAGTAATATAGTAGTTAATTTAGGGAATAAAAGCGGAGCAGTATGTATGGTTCCTGACGATGAGTTTGAAGACTTTAGCTATCAATTAGAAAGACAGGGCTTTAATTATGAGACTTAATAATGTCAAATAAACAATTAAAAGTAGAAGTAGCGGATACTCCTTATGCTAAAGAGCAGGGGTTAATGTTTAGAGAGGAATTAGAAGCAGATTCTGGCATGATCTTCAAATTTAATAGACCTCAAAAATTAAAGTTTTGGGGATTAAATACTTATATACCATTATCTATAGCATTTGTTGATAATAATAATAAAATTATAAATATAGAGAAAATTTCACCTTTTTCTCTTAAATGTGTAGGAAGTGAAGCAAATTGTTCGATAGCTATAGAAGCAAACCATGATTATTTTGAAAAGAATAATATAGGAATTGGAAGCTCAATAGATATCGTAAAAGATGGTATAAATGATTACGTAATTTTTAAATAAGGAGAATGGTCATATGAAGATCACATTAGCAGAAATAAAATCATTAGAAGCAAGTTTGGCAAAAATATTTGACAAAGAAGTTAACATCAAGGTAGCATATCGCTTAGGCAGCTTGTTAAAGAAGATTAGCGAAGAAATGGTATTATTGGAAGAAAACAGGGTTAAACTTGTTAAAAAGTATGGCGAAGCGGACGCCGAAACACAACAATTGTCTGTTCCTCAAGAAAAAGCTCAGGACTTCTATACTGAATTCAATGAACTTTTACAGGTCGAAGTAGATATTGATTTTGAGCCTATCCCATTGCAGGCTTTCGGAGACATCTCCCTCAGTGCTGCTGATGTTATGCGTCTAGATGGAAAAATCATCGCTAATAACGGCATTGTAGCAGATGTCGAAATTAAAAAAGATGCCGTAATATAATAGATAAAGGATTTTCTAAAAAATAATTTAACTCTTATCTATGTTCAAAAAAAAAAATAATAGTTGGTATAAGAGAAACGTCTCAGCCCAGTCTACTCATCTTAACGAACTTGTAGACTGGACTAATGACGGCACCTACGAAACCGCTTATAGACTCATGAATCCAACAGTTGTTGACATCGATGAGTTAGAACGGCAGCGGGCACAAAACCTTCCTTTGGAACAAGGAGAAGTGTCAACTATTACAGAAGAAGAAGTAAGCGACTATATGGTCGATGATTTCCTACAGCAGGACCAACAGCTTGAGGAGGTCGAAGACACTGAAAGAGTCGAAGAGGGATATTTTGATGGGAGTTATGTTCCTTCAGAAGATGAACTCAAAGAATTAGGAATAGAGCCTGTTGAGGATACTGGGGAGGTTGTGGACGAGAGTCCTGACGATGTACCAGATTTTGGTGAAGACCACGAATCAGCTTTGAGATGGGCTATTGAGAATAATAGAGTTGTTAAACTGTCTTATCTAACTCTTGGTAAAAAGAGAGGTAGAGGGGGGAAACAGTATCTCAAAAGAGAGATGACTGATGATAGTGCCCCTGGGACAGGTGTTAATATATGGAGAATAGTTGAGCCTCATCATATCTTTTCTGCGAAGAATGGATATGATATTTTAGTGACTTATGATAGATCAGTAAGGCATATTAGAGCTTTTAGAGTTTCTAATATTACTGATGTTGAGTTTGTAAAGAAGAGAGTATCTAACGAACCCTCATATTTTAGACCAAGAGTTAAAATCCAAAGTCCTGAAGGATTAGAACAGTCAGGTAAGATAAAAGGAATAGAAGCCATGAATAATAATATTTTTCAGAATTTGAAAAGCATTGGAGATAATTTAGAGTCTCAGGGCTTATCAAAAACAGCTAGCGTGATAACAAAGACGATGTCTAGCTTATTAAACATTAAGATAGCCCAGTACGTAGGTCCACAAGGTTACTGGATACGACAAAAGAGATGTTGGGATAACTGCTATAGACAGAAAAGAACAACAGCTCCAGAGAAGGCTGCTCAGGTTGTGTGGACAGAATGCTGGGAAGAATATAACGAAGCCATAAATAATAATCAGAGTGGCTGGGAAAAATATGCCCAAGAAGACACTAACCTCTTTAAGTATGCTAGTCAAGAACAAGCAGATTGGGTACAAAAAGAGAATAAGAAGTTTGCTAAGTCTGTAGAATTAAAAATGGCTGAAGGTAAAAGCCCAGGCATTTCCATCTACTTATCTCTTGAGCAAAAACAAGCGGAGTATAGCGATACTCTCATTTCAGATGCTGACAGTCTATCCAAGATTGCCGAAACTTTAAAAGAAAACGGACAAGAAGAACTAAGCGAAAAATTAGCTAATGTTTCTGTCGAACTTTTAAAAGAAGCACAGTTTGGAGGCGGCTTTGAAAATTGGATGAATAAAGCGAGAAAGATCAACCCTTTTTCAGGTAAGAGTCGGGAGAAAGGTCTCACAGGAGACATAGTAAATAGACTCAAAAGTATATCCCAAAAAGCAAAGCAATTCTCGCAGCAATTCAATTCAATGAAGTCAGATGCCATACAGTCAGGAAACCAATTTCAAACTGATCAAAATGCATTAGACCAAAAAGGAATGGCACAAGACGCTAGAAACCAAAAAATGAAAGATATGGCTGGTAAAGCTATTAATACTGTTAAGCAAATGCCTGGGCAAGCTTTTCAAGCTGGTCAAAATGCTGTTAACAACTTTGTTAATCCAGGACCAGGACAAATGTTATCTAATAGAGGAGCGTCTGCACCTGTCTATAATTTAAAAATAGCAAGACAACCAGGAACCTATCAAGAAGAAGGCGTTGTAAATTTTGTAAATAATTTAAAACAACAACTTCAAAGTTATCTTAACGATTTAAGCAATGAAGCAGCTAACATGGCGACTATGTCTACCCAGTCAGCAGATCCGGCTTCTCAAACAAGAGCTAAACAAGCTTACACTAGAATTAATAAATTAGTAGCAGATATTACTAGCAGTATCTCTTCTATGACTACTTTCCGAACAGCGATAGCCGCTGCTGATGAAGTAGTTGCCTCTTTGAACACATTTGGTAACGATATACAGAAAATAATAGCAGGGGAATACAAACCGATAGCAACTCTTACAAAAGAACCTCTGGAAGATTTAAACAATAACAAAGTAATCGATCAGGGGGATGCTGCAATTAAAGAACAGCCAGAACAATTTGCTCCAACCTCTACAAACGTCCTGACAGGAGATATGATGAAAGATATTGAGGCAATGAAGACAAATAAAAAATTGCGAGAATATGTCGCTAGTTTAATAGCTCAAACAACTATTTGATAGCAGGACAAGCATCATAAATAAAAAATAAAGGATTTTAAGTAGTCCTTCAGTAACTAATAATAATAATTGTATAAGCTTTATAATAAGCTATTGAAATTTAAACAAGGAGATAGATATGCATTTTATTGCGAATAAAATCAGCGTTGGAAAAACTAAGAGTTTCGAAGAAATCTGCCAGAAGTTTCTTGAAGAGAAGAACGCTAACGTAAAAACAGCTGCCGTTAAGGTTGCTGAAGCTGACGAAGCCCCATCGAGTGGTCAGTTGGCTGTTGAACCTTTGCACCAAGAAGGTGAATCTACTAACCAAGACTCTGTTGCTGGAGGTAAAGACAATGACGGAGGCAAAGGTGGAAAAGCTAAAACTACTCCCTCTGATGAAGAAGGCAAAGACAGTGGACAACCAAAAGCTGAAGGTTCTGAGAAGTTAACTAACGATCCTAAAGTAGAAGCAAGTGCTGGAACGAAGGTAGCTAGAAATCAAGATGGTACTGGTCCCGACGGGGAAGGTCCTCGTACTGGTCGAGGTAGTGGTCCTTGCGAAGAAAATAAGGAAGACGAGGGAGACAAAGACACTAAAGAAGCTGGCTCTTTACCTGAAGCTTTAAAAGAGCATCAATTTAAAGCTAAGGATGACAAAGATGATGACAAAGATGAAGACAAAGATGAAAAGACTAAAGAAGCTTCCACAACTACCGGTTTCAAAAAGATTGCAAACTTAACACCAGCAGAAAAGACAAGGCTTGACAAATATTGGAAGACTATTTATCCAGATGCTTTTGTTGACGCATTGTTAGCTGATAAGTAATATCTTATTTATAACTATTAAAGAACGGAGTTTATTATGGCGATAGTACCCACTGGTAAAACACGCTTAATGGTCTCGCAAGTCATTTCTACCCCAACGTCACCGGGGTTTAATGACGGTGAGCCACAACTTACCCCAGAGGAAATCCCTCCTGAGGACATGGGTAATGATTTGCCTGACATACCAGAAGTTCCAGAAGCAGTTCCAGAGGCTCCCGAAGTGGGGCTTCATGGAATTCCTGATGATAACAGACCAACGTTAACAGATTACATCTTCAAAACACTTGAGAGATTCGGTTATCCTGGAAGGCGTTTAGAAGAATTCAAAAAGAAATTTGTTAAAGAAAGCGTATCTCCAGACGGAACAAAAGACATTAAGGTCGAGATACCTGACAGGCATTACCCCGATAAAATGGGTAATATCAAAACAGTTGAAACCGAGGAGCTTAGTAAAATAGTTCAAGATATCAATAGTCAGTTTAATCTTAACTTTAATGGAGCAGAACGCTCAGAAGGAAAGTGGTTGATTAACCTTACTTCTGCAAAGAAAGAAGAAGAAGGCGATGATAGTATGGTTAGAGATAATCTAGACGAGGTCTATGGAAGCCCATCCGGTTCTGGAGGAAAGAAAGAGATTAAGAGAGAAACACCTGTATCAGCATTCTCTCAAAGAGAGATGATAACAGCATCAAAAGACGATATACTAATGGAAAAGTTAAAAAAGATAATGGGAGAATAAATAATGCTTCGTAAAACAAAACAAAATACTAGCTTCGACCTTTTTACTATGCCAGAAACACCTGACAAAGTAGCAGAGGTACAGAAGACTAACACTAGAGCTTCAGAAGGTAACTTAAGAACAACCAGTTCTCAAAGTATATCTAATAGTTTTTTTGGTGAAGGCGATCTAACAAGAGATGCCAATATCGCTGAAAAAATATCTAAAGCTATGGATAACGAAAGAAGAAGCGGCTCTGACCATTTAGCGAAATTATCAGAAGAGCAAAAGAGCAGAAGTCTTTCAGGATTTGACCCTATGACATCTAATGGTAGCAGTATTATATCTGCAAATGCTGACGCTATCACTGATACAGGAGGCTCTGGTAAGCAATTAAAGATGCCTATCTCTAATAGTATTTTTGATCCTTGGAGCAACGCAAGAGAATCTTCAAAAATAGGAGAGAAAACTGAGAAAGAAATTGTAAGCGAGCGAATCGCTACAAATAGAAGAACCTCAGAACAAGAGAGAATGGATAATTTAGTAGATATCTTGCAGAATCAAGGACAAACAAACGCTTCTTCCGTTCATCGTACAGGTACTGGAAATGTGGAAAGCACTGACTTCAGAGCATCCCAGAACAATATGAGTATTTTTGATTCTGGCGATTTTGAAAGAATACCTGAAAAGACTGGAGGAGAGAGAATCTCTGAAGAAGTATCTAAAAAGAGAGCAGAAGTTGACGAATCTTGGAGATCTAATGGCAAGTCACTTAAGAGTAGTGAAGTAACGAATAGGTTCTTTGATAGCTTGATGGAGAATATGGAATCTGATGAATGTTAATGGTATTCAGCAAAGTTTTGGAAATGGACTAATAGAGTTGGAGACAGGTGTTCCCCAACTCACAGCCGTTGATCCTCAAGATGCTAGCTCTCAAATAAACCAATCGAAAGCTATCATCATGGATACTCAAGTTAGATTAAGTAAAATATCTAACGAAATGGCTGAAGTCGAATTGCGATTGAATGAAGTCTCTATAAACCAGCAGGAACAACAAACTCAACAAGTTATTAATAATCTAAATGAAACTCAAAATATGGAAACCGGAGCTATGACTAAAAATAGAAAAGAAATAAAAGCATTTAATTTAAATAAGCAGGCACAATTCGGACAGCCTCCTGTCGCTCCATTCGGTGCTGATAGTTTTAACGATACTCCAGAACTTGGAGAAGACCGATTTAACGCCGAGCAAGACATGATAGCAGACGGTCTAAATAGAGAACAATTTACACAGTTTTTGAAAGACTTGGCATATGAGCAAGACGGGACTATTAAAGTAATTGATTTCGTAAAACAGAATGCCTCTTCAGAGTACCTAGAAGACGTCGACGAATTAGCAACTCAATTTATAGAAGCAGTTGGTGATGATACACAAATAGATAATATTGATATTTTAGCCGGAGAAATATATGACAGACTAGACTCTAATATTAAAGAAGTTGACCCTAATGCTGTCCAAGGAGTCTTCCAAACAGTCGGTAGCACCAATGAAATTATCAAAAAACTTGCGGAAGAGCATGTAAAAAAAATAGCAAAATCTAAAAAGTTCAATTTAAAAACAGCACAACAAAAAACTATGGACACAGGCGTTATTATGTATGGACCAGAAAGTAAGAGATTCGACCCTTTCTATCGTCAGCCAGTATCTGATTGGCATATTGTCGAAAGAAATAAAGGGTTCGGTCTAACTTTTGATAATGTTTGGGATGTTGACTACGAAGCTATTTGGAGGGGTGCTGTTATGGATAAGTACTCTCGTCCTTATAGAGACAAAGAAGGCAATTGGGTTGGTGGCTATATTAACAAAAGATTTGAAGTTGACCACAATATACCTGAAACAAATAACTACCAATTAAAACCTGGTCAATTAAGAAGAGCTACTCCTCCTGAGTATGGCTCAACTGAATCTCGTCTTCAGGCCGCAAGAGCTGCTGGGGATGTAGAGGGTGGACCAGATGTAAATAGAAGCAAACCTTTCAATTGGAAGGAAGCTTCATCTAAAAAAAAAAGCTAGCGTTTAACGAAAATCCTAAAAAAGAAAAAGATCCGTTCGAAATGAAAGAACTAGTCTTAGACTCTAAAGATAGCGGAACTCAAGCCCAAAGGACATGCACGCAATGTGGAAGCAATTTAGGTGATAAAGATTTCTCTTGCCCAAATTGCGGCAACAACCAGCAAAACGTAGGACAAGCCTTTCAGCGTAAAGTTCAAGACAAGGGTAGACAATACAACCCTTGGAGTGCTAATCCTCAATCCAATCCTATGCAATTCCAAAAAGGGGTTAACCTAAATAGAGCAGCGTCTATACAAAAAGAATCCGATGTTGACGACCCTAAAGAAAAAGACGTCGACCCGAATTTAGTTCCTTACGAATCAGACGAAATTCTACAATGTGTAGATCCTAGTGAAGTGATAAAAAGAAAAAAAAGAAGAAATGTCGATGAATGTGTAGACGAGGTTTCTAAATCTTGTCTCGACTTAGCAATTGACGGTTAAATAAAAGGAAAGAAGATATGGCATTAAAACCTATAAAAATGAAAATAGACAATTCTCCTGAAACTATAAGAAGAAAAACAGCCGCTACAGGAGCCTACAGCATGGATACTCCTGCTGTAAAAGCTGCTGATGTCATAAGCAAGAGATATGCAACATCTCATAATGTAAACGTACCTATAACTAAGAATGCTCAATTCGCAGGTTCAGGAGCTAATGCAGTATGGGCTCAGCCTATGTTCTTCTCTCCATTACACACTCCTCAGAACTGGCAGATAGCTAGTAAGAGAAGGGAAATTTACCAATGGTCAAGGTTCTACTATATGAATGAACCTAAAGTAGCTGCAGGAGTAGATTTTTATAGTAATTTTAGTATGAATGGCTTTAAACTCGAATGCAAAAAGAAAAAGATCTTAAAGTATTTCGAACGAGCTGTAGATAAATTAGAATTAGCGGAAAGACTTAACGAGATAAGTCATGAATATTTCTTGCTAGGAGATGTTTTTCCTTTCTTAGAAATAGATTGCCCTCATTGTCGTGGAGGAGGAGTTAAGCCAGATGGCAAACCTTGCAACCACCCAGATGGTGGTTTTAAATCCGTCAAAATATTAAATCCAGATTATATGGATATAAAAACAAATAGTATCGCAAACGATCCTAAGTTTTTCTTAAAACCAGACGAAGAATTGAAGATGCTTGTTTCAAGAAAAGAGCCAAGAGACTTATATGAAAGCCTTCCTAAAGAATTAATAAATCTTATTTCTACAGGTCAAGACATCCCTCTCTCCGACAGATCTATAAGTCATATCAGACATAATGCAAGCCCTTACGGGACATACGGTGTCTCTATGCTTCAAAGACTATTTACTATGCTAGCTTACAAGACAAAAATAATGACAGCTAACTGGATTATAGCAGAAAGATTAATTTTACCTGTTAGAGTAGTAAAAGTTG
>Ga0180434_10009121_pt1 | contig 10841 bp, 8 predicted proteins | sample SS_ome_7_FD_132453 | JGI IMG/M metagenome (GOLD analysis project Ga0180434, IMG submission 132453) | Hypersaline lake sediment archaeal communities from the Salton Sea, California, USA - SS_1_D_2 metaG | ecosystem: Environmental > Aquatic > Non-marine Saline and Alkaline > Hypersaline > Sediment... | reverse complement strand
CAGAGCTATCTAAGCTCAAAGAGATGGGGTGCGACTTTTTGGTCTTCGATGCCGCCAGAGCACCGTTGATGCTGCTTCGTGAGCAGGAGATGGCTAAGATCGTGAAGGTAGAGCCATCGGTGGCCGATGGCCTGGCCCGGGCTATCGAACAGTTGCCTATCGATGCGGTGCTTATAGGCGCTGAAGGCGAGCTTTCCTTGTCTGTACATCGGCTGCTGGTCTGCCAGAATCTGGCTAACCTAATGCGTAAGCCCCTTCTGACCTTAGCGCCCCTTGCTATGGGCGGCGAAGAACTTGAAGAACTTTTGCAGACCGGGATTGCCGGGGTACTGGTGAACTTAGAGCGGGGTGTCAAGGGAGAGCTTTCACAATTAAGGCAGGCTATCGATGCCTTACCCCCCTCTAGGAGGAGGAAGAGAAGGGCAGAGGCTTTACTTCCCTACGCCAGGGAAGAGGAGATAGTCGAGCCTGAAGAAGAGGATTAACCTCGGACAGGACTCGCTATCCCATCAGGTCCTTGATTAGAGCCAGTTCGTCTCTGAGCAGCCGGGGCATGAGAAAATTATGTGTAATATGCTCTCTTCCCTTTTGTCCCAGCTCATGGGCGATGTCGCGGTGCTCCAGCAGATAAACCACCTTTTCCGCGCACTCCTCGATGCTGGTAACAAGGTATTGCTCAAGGGGACCGGTCATCTGCAGGGGAATGCCTCCGGTGTTGCCTGCCACCACTGGGATCTCCTTCCACAGTGCTTCGGCAACCACCAGGCCAAACCCTTCCTTAATGGACTTTTGGATCACCACCCCGCTTGCTGACTGAAAGGCGTTTACCTCCATGCCGCCCACCCCGGTGAGGTTGGAGAGGATGTGAATGTCAGGATCTTTAGCTGCTTCCTCATGCACCTCAGCAAAGATGTCCCAGGCCTCGGGGTCATCGCCGGCAAAAGAGGTGATGAGGGCAAGTTGCAGTCCGGGGACTTTTTCCTTTGCTAGGCGATAGACTGTCATTACTCCAAAGGGGTCTTTCCAGGGATCAAAGCGGGAGATCTGGCTGATGAGCGGTCGGCTTTTATCGATGTCCAGATTATCAAGCATCTCCCGCCACAGGGTGGAGGGCAGAGCCATATTCTTGGTGCTAAAGGGATCAATGGCGGGAGCCATGATAGCGATTTTGGGAATCTTAAGGTCAGCGGGGACAAATTTCTCCGTGGTAAAGACCGCGGCATCATACTCCTCAACATAAGGGCGCAAGAATTGCCATGTTGCTTCGTCTGGTGCTGAGCTATCGACATGGCAGCGCCAAACCCACTTCGCCTGGTCGGCGTCGCAGAAATGGCGTAGCGCTGCTGGCTGAGGATCGTTGGCCACAAAGACATCGTAGTTAGGGTCCAACTCCCTCGCGTTTTCCAGATTATTGGTTTTGTAGACTTCCTGGGTTTTTGCCCTCATGAGCAGGGGATATTCGCTGCCTTGGAGTGCGTTGTGCAGTGACTTGGTGATGGTGAAGAAACGGTGGTCACCGCGAATGACCTGCCAGTCGGCGCCAATTCCAGCCCCTCGCGCCAGGGGGATGAGGGATGACAGCAGTTCGGCAACCCCGCCACCAAAAGGGGTGGAATTGATGTGACATAACCTCAGCCCCTTAAGGTCCTGGCCCAGCGCCTTAATCTCGTCTATAAGCTCGCTTCCCAGGAGCATGCGGTATTTATCGATGTCCTTCACTGGAAGAGCAACCTTCTGTAACACAGAGCCTCCTTGATCTGGTGATTTTGTTATTTATTCCAGGCGTCTCAGGTTGGGTCTCAGAACTGCCATTGCCAGGACAAAGAAGACAACAATAGCGCCACCTCCGGCTACAGCCGTTCCCACTCCTATTGCGTCGCCAAGTGCCCCTATGGGCAGGGCTCCCATGGGCATCAGGGCGAAGGTCATCATATATATGCTCATCACCCTGCCCAGCATCCTGGGGGGCACATTGCTTTGTATCATGGTGTTGTTTAGGGTCATATAGCCTGTACCGCCGGCGCCTACCCCGAGCAGCACCGCCATGGAGAGGGCATAGGATTGAGATAAGCCGAAAAGGATCAGGGTTATGCCAAAAGCTATGGCTAGGACGAAGAGCAGCATCCCCTTTTTCCGGTAATCGCCCAGGGAGGCGATTCCCAGGGAAGCAGCCAGTGCTCCTATTCCAGCCATGGCTATAAGGGTGCCAAAGCCAAATTCGCCGACGCCGAGAACCTCATCGGCGAAAACGGGCAGGAGATTCATGTAGGGAAGGCCAAAGAGGAGGGGGATAAAGGCTAGGGCAAGCAGAGATATGATGAGGGGGTTGTGGCGGAGGTAGCTAAGCCCTTCTACCAGGTCAGCCCAGATCGCCCGCGCTAGCGTGCCCGAGCGGCTTTGGCTGCTACTACCTGCTCTCAGTGGGGCGACGCTCGGCTCTTCAACCCTTTGGTAAGATGAGATCATCGATAGCGCGGCCGCTGCTACTATGTAGCACCCGGACACGATATAGAAGACGCCTGCTGAGCCAATGACCACCAGAAGTGCCCCGGCTACTGTCGGGGCTACCACCCGCGTCAGGTTCATCCCCGTGGAGTTGAGCGAGATAGCGTTAAGCAGTTGCCTTCTCGGCACCAGTTCAGGGATGATGGACTGGCGCGCCGGGCCGTCAAAAACGAAGAAGCAGCCGGTGGCCGCTCCTGCCGCCACCAGATGCCAGAACTGGATCACATCCGCGGTTACTAGGATTGCGATAACAAGGGTGACAGAGGCATGGCATGCCTGGGTGATGACAAGCAGATTTCGCTTCGGCATGCGGTCGGCGACGGCGCCGCCAAAGAGGGAGAACAGCAATATCGGCACGCCGAAGGCAAAGCTCACCACCCCGATCTTTAATGCCGATTCGGTCAACTCCCACACCAGCCAGCCGCGAGCCACTATGTTCATCTGAAGCCCGGTGAAGCCGGCTAGCAGTGCCAGCCAGAACCTTAGATAGTCGCGGCTGCGCAGCGAGGTGAAGGTGGTGATCTTGGGTAGAGGAGGTGCCGCAACCTCAATTTGAGCTTCCCCTAGGGGCACTGGTCTTTGTTCTTCTGACATCGACTTGTCGCTATCGCGGAGATTCACCTTCGCAGCATACCGTGCATACGCTTTGCTGTCAACGCTCAAGCCTTGACAGGAAATGAGAATGGAACTAGAATGCGAAAGCTCCCGCTATTGAGTTAGGGAGGTGGTATGATGATGCAGAAAGCGGGACTTATTTTTGGCACTGCAGGGGCCCCCATCAGTTCCAAGCCGCCTACCACTGAAGGTGGCATTGAACGGGTGGCGGAGTTGGGTCTGGGCTGTATGGAAGTGCAATTTGTGCGCGGGGTGAAGATGAGTGAGAGCATGGCCCAGAAGGTGGCGGAGGTGGCGAGAAAGAGAGGGGTGAAACTCACTGCTCATGCCCCCTACTTCATCAATCTCAATGCGCGGGAAAAGGAAAAGGTCATTGCTAGCCAGGAGAGGCTGATCCAGACTGCGCGCATCGCTTCCCTTTTAGGGGCCGAGGGCGTCGTTTTTCATGCTGCCTTCTACTTGGATGCCCCTCCCGCAGCGGTCTACGCCGCAGTGAAGAGAAACCTGGAGCAGACGATGAGGCGGCTTAGGGCCGGGGGCAATCGGGTTTTGCTCCGGCCTGAGACCACGGGGAAGGCGAGCCAGTTTGGCACCCTGGAGGAGGTGCTGAGTTTGAGCACCGAGGTGGAGGGTATTGCCCCCTGTTTGGACTTCGCTCATTGGCATGCCAGAACGGGGGGATTCAATTCCTACGAGGAATTTGCCGCCTTGCTCCAGCAGGTGGAGGATGGTCTAGGCAGGCAGGCTTTGGATAATATGCATATCCATATCTCGGGTGTCCATTATGGGAGACAAGGGGAAATTAAACACCTGAATCTGAAGGATTCCTACTTCAATTACATCGACTTGCTTAAGGCGCTAAAGGCGCTGGAGGTAAGGGGGCTGGTCATCTGTGAAAGCCCTGACCGTGAAGGTGACGCTCTGCTTTTGCAGCAGACCTATGCTTCTCTATAGCTCCACAACTCTGGGGTTTACACGGCATTTCTCAGCATTGATAATAGCATCGATCTGAGCCACGGCGAGGTCAACCTGGTCTTGGTGATTCACCACTACGTAATCGAAGAGGGGAAGGCGCTTCATTTCCTCCCGGGCTGTCTCCAGGCGCAGATGGAGGTCGATGCTGGATTCTGTTTGCCTCTGCCTCAGGCGTGCCTCCAATTCCTCCCTGGAGGGAGGGGCGAGGAAGATGAGGAGGGCTTGAGGGGCAGCCTCTTTGATGGTTGCTGCTCCCTTAACATCAACCTTGATGATGACATCCAGACCGCGCTTGAGGGCCTGTTTCACCTGCTCCTTGGGCACCCCGTAGCACTGGCCATAGACCTCGGCCCACTCCAGGAATTCCCCTCTGGCTACCATCTCCTCGAACGTGGGGGGTGAAAGGAAGTGGTAATCTACTCCATCCTTCTCCGTCTCTCGTTGAGGGCGAGTGGTGGCGGTCACTGTATAGTATAGCGGGCGTCCCGTTTCTTTCATCCTGGCCAGCACCACGTCCTTGCCTACACCAGAGGGACCAGAGAGCACAATAAGCAGTGGCTTCGCCTTGGGAAGATGAAAGGGCTCTTTTTTTTTCAGGCCTATTCCCCCCGACTAGACACCAGCCTGCCGGCAATGGTTTCTGGAGCGATGGCTGCCAGCACAATATGGCCGCTGTCCATAATAAGCACTGCCTTGGTTCTTCTGCCATTGGTCATGTCCACCAGCACCCCGTTATCCCTCCCCTGTTGCACCATGCGCTTAGTAGGGGCTGAGGTTGGGGATACCATAGCTATAACTCTGTTTACTGCCAAAACGTTACCGAAACCGATGTGAATCAACTCTGTATTCATCGCTCATTTTCCCAAAGCTGAAATGCTCTGGTGGCTATCTTTACCCCCTTTCGCCAAATTACTTTGGCAGCTGAGCCTCTCCAGATCCTGCCAGAAAGTGGGATAAGACATAGCTACCACTTCGGCATCGTGGATCACCGTTTCCCCCTTGGCAATCAGTGCTGCTATCCCCAGGGTCAGGGCCAAGCGATGGTCATAATAACTGTAGCATTCCGCTCCCTTGAGTGTTCTGCCGCCGCGAATGATCATGCCATCAGGTAGTTCTCCTATGTCTGCCCCCAGCCTTGATAACTCCTTTACTGTAGCACTAATCCTGTCTGTCTCCTTCACTCTAAGCTCAGCAGCATCTCGTATAACTGTGGTGCCACGGGCGACGCAGCCAGCCACAGCAATCAGCGGGATCTCATCGATGAGCCTGGGGATAATGCTGCCTCCTATTTGTCTCCCCACTAGCTCGCTGGATTCCACTGTCAGGTCGGCCACGGGCTCTCCCCCCTCTATTCGTTCCCTCTCTATCTGTAGTTTAGCTCCCATGTCCAAAAGGACTTCGATGATCCCCATTCTGGTGGGGTTAATCCCGGTGTTCATAACCTGTATTTTAGCATTGGGGTGAATCGCCCCAGCAACCAGCCAGAAGGCGGCAGAACTGATATCTCCAGGGATGTTAAGGTCTAGAGGCAAGAGGGGGGTGGACTTAGGAGCAAGCGTAATTTTGGGGCCATCGCTTTCCAGCTTAGCTCCCATCGCCCTCAGCAGTCGCTCGGTATGGTCCCGGGAAGGCGCTGGCTCCTCGACGACGGTTTCGCCCTGGGCGAAGAGGGCGGCGATGAGGATCGCCGACTTTAGCTGGGCGCTAGCCACCGGGAGGTGATATTTTATGCCTCGGAGCTGAATCCCCTTAATGGCCAGCGGGGCTAGGGAATCGTCTCCACGACCCCAGATCTCAGCTCCCATGAGGCGCAGGGGATGGATCAATCGCGCCATGGGGCGAGAGCGTAGCGACTCATCCCCGGTAACAATGGAAAGGAAAGGCTGAGCTGCCAGAAGCCCCGACAGAATGCGCAGGGTGGTTGCACTGTTTCCGGCATCGAGCACGTCTCTGGGCTCCTGGAGCCCTGCTGTTCCCACCCCGGAAACGGTGAGCCTGCCTGGGGATTCCTCTGCAATCTCTATGCCTAATTCCCTTAAACAAGAAACCGTGGACCAACAATCGGCGCCGGGACTAAAATTCTCCACCTTGGCCTTGCCCTCGGCTACGCTGTTTAGGATGACAGCGCGATGTGAGATTGACTTGTCGCCTGGAAGGACTACCTCTCCCCTGAGAACGGAAGCTCTCCTTACCCTTTGATCCATGCTCTTAAGCCCTTCCTCTCTCCATCTGCTGCAGCCACCTCTCTCGTTGCTCTCGTGCCCCGAGGAAGGTCTGCTCCAGTTCCTTATCCTCCTCGCTTACCAGGCGGCGAAATTCTCCCAGCTCGGTGATAAACTCATCGATCCAGCGCAGGATAGGCTCTTTGTTGGTGAGGCAAATATCCCCGCTCATTTTGGGGTTCCCTGAGGCAAGGCGGGTGAGGTCGCGAAACCCGGTGGCGGCCAGCCGCGCCATCTGAGGCCAGGCGGGGCTCTTCATCGTTGTTGACACCAGGGCTGCGGAAAGCAATAAGGGAAGATGGCTGACAGCGGCGACCATGCTATCGTGCTCCAAGGCATCTAAGAATAGAGGATTTGCTCCTATCTGCTTTACCAGCTCGGTTACCAAATTGGTAGCTTCGGTGCTGGCGTTTTCCCCTGGGATCAGGCAATAGACACAGCCACGGAAGAGGTCAGCATCGGCAGCCTCTATGCCGAAGGTCTCCTTTCCCGCCATGGGATGCCCGCCAATGAAGGCTACCGATGGCGGTAGCAGCTCTTGTGCCCACGCCATGACCTGTGCCTTGGTGCTGGCGGTATCGGTGACGATGCAGCCTTGGGGCAGACTTCCCCCGATCTGAGTTAGCACCTCCCTTACCGCCATCGCCGGGGTAGCAATGAGGACCAGATCGGCATCCTTCACTGCGGAGATTAGATCCCCCTCAGCCCTGTCCACAGCCCCGATGCTTAGGGACATGGAGGCTACCTCGGGCCTGCGGGCAAATCCAACCAGCTCCAAATCTTTCACCTGAGCCTTCTTCAGGGCTAAACCCATCGAGCCCCCAATCAGCCCCAGCCCGATAATGGCAACCCTTCTCAATGTGTACCTCATTCCTAATTTGCTCTGGAGTACAGCCATTATAGCATAGTTCTGCAAATTGCGAGCAGGAAGGCTCTTCTCTCTATGGACTTGACATTATGGAGAAAGAGCCTTATAATATTATTCCCAGAGAGAAATAGCAAATTCCTCGATATTGCTTAGATAGTTACGCCGAGTTATATTGCAAGAACCTCCCAAGAAGGAATTCCTTCGTGTCATAGTAGTGCAGGCATAACCTGTGTTTCTTTTCCTCTCAGGGAAGCTAAAGGATGACAAAGTACATATTTGTGACTGGTGGGGTGGTTAGTTCAGTAGGGAAGGGTATCACTGTCGCCTCTATAGGCCGGATCCTGAAAAGTCGCAGCATCTCAGTCTCAGTCCAGAAGCTAGATCCCTACATCAACGTCGATCCGGGTACGATGTCCCCTTATCAGCATGGCGAGGTGTTCGTGACTCAGGATGGAGCTGAGACCGATCTTGACTTGGGTCACTACGAACGTTTCATTGATGCCAACCTTACCACTGCCTCCAGCGTCACTACCGGGCAGATCTATAGTACTATTATTGCCAAGGAGAGGCGGGGCGATTTTCTCGGCGGCACCATCCAGGTGGTGCCCCATGTTACCAATGAGATCAAGGAGCGTTTCAGCGAGGTGGCGAGGCAAAGCAGGGCCGATGTGGTCATCGTTGAGGTTGGGGGCACTGTGGGAGACATTGAGGGGCTCCCCTTCCTTGAGGCCATCCGTCAGATGCGTAGCGATGTGGGGCGGGATAATGTCCTTTATGTCCATGTCACCCTCCTCCCCCACCTATCCACCACCGGTGAACTGAAGACTAAGCCTACTCAACATAGCGTTAATGAACTCAGGCGCATCGGTATCCAGCCCGATATTATTGTATGTCGTAGCGACCATCCCATTACCGAGGAGATCAGGAACAAGATCGCGCTTTTTTGCGATGTGAGGCGGCAGGCTGTGGTCCCTCTGCCAACCCTGCCCATAATCTATGAGACGCCGCTCATTCTGGAGGAGGCTGGGCTGGGGCAATTAGTCGTGGAGATGCTTGATTTGCCTGCCCGTGATCAGGACTTGGGCGAGTGGCGCCAGCTAGTGGAGCGGATTAGGGAGACTAAGGAGTCGGTCTCCATCGCTATTGTGGGCAAATATGTAGAGCTTCGCGATTCATACATCTCGGTGCGCGAGGCCCTGTGCCACGCGGCAGTTGATAATGACCGCGATGTTGACATTCACTGGATCCCTTCTGAGCAACTGGAGATGGATGGTAGCGATGATTTGCTTCGCTCTGCTCAGGGCATTGTGGTCCCCGGGGGATTTGGCATCCGCGGCATTGAAGGGATGGTGAATGCTGCGCGATATGCTAGGGAGAATAAGGTCCCTTATCTGGGACTATGTCTGGGGATGCATGTTATGGTTATTGAGTTTGCCCGGTATGTGTTAGGCTCTCGTGAGCCTAACTCTACCGAGTTTGACTTGGAGACCCCCTATCCTGTGATCGACCTTCTTCCTGAGCAGAGACAGGTTAGGGATAGAGGGGGCACAATGCGCCTCGGTGTCCGCCCCTGTCATCTGGTGAAGGGCACACGGGCTGCTGCTGCTTATGGCGAGTCTGTTGTTTATGAGCGTCACCGTCACCGTTTGGAGTTTAATAACGATTTTCGGGAGACCTTGGAGAGGGCGGGAATGGTCTTTAGTGGCCTATCTCCAGAGGGGGAGCTGGTGGAGATCGGCGAGATTCGAGACCACCCTTGGATGGTGGGCACCCAGTTCCACCCTGAGTTCAGGTCGCGCCCTAATCACCCCCACCCTCTGTTTCGCGATCTTATAAGAGTGGCGAGTGGAGTACTACGTGAAGGAGATCAGCGCCCCTTGCCTTTATAGAAAAAAGGCTTTGACAATCACTAAAATTATCGAGGTTTAAGATGCTTATCTTTCTTGACACAGCCAATATCGACCATATTCGCCATGCCGCCAAGCTGGGCATCATCAGCGGGGTGACTACAAATCCGTCGCTGGTTGCCAGAGAGAAGGGGGTTGACTTCAAGGAAGCGATCCTGGAGATATGCTCCATTATTCCTCCGGGTCCGGGCACGGTTTCTGTTGAGGTGCTTAGTTTGGAGCCACAGGGCATGATTGAGGAGGCGCGTCAGTTCTCCTCCTGGGCACCAAACATCGCGGTCAAGATCCCGGTATCGGAGGCAGGGCTGGAGGCCATTTCGGTTCTTTCACGGGAGGGGGTTAAGACCAATTTTACTCTTTGCTTTTCTGCCAATCAGGCTCTTCTCGGTGCCACTGCTGGCGCCACCTATGTCAGCCCCTTTGTGGGGCGACTGGATGATATTGGCCATCAAGGGATGGAGGTGGTTGTCGATGCTGTGGAAATCTTTAGTCGCTATAATCTGCCCACCCAGGTGATTGCCGCCAGCCTGCGGCACCCACTGCACGTAATCGCTGCTGCTAAGGCGGGGGCTCACGTGGCCACCGTTCCTTATAATGTGCTGATGCAGATGATCCGTCATCCCCTTACTGATATCGGAATCTCTCGCTTTGCCGAGGATTGGAAGAAGGTGAGTGAAAAATGAGCGTTAATATTGCAGAACTAGAAGCCAAGACGCGCGAGGAGCTGATGGAAATGGCCCGGGAGATGGGCGTTTCCGGCCACACCGGGCTCAAAAAACAGGAACTGGTGTTCAGATTGCTTCAGGCCCAGGCTGAGCTTCAGGGCTATAGCTTTGGTGGTGGGGTGCTCGACATCATGGATGAGGGTTTCGGTTTCCTGCGCCAGGATGGCCTTAAATCAGGGCCGGGCGATGTTTACGTCTCCCAGTCCCAGATCCGTCGCTTTGGGCTCAGGACCGGCGACATGGTAACCGGGCAGGTGAGACCGCCCAAGAATGGGGAGAAATACTACAGCCTGCTTCGCGTCGAGGCGGTGAACGGCTTCGACCCCGAGCAGGCGAGATCCCGCCCCCATTTCAATTCCCTGACACCAGTCTTTCCCGACAGGTTCATCAATCTGGAGACCACTCGGGATAATCTGTCCACCCGCCTCCTCAACCTTATCGCTCCCATCGGTCGCGGGCAGCGGGGGCTGATCGTTTCCCCGCCCAAGGCGGGCAAGACAATGGTGCTCAAGCATATCGCTAATGGCATTGCTGCCAACTACGACGATATCCATATCATGGTCTGCCTCATCGGGGAGCGCCCCGAGGAGGTCACCGATATGCAGCGCTCGGTGAGAGGGGACGTGATCAGCTCCACTTTCGATGAACCGGTGGAGGCCCATGCCAAGGTGGCGGACCTCGCTCTGGAGCGGGCAAAGAGGCTGGTGGAGAACGGCGTGGATGTGGTCATCCTGCTCGATGGCATTACCCGCCTCACCCGTGCCTATAACCTGGCCTTGCCTCCCAGCGGTCGCACCCTCTCCGGAGGCATCGACTCGGTGGCCCTTTATCCCCCCAAGCGCTTCTTTGGCGCTGCTAGAAACACCGAAGGTGGAGGAAGCTTAACCGTCATTGCCACCTGCCTCATCGATACCGGCAGTCGCATGGACGATCTCATCTATGAGGAGTTCAAGGGCACGGGCAACATGGAGCTTCATCTTGACCGCAAGCTGGCGGAGCGCAGGATATTCCCCTCCATGGACAT
>Ga0180434_10009118_pt1 | contig 10843 bp, 8 predicted proteins | sample SS_ome_7_FD_132453 | JGI IMG/M metagenome (GOLD analysis project Ga0180434, IMG submission 132453) | Hypersaline lake sediment archaeal communities from the Salton Sea, California, USA - SS_1_D_2 metaG | ecosystem: Environmental > Aquatic > Non-marine Saline and Alkaline > Hypersaline > Sediment... | reverse complement strand
TCAATACAATTATTGCTCCTTTAACACGTTCCAGACGCTTCTTGGTTGATTTCAGAGCTTTTTCTAATTCTTCTCTTTTTAATAATAATGCTCTCTCATCATGTTCCAAACCATTTATAGTCTCATTAATTTTATACCGTAATCGTTTATCATCCTTTTTTCTAGTCTCTTTCATTCTATCTAATGTCTGTTCTTTTTTCTCTTTTTCTTCATTTGACATATTATTTACTACTACTCCTTTCAATCTCATAATAACAACTCAGTGGACTTGTAGGGATTTGAACCCTAGGTCTCTCGATTGCAGGTCGAGTGTGTTTCCAGACTACACCACAAGCCCATTATGAAAAAATAAAGAAAATAAATTTAGTCTTGTTCAACATAGTTTATTGTTAATATATCATTTGAATCTGGTGCAATTGCAAATTGAATAGCCTGATTACCTGATATATTATAATCTTCACCAACACCACGCTGTTGTATAAGACCATTTAAGAATACCTGTAATGAATTAGTAACTGGTATATTCGCTAAGTTAAATACTATTTTACTACCATCACAACTTGCTGTTAAATCTTCATATTTAAAATCTCCCTCATTAACTCCAATTGAATCAAGTGATTTCCATTGCATTTGACCACTCGTTCCATTATATGATAAGATTTCTCCATCTGCTGGTGCAGCAATTGTATTTAATTTAGTATATGTAATTCCACTATCTTTAACTTGTAAAATATCAGTTGAAATTTCAATTGTAGAATCGTCTACATTTACACTTAAAGAAGAACCTCCACCACCAGTTAAACCCTGTCCTGCAACAGATGCATTTAATTGTGTTTCTGTGATGCCTCCATCTTTAACTTCAATCCAATCATTGCTAGAATCTAATTGGATTGTACTATCATCTACCCCAATATATAAATTTTCATCAGAACCTTTTCGCATACCACTACCAGCAATTGCATCAACAATCTGTGAACCTTTAATTTGTGTATTTCTATTTGCCATTTATTATTCCTCTATTTTTTAATATATTTTGCTTTTACTTTATCATCTACATCTAAATCATAGTAAAATTCTATTCTTTTATCAGATATAACATGAAAATCCTTATTAATGCCTTGCTCTACTCTAATTCCGTTTACATATACATCTATATGATTTGGTTCAAATGCATTATCTGTCTCATAAATCCGTGATGTAATTCTATCTAAGCTAACATCTTCCATTATTGCAAGATATCCTTCTTTAACATATCCTGCTACATTTGCATATTCCGCATATTCTGCAAACGTATTTATCTTACGAAGTATCATTAAAGCACCTAATTAGTTAAAAATCTAACTGCTGCTGTTTTATTTGTTATTCCAACACCAAATCTACGTGTAACACATAAATCATGTAAATCATGTAACGGGTCATCATATTCTTTTACTTTCATCTCACGCTTCATTAATATTCTACCATAAGACATACTATCCAATATGATTGCATAATAATGATTAGTATTATCAGTAGAATCCCATTCATAACTAGAATTATCTGGCAAATCTATATGTGCATTGTAAAACTGAAGACCATATGGAAATGCTTTTCCTTCTCCACGATTACTTAAATCTACACTTCGATTGAATTCAGAAATTCCATCAAATAGGTGTGATTGTGCTTTCGGATGAAGAACTATCTTATCAGCCATAAATCCTGCATCTTGTATTGTATCTAACGCATCTACAACACTATTTGCACTAATCTCTGCATCTGTTCCAGTATTTGTACAATTACTAATCATTGAATTTAATATAATACTATTCATTTTATTTTCAAGTCTCATACCTGCTGCTTTAAGTTCAATCTCTATTGCCTCGTATTCACAATCTTCAATCATATCTTGAGTTATAGAAGGTCTAGTTCCAATTTTCTTGGATGTTACTGTAGTTGAACTATAACTACCTTGGTCTTTTGGAATTATCCCACCTTCTGGAATTTCTGCTGCATAACTTTGATTTCCCTGTGTTATTGCTCTTGCCTGATAAAATGGTTTATCTATCATGACCACTGGCAATACTTTTCTAAGATTTGCTTTATATCTTGCTCCCATAATTATTGTTTTTAATACTTCTGTTTTTACCATTTCATTTGTTTCTTCAGCTTCAGTTAGCAATAATTCTTTTGCAGTCTGTTCACCAACTTCTAACTTAAAATGATTTTTATCAACCATCCTTTTTCTCTTTGAAATTGGTGCATTATAATATTCTAATAGTTTAACTAATTTTGACATAAACATCTCCTCTTTCTTTTATAATAAATCTACTCGTAATATATATCTCCTGGTGATGGACCATCTTCTTTTATATATGCATCCTTATATGCAGGTAATGTTACTATCGCAGCACCAACAAATTCTATATATTTGACGCACATTATTCCATCTTTATGATTATATTCATCTTCACTATATGCCTCGACTGATACCCAATTAACAAGACCATTTTCTATATTCTGTACAATATCATGTCCATTTTGCGTAGTAGTATAAATATATAAATCTGCTACTAACTTACCACTTTTAATACGTGGATTCTTAACCTTTCCTACTCTACTAAGAGCATCTTTCTTATGGTCAAGACATAAAAAGTCAACTGACCAGTTATCAGCATACCTACGTATAATTTTATCTGAATATCTTATATACCTCTTACTGATTGAATCTGCATAATCTCCAGGTGACAGCAAAACTACATCATAATATATCTTTAAGTTTGCAGCTTTGACTCTCCTAGATTTATCGTAATTAAGTCGACTCATCAGTTGATGTTTCTTCAGTTTCCTCTTCGTCATTATCATCACTTGTACCATCAGGCTTTACATCCCCACCCCAGAGTAAGGTATCAGCCCATTTCTCATTAATCGGTCTATAATTATACATTGACCTAATTTCATTAATTGTGAACGGTTTTACTTTAGAATTTTTAAAACTATTTAATAATCCACCAAGCCATTTTGCACGATTCGCTTCATCGGCTTCAGTTACAGAGTTAAATTGAATTATTACTGTATCAGGTTCAAGTCCTTCAGCTTCAAGTACCTTATTTATTAATTCTTTTTCAAATATTCTAGCTATTTTAGTTTGAAATGATTTAAGCATTCTTTCAAATAATACAGCTTTTACTGTAGCAGTATTACCTTGTATAGCAACTTTACCATTACGTCTTGTATAATAAATATGATTAGGTACATTTAAACAGTGTGTTATTCCTTTATAATCAATTTCCCTACACATTGATGGTTCAACAACAACATAATCTTTTTTAGACAAATCAATGCGAACTCTCCACATTCCTTTTCTATTTTCTCTCTTATCTTCTGAAAATATAATATGTGCTCGATATCCACATTTTACAGCTATTTCCAGTATGTCATCAGCTAATTGTTTAGACGTTGTAGTATATTCACAATTATTCCTTCCTTTTCTATTATCATATGTACCGTCACCATCTAATGCTGCAAATAATAATTCTTCTAAATACGCAGGGTCGCTATCTAATATTTCTCTACTTAAATGTCTATCATAACAATTATTACCAAATTGTTTTAACCAATAATATAAATCCCAATCATATAAATGCCATTCATATCCTTTTTCTTCTGTATGACTTTCTTTAAATCTGTTATTGAAATAATATATTACATTCTTCATTCTTTTTGCTGATTTTTCTTTCTTCTGTGATAAACGACAATATGGTTGTCCATTTCCATTTATACTTCCTTCGGATACAAAATAACCAATAAACTTCATCTTATTTACTAATTCTTCATCAAGTTCAATTTGTCTATCTCCATCTGCTCTACATCTAATAGCCCATCGTGACCCAGAGTCAGCAATCTCTTGTGCTTCGTAAAATTTCCAATCATCCTTAGTAACACCAGGATTTTTATTCGCCCATATTCTATGATTTGGTGTTACCACAATATCTACTTTTTGTGATTTTATGTTAATCATTTTTCCATCATGGTTATATACATACGTATCTACAGGGTCAATAGCTTCATGATATTCATATCTATTTGTTTCTGGATTGAATGTAACTATTTTATCATCATTTTTAAGTTCATAATATTTAAGCCATCCACGTTTAGTAAGTATCTCAGTTTGTTCATCATAACAAGCTTCTGTGCTTCCATTACCAAGTCCTAAACTCTCTTCAGATACTAATAATCCAGTTGCAGATTGGGCTTGAAAATAGTTAAAATAATCTTCTACTCCTTGAATACCACGTTCATCAATTGTTTCTACTTTAACATTCCAAGGAACAATAAATTCATTTTGTTCTGTAATATCTTCAAATTCTTCATCGATATCTTTTAACACATCATCAGGAGCTAATTGTCTTTCTCCCTGTTGCCCTACTGTGATAACATATTTACTAAAACCATGTCTAATCAATGCATTTGCAATTGCTTCATCGGTTCTAATCTTCCTTTTTATTGTATCTCTTGATGGTTCAATTAAAGAAATTCCATATGGTGATTCAGGTCTTGGAAACAAGCTAAAGTGTGCTATATATTTTGGGTCTATCGATTCGCCTTTACTTCCCTGAAATTCTTGATGGTATGCTTCAATATCTCCATAATCATCATAATCAATGAACATTGTCTTTGGGTCAACATCCATTACTCTAACTGGAGTTCCTTTTTTATTATATCTTATTTCAAGGAACGAGTCTCCATATACCAAACAAAAAATAACAACTTTTAATGCAAAATTATCAAAATCTATTCTTCGTAAAAACTTAGTAATTAATTCTTTAGCCTCATCATTTTCAGAATATATATTATAACCTGTCATTATAGTATTAAATGCTATTGAGTTAATAGCAGCCCAAACAGTTCCATCCCCTCTATAATATGATTCATACCTCTTAAGTGTTTGTGTAGTTCTGTCACTACCAGATAAACCACCTGTTCCTGATGATTTAGCTCTTACTAATGTTTTTGGATTACCATACTCATCATAATACTTACTAAGATTAGAAAATGGATTTCTGTATTTTAATGTTCTCATAAAATTACTACTACTTCTTCTTCTACTTATTACTGGCAAATAATCACCCTATATTTTGTGTGGTTTAAAATTACCCACTCTTTTTCCTCTAACAACTTTTCTAACATAATTCCAATCAACTGCATCATTATCTTCAAACGCTTGAATCGCAAATCCCAACGAATCAAGACAATCATCATGTTCAGATTTTGGAAATTCAATTAATTCATTCTTTAAATGTTTAAATTGTGGATTCATAAATATTCTACCTGTTTCAAAATAAACAGATATCTTCTGTGCTCTATATACTTTGCCTTTACCTGTTGACGAACTAACTTGCAATACCCTTGCAGGAATTTTATTTTTCCACTCATCAGTAATTATTTTCTGTGCAGCATTTGATTCTATTGCTACTGTTGCTGCTCCCCATTTACATGCTAACTTAATTTGCCTAAGTTGTTCACCCATAGATAAGTGGTCTCTAATATTGTCAAGTACATATATATTTTTATCTTTATCTACACTTATTACTGTAAGTGCAAAGTAATCTTTTCCCCCCTGAGAAGCAATATCAACTCCTATATATACTTCATTGCGAGGAATTTGTTTTAACTCTTCAAATTTTTCTATCGCTTCAGTTACCCATTTTTCCCTAATGGGAGAATCTGCTGTTTGAATTATTTGATTCTGATATTGCATTTCAAATGCTAATCTACCATTTTCATGAATATACTCTAGTGCATCATCATAAGAAAATCCTAATGAGATACCATTAATATCTTCTGGTTTCCATAGCATATCTGCTGGTTTTCCATCACGTACTTCCTTTGGATTCATAATAGCCTGATAACGTTTATGTTTCCATCCTTTTTTTATGAAGTGACCATATATATCATCACTATGCCAACGTGTATTATGAGTTATTAATCCTTCAGCAATAAAGTTATGTGTATCATCTACAGTTATATCATATATTTTTTCTTTATTTAATTTTATAACTTCTTTAACTCTATCAATACCATAAAAATTGTATGGAAACTTATCTTTTGCATTGTATATGAAACTTTTAGAACCAAAATGTTTATTCCAATTAACTCTTACATGATAAAAATCATGTCTGGACTTTTCTTTACTATTTGGTGCTTTAATTATTCTTACTCTATGTGTAATGTTAGATGTTCTTAATCCTGATATTTTTGATAATAATTGTAATTGTTTAATTAACTTCTCATTAACTAATTCAATCCCATATGAAGATTTACCATGACTGCATTTCCAGCCATCAGCTTTTAATAACCCTTTTATGAATGATTGTCTTAATTCTAATGGTAAATTAAATATCCAATTAGGAATCTCCTTATTCTTTGCTCCCATTCCTAAATTCATTCTGTATAATATTTGCCCTATATTTTTATTACAAGAATATAGATTTTTATTATTACGTTCTTTTAACTTTATATTGAATACTTTTTTAAATAATTTTTTTACTTTGTTCAATTCTTCTATTTTGTTTGTATATGACACATTTATAATATATCTATCATATAATTTATTGGTTCTCCCATTTGTTTTCTTTCTATGAGTTACCCATCCATCTCCCATAAGATAACCATATAGCCACATGAAATCTTTGTTAACCTTTATATTTTTTGATAAATAAGGAAAACATTTATTATCTAGTGTATGCGTAGATAATATCATATCTCCTCTTTGTAAATCTATAGTTCTTTTCCAATGTAACTCATAATCTTTAATATACTTTCCTGATTTTGATGTTGGTGCAATTGTAAGAAACGGATGCTTTTCATTTGCTTTTAATTTTGTACTATCTGTCTTTACTTCATATACAGTGTCTACTCCTGTGCATCCTGACCATCTAACAGGTTTATTTACAATCTTACCATTATAATGACTTTTTACCTGTTCACCTACAGATATGTCCTTAATATCTTTCCATGTTCCATCACTCATTAAAACCTTAGTATCTCCTGTTACACAACCAACACATATCATCTGTCCATTTCTCATAAGTGTGGGTCTTAGTGTTTTCTTATACCATTGCCTAACCCCCTCTCTCTGACCTTCTGTAGATGAGTTTGTCTCATCCATAATATCATCCATGATGATTAAATCAAAGTGAGGACCGACAAGAGACCCTGTAACACCAATTGTCATTACAGTCTTTTCTCTCTGTGATATTCCTGTGCTATTTCGCTTTTTGACCTTAATGCATGATGTTGTCCACGTTTTTCCTACAAAGTCACCAAATATATTTTTCAATTTTTCATTACGTTCAAATGTATCCATTACTATTCCAAGTATATCTTTAGCTAAATCGTGTTTAACTGATACTAATAATATTCTGATTTCTGGATTCTGTACAATTCTCCAAATAATATATGCTGATACCAATATAGTATTATGAGTTATTATTCCATTAGATACATGATTATGATACTTATCTACTTCAATTCCGTATGTTTGGTCTTTTCCTATATATTCAATTGATTTAATTTCAACCCATCTAATATTAGCATGATATAAATCTTGTAAATCCTCATTATTATATTCTATTTTCATCATTTTTCCTAACTTATCAAATAACATATCATAGTTATTATCTATTCTTAGATTGTGCAATTTTCGATATTTCCAGTTAGAAATTTGTTGTTTTTCTTGTATTAATGCCCTCGGTACTGTATCAACATTAGAATGCGTGTTAGTCAATTTAAGTGTATCAATTACGGGATAATTCTTCATATCAAGTATTTCATTAATAAATTTTATTTTATTTGTATTTGGTGATAAAACAATGACTTGATAATTTAATAAACACGGAGTCTTATGTTCATGTATATCAGACTGTATCCCAACATACATCAACAAAGTTTGTACATCTAAAGCTAATTGTTTTGATGATGTTGAATAGGAAACATCAACACAATTTCTATAATTCTCATTTATACTCCCATCACATTGCCATAACCGTTTAAGAAATAATTTTATTTGATATTTAGGTGATGAGAATATTTCTTTTGGAATAAATTTATTATATGAGTATGTACCAAGTAAATCAGATTTTATTAATAAATCTCTTAATGGCTTTTTATTATTTACCCTATAATCTTTATTATTACCAACATCTTTTAATTCACAGTTTATAGATTTTAGTGCATTTTTCATTACACTAACTATATTATCATTCGTATTACTAAATTGGAATGCACACTTATCAGTTATTGTACCTTCTGCAATTAAATATGCTAATATTGTAAGTTCTTCATCCGTATAATACTTAATCGTATTAAATCTAGGCATAGCTCTTGGAATAGCAACTTTATTGCCAACAGATAATCCATCTTTAATTGATGTCCAATGTCCAGTATAAAATGGATGATTATTAGTAACTTCTAATTCACGCCCATTACTTAGTTTAATTCTAAATATATCCTTAATTCCATTATCAACAAATCCATTGACTTTTAATGGAACTAATTGTTCATGGTCATCTTTACCTATAACTATATCTCCAACTTTAACATCTTCAATATTTTTTATCGCACCATTTGCCATATTCATTTTGCTTCCTTTACGAAAACATTTTCCATGTCCCCTAGGTGCAAGTAAAAGGAATTTCTTAAAATTTTCAAAATTATTTATCCATTCCTCATGAAACCATTTAACTTTCAAACCTAGTATATCCTCCATAAATGCTTTGCAATTCGTAGAGTAGTATAATGGCTTAAGTATATCCTTATCAACCATTGTATCAGCATCTAACTATATTTATTTTTCTAACTCTTTATCTATATCATCTTTGTAGTGCTTTATCGCATTTTGTGCTGAACGCAGCATTGATATTCCTACACCAGTTAAGAATGCATGTGTTACCGACATACTTCCACCTTCAATGTAATTTATTGAGTAAGTGATTGCAGCCATAACCATTGCAAATATTAAACCATATAAAAATTTCTTCGCTGGTTTACTTAATTTAAATCCATTTCCTGGTGTTAAAAGTTCTTTTATTTTTTCTCTGAATGTCATATTTTTTCCTCCTTCTAATCTATATCTATAATTTCATCTTCCTCATCAATATCATGATTTTTCATTATTTTACTAATTTCTTCTCCAATTATTTTTCTGCATTGTGGACATAACTTATGTGCCAGTTCTGCTAATAAATTTTGATATTCTACTTTTATTTGATTAATTTCATTCTTTTGTTTAATAAAGATATTTTGTGTTGGTCTAATGAACTGTCTGTCAGAATATTCACGCAATGCTATTAAACCTTTACGTATTTGATTAAAGTTGTCATTTTGTGTTTTAATTAACTTAGATAAATCACCATATGATGCTTTCTTACTTATCGCATCACTTAGAATTTCATCTGTTTGTTTCTTTAACTTCTCTGCATCTCCTAGTAATGAACGCATCTTTCCATTGAATTCTTTCTCAATTTTCTTAAGTGCTGTGCCTTCATTTAAAGCTTCTTCCATCTCATTTTCATTAAGACTATCAATGAAACGTTTTATCGACATATGCGATATATTCTTAAGTTCCTCAATATCAGAGTAATTATTAACTATCCATTCCTGAATTTCTGAATAACTTTTATCTTCTTTTTTTCTTAAGCGTATGACATCTTTGTCAATGCCATATTTGACAATTTTATTTTGCCTAGCCATTATTAAATCATCCTACTACTTATTTTGATGTTAAATCCTATTTATAAGCCCATACACAGCAAAACTTTCTAAATAGGTATAAAACCATTAGCAACCATTAAACAGTCTCAAAATCGATTATACGTGCTCTAGCACCCATTTATAAAATTGTATGAATAACATTGCAGCAAGTCCTGCAACAAATCCCCATCCAATAAAATAAATCCATGCCATAATAACCACATTGTAAAAAAATAAATAAAAGTGTTGTTTCGCCCACCCATTCCCTGACTTAGCAATGTCTCTCCAAGTTGACTAATTAATAATATATTTTTGCATATCTTTTATATGCTTTCATTATGTATATACCTAATAAAAATATACTTATAGTATATAAACATTACCATAATATGTATATAGATAGTTATATATTATAGAATTTTAAATTTTTTCGCACCATTTTGTCGAGCATGAGTTATATATAATTGATAATAATATAATATATAATATATAATATATAAAAAGAACTATATTATTGAATTGCTTATAAATGTTTCAATAAAATACTTCCATTTTTCTCACTTTCGTTACAATGTACCATTTCACAGTTCAGTGAAACAATACACAGCAAACATTTATATATATCTTTATTTACCTATGTATTTTTGCTTTGACGTTAATTCATCACTATACTGGTAAAAAGCCATGATAACGTAGAAAACCCATTAAAGTGAACATTAAGGGGGGTGTTCCGTTACTTCGCTGCTATGAGAGGGAGGAGGAGAGGTCTTGGCTTCGATTTGAGCCAGTTACGTTAGTATACTGGTTTTTAACTAAGCTTATTAATAGAGTGATTTTTTTTAAGGCTAATACTTTATATAGATATTACTCTTACCCACGCATTAGTATATAAGTATTCTATGTAGGAATATATCTTATTACTTCCCGTCAGGCTTTATTATCCCCAGACTATTATATTAATCCTTTTATCTATATCCCCCCCTATATTATTTATTTACTATACTCACCTCCTGTTGAGAATTATTATAGGCAATTTTTATATTAAGACTTTTATTTTTTCTTTATTATTTTTTTCTTTATTTTTAATTTCTTTTTATTAATTTCTTTATATATT
>Ga0180434_10009116_pt1 | contig 10845 bp, 9 predicted proteins | sample SS_ome_7_FD_132453 | JGI IMG/M metagenome (GOLD analysis project Ga0180434, IMG submission 132453) | Hypersaline lake sediment archaeal communities from the Salton Sea, California, USA - SS_1_D_2 metaG | ecosystem: Environmental > Aquatic > Non-marine Saline and Alkaline > Hypersaline > Sediment... | reverse complement strand
GTTGCTTTGACTCGGTATTTTGCATTTCGAATGCACGATTTCGAGTTGGCGATCAAAAAGTAGGTCGCATAACCCAAGAGGCTTAGTTCGTTTTAATACGAACGTCTGATTAACGATTAACGATTTCTGTTCATAGACATGGTCCAAAATCCCCCTCGATCCCTCTTTTTCTAAGGGGGAGGTCGGAATCGGGGAAATCCACGTGAGATGTTTATGAAATCTTCGGATTTTTCGAGAGGCGCGCGTTGTGTGCCGGTACAAACTGCCCTGACTATGATTCTTTTCGATTTTTGTGAAATCAATAATCAGGTTTCAGATCTTGAGGATGCGATTGTACTAAGAATATGGACACGCTTCGTCGCGTCCGCATGTATGAGGATAACGACCACGCAGGGACGAAGCCCGGCGAAGCTAAGCGTACAACGAGAGCGAAGACGTGGGCATGGCCCTCCAGATGAGGAAGTTAGAAAGTTAGAGAGTGAGGGGCGACAGAGAAGAAAAGATTGATAGTGAAAGGCACTATTCTAAGGTTAGAATAGTGCCTGTAGATTAGAAGAAGTAGTCGTTATCCTATGGTAAAACTCTCTCCCGGTTTAAGGACCTTGGGTTCGGCCAGATCGGAGCGTTTCACCTCATCCACCCAGTGACCGAGATCCTGTTTGATCATGTCAAAGGTGTCGTAGTGAATCGGAACGGCGATCCGCGGCTTGAGGAATTTCAATGCGCGGATGGCGTCGTCGGGTCCCATGGTGAAGTTGTCTCCAACGGGCAGGATGGCCACGTCGAGCCCTTCCTCTCCGATGAGGGTCATGTCACCGAAGAGACCGGTATCACCGGCATGATAGATCGTTCCATCCTTCAGAAAAAGAAGAATGCCCGCCGGATTTCCGCCGTAGGTTCCGTCGGGAAGGGCCGAGCCATGGAGGGCATGGGTCAGTTTCACCCGTCCGAACGGATACTCCGCAGACCCGCCGATGTGCTGGGGATGGACTTTTTCCAACCCATGCTGAGAATTCAGATAGGTAATAATCTCGAAGTTCGAGATCACGGTTGCCCCGGTCCGCTTGGCAATGGGAACCGTATCGCCGATATGATCACCATGACCGTGGGTCACAATGATGAAATCCGCATTGACGTCGTCCGAGGAGACCGTTGCCATGGGATTTCCGGAAAAGAAGGGATCTATCAGAATCGTATGATCCCCTGTCTCAATGGTAAAAACCGCGTGTCCGTACCAGGTTAATTTCGTTGCCATTGCTACCTCCCCATCACAAGAAACCGAGCCAATTTCCCAGGATGAATTGCAGCCGGCCGATGAGCAGGGTTATACGGCTCATGACCGTATACCCGAAGGATGCGCCGAATCCAACCATGAGGAAAATGATACCGATACGTGAGAAGAAACCTAAAACGCCTTTATGTTCAGCCGAGAAGAAAAAGTAGATCAGAACGCTCACTACGCCGATGAAAAGAACAAGCGCTGAAATATTCGCCCACAACGTATCCTGGCCGAAGATATTGATCATGGAGATCTGCATCTGCTTTACGACTCGTGCCTGAAGTCCTGATGGTATACTGTAACCTGCGCCCGCCGCTACGTAGAACGCAATGGGGTACCGGCTCAACCACGATCGTTTCGGGATGAGTCGTGTAAAAACCAGCAATCCCAAAATTGCACACCCGATGAATAATAGATTTCCCTGATCAATGAGTGGCACATACAACTTCTTATAGATCGCCGAATAGGCGTATTGAACGAGATAGTATCCGGCCGAGATGCCCACCAGAAGATGTTCCGCGAGCCGGAAAAGCGGGTTATCCTTCCAAAGGAATGAAAATATCGCCAAAGTGAGGATCGCGGCGACCCATATACCCAAAGTCTCGGTCATGACCCCCTCCTTTCGGCGAAGTGCCCGATGTTTCCGATAATAATCATGAGAACCATGAAAAGATGGGCGATTGTCTGCGCATCCATGCCCTTGATTCCCTCACCTGGTTCTCCCATGAGGGATTCATATTCCGCCGCGCCCTTCAGGCCTCCCAGAAATCCGACGATCTGGCCGGAGTCGTGATACGGGTACATTCGAATCGCCTCGACGGCCGTTGCGCCTACGGCTACAGGCGCTCCGTACCGGTCATGTGCATACTGCGCCCAGAACTGCGGCATGGCTGTTGAGGAGTATGAGATAACGAGGTCGATGTTCCTGTAATTTTTGACTCCCTTCATCACCGGGAATTCCGTGAGCGGTGTCCCGTATTGATCCGTGGGATACACCATGGAAATATCCTCGCCTATGCGAAGCATTGCGGCGGTGGGAGCGGGAACATACCCGAGGAATACCCAATCTTCTCCGTATTCGCGTCCCGCGAGTTCGGTTTCTTCCCGAAGAACGTTCTCCGCGATCCCCGGGGCTCCGGCGAGAAGGGCCATTCCCAGGATCCTGGCGTTCTTTCGGAACAGGTGTTTCAACATGGATCGGGCCATGGGATCGAGTTCCGCCATGGTGGACGGTTCATAGTCGAAACTCATAATCACCGTCGAACCGTCTTCGAGATTCTCAACGAAATCATATACATCCTGGACCTGTCGCGTGACACTGGTCCCGAAGCCGATGGGCATGAGAAGGGGGAGGGCAATGCTCAAGGCCACTCCGATAAAGATGTATCTTCTGTCTATGCCGAGGAGGATTTTCGACAGTTTCATGGTCAATCCCCCTTCCCGAGATACGACGTCTCAATACCGAGGATGATTTTAAGAGCGGTCGCACTCATTCCCAGGCCGACTCCGATGAGGATGCCGCGTTTAGCCGCGGTATTTGGATAGTCGAGAATCCATATGGCTACCTCACGCATGGAAAAATCGCCTATGCGGATATATTCTCCAGCCGGAACGCGACCGAGCATGACGATAACCCCGGCGAGAAGAAGAAGTGTGGCCGTAACATTCCGTGCTCTGAAGGCGCGGTATGATGCACTTGCCACGAAAAACGCGAGAAGACTGAACATACTCGCCTGTGTGGGCATCTGAACGTAATCAAACAGCCATTTATACGGTCCACCCCGTATACCGCCGTAGATACCCGCCGCTATCATGCAAACCAGGCCGCCAAGGGCGACCATGCTGTACTGATACCCTTCTTTTCTAAATTTCAGCCTCATTATGTGATGGCGTACCATACTCAGGGTACCGACGATGAGTACAAATCCAAAGATGACCTGTTGCCAGTCGAGGACGCCGTTATAGATCGCCAGAAACGTGGGATGAGGAATAAAGAACTGAACGACCATGAAGGTTCCCACGGTAAAGGCGAAAATCAATGGTATTGTTCGCCGGAACATTATTTAAACACCGATGCGAACTGCGGGAAACCCGCAATGGAAAGGATCGTACCAATGATTATCAAAACCAGGGCGACCGCTTTTGCGTAGTCCTGACCCTTGAGAGAACCAAGAAGCTTCGGTTCTCTGGACAGATACACACTGGCCGCGTACAGCTCTTCGCCGATAAGCGTATAATCACACGCAGTGATGAAGAACGGGAGCTGTGCGTCTGAATCCGTTCCCGCAATCTGAATGGCGCCCGTGGCATTACCAGTTTCAGCGAGGATCAGTGATTCAGCGTAGAACATTCCCAAAAGAAAGTTCGTTGCCGGCTTTTCACGCATCATGATCCCGCTAACCGCGGCCGCGAATCCGAACTGGCTGTATGTTACATAATGTATATCGTCTTCATTGAAGAGATCCGGTCGTCCGATCTGGTTATATGACTCACGGACTACCTCCTGACAGACGGTCATTACGATGGGATCACGGTTGGGAACAGTCAGGCGCGTTGCGTATTTCCCCGCCTTTTTTGCCACCTGCGCCAGGATCTGGATGGAGGCAATAGTGGCGACATCACTCATAGTACTGATGCCGGGGACATACATAATGGGTTTCCCCATCTCAGTAGCTCTACCTACCGCCTCCTCGACGGCCTCAAGTCCCGCTATCCTTCGGATAAACATCTCACGACCTTTGCTGGCATGATAGGTGAACGAGATCAGGAGCGTCGTGAAAATGATGACTGCTCCAAGAACGGCGGATCGTTCTTTATTGAACCACTGGATGCGTGAGATCGCGGTTGCTTCGTTGCTTTCTTCTACAACCGATGGAAATTGAGCGCGAAGGATATACGCGTACTCAATTTCATTCTCGAGATCCGTCTCGTCTACGTACATGCTGTCAAGCAGGGTGAAGGTCGTGATCTCACGTAGCGTATCCGCATTTGCGGTTGTCCTCATAAGACTGAGACCGATCAGCGAATCGCCCATCTGGATACTATCGATGGATTTCCAGCTAAGGGTAATCGCCTTGCCGCCGTCATTTGGAGTATCTACCGCGGTGAGATCAACGGGAAGAGAAGCGAAGGAAGCGGTTGCTACGATCAGTAAAAAGACGACAACCGCGTTGTTCATAAAAACTCCTCGCACGGAAAAAGTGTAGAACTGGTCGCGCCGTCAAAGTATGGTGGGTACCTTGAGGTGTCCAGACTTTCGCCGATTGGTTTTGGAGACAATTGAGGACGATGCGGAGATCGTCCCTCCGGAGATACAGAGACATTCGACTCTATGCTCCCTGTGTACATGCTAATCAGAGAATAAAGATGACCTTACCTGTTACGAGCTCAACGAAGTCCCTGAGTCTCAAGGCAGTTCCTGAGCTTGACAAAGTCCCTGAGTCCCACCGCATGGGCCGAAAGGTCGAAGGGTTTTGTGCTTCGAGATCACGCGAGATTTTGAGGATGCTACGGATAGTCTGTGAGATTTGCGGTATAGAGTTTCACAATTCGTTGACAGGGCGTCTGGAATGATGTTACTGCAAAGATGTGAAATATCTGTCGGAACGCGAACCGATAATCGCGTAAATTGTTTGTCTCGTATAAACGTTCCATCCGACGTGCCGAGGATTTTGGTCTCGAGGAGTTACCGTATGAAAAAGACAGTCACCGTAATGATCGCTCTCTTTCTCATGACTGCGCTTTCTTCTGCGTTAGCGGAAGAAGCTCAGGCGGAAGAAGCTCAGATCGTTCTTAAAGAATATGTCATCCATTGGCGCGAGGGAGAGCCTGAGATTCCTGAAGGGCTGGCAACGCCGTTGTCCGAGGGAATATCGCAGTACGGCATAGTCTCGTTTCAGGGTCCTATACGGTCCAGCGATCTTCAATCCCTGGAAGCATCGGGACTCGTTCCCGTACGATATCTTGCCTTCAACTCGTGGATTGTCAGAGGAGACGGGGGCGCGATCATGTCATCTGCAGAACTGGACGGCGTTGCCTGGGCAGGATCGTATCATCCCGCATACAAGATCTCCGGTTATATCGGGAACCATGAATTCCTTCACCCGGAACGGCGAGAAGATCCGTGGCGTCTGTTGAATGTCTGTCTCTTTCCCGGCGAAGGTGGTGCTCTCGTCATGTCGCAGTTGGTTTCAATGGGCGCAGAGGTCAGAGATCTTCACGAGAAAGACATCGGAGATCGACTCGTGGTACGAGCGCCGGATGAGATGATTCCGGTCATCGCACGCCTGGATGCGGTCGAATGGATCGAGGAAGTTCTTGAATTCACACTCCACAACAACAGGAATAAATGGGTCCTCCAGAGCAATCAGAACGGCGTAACACCCATCTGGAATCATAATCTTCACGGTGAAGGCCAGATGATCGGGGTTATGGATTCGGGCCTCGATTTTAACTCTTGCTTCTTCCGAGACCCCGAAGGCGATTCTTTCGGAAATAATCACAGAAAAGTACAGGCGTATCGTCTGACCGGTGGTGCGGCGTACGACGGGTGTGATGTCGGTCACGGGACACATGTCATTGGAACGATTCTCGGTGAAGATCTTTTCGGCTCAAACAGTAATTATAACGGTATCGCATATAAAGCCCGATTGACGTTCCAGGATGTGGGGCAGGATGATAGCTGGAGTTGCGGTATAGGTAGCGTCAATATTCCGAGTAACCTCGAAACGTCGTACCAGAATTCAAAGAACGACGGCGCGTACATGCACACCAACAGCTGGGGATCTTCGAGCAATACGTATGATTCCATGTCCCAGGATGTGGATAACTTCATGTGGAATAATAAGGATTTTCTCATCTGCTTCGCCATGGGAAATGCCGGGCCGGGTTCCGGAACAATCGGGTGTCCGGCAACGGCGAAAAACTGTATATCAGTCGGCGCAACCCAGCAGGCACCCAGTCAAAACAGCATGGCCTCCTATTCAAGCCGCGGACCAGCGTTCGACAATCGACTCAAACCGACCGTGTGTGCACCGGGAGGATTGGCATCAACGAGCAATTACATCAACTCAGCCAACAATCACACCGGGAATCCTCCTTCGAACACATGTAATGTCCAGGGAAATCCTTTTCAGGGAACAAGTATGGCAACGCCCGCGGTTGCGGGATCCGGATTGCTCGTACGGCAGTATTTCACCGAGGGCTATTATCCCACGGGAATACAGAACGCCGGGAATTCCTTTGTACCCTCTGCTGCACTGATAAAAGCCATGCTTACGAATTCGGGATCACCTGTAAACACAAATTTTCCCGATAATAATCAGGGATGGGGTCGTATTCTCATTGATGATGTACTCTACTTTCCCGGCGATGCGCGCGGACTGTGCATCGTGGAAGAAACACCGGGTCTGAGTACCGGCCAGTCCACAAATTACAATTATGAGGTGGGTTCCGGCCTTCCTCTGGAGATTACCCTCGTCTGGACCGATTATCCCGCGGCAACAAGTTGTGGCGTAGCTATAGTCAATGACCTCGATCTCGTGGTAACGGGACCTTCCGGTACGTTCCTCGGAAATGTATATGCGGGCGGGCAGTCGTGCACCGGAGGTAGCGCTGATCGAAGAAATGTTGAGGAATGCGTTCAGTTGAATTCCCCTGCGGCCGGAACCTATACCGTGACCGTTTCAGCACATAATATACCTCATGCACCTCAACCATTTGCTCTTGTTGTCACGGGTGACGTGGGGGGCGGAAGCTCGGATAATGAAGCTCCTTCCATTCCGCAGAATGTTACTATGATCGGTCCCGATCTCAGTTGGTCGACCTCAACTGATAATATAGGTGTCGTAGGATATCGGGTATATCGCCATACGGACGCATATTTTGATGTTACAGGCATGACTCCGATTGCTACGACATCCACCACGTCACATTCGTTTCCCGGGAGTATGGGTAATCCTGATACGAACTACTCGTTCCGTGTAACTGCATTCGATGCGGCTAACAACGAATCCGGCGCATCGATTCCCTGCGGAGAACACGATTACGAAACACAGGGCGGATAGTAATCCTCTTGTGTTTTAACGAAACTAGATAGAGGTACGTTCATGAAACGTATTACCGCATTTCTGCCGCTTGTGGGTATTGCTATTGGAATCTTTCTCATCAGTGCGGGAGAGGGGCCAGAGGACCTGACACCGACCATGACTGCTCGGGAGGAAGCCGAGGTGGAACAGAAAGGCTTCTCGCCGACTGTTTCCCGGCTGGGAGAAGGCTGGGAGGAAGCATTCGAACCGGAAGAGTTCGGTCCCGGGGAATTATATGCCAAGATCAACGGAGGGGCGGAGGTATATCTCGAGCATGGATTCCAACAGTTGAAAGTGTTCTCTTTCCTTCACAATGAAGGCGATTATATCGAACTATTCCTCTTTGATCAGGGTGATGAAGCGCGGTTCATGTATGAGTTTGAACAACCGGAAGTAGTAGAAGAATTAGAACGGTTCGGCGGATATTTTGCCGGTCCCAGCCTGCTTATGCTTAAAGATACGTTCTACGTTAAAATTCAGGCGGCAGCCGATACACCACGAACGCGAGAAGCGGTTGAAGCCTTAGGGGATATGGTTCGAGAAGCGGAGAGCCTGTGAAGGAAGATCGACGGAAATTTCTGCAACTCCTCGCGAGGACTGCCGCCGTAGGAGCGGTAACCGCCGCCGGTGCACTGCTTTTACATAACCGGACGCCACGTCACGATCGAGTATTGAACGTATCCCTTCCCGATTTTCGTGAAGGACTCCGTGAACCGGAGAATTCCATGAGCATTGTTGAAGGCGGAGATACGTATTGGGCAGTAGATAAAGCTATTGAAGCATTGGGGGGGATGGATCGATTTGTAAATCCCGGAGATATAGTTGTAGTCAAACCGAATGTTGGATTCGACCGCCCTCCGTCATTCGGCGCCACAACGTCTCCTGACATGGTTGAATCCGTTGTACGGCTCTGCCTGAAGGCTAGGGCTCGTCATGTCTACGTGGTTGATAATCCAATAAACAATCCCTCCCGGTGTTTCACGGTAAGTGGGATCGGAGCCGCGGTAGAGAATGCCGGGGGGACGGTCATGACGCCGGATCGAATCAACCACGGCGTCATTGAACTCGGTGGTACCGTGATTCCCTCATGGACCGGTTTAGCCGGTATCTTCCGAAACGCCGACAGATTGATAGGCATACCGACGGTCAAAGATCACAACCTTGCCGGAATATCCGTAACAATGAAGAACTGGTATGGATTTTTAGGAGAGGGGAGAAACGCCTTTCATCAACGCCTGCACGAAGTTATCGCGGATCTCGCCGCTGCATTCACTCCAACACTGGTCATAGTTGATGGCACACGATCTCTTATCAGAAACGGACCTACCGGCGGGAGCATCTCCGATGTGATTGAGACCGGTCAAATCGCGGCCGGCCTCGATCAGGTGGCGTTGGATTCCTGGGCCGCGGAACTCATGGGACGTTGGGGAGCCGATATCCCGAGTCTAAAGCTCGCCGTTGATAAGGGTGTTGGTCGAGTGGACTGGCGCAGTCTTGAGCCGGTTAGGGTATCGAGCGCATGAACAGCAGACACATCCGTATTGTCTATCAGTCGTTTTTTCTCGGGCTCTTTCTTTTACTTCTCATCATGAGTCGAACCGGATGGATATCTGCATATCCGGTGGATCTATTCTTCTGGTTCGATCCTCTCATTGCGCTGGGAACGATACTCGCCGATTGGACGCTTCACTCATGGATGATTCTGTCGATTGCCGTTGTTGTCATGACTCTTTTCGTGGGGCGCTTCTTTTGTGGATGGATCTGTCCCCTGGGCGCGCTCAACGACGCGGTTGGATACACAAAAAAGAGACCCCCCAGGGAAGACCGGGAAGTAAATAATCCACGTCCGCTCTTTCGTCTGAAGTATTACATTCTGGCAGCTCTTCTTGTCACCGCCGCACTGGGGACGCTTCATCTCGGGTGGCTCGATCCATTCTCCCTCCTTACCCGCGGAATATCCCAAAGTCTTGGCCCAGTGGTATCGCTTTTCGGAATAGATATTCACGGACATGATGTTCGTTTTCCCGGTGGCTGGTTCGCGGTATTACTGCTTGCAGGCGTTCTGATTGCGAATCGCTGGATTCCCCGGTTGTGGTGCAGAGCATTCTGTCCCTTGGGCGCGCTCCTCGGAATACTCTCGCGCTGGGCACCGTTCGGCATTATCCGGGATGACGAGGGATGTACTCGATGCCGGGTTTGTCGAACCTCCTGTAACGGCGCGGCGGAGCCCGACGGAGATCTCAGACGGAGTGAGTGTATTCTCTGTTTGAACTGTACTCACGGCTGTCCCCAGGACGTATTACGTTTCGGTTCGGCTATACCCATGACGGAGCGGAGAGCGCCTGATGTGGCCGGACGGAGAATGGCACTTGCTGCAGTATCAGGGGTAGTTCTCTGGCCGGTACTGCGGGCGAGTTCAACGGATCCCGGAAAAGCATCTCTCACACGGATCAGACCACCGGGAGCATTGCCGGAAGAAGGGTTTCTTGCCCGGTGTGTCCGATGCGGAATGTGTGTCAGGACATGCCCGACAGGTGTTCTGCAGCTGGCAACTGATGAAGCTGGTGCGGAAGGGCTCTGGACTCCGGTAATGCGATTCGATTGCGGGTATTGTGAACTATCCTGCGTGCTTTGTGGAAATGTCTGTCCCACGGGAGCAATTCAACCTCTCGTTCCTTCCGATAAAACCGATCCTGATCAACCCGTACGAATAGGGACCGCCTTTTACGACCGCGGCCGATGTCTACCATGGGCCATGGATAAACCGTGCGTCGTGTGCGAGGAAGTCTGTCCAGTATCACCCAAGGCTATCTGGACCGAAGATATAACAGTCATCAATCGGAATGGAGAAGAAGTTGAACTCCACAGACCTCATATCGATCCCGACCGATGTATTGGATGCGGTACCTGCCAGAACGAATGTCCTGTTGAGGATCTCCCCGCCGTTCGCGTGAGTGCGGTGGGTGAGAGCCGGGGAAAACAGTTTTTGCTGTAGTGTTGAGTTCTCTGACGGGAGCGTTGTCTGTTTTCGGTTTCAGGGATTCGCGGTTTACACCGCTCCAACGTGGGGAATAGAGGATTACACAATGTAGGAGCGTCGTAAGGCGCGACAAAATCCTGAAATGTTAAAAATGAGGGAAAAATGATCAGGAATGCAAATCATCCATTAAGGGGGAAAAGGCTGAATACCTCGGAAGTTATCAGGGTTTTTTCCGTAGTTGTTGTTTCAACGGTTCTTTGTATATCGTGTCAGCAGAATGTAGAATCCGTGGAGTCGAAAGGATCGCTCGATGTCGAACTCGATACGGCTCATTCCTTTCTGATTCTTGCCTCGGAGGGCGCGTCTTCGATGTATTTGGAGGCTATCGAAGCGTCTCGCGCTCTGCATCCCGACGCACCGATGGAGACATTCAATCCGAAGGATCTCGAAACCGCCAAAGATATGCTCGTCTCCCGTAATCCCTACTACATCCAATTATT
>Ga0180434_10009115_pt1 | contig 10846 bp, 15 predicted proteins | sample SS_ome_7_FD_132453 | JGI IMG/M metagenome (GOLD analysis project Ga0180434, IMG submission 132453) | Hypersaline lake sediment archaeal communities from the Salton Sea, California, USA - SS_1_D_2 metaG | ecosystem: Environmental > Aquatic > Non-marine Saline and Alkaline > Hypersaline >... | reverse complement strand
GGCGTCTCGGCCTCCGTCTCCTCGCCGTACTGGAACACCTCGAGGGTGGGCCCGTCGTCCCCGTGGCCCGGGAGCCTGAGGTGGACGCCCCTGACGTGGGCTCCGTCCAGCGACGTGGCTTCGTCGAGCCAGTCACCGGACAGGTCCCTCTCGCGGGGCACCGGGACGCAGCCGAAGACTTCTACATAGAGGTCTTCGGCTGCGTCCCGGGCCACGAGGTTCGTGTGGGTGTACCTCATCGTTGCTCCACCTTCTCTCTAACCGCTTCATGCGACGCGTGGAGGACGTCGTAGGCGTGGGTTATGAGCCTCCTCATGGTGTCGTTGCCCCTGAACCCTTCGGTGAAGGCCTTCCACCCGGTGAGGTAGTAAAGGCGGTAAGGCTGGGCTATGTTTTTGAGTCCGCTGCTTTCAAGCAGCCGCAGCACCTTGGTCCGGTTCAGCGTCCATGCGTGCTTGGGGTCGGTGAGCTGGCTGAGCACCCGGATCGGCGTTGGCGAGACCACCCAGCACAGCATCCTGAGCACACGGTAGTACTCCAGATCGATGCGCTCGATGACGTACTCGGGCAGGCGAGCCAGGAGCGGCCCCAACCCGGCAAGCTCGTCCATGTCCCTGGCCCTCAGGCTCTCCTCCGGCTCCTCCGGCTTCAAAGGCACCTCGCCGTAGAGAGGCTTAAACTCGTCTGGGCTCTCGGGCATCCAATCGCCCCGGTTCTCCTCGACGACCATTATCTGGGGTCGGGGGACGTGCAGATACCCCGGCCTCTTCTCCTTGAACATCTCCTCGTATAGGCGGGTCGTCTCCAGCGAGTAGAGGAACCCGTCCCGGTTCTTCGGGAACAGGGGCATGCCACCCTTTGTGCCCACGTGGATGTCGATGTCGCTGATCACGGGCACATAGTCCACGGGCGACTCCCACTCCTTGATCCCGGAGCCCTTGAGGAGGGCGTACTCGACTCTGTCGCTCAGCCTCTCACGGATAAGCCGCCGCCACACGTCTACGGCGGCGTCCACGTCTCCACGCGCCTCTAAAAGCAGGTCATCGTAGCTCATCGCCGTCACCGATGAAGTCTAGGGTTGATGATATATCGTTTATCGTTTCCGGGAGACGATGATCATGCGATGTGAGTAAATCTCGAAGGGGGACAGGTCGAACCCGCCGTAACACGCACTGCACGTCCACCCAGCGCCCTCTATCATGCCCTTCAGCTCGTGGAGGCTTTAGAGTATGTGGTCCACGTGGAAAGTCTCCACGTGCTTCAGGTCTTCCCCCTCACAGACGTAGAACCTCCACGTGTTGTGCATACTGGAGTCCTCGAGATCGAAGCTGCGCTCCGTGATCTGGACCCTCCCGTCCTCGTGGTACTGGAAGTCCCTCGCCGCGAAGTTCCTTAGGATCCAGTCACGGTTGGCGATGTCTATCACCAGCGTCCCACCTGGCTTCGTGAGGGCGTGCAGCTGTCTCCGTATGTCCAGGTCCGTCTCCCGGTCGTAGTAGCCGAGGGACGTGAACAGGTTTATCGCGGCGTCGAGGCTCCCCGCGTGGTCACGGAGACGCTCCTCGGCCGCCTTCATGTCCCCCCGCCTGAACTCCACCTCGACGCCTCTCTCATCGGCGAGCATCCTCGCCCACTCGAGGAACGTCTCTGAGGCGTCTAGCCCTATTACCCTGTATCCTCTCTGTGCAAGGGCCGTGCTGCGTCTCCCGATGCCGCATGCGAGGTCGAGCACAAGCCCGTCCCTGGGACGCCGTGCTCGTTGAATATGTTTTCGAGGCCGTCTTTCTCCTCGACGCTGCCGGGTATGAGCGTCTCAAGCGCCTTGAGGTACACCTCGGCGTATCTCTAGAACAGGTTCTCGGTCCAGTGGCCTGACATGGCGACCTAACACTGTAGAAGCTTGATGGGGCTTTTTAGGTGCTTCACGTGCATGGCGCACTGAGGATGGTTCATTGAAGCTATGCACCGGTTTTTAATCGCTTTTTTACGTTAAGCGAATAAAGTATCAGGTGATCGGGTTTGCAGAAAAAGAAAGAGTTCACCGAGTACCTTGCAGAACGCGGCGTCGGCCCCGAGCAAGTGGGGGCCGCCGTGGAATCGGTTGAAGAAGCCGCCGCGTGCTTCGAGGCGGAGGGGAAGAAGCTTTGTGAGGCTTCCGTGGAGGACTTCAAGGGCTACGTCCAGAGGCTCATGGACGAGGGCAGGAACACGGAGGACACCCTGGTAGGGCTGGCGCGTTACGTCTACTTCCTCGACATGAAGGAGGCATGGATATACTTCGCCGCCATCCTCGGAGGCCGCAACATACTGCCCTCCATCGCGGAGAGGCTGGAGGAGATAGCGGGCAAAAAAGCGAAGGACAGGGTGTTCAGCATGGTCAAGGCGCCGCCTCTGGGCTCCATGCCCGCCGCTTACTGCGAAGCCACCAAGAGCCTCATGGACGCGCTGGACGAGGAGTTGAGCCCCGAGGTCTACCTCAGGGTGCTGGCCGGCAACCACCACCGGGTCAACCCCGACAACTTCATGAAGCACAAGAAGTGGCTGGAGGAGCTGGGCAGCGTCGACGCGTGGCTCGAGAAGATGCACGGCGAGGCCGTCGCGGAGCTGGAGCGCTACCTACGGGAGGACAAGGTGTGGTACGAGCAGGTCATCACCCCCGAGATAGTGGAGCACGTCAGGGGCAACCGGGAGGTGCTGGCCGGAGTCAGGGAAGGCGAGTGGATATACAACACCAAGTTCCCGTACAGCCCAGCGGAGTACCTGGAGGAGACGGACCCGCTTATGAAACGGTACTACATGTGCCACTGCCCCATGGCCAGGGAGGCGGTGCTGGCCGGAACCCCCGAGATACCCGCCGATTGGTGCTACTGCAGCGCCGGCTACGGCAAGCTCAGATACGACGTCGCCTTCGGCGCCGAGACCGAGGCCGAGGTGCTGCAGAGCGTCCTCGACGGAAGCGACACCTGCAGATTCAGGATAAGGATACCCGCGGACATAATGGAGAAGTACGTCTAGTCTATCCCGGAGAGTATCCTCTTCACCCGCCCCACCCTGCCGTCCACCAGACGGACCTTTATCCCGTGGGGGTGGCTACAGGAGCGGGTCAGGATGTCCTTGACCGTGCCACGGGTAAGCTTACCGGTCCGCTGGTCACGCTTCAGGACCACCATAACCTCCAGCCCCGGCTTCACTTTTCCCCTGACCCGTCCGTCAGCGTCCATAACAGCCCATCTGCAACATCACCGATATAAAGACGCTTCGCCCGGGTTCCTCAGAACGAACCCTAGAAACCCTGGATCAACCTAGGTTTTTCACGGGATTACATGTAGCCGGATACAAGACCCAAAACCAATGATGGGGTAGGCCAAGCCTAGGCGGGGCTCTTTTTCCCCGTCATCTCGTCTACCTTTATCTCTATGACGAGCAGGTCGTTGAACCTCTCCACCTTCTCCTGGTCCAGCCTCCTGCCCTTGCCGAAGGCGTATTTATCGCTGAGAAGGCGCAGCGCTTTGAGCTTCTCCTTGGGGTCCTCTATTATGGCGGCGGTGCCGTCGGCTATGACGCTCCGGTACCTCCAGCTGTAATCGCATGGGTCGTCGCCTTCCATTATCTCGCCGCTGTCGACCTCGAAGCATACGCGTGGGTTCCTCTGTATGTCCTTGACCTTCTTGCCGTCCCTGTGGGTGTGGAGGATTATCCTGCCGTTGGTGTAGACGAAGTTCATGGGGACGACGTATGGGCGGCCGTCGACGGCGGTGCCCAGCCTGCCCACCTGGCTCTCCCTGAGTATCTCCTCCAGCACAGCCTTCTCCTTGATCTCCTTTTCGCTGCGGCGCATGGTTGACATAGCTTAAAACCGGTGCCACGGTGCTTTATGGTTTCCCTCGTGGCCGCGGCCACTACGAGCAAGTCCGGTTTATAAGGCGGGGCTAATCATTGCCGGGATGGACTCTCAGCCTTATATCTGACGTTGTAGATGCATAAGGGATTCAATTGAGCGAGGAACGTAACTTCAGGGTCTCCTTGAGGAGGCATGAAGGCTTCAGGTTCGAGGTGGACTTCGGTCTCGAGGGCGTCGAGCCGCTGATCATGGATGAGCCTGAACCTGTGGGAGCTGACAGCGGACCAAACGCCGGGAAGGTGTTGGCCGCCGCCATGGGTAACTGCCTGACGGCGAGCCTCCTGTTCTGTCTCCAGAAGGCCAGGGCCGAGGTGGGAAACATAGAGACCAACGTAGAGGGGGTCATGAGGCGTAACGACGAGGGAAGATGGCGAATAGCGGAGATCGACGTCGAGATCAGCCCAGAGGTGGACGAGGAGTATGACTCCCAGTACAGGCGTTGCCTGGGCCTCTTCGAGGAGTTCTGCATCATCAGCAAGAGCGTCGAGCAGGGAATACCGATAAACGTGAAGGTCAACAGGAGATAGCTACCCGACGACCCAGGTGTGGCCGCACTTGGTGCACCTGAACTTTTCGACGCTTCGGTCGCTGCTGACGCCGGCGTGTTCCCCCAGGGCGACGGTTATGTTGCGGTACGCCTCGGGGTTGCCGCACTCGGGGCATGTCCGCTGGACGACTATGGCGCTCTCTATGCCGCTCATGACGTACACCGGCTCGGCCTCCCCGGCGGGGCCCGCCTTGACCTCTATGACCTGGACAGACTTCGTCCACCCGCATCGTGGGCACTCGTAGCCCTTGACGCCGGCTTGCATGAAGCTTCCACAGCGGTCACAGAACTCTACCATGATTGTTCACCCAAGAACACTATCTAGTGTATATGGTTCAATATAGGATTTTACACACATACTCATTAAAAAGTACTTGTTACTAGGCGGGCACACCATATAAATCACGGACGAGATACTGTTCTCGTGAAGTTTACGGCCAACCGGGACGTCGCGATAGGCGTTGAAAACCGGGGAAAAGCGAGGAAATTCTATGAAGAGACCCTTGGGCTTAGAGTCATGGAGACAGGCTCTGGGCTAGCCGTGTACGACGGGGGGCACCTGACCCTGTACATACTGGAGGGTAAGCATCATCCCCCGGTGATCAGCTTCACCGTCGAGGACATGGGTGTGGCGAAGCGGCGGCTGCTTGAGGGAGGCTGCGACGTAGTCGATGAATGGGAAGGCAGCATCTACTTCAGGGACCCGTCGGGCGTCGTCTTCGACGCCATCCAGCCCCTGGGTGTCAGCGGTTTCTCCGTGTCAGGGTCACGTACTTGACGGCGAGCTCCTCCGACATGCTCCTGATGTTCTTGGCGATGTCGTCGGTGGTGAGTATCCCCACCACCTTGTCCTTCTCGTCCACCACCACCAACCGGCGGATGCCGTACTCGTTCATTGTGTCCACGGCAGTATCGACGTCGGCGTATATGCTGACGGCCACCACAGGCTTGGAGCATATCTTGTCGGCTACGCACTTGTCAGGGTCTCTGCCCTCCGCCAGGACCCTGTGAACCAGGTCGCGCTCGGTGACTATACCTACGGGGAAGCCGTCCTTCGCGACCACCAGGGAGCCTACTCCCTTGCTGCGCATCAGCTTGGATAGCTGCCTGCACGAGGCATCCGGGTCCACCATGAAGGGGTCCCTGACCATTATGCTTGAAACCTTCATCTCATGTAGTCAACGGAGAGCCTGGGAGAAATACCTGCCGGTCTAAGCCTTCTCCACGGTGGGCGGCTCCCCTGGCACGACCCTGAGGCAGAACCCATACCTGTTGAGGTCCATGGCGAGGTGGAAGTCGCCCTCGACGAACTCGGGCTGCCCCGGGTCGAAGAACTTGGCGCCCTGGGGGTGCATCCTGACTCTCTGCTTCATGGAGGCGAAGTCGGGTTCGAGTCCGTTGAGCCTCTTCTCTATGTACTCGGCGAGGCACTCGTCCTCTGGGCTCTTCACCCGTCCGCCCCACCCCATCGCGACGAGGCTCACGGTTTCCGGGTTCTTCCTGTGGATGTAGTCCACTGTGGCGTCGGCCATGACGAAGCTACCCAGCAGTATCTCGTCGGCTCCCCGGGCGTTGACTATGCCCTGGGTGCCCGCGCTCGTGGTCTGGACCACTGTTCGCCCGGTGAAGTCGACCTTGCTCACCTCGTAGGGGCTGTTCCCGTAGTCGAAGCCGGGCACCTTCTTGCCATCCCGCTCACCCATGAGGACCCAGCCCGGGTGCAGCTCCCTGAGCCTGAACGCCTCCTCCAGGCTGCCCACGGGGTGGATGCGATCTGCCCCGTTGGCCATGACGACGGCGGCCGTGGTGAAGGCCCTGAACACGTCTATGACTACCGTGAGTCCCTTAGCCTCCTTGGAGCCTTCGATGAGGCTGAGCCGCATTATCTCCACGCTATACACCCCGGTTTACCTCTTCTACGCCGCCCTTCAACACCAGGAGGATGTTGACCTTGTCCTCCAGGACCCTGATGTCTCTGAGGGGGTCGCCTTCGACGACGATGAGGTCCGCCAGCTTGCCGGGCTCCAGGGTGCCGAGCTGCTTGTCCAGCCCGATGCACTCGGAGCCGGTCCGGGTCGCGGCCACTATGGCCTCCATGGGGGTGAACCCGGCGTCCACGAGGTGGGTGATCTCCTGGGCGTTGCAGCCGTGCCTGTTGAACGGGGTCCCGGCGTCGGTGCCCATGGCCACCTTCACGTCTCCCCTGTGGCTCCTCATGGCGTTCTTCCTGACCTCGTGGGCGATCTCCTCGGCCTTGTCGACGGCGTACGCCGGTATCCCGGCCTCTTTGCCGTGCTGAACTATGTTCCACCCGGCCACCAAGGTGGGCACGTGGAAGCATCCCCGCTGGGCCATGAGCTTGACGGCCTCGTCGTCCACGAGGCTTCCGTGCTCTATGGTCTTGACGCCGGCTAACACGGCGTTCTTGATGCCCGTGGCGCCGTGGGCGTGGCTGGCCACGGTCCTGCCGACGCACGCCGCCTCGTAGACCATGGCCTCGATCTCCTCCGGCGTGAACTGAGGGGTGTCCACGGGGTCGGTCGGGGACATGACTCCCCCGCTGCTACATATCTTGACGAAGTCGGCGCCGTCCCTGAGCTGCTCCCTCGCCGCCCTGCGGCAGTCGACGACGCCGTTGGCTATCCTGCTCATCCCCGTGTAGCTGAGGCCGCTGGCCAGATGGAAGTCGGCGTGGCCACCCGTCATGCTGATCACCTTGCCCGCCGCCACTATCCTTGGGCCCCTGACGACCCCGGCCTCCACCGCCTGCCTGAGGCTGAGTGCGAACCCGTGTGGGGCGCCCATGTCGCGTACGGTGGTGAAGCCCGCCTCCAGCTCGTTCAACGCGTTCCTGTACCCGAAAAGCTGAAGCATACCCATAGGGTAGTGGATCATCCTGAGGATGTCGGGGTCGCCGTTGCTGCACAGATGCACGTGGCTGTCGATGAGCCCGGGCATCAGGGTCCTCCCCGAGACGTCGATCACCTCGGCGTCACCTGGCGCGTCGAGCCCCCTCCCAACCTCCTTGATCCTGTCCCCCTCGACTATCATGGACGCGTCGTCCACCGGCTTGGAGCCCGTCCCGTCTATGAGAGTGGCCCCGGTGAATACCTTGTACGTGGTCAACGTGGTTCAGATAGAATAAAATCCACCCGCTTAAGGGATTAACTACTGGGGCACGTTTCTGAGGGCGTTCGCCCTCTGCTGGAAGTTTACCGGGGTGCCGTTGCTAAGCGTAAGCAACATCTCCTGGATGTGCTTAGCAGCGTCATCGATGTTCACACCGTCGTTTACTCTTAACAGGTTCCACGCCCACTCCAGGGCCTCGAAGGCACCGATTTCATATGTCGACAAGCCTATCACTGAGATCTAGCTATGTGAACGGTTTTTTAAACGGAACGCACAGGTTTGAGCGTCGGGGTTGGGTGAAAGTGGATTTACTGATCTGCGAAATACAAGAATCCATGCTGCCCCAAACGGATACGAGGACCGCCTTCTATGCGGCGCCATAGTAGACGCCCGCTAACACACAACTTCTAATAGAGCGTAGCGCGTACACCATGGTTGCGTGGGCTTAGGATGCAGGATATAAAGCTCATCAGAGAACAACCCGACAAGGTGCGGGAAAACCTAGCCAGGAGACGAGACCCCGAGAAGCTGGAGCTCCTAGACCACGTCATAGAGACGGACAGGAAGTGGCGGGAGCTCACGCAGAGGGTCAACGATCTACGCCGGAGGAGGAACCAGATATCCAGCGAGATCGCTAGAACACTGAAGGAGGGGGGAGACGCCTCCAGCCTCAAGAATGAGGCCTCGGAGATACCGTCACGGCTCCGCGTGCTAGAGTCTCAGATGAGCGAGAGCCAGGAACGGCTCCGCGACGGCCTGATGAGGCTGCCCAACATGCTCCATGAGTCTGTGCCCTACGGCGAGGACGAGCACGACAACGTCGAGGTGAAACGATGGGGCAAACAGCCAGAGTTCAGCTTCCAGCCCAAGAGCCACGCGGAGATAGCCACCGCGCTGGGGATAGGCGACTTCGAGCGGGCAGCCAAGGCAGCCGGCTCGGGCTTCTACTACCTCAGGAACGAGCTTGCGCTACTGGACCTGGCGATCCAGCGGTACGCGGTCAACCACCTCATAGAGAAAGGCTACACCCTCATCGTGCCCCCCTACATGATCAGGCGCGCCGCCTACGAGGGTGTAACCGACCTCGCCGACTTCGAGTCTGTCATGTACAAGGTCGAGGACGAGGACCTATACCTCATAGCGACGAGCGAGCACGCCATGGCGGCCATGCTACAGGACGAGACACTCCTCGCTGAAAGCCTGCCCATCAGGCTCTGCGGGGTGAGCCCCTGCTTCAGGAGAGAGATTGGCGCACACGGCAAATACACCAAGGGCCTCTTCAGAGTACACCAGTTCCACAAAGTCGAACAGTTCATCTTCTCGCTCCCCGAGCAGAGCTGGGGGCTCCACGAAGAGCTGCAGAGGAACTGCGAGGAGCTCTACCAGGGGCTGGGCCTCCACTACAGGGTGGTAAACGTCTGCACAGGCGACATAGGGATCATCGCGGCCAAGAAGTACGACACCGAGGTCTGGATGGCTGACTGCGAGTTCAGGGAGATCGGGTCCAACAGCAACTGCACCGACTACCAGGCGCGGCGCCTCAACGTGAAGTACCGCCTCAAGGAGGGGGCGCCCCCCGAGGGCTATGTTCACACCCTGAACAACACGGCCATGGCGACGAGCCGGACCATGATAGCCGTCATGGAGCAGTACCAGCGGGCGGACGGGACGGTGAAGGTGCCTGAGGCGCTGCAGCCTTATATGAACGGCCTGAAGGTCATCGACGGCAGCATGAACAAGCTGGGCATTTAACCATTTTTCAGTTATTTTTAACACCATTTTATTTATATACATTTGAAATATAGTACGATGATTCAACCCGCGTGTAAGGGGTTCAAATATGAAAAGAGGTTTAAGCGAGATATGTTACGGGTTCTTCTCTACGCTAGCGAACCCAACCAGATTGGCGATCCTTGAGAAGCTTTCTGAGGGCGAGATGAACGTGACAGGGCTAGCCGCGGAGATCGGGCAGGAGCAGAGCATGGTAAGCCACAACATCAAGATACTCGAGCAATGCCACTTCGTTTTCTCTGAACGGCGAGGCAAGGAGAAATACGTCTCCCTGAACGGCGACACAGTGAACTCGATCTTCGGTATCGTCGAGGAACACGAGGACAAGTACTGTAAGGCCACGGGTAACTGCGTGTTCAGAGATTAGTTGGAGCCCCCTTTACGGGTGGGTCTTCCCCACAACCCTTATATACAAATGAAATATTCTTCATATATAGTTTGTTTCAGATAGGTGTCTGATGTGAAGAAGGGACTAACAAACCTCTGTTACGGCTTCTTTTCCACCCTAGCCAACCCGACGCGGCTAGCCATAATCGAGAAACTCGACGAGAACCCCATGAACGTAACGGAGCTCGTGGACGCCCTAGGCCAGGAGCAGAGCATGGTGAGCCACAACCTACGGCCCCTCGTCCGGTGCAAGCTGGTGCATGTTAGGAGGGAAGGCAAGCACAGGATATACAATCTCAACCACGATACCATGGACCCCATAGTGGAGTCGGTTGAGCGTCACGCGGAAAAGTTCTGCGAAGGCGGTGCCAACTGTCCACTCAAGACTAAATCTGAGACGTCCTGAGAGGAGATGAGAGAAAATGTTTTGTTATCAATGTGAGCAGACGGCCGGAGGAACCGGCTGCACAAGGTTCGGGGTATGCGGCAAGAGCCCAGAGGTAGCGGCGCTCCAGGACCTGCTTGTCTACGCCTTGAAAGGCCTCTCGGTAGTTGCCGTTGAGGCCCGGAAGCATGGTATAACCGACGGCGAGGTGAATAGGTTCACCTGCGAGGCGGCGTTCAGCACCCTCACGAACGTGAACTTCGACCCGGAGAGGTTCCCGCCGATGATCAGAGAGGCCGTGGAGCTCAGGGAAAGGCTCAAAGGGAAAGTGAAGGCGAAGGCGGGAGCTAGGGAGTATCCATATGCTGCCCTCTTCAAGCCGGAGAAGACCCTCGAAGCCCTGATCAAGCAGGGCGCCATGCATGGGATAATGTCCGACGTTGACGCCGACGCCGACGTGCACAGCCTCAAGTGGCTGCTGGTGTTCGGGATCAAGGGCGTGGCGGCGTACGCAGACCACGCGGCGCTGTTGGGCCAAGAGGACGAAGCAGTCTATGCCTTCATCCACGAGGGCCTCGCCGCCACCTTGGACCCGGAGAAGACGGTGGAGGAGATGATCGACCTCGTGCTGAAGTGCGGGGAGATCAATCTACGCGCCATGGAGCTTCTGGACGCCGGCAACACGGGCCACTATGGACACCCCGTG
>Ga0180434_10009114_pt1 | contig 10847 bp, 22 predicted proteins | sample SS_ome_7_FD_132453 | JGI IMG/M metagenome (GOLD analysis project Ga0180434, IMG submission 132453) | Hypersaline lake sediment archaeal communities from the Salton Sea, California, USA - SS_1_D_2 metaG | ecosystem: Environmental > Aquatic > Non-marine Saline and Alkaline > Hypersaline >... | reverse complement strand
GCCCTACAGAGGCGTTTCGCTGTTGCTGAAGACATAACCATAAACAATGTTATCTTCGCTGACAGGGAAGCCAAGAAGGCTATGAACGTCTTTGATGAGCTGAAGAAGGAGACGCCTGTAACGACCAAGAAGTTCGATAAGGTTGAAGAGGTTGGTGTCGATGATTTTATCAAAGACATCCTTCCGAATGTCGATTCTGTTGAGGTAATGTTCGAGAACAGGCATGTCAACAATCTGTTCAGTCTGATTGCGCCCGGCGTACCGGGTTCCCAGAATATATTCAAGTGGAGTAATAACTTCTGCTGGGCATATAATGGTGAAGTTGCCGACTCTATGAAGGAGCTGGTTAAGAAGGCTGGTGGCAGTGTGACCGGTGTTCTACGGTTCTCGATTCAGTGGAATGATAATAATGACTGCCATGATGATCTGGACGCTCATTGTTATGAGCCAAATAAAAATTTGATATATTACCCAAAGCAGAAGCGGGTGCAGCCATCATCGGGTGTGCTTGACGTTGATATTGTCGACCCCGGCAATAAGGTTGCTGTTGAAAATATCACATGGTCAAATCTGGCAAAAATGCAGGAGGGTAAATACAAATTCCTCGTGCACTGCTACAGTAAGCGTGGCGGCAAGTCCGGCTTTACAGCAGAAATTGAGTATGGCGGCCAGATATATACTTATTCATATCCAAAACCGCTGAGAAGCAGCCAGAAGGTCGTTGTCGCAGAGCTTGAGTTCACCAGGGAGGGTGGTATTAAGTTCCTCAATCAGCTGCCGTCAACAGTATCGTCCAAGACCGTATGGAGCCTTCCAACCCATCAGTTCCATAAAGTAACCATGATTATGAATTCCCCGAACCACTGGGACGGTCTTAAAACCGGTAATAAGCACATGTTCTTTGTGCTGGAAAACTGTAAGAACGACCAGGACGCCAGAGGTTTCTTCAATGAGTTTCTCCATGAAGAGTTGACAGAGCATCGTAAGGTGTTCGAGGTGCTGGGGTCGAAAATGAAAGCAAAAGTAACTGACAATCAGCTGAGCGGGTTGGGGTTCTCAAGTACGAAACGGAACGACATCCTGTGTAAGTTGTCTGGCAGTTTTTCACGAACAATTAAACTCAAATTTTAAAGGAGATTTGCAATGGCAGATTTATTTGCGAGAGCTACCCGGAAGAAATTCCGGTATCCGTCAACAAAGGGTCAGCTGACAACAGAAGACCTGTGGGATTTACCGCTGATAGCGCCTGAAGGTGATGTATCGCTTGATGTCGTCGCCAAAACGATTAATAAGGATGTTAAGGCGGTAGAAGAGGAGTCCTTCGTCGAAACAAAGGAAGAAAAGGAAAGCACTCCCAAGGATATGCTGGAAGTTGTTAAACTGGTCATCGCCCATAAAATTGATATGGCCAACCGGGCTGAGAAGGCCGCAGCAACCAAGGCTAAGAAGGAGAAGCTTCTTCAGGTCCTTGAGCTTAAGGAAACTGAGGAAATGAAAGAACACAGCTCCGATGAAATCAAACGAATGATTGAGGAGTTGTAATGAGTGACGAGATGAAATGTAAACTGTGCGACGGGCCTGTAACTCAGGTTGATATTAATGATGAAGATAACAACGCCGCAATATGTTTATCATGCGATCAGCCGATATGCGCCGAGTGTATGCATAGCGGCGGAGAGTGTAATCTTTGTCATGAAATGAATAAAGATTAAATAATTGGGTTATGGTGGCTAAAGGTATATGCGATTCGTCGCCTGCAGCCTCGCCGCCATCAACCCATTTAAATCACCCGGCGGTATGTCTGCGGACTGTTTGCCGCTGGAGCTTTATCAGTATGCGCCACCTCTCTGGATAGATGGCACCCTACCCCTGTACCTGTAAACCGTCGACCTCTTTATGGGTATATATAGGCTCTCCCTGCCTATCGACGTAGCGCTTGACTGATAAAGAATAAAAAGTCGCAGGTTAGTCTACCGCCGTCTTGCAACTGAAAGATACGACATCCGACAGAGTAACTGGGTGCGTGGTTACCAAAGGTGAACCGAGAAGGAGAGAACCGGTTGAGGTGCCATTCTAATCTGCGGCTTTTTTTAGTTATTATGACATCATTTCTGGCATTACTATTTCGAAGATATTATTTATCAATAGGGAGGAATCAATTGGCTATTTTTATAAATGAATACAAATGCAGGATATGTCGCGTGTGGTGGAAAAGCAGGTACCACGGGCCAATTCATGACGAGTGCCCGGAATGCGCAAGGACATCTGACCCAATAAGCTGGGAGATAGTTGTACCGTCGAATGATGAGCTTGTGTTGTCAAATGAAGGGGCTATTCTAAAATGGATGCTTGGTTCTACCCCTGAATACGTTTATGCAGGCCTGCTTCCATCAGGAGACTGATCATGACAAATGAAGAAAAATGCGAAAGAGCAGGATGCAGCTTCCTTACACCGGCTGGGCTGTGTGAGTTCTGGAATTATGACCGTATCGGCAGCAAGATTCATGTTGATAAGATTGTCCGCTGCGCAAGACGTGTCGGTTTTGTTTTCGGGCCAGAGGGCGAGGTGTTAAAAAGCATACCGCTGCCAGTATGGGCAGACGAGAGACTGGCGGTGTGGTATGGGGCGTGAAGAAAAATGTATCGATAAGAGAATTGGAGGATATATGAGATATGATAATCAAGCAATAACGTATTATCAAGTTCAGGCAAAGTGGGTAAAAGAAAAGCGTAGCAGGAATGACAAGTGGTTTCTTCATTCAGACACTTTAAGAGATGAGTTTGTAAAACATTCAAAGCACCCGGACAGCACATTTACCGCTTCAGGAACATGTTGGCAGCTTTGCGGAACACACGCAGTAATGACCGAGGCTGCCGGGCTTTCCTGGCTCAAAAGAGCGAGGCAGTGGTTTAAAGCCAACCCACCTGAAAAAGATTATAAGGTAAAACTCAGGCTTGCAAAAGTTACTGAAGTAAAGGTTACCGAGGTAATCTCATGAACTTAGCGTCCAAAGTTTCAAAATGTCTTAGCGCAAGGTGCGAGGGTTTATCAGGCTTGAATGGAATCCACTATTGTATACTGCCTATGCATACGGCGCGGATCCGACTTGTTGAAGTACAAGGCTGCTTACGCTGGAAAGAAAAGGTAATAGATGCGCCGACCGGTAAATGGCCGGCGCGACTTGGACATACATTGTTTTATTCAAACGGCGTCGCTTATGGGCGCCTAACTAAGGAAGGGATTAAAAATGGGCTCGAGTGAAAGCGGAGAAAGCGAAACAATCTGTTGCGACCACTGTGGATATGAATATGGTCGCTCAATTGGTGATTTGTGTCCCAATTGTGAAACTGACAATAAGGAACAGTTCGATGAGAAGTACGGGGAGGTGGAATAAATAATGACTTACGTTTATGTCAGCTACAAACATCCAAAACATCGGAAGCTCGAGTACGTCACCTTCTCAACGATGGAAGACGCTGATAAAGCCCCGAAGGAAATAATTGGTCGGCACGGGACTTATTTACAGTATGGTATTCATATTGCCGACGATAAGTGGAGGGAGGTTATGTGCACGTAATTGCTAAATACGGACAAATATCAATAACCGAAGAGGGTATTTGTATTTCAGACTTTTCATTTAAAGGTTGCGACAACCACGGTGGAGAGACGATGCAGCTATCAGTACTACGATGGGCACGCGAGCGTATAGAGCAGGAAATACACAGTGAGCAGTTGTTATTAGCCCGTGGTCGTGATATAGAGATACCTGAAGGTATGATAGACGCACAGCAGTTTGAAGAGCTGTTCGGTAGAGCGCCGGAGCAAGATGACCTTGACCGTGTTAACTGTGGAGAGGCTGGTACATTGGGCCATGTAAGTTGCGGTATATGTGGTGTTCATAATCTGCCACGATTTATGTGTGGTTGTGCGGCCAGACTGGAGGACTGATGAAGATTCATATTTCCATCATTACAATATGGGCTCTTATCATTTTTGCAATCGTATTCTTCTGTCGATGTTGCCCGGGAAGCAGGATTGTCTACTGTGATTCGATGGATACGGTCGACAGGTTTGTAAAGGATTGTAAAGTCGTAAGTGTCCGTGAGAGGCAGCGTTACCCAAAATACCGCGTCCGTGTAAAGTGCCCAAAGGAGAAGTGATGCCTGGTAAAAGAAAAAGAAGTAAACGTGCTAATAAAAAGATTGCTCGTAAACGGGCCCTTAGAACTACCGGGCCAGATACGAAGCAGGATTCTATGAGGGCCGCTCGTCGTAAATACGGTGAGGGTCAGGGTAAATAACTGTTGAAAGGAGTGTTCAAAAATAATGAATGATGAACTTTTACCCGAACAGCTTGAAGTAATTAATCAACTCGTCTTGATGGCTAAAAAGAATACTGAATCAATTGAAATTCTCGATGGTATGGTTCATGACGCAAAGTCACTCGAGGCAACTACAATTAACAATAAAGGATTCAAGGCGCAGATTACCTATCTCGTATTAGGTGGAAGCGCTGACGATGTAGCAACAAGACTTAAGGAGGCAAATGGTGACTGATAACGAGACCATGATCGTTAGTAAAGCCCAGGCCGAAACTATGATGCATAGGATTAAGGCAAACATGGAAAGTATAGCTGGTTGCGACCAGGCCACAAAAACCGCTTTATTAGAGCAACTCAATGTTGCAAAAACACAATGTATAACCAAGGGTGAAATTGATTTACTAAATGCGTATATCATTTATACCGGTGAACTTCTGTAGGAGGTTGTAATGTCAAAAGACTCTATATCTACATTTGCAGCTGATAAGGCTGCACAGTCTCTTGGCCATCGAGACCTGTCACAATTCACTGATAAGTATCGCAGGCGCGATAGAAAATTAAAGAAGAAACCCAGAAAAATGAGGAGAAGGTAATGGAACCTAAAGACAAGAATGAGTATAATATTATAGTCGAACCTAATGGAAGATCAGCCAACGGTAATTACAAGTTAAAATTACACACAATACTACGGTATAATGATAGCTTAATGAACCTTGTGCAAGATGTCGCTGGAGTTATCGGGTGTTATAATAATACCGGCGATATTGTATATGATGTCTATGTCGGAAAGCAGTATAAACTTGTCGAGGCAATACGACATATCATCAGGAGGGTTGCGGCTCTTTATTCTAAAATGAATCTGGAAACCCGCATCAAACCGATGCGTTTTGAAGATGGTAAGCATATACATTCGGAGGAACAAGCTCAACCTTTTATTAAAAGCTTTCAGGGTGAGCAGCTCGCCGTGATGCATGAAAAGTGTGAACGGACCGCAGTTATTTGCCGCGGTTCTGAATCAGAACGTATGATTAAACAGCAGATTTCTGAAGGAAAGAAAATGATACGGCGCTTCGAAACATCCGCCATTACTTACCCTCCTAAAGTAGAAAATTGTGAAGTCTTACCGGCGCCTGAAGAAGGAGAGATTAAAGGTATATCGGTGATGAAGAAAGCTCTCGACCACGCTGAGACATGCAGCAAGGCTATACATGGAACTGACGCTGAGAAAGACATTGCAATTAGTAAGCTTCTTTTCGAACAGCTTCAACGCTCAGCTGGTGAAGTCGCCGACGTCCTTCATAATTTCCAGAGAGCTACCCGTACCGGAGAGCATATCGGTGATGGCTCGAAAGCGTTCCGTGATCTGTGTGTTGCTACTACAAAGCTGGACGAGTTGGCTGGGCGGGAGGTATGAAGATAAAAGAATGGGTATCTTCGTTATATAGCAAGTTGTATTGGTGGTGGAGGTATGACAGTATCTTCATGTACTGGTATTGGTGCGTGCGCGATTTAATCAGATGGTATCGTCAACCTAATAAACACAAGTTGATGATACAGAATTGGTGGTATAATGGTTTCTTTGGGGGCCTTAAGGCTGGATATGCGCCGTTCCTTGGAGAGTTTATCAAGTGGACACCTGACCCTGGAATCGCTCTTATCAAATGCTCAGACGGCGAAGAGCGGCACATTCCATCATATGCTATACGCAGCGCTCTTCCACCAGAACCGAATTATACGAAGATGAAGAAAAAGGGTAAGATGTGGTTTTTTGGATTCGCATCTGGCTCAAAGGGAGGTTAATATGTTCGAATCAATTAAAAGGTTCTGTACTCGAGTATGGCTTCACAATAGAGCCAGTAAATACCGGAAGATGCGTCGCAAGTTGATATATCTTCATATGCATGATAAAGCGTGTGTGAACATTCATATCGAGCAGGCAAAGGAGAGTCTTCATAAAGCTGCGAATGAATGTGACCGTATTGCTTTCGAAATGCGTTAAATTATATTATAAAGTTATGGGGGTGTACTGGTTTTCGACGTGGTACACCAAGATGTAAGCTACCTGCCGAGGACGACGGTTGGCCTCGTTAAAAATCCGTTAACTTTCACAATTGGCAAATCCAATAGTGATTTCGGCCTTATGTTCGGAGCCCTGTGTTATGCACAGGCCCGTTCGGCCCAGCTGGCAACCATATAGTGTTGCCAAGGGTTATTGCCTGATCGGGATAGGGTTTTAACCTCAAAGTTCCCGGCTGCTAAGAGGTTGCGTATTCCCTCGAAAGCTGCAACGAAAATGCGATTGGCGGCAAAGGTTTATCTGTTTCCCTTACACCGCTGAAATCAAAAACAGGGAATGTTAGGTAAACGCTTATGTTAAGGATATTGCGGACAGGGGTTCGACTCCCCTCACCTCCAAATTTTAACTTATTAGTCCTGGAACACTTTTAAACCCCACAGCTTTTGTTTTAATCATATTTCGTGTGAGAGCCTCACCAGCAGGGTGGTATGATGATGCGTGGCTTAATAATTGATAATGCTGCTGGCCAGCCTTCCTATGCAACGCTGTTGCTATTCCCTTTCTTCGATACGGCTCATTGACAATAATTCTTTGTGGCCTATAAGCCTTGCTTCCCAAATCAACATTAAGGGTCCCAACCGGCTTCTTTTTCATAGTAAAAGCAGTAACATCAACACCCATACGGTTTCTTTTTGGAATTAAAGAAACCGGCCTATTCATCCTCTGCAACCTGACTCTGTGTGTTATCATCTGATGTAAAGACGGTTTATATGGACCTTCTGGGTGCACGAGCTTTTTCCTAAGCACATTAACCAACCCTTGGTCAAGAGGGTCTTTTGTTGCCAGCGCCTCTTGTACACGACCCCTGTACCGCTTATTAGTCTTTAATAAATATTGTGTGAGCTTGCGGGGCTTGGCAATTTTCTCCAGTTCATCCTGAAACGCAGCGCTATATATTTGTTCTAATTGAGTCATAATATTAATATAATTTGTGAAGTGTGTGTAGTTTAATTATATATTAATTATTAATAAATTCAAGGCTGTGGTGTTCACCATGGTTACTACCTGAGAGAAGGTCGTTCGGTCTTTGGCGAGAAAGGCGGCCTTCTCTTTTTATTTTGAGGAGAACTTTATGAATAAGCAAAAAAGAAATAAAATTAAAGAACTTGACAAAGAGTTGTTTAATTTACTAAAATTATCAACAAGAGCGAAAAAGGTAATTTTAGCAATGAATGTAAACAATATAACTGAATTTCTTGATGTTATATCAAGAGATGATTGGGAAGCTGAAATTCGCAAATATGCAGGTGTTGGCAAAGTTGTTCTTGGTGAAATTAAATATATACGAGACAGGTTGGAAGATTTGTTTGGTGAAGTCAGGATAACATATTTTACACTTAAATCAAAGGGGATGTAGCTCAGATGGTTTAGAGTGCTGGCCTGTCAAGCCAGTGGTCGCGGGTTCGAGTCCCGTCATTCCCGCCAAAGTCATATCCCAGGCAACCTGCGGGCTGCAGACCAATAAGGTTCGACATGTTTTTACATGTTCCAGGTGAAACTCCTGGCTGGTGAAATCAAAGTAAAAGCGCTGGGATCGCCGAGGTCGCTATATAAAAGTGGGCGGGGATAAGCTCCTGTTCTTACCGAGGCGTATTTAATTTTAATAAGGAGTATATACAAAGGAGCTGAGTGTGGATGAGTTATCAAAAGAAAAGTTCTATGATATAAATGGGCGCACTGGGCAGTACGAGTTGACTACCGCCGATGGAAAAGACCATTGTTTTTTCATGGACGATACCAGTGAATATGAGTATTTTCCTGTAGAGACAGAAATAAAGGAGATTGAGCGTGGATAAATCAAAAAGAAAAGTAATTCCTGATAATAAAGTTTTTCATATATGGAAGGACTCTGAAGGAAAAGAGCACGCTGTTCCTCCAACGTTCTATGAAGAATCGGGAACCCCTGTGTGCCCTGAGTCCGGAGATGATATGGAGTATGTAAGAACAGAAATCGAAGAATAATATCGCAGGCGGAAGGAGAAGACTCCGACTGTGGCTCATATCCCTTGTCTTCGTGGGGCGGTACCACGGCCTGCAACCATTTTTTTTAAGGAGGTTTTTATTGAGAATGTGGATGGTTTCGCCTGAGCTATTATGTAGGCAGCATCTATTGGGTGAGCATAGTGAAATACATAAACACCGACATGTTTTTGTTAAAGGTTATAAAATTGACAAAAGAATAGAACCGATAGTACAGATACAACCATCAGCTATGAAACAAAGACACGATGAGCTTGCTGAAGAAATGTTAAGGCGAGGATACAACCACCGTTCAGATTATGAACAGCCTGATCTATCAAATTATCCTGAATACCAAAGAAATGCTGTTGTCGATTTACAAACTTCAAAAACCGATCTTATAAGCAGATGTAAAAAATGTAAAGAATTAATACAGTGTATCAACACGGCGGGAAGGGTTTCAACACCTGCATCAATAACGACCTGATGTTTGGGCGGCGTCTTCGGAGAAATGGTCGATGAACGCCCTTTTCCCGTGTAGGTACATTTTCGGGGTATAGTACAGTCTGGTAGTACGCTTGCTTTGGGAGCAAGAAGTCGGAGGTTCAAATCCTTCTACCCCGATTTTTTTTTATTTTAATCAACAGAAAGGAAGTTAACAAATGAAAAAAGTAAAGGTTAAAAGGGACAAGCTTTTGGAAGCCCTGAGAAGTAATCTGAAGGACCATATTGCAGAATATAATACTGCAGTTGCTGAATTCAAAGTAGCATCGATACATCTTATGCAGAGTCGCATTAAAGAGTTCGAAGATGATAATATTACAAATCTCAGCTTCGATATATATCCGCCGACCAGCCATCAGAGTGTTTATGAAGAGGCTATAAGCCTTGTTGAAATGTCCTGTGAGGACGAAATTATACTCGACGGTTCAGACGCAAGACATTATCTTCTTAATAATTGGGCCTGGCGGGGAGAGCTTTCCGGATTAAGAACAATGTATGCTGAAACATTCAGTGGAGTAGATAGGAGGTAGTAACCATGGATGAAAAGAAAATTTCGGATATGGATATTAATGAAATGTTCGAAGAGCTTATTGATACAATTAAGAACCTTATTTCTTCAGGTCAAGATTTGGAGGCATGCTCATTCTTTTTACATGAAGGGGAAGGTCTTTCAGAGCCACAGCGATTTCTATTCAAAACCGACGGCTCAAAAGGGCCAAATATAATGAACGCTTTCTATGCTCTCGGGTGGGAAGCAAAAGACTGGGAGGCTCATCGTGCTGTTGTTTTCCTGCGGATGATGGTTAAGATGTTCCGTCACGACCAGGCTGAATTTGTCAAGAATAATCTTGAAACATGCTCACCAGAAACATACCCGGAGGATATGCGTGATGAAGGTTTGATGGTTCATATGTTTGATTTTAAAGATGAGAACCATAAAACACTCATGTTCACCTTTGAAAAGGACGAGAAGGGTGTTGTTACCTTTTCAGAGCAGAAAATTAAACATGAAGATATGCTTGGAACGACTGAAAAATTTACCGAGGCTGTAATGCGCGGTTATAAAGAGTTCAATCGTGAAGAGCATGATCATGCGCTTTTTAGGTCTGAATGTGAACGATGTGCAACAGCAAATTTTGAAGTTCCCGGGTTGATGGAGTTTGGTAATAAACTTAATAGTTATAAAGATGAGGTCACCGGTATTTTTGATATGAAAAAGATAGTTGACGACCTGTCTGAAACCATACTTAAAGGTTTCTCCGAATCCGGAGAGTTGTGTAATATCGCATTTATCGGGCACCGTGAAAAAAGTATTACCCCGCCGGTGTTTCTACCAAAGAGCCACGTCATACCAATGGAACATCTAATTCGGGCGTGCGGTTCAATATGTGTTGGATCCGAAGGTGATGAAATTATACTGTTTATTCACTGTGTAGGTGTCCATATCGATGATAATGTTGAGGTGGACGAAAGTAAAGGTGTTGAACAGTTCCCCGACGGGATGCGTCAGGATGGTGTTCTTGAGGTAAGGTATTTTGTTGAAGATGATAATGCTGAGCTTAAATACCATATTTACACCAAAAAGGCAAAGGGGTTGGAGTTTACCGAAACTGTAGAAGGTCCTGAGTTGAGAATGGCTAATATCGTTGAGCTGCTCAAGAAGGGTATGGCTAATCATGGCCGTATTCAAAGTTTAATTGCAGAGCTAAACAGTAACGCTTCTTTCCCAACGGAACCCGACCCGGATGATCATCTGAAGGATATCAACCCTGAAGATTTAATTAAGTAAATATAGCACACTGGTTTGAACTGGAATCTAAGGGAGTGATGACCCCTTCCCCATCTGTTTTCACAGATGAATCAATAGAGTACCTTACCAGCGTGCTTTTATTGGCGCACCGGAAAATCCTCAAGTCCTACCACCCTGGTAGGCTCTTTAATGGTTTTTAAGACAACCGGTGCGCCACTTATTTATGGTGGCGGTG
>Ga0180434_10009111_pt1 | contig 10848 bp, 8 predicted proteins | sample SS_ome_7_FD_132453 | JGI IMG/M metagenome (GOLD analysis project Ga0180434, IMG submission 132453) | Hypersaline lake sediment archaeal communities from the Salton Sea, California, USA - SS_1_D_2 metaG | ecosystem: Environmental > Aquatic > Non-marine Saline and Alkaline > Hypersaline > Sediment... | reverse complement strand
GCAATGAGGGCGTCAGAAAAGGAGGTGAAGCCTTTAGCTTTCTCGTATTCGCGCTTCATATCGACGATATGCACTGTTGGCACGCGTGCGCTGTCAGCGCGGCTCATCAGTTTCGAGAGGGTGTATTTGCCTTTTTGGCTGTTGTGGTAGCTTTCAAGACTTGGGGTGGCGCTGCCTAAGATGACGGCTGCTTTGTTCATATGGCCACGCATGACGGCAACGTCTCGAGCATTGTAACAGGGGGCGTCGTCGTTTTGCTTGTAGGAGGATTCATGCTCTTCATCAACGATGATCAGCCCCAAATCTTTAGCGGGGCTAAAGATGGCGGATCTTGCGCCGATGACAATTTTGGCTTCACCGCGCTGGATTCTTTTCCACTCATCGAAACGCTCGCCGTGACTTAACCTGTGGTGGAGGATAGCGATATGCCCTTCAAAACGGCTTCTGAAGCGCTCGATCGTCTGTGCTGTTAAGGCAATCTCCGGTACCAACATGATAGTGCTTTTTTTCATAGAGAGGGCATGGTCGATAGCTTGGAGGTAGACCTCCGTCTTACCACTGCCGGTGACACCAAAGAGAAGATGTGTTTCGTAAGCTTCATCATTTAGCGTTTTCTTGATTTTATCGAGTGCTTTGCCCTGTTCTTCGTGTAGCTTCTTCGGACGCGTTTTGAAGTACTCGGCATCAACTAGTGGCGATCGGTCGATACGAACAATATCGACGGCCAAAGCGCCGCTTTTCTCCAGCGTCATAACCGGGCTACGCGACACATCTGCCATCTCTTGCAGCTCTGACAAGAGTATGCCATCTTTGACTTCGAGCATAACGTCTAAGACGGCTGCTTGGGAGCTTTTTTTGTTGCGCAGCTCTTTGGCAAGCTCGCGGAGGACTTCGCGGCTTTTCTTGCGTTGGACATACAGCTGCTCTTTCGGTTTGGTGTCACGTCGCACGCTGGAGGGTAGTACGGTTTTTAGCACCTGGTGTAGCGGTGCACAGTAGTAGCGCGACATCCATACTGCCAACTCAAAAAGCTCAGGGGTGATAACAACCTCTTCTGAGACAATGTCTTTAACGGGTAAAACCCGTGAAAAAGCGGTGTTGTCTTTAGTTTCAAAGACGTACCCTTTGCGCGCCTGTCCTCTTAAAGGTACCTCCACGCGGGTGCCGGCTTGCACCGTTTCTAGCAGATTGTCCGGTATGCCATAGTCTAGTGTCTTGTTTATCGACACATCTAAGATGACGGAGGCATACTTTTTAAACGGTTTTTTCATGAATGGCCCATCGCTTTAGTCAGTGCACTCCAAAGATCGCTTTTGCGCAGCGGCTCTTTCAGGTAGGTGGCAACAGGCTCCATAGTAACGGTGGATTTATCTCCTTTTGAGACAGGGGTGCCAACAAAAAACTGTACGTTGTCATGCTCAGACAAAGCATCCCATCCGCCGAAATCATCGATGTTACTGTCGTCAATCACCTTTGCGGTAACATTGTGACGACGCAGAGCGTGGGCGACGTGGTGAAGGAAGGTCTTCTCTTTTGGAGAGGTAGCGTCGCTACCGATGATTACAAACTGTGGGGCATCGATACCCTCTTTCCAGCTGTTTTTGATGCGTTGGGCATTTTTATCGTCGGGAATTTTTTCGATGAGTTTGATGCGAGGGAAAGCTTTTTGTACGTTTTTGGCAATATCGCCGTAGGAGTCTTTGCTGACCTCTTTGTGTCCTGTGAGTTTGATAGCCTCAGGTTCTCTCTTTTTCTCCCTAGGGGGTGCCGGCTTTTTTTTCTTTGGCGCTACCTTCTTCGGTGGAGGAGGGAGATTTATTTCAGGCATGGGGTTCACAGTTTGGGGCACAACGGCTATCTTTGGTGCGCTTGGCTTCATTGCTTTTGCCTGCTCACGAAAGAACTGGCAGGTGTCAAAAGATGTAGGCAAACGAAAACCTTGAGGATACTCTTGGAGTAGGTGCAGCTGAGTGAGTGCTGCTAGCTCTGTGTATTGTTCTTTGAGAGTCGACATAGCAACGATGGGTCCAAAATGGAAAGTTTATGAGTTATGGTAGGCAAAAGCCTTGAGAAGCCGCGTTCAGAAAAGCGGCACTGCAAATAGTGCAATAGAGTGTCTAATCCTCCGGGGTACATCGAGAGTAGTAGTTTTTCACTAAAACCTTTGCCGTTGAGGGCATCAATGCGTTCGCTGTTTTTTAGCAGGAAGAAAAGAATATTTTCATCATCACTAAAAAGCTGCGCTGCCCCTTTAAGAGCTACTGCAAAAGAGTGCATTGTCTTCTCTGTCAGTCTTTCACTTAAAACAACCATCTGCGCGGTGTATTCATCAGCGTAGCCATCGGCAACAAGTTTTTGACAGGCGCTATTGAGTTGTTTTAGGGCATCAGTGGATGCGCGCCCTTCATGAATGGCGAGATAGCGGTTTGTTATCAGCTGAAAAGTTTGCGCTGATGTCAGTGACAGGTTGCTGGGCGAAAGTTTCTGAAACATAGTGGTTTACTGCTCTATCTGTTGAAGAGGAGAGGTTATCATAAATAGTGCTAATGCACAAGAGCGTCAGCTTTAGCTTTTAGCTTTGCCAACAGGTTATGCGCTTCCATTGGTGTCATGCGATCAGGGTCGGCATTTTTAAGCTTTTCAACGATTGTGCCGTGTTGTTTTGGTGGTTTTGGCTCAAAAAGAAGCAGTTGCACCTCGTTGTCACTATTTTTGACTTTGCTAGCGACTACTTTTTTTGTCTGGGAAGAAGGCATTTTACCACCGCTGCGTCCTTTGCCAGTCTCTAAGCTATGAAGGATCTCTTTGGCGCGGCTGACTACCGGCTGTGGAAGTCCTGCTAGCTGGCCCACATGGATACCGTAGCTTTTGTCAGCATTGCCTTTAACGATTTTGCGCAAGAAGATGACGTCATCGTCATATTCGCGTACAGCGACGTTGTAGTTGGCAGCGCCATCGATGGTGTTTTCTAACTGCGTTAGTTCAAAATAGTGGGTGGCAAAAAGGGTGCGGGCGGCTTTCTCCTCGTTAAGAAGCAGGTGTTCTGCAACAGCCCATGCAATACTAATACCGTCGTAGGTGCTTGTCCCTCGGCCAATTTCATCGAGTATTACCAAAGACTTTTTCGTGACGTTGTTTAATATATTTGCCGTCTCGGTCATCTCCACCATGAAAGTGGATTGTCCTTTAGCGATGTCGTCACTGGCACCGATACGGGTAAAGACTTTGTCGACGACGCCGATTCTCGCTTCACTCGCTGGGATGAAAGAGCCCATCTGCGCCATAATGGTAAGCAGTGCAACTTGTCTGATATAGGTCGACTTACCCGCCATATTGGGGCCGGTGATGATAAGCAGTCTCTCATCGGTGCCGTTTAGGTGGGCATCGTTAGGGATAAATTTTTCACCAATGTTGCACGCTTCGATGACAGGGTGGCGTCCCTCTTTAATATCGATGATGCCTTCATCGTCAACAAGTGGACAGCAGTAGTCATAGGCGCGGGCGATCTCCGTTAATCCAACTAAGCAGTCTATGTGGGCGACAGCTCCAGCTGTTGTCATCACCTTTTCGGAGAATGTTGCTACCTGCTCACGGACTTTGGCAAATAGCTCATTTTCTATTGCACCAATGCGATCTTCGGCGGTGAAAACTTTCTGTTCGTATTCTTTGAGTTCGGGCGAGATGAACCTTTCGTTGTTGACGAGTGTCTGCCTTCTTTGGAAGGTGTCGGGCATCTTATCTGACTGGGAGCGGCTTACTTCGATGTAGTAGCCAAACATCCTGTTGAAACTTACTTTCAGCGTTTTGATGCCGGTAGTTTCTCGGAGGTTGGTTTGGTAGTTAGCGATCCATTTTTGGTTGTTGCTGCGGATGTCGCGCAGCTCGTCGAGCTCTTGGTTGACGCCTTTGGCAATGACGTTACCATCACTTAAGCGCATGGGAGGGCTCTCGACGATGTGGCTCGCGATAAGTTCAATCAATTCATTTAAATCTTGTAAGTTGCTGTTTTCGCCGTTGAGTAGGTTGGCTTCAATGTTGGTAAGCTCTTCTTTGATAGGAGCGATCGCTTCACAGGAGGTACGCAGCGTGATTAGGTCTCGAGGCGATGCGAAAGAAGCGCAAATTTTCATCATCAGCCTTTCCAAATCGCGGACGGAGTCAAGGAGGTGGGAGAGTCTTTCAAGAGAGGCTGGCATTGCCAAAAGAGTTTTTATGGACTCTTGGCGCTCGGTAATTTTGTTAGCTGAGAGCAAGGGGCGTTTGATCCAGTTGCGGATGAGTCTACCACCCATCGGCGTTTTTGTACGGTCGATCGCCTCTAGTAAAGTGTTTTTTCTAGATCCGTCTTGCATCGATTCTGTGAGTTCTAAATTGCGCTGCGTCATGCGGTCGAGTGAGAGATATTCTGCTGTTGAATAGGGGACGATGCAGCGAATATGGTCTATTGTCTGGCATAGAGTGTCTTGCAGGTAGCCTAAAAGAGCGCCAGCAGCGTTGATGCCAGCGACCATCCCTTTAAGCCCAAAACCGTCGAGAGAGTGTACTTTGAAGTGGGTGGTGAGAAAGTCTAAGGCACTCTGGTGGTCGAAGCGCCAATCTTCTTGAGGGGTGATAAGGAGGCTGTAGCTGCTTTTAAGCTGGTCGAAAAGGCGGGCGCCTTTGTCGAAGAACTTGTGAGAGGTGACAATTTCAGAAGGGTGTATGCGAAACAGCTCGTTGAGCAGCTCGCGCTCATTTTCAAACTCGGTGACACGAAACTCCGTTGTCGTTAAGTCCAGCTGCGCTAGGCCAAAGAGACCACCGAGTTGTGTTATTGCCACGATGAAGTTATTTGCTTTGTCGGTGACTAAGCTGGAGTTGACCACTGTTCCTGGAGTGACAACGCGGTTGACCTCTCTTTTTACTAGCCCCTTGGTCTTTTTGGGGTCTTCCATCTGCTCGGCGATAGCAACCCTATTACCTTTGGCGACGAGTTTGTCGATGTAGCTGTCGCAGGTGTGCACCGGTACCCCCGCCATCGGAATATCTTGTCTTTTGGTCAGAGCAAGATCTAACTCCTTGGCAATGAAGACCGCATCGTCATAAAAGGCTTCATAGAAGTCTCCCATGCGAAAAAAGAGTACGGCATCTTTTGCTACTTTTTTACACTGATGCCACTGCGCCATCATGGGCGTCACTTTGGAGTTTGTCATATGCAGATGTCTTTGGGGTTTAGTTACCTTTAACGCAAGTTCGTCGTAAGAAAATGGAACGATTTTTGATCTTTTCTCCTCCATTGCACCTTTCTTCCTCTCCCAACCCGCAGAAGGGTTGCGTTTGTCAGGAATGCACAATGAAGAAAAAAATCTCTAAAAATCATTCTCATTCTTTTACGCCGAATTTACGTTTTAATAGCCCTAAGACTGTACCTGTTGCACCATTTTTGTTCATCTGAAATCTTGTTTTGTCAACATCAACCTTGACAAAAGATGCTGTTGTGACCACTATTTTGCATTGTTTTCACAAGAACCCCCAACCCTCTGTAGGAGACCAATGAAAAAGATCGCCGTCACCGGAACCCACGGTTCGGGCAAAACCACTTTGTGCCATCAAGTTTGTGCTTTGCTCAAAGAAAAACAGATCAATACCACTGTCATTGAAGAGAAAGCGAGAAGCTGCCCCTTCCCCATTAATGAGGCGGCGACGACAGATACTGAGGTGTGGATGATCCACACGCAGATCCGTGCGGAGCTGGAGGCTAAAGCTAAGAAATACCAGGCGGCCGTCATTGACCGTTGCGCTTTGGACGCTATCGTTTATTGGCATGATCGCAACACCCCACACCCTTACTTTGATTTACTTCAACGCGCTGCTATGCAGTGGGTTGCGACAGAGTATGATATGATTGTACTCGTTGAGCCCTCTAGTGATACCGACGAGTTTGCAGTCGATGCAGTGCGTGACTCCGGTATTGACTACCGCAACCGTATTCGCGACTGTTTCCGTGATTATATCGATATGTTTGAGGACTTTACTAAAGATCGTATTGTCTATATCAAATCCGACGATATCTTCACCGGCGGTCATAAATCGAAAGCCTGTCAGCAGGTAGCCGAAAAGGTTCGCTGGCGCTTCTAAATTTCTAGAGCTCACTGGTAGTACTCCAGTGGGCTCTCCTTTTAAATTAATCTATTTATTTTATCCGGGCTTATCGATAGAATGCGGTTTCGCGCCACTGTTTTTTTTCGGGAGGAGCTTTGGATAAATTTCAGGGGATCTGTCAACAGCCAATACCGGTCACTATAGTTATTGGTATCATCATCATACTGGGGTATTTTGTTGGGCGGTCATTACAACGTTTTCGTTTGCCAGTGATTATAGGTTATATGATTACCGGGGTTGTCTTAGGACCCTCGTTTCTAAATATTGCCTCTTGTGGGATGCAGACACAGCTGCCTTTTGTGACTAGGTTGACTTTGGCGTGTGTCGCTTTAAAGATTGGTCTGGAGCTTAATCTTCGCGATTTAAAAGAGTTTGGCTTTAGTATCATACTCATTATCTTGTCAGAATCGTTTTTTGCTTTTTTGTTGGTGTTTGGTGCTCTTTATGCATTCACCGGCAATCTACCTCTTTCTTTGATGTTTGGCGCTGTCGCACCTGCCAGCGCTCCTGCGGGCACTGTTGCTGTCATCCAAGAGTATCATGCTAAGGGGAAGCTGACGAAGGCTTTATATGCAGTTGTAGGTTTTGATGATGGGTTGGCTATTATCATTTTTGGTTTTGTCATCACTTTTGTTCGATATTTGCTAGATACTGAAGTTGGGGTAGTTTTCACCGGATATAGGCAGATGATCTTGGTTCCTTTCGAAGAGCTGGGGATGAGTCTTGTCGTTGGAGTAGGGCTAGCAGGTGTTTTGAGTTTGTTGCTCCGGAAAATATCTAGCCAGCGGGATATGCTGATTTTGGTACTCGGTTTTGTACTTGTGGTGAATAGTATCGCAACAGCGATGCATATTTCGACAATACTCACAAATATGATTATAGGCTTAGTTATTGCTAACACCCAAAGGACCGATATAAAGAATCATATTGAGGCTCCCTTGGAAGATATTATGCCTCTTCTGTTTATAATGTTTTTTGTTCTTGCTGGCACAAGTCTTGAAGTGGGGAAAATGGCATCCCTTACAGGGGTCAGTATTGTCTATATCATAGGAAGAACTGTAGGGTTAATGGGCGGCGCCTGGTTTGGTGCTACAGTAGGCCGAGCCGATCAGGTGATTAGGAAATACCTCGGTTTCGGAATATTGTCGCAAGCAGGGGTAGCCATTGGTTTGTCATTGGTAGCTAGCCATGAGCTAAAAGGTTTGGGTAAAAGTATGGGGGTGATAAATGGCGTAGCCATGTCTAACGGTGACTATATCACGGGCATGGTTTTAGCTACTGTTACGGTTACAACCATATTCTTTGCCTTTTTTGGTCCTCTTTTTACAAAGATGGCCTTGAATAAAGCGGGTGAGTTGACCCCGCTTAGACGAGAGAATCTTCGACTATATAGAAGGATGATATCGGTGAAACACGATAGCCCGTTGAAGGATTTCTTCGCTGAGCATGCTGTAAGAGATGTTAAAATCCCTGTCGATGAATAAGGAGAGAACTTTATGTTTAGTAAGAAGCCAAAAGAGATGGATGACAAAAAGAAGGCGCTCAACGCGCGTCTCGAATCAATTGGAATGGCATCATTTCTAATTATTATGGGTATCTTGTTGATGATGCCTCAAGGTGCGGTCCCTCAGTCAGCATGGTTGATTGTGATCGGTGTGGTTTTCTTGAGTTTAGCCGGTGTACGTTTCTACTTTGGAATCCCAGTCTATGGTGTGGGGATTATCATTGGTGTGGTAGCAATCGTTTTTGGTTTAGGTGGTGCTTTAGGAGTTACTCTGCCGCTGTTTCCACTGCTACTGATTCTCTTTGGTATTAGCATACTTTTGAAGCCACGGATAGAGCGAAAATAACTCTATTTTAAGTATTTAGCCATGACGCTGTCAATCCAGCGTCCATACCTTTCCAGCATGTCTGGGGTATGTTGGTTAATAGAGGTGTCGTACTGGTCAAAAGGAGTTTCTTCTGTTGCCGGGACGATGCCTTTCCATTTCATGGCATAAGGGGAGGTGGCGCCCATCACAGCTGAGCCAATAGGTTTGGCTATAAAGCTGCCTTCTTTAAGCGATCGGCGTTGAAAGACGTTGTAGTAGTCTATATCACTTTTAAGATGTACAACGGGGAATACCTGGCTAAAGGAGTCTTTTATTCCTCTGGAGAAACTCTCCGGTTCGACAAGCTTCCATTCATCTTTGTTTACGGCAACCTTCTTTATCAAACTCTCTTCATCGCTTAAAGGGTTGATGACAGGGTCAACGGTGACAACGGCTTTAACGTGACCGAAGTCATCATTAAATTTGTCAGCGAATCTCCATGCCATCACTCCACCTCGGCTAAAACCACATACAAGGCAGTTGAAGGAGTCTTTTTTGCTTATTGCATCGAATAAGGGGCGCAGCTGTCCATAGAAGTTTTTGAAGACTTTGTTTTTGCTTTTTTCGGTGCGCTCCCAGTCGTATTTAGTATTGAGGACATCAATAATAAGGGCGCGTTCATGATACTTATCGTAGAGTCTGGCAGCTACACTGGAATACTCTTGGGTTGTATGAACTTTAAAAGAGCCAGTCCATAAAAACTGTCCGGAGAGTAAAATCCTATCGCTGCCGGTAAGTGCTTTGCCGTATAGAATGTCGGTTTCGGTCGAGGTGCCATAGAGGAAGTTCTGCTGCCCGGCGAAAACCAAAATAATGGTGTCGATCTTACCACCTTTAATAGCTGTAATAGCTTGGGGGATGTCGAATCCCTTTTTCGTATTCAGTATGGTGAAGGTGGGGCTATAGGCATGCTCTTTTTTTGTGCTGTTATTATAGATGCGCGAAGAAAAATGTTCAGGTGGGGTTGCAGCGCAGAGGGTGGATGTTAAAAAGAGTAGGCATGTAAAAAATAATCGTTTCATTGAGGTTCTCCTTGGAAGAGAGGAATTGTAGCATAATCATTAATTTTGCCAATGAGTGAATGAATGTGACTTATTTTACTTAACATCAATGAGATAAGTTTCTATAATCTTAGGGCTTCCTTCGTTAGGGGGTAGGAGGAAGAGGCGTTTTATATATAAAATTTGGATGGTTTAATTATGGAATTTTCTGGGAACGTGTCAGATTCTAGTTGTGAGACACCAGCGCCCTTTTATGAAGGAGGAGACAAGCTAGATGTTCACTTCGAAAAAGCGGGTCGTCGGGTTGTTGGCAGTATATTCTCTGCGCCTGGGAATCTGCGAATGAGAGACTATCCTCATTCGGTAACCTTCTCCCCACAAAAAACTTTGGTGGATAGAATAGAGCAGTCTGCAGGAGATATTTTATATCAATTGCCTCCCTCCTATAGTGAAAAAAATAATTATCATCACCTTCCCGCGGAACATGCGAAGAGTTTTTTCGATTCTTTGCATCAATTGCAATCTGAAGGAAAGGGCATTTCTGTTTCCGGTCGAAGCCTGGAAAGAATGTTGAGTAAATTGGTAAAACATGAGTGTGTTACTCAACAACAGGCGGATGGATATCGCTCAATGATTCATACAGTGGTAACGAAAAAGGATTATGAATCGCAGGTTAAAGAAAACAAGGATGTAGACGGTGCGCTAACTTTAGCTTGGTATTATCGTGATAATAATAATCAAAGCAGGGCTATAGATTGGTTATGCACAGCTAAAGGGTTTTATGGAGCGAACATTGCAGAGAAAATAGATCTTGCTGCTTTTTTGAATCCATTTCATGTGATTGAGGAAAAAGAGGTGTTTTATCCCAATTGTCCGAGTGGCGTGTATGTAGGATGGACCGTACCGGTGCGCAGCCAACTTCCATCTTGGGGCGGGCTCTATGGTATACACGGCAATCTTTGGGAATGGTGCAATGACTGGTATGGAAGTTATGGAGGTGATGAGACCGATCCAATTGGGCCAACCTCCGGACCCGGCCGAGTACTCCGTGGAGGATGCTGGGTTCAGGGCGCGGAGTTCTGCCGCTCAGCGTGTCGGCGGTCTGAGACCCCGCACAACGCTGGCCATGGAATGGGTTTCCGGCCCGTGAAGTCGAAATTCGCTGCCAAGTAGCTGTAGAGGGGCTTCCCTGGTTTGATACCGGATGGTCTATTGGAATTGTAACATCTGATATACAACATGTTGATTCCTAGCCCGACTCATTCATGCTGAGCAGGTCTGCTGCTCGAATAAGCGCCTCGGATCAGAAATCACTTGTCTTACGGCGGTCTCCTACAAGAGGTCGCCGTTTGTTATTGTCTATAGTTTTTTTGGCACCTACACTCAAAATCTAAGTCGATTGCATCAATCAGCCTTTAGTGTAGTTGTGGCACAAGGCTCAGTTAGCAGGGAGGTGCAGCAATGGCCAATGCGACGAGAACCGAATCTGATCGCTTCGGAGAAGTGGTGTTTCCGGCCGATGCGCTCTATGGCGGTCAAACGGTTAGGGCCGCACGCGCGTTTCCACTAGATGATCATCCGGTTCCAAAATCGCTGATTGCAGCCTATGGCGATGTGAAGCTTGCCTGTGCCAGAACGAATCGCGCACTAGGGATTTGGAATGATCAGCCCGAGAAAGCTAACGCGATCGAACTAGCGTGCCATGAGATGGCCAGTGGTCAACTAACGGATAGTATTATTGTCAATAGCCTCCAGGGCGGCGCGGGCACCGGCACGAATATGAATGTCAACGAAGTAATCTGCAACCGGGCGCTTCAGATTTTGGATAAGCCACT
>Ga0180434_10009110_pt1 | contig 10848 bp, 9 predicted proteins | sample SS_ome_7_FD_132453 | JGI IMG/M metagenome (GOLD analysis project Ga0180434, IMG submission 132453) | Hypersaline lake sediment archaeal communities from the Salton Sea, California, USA - SS_1_D_2 metaG | ecosystem: Environmental > Aquatic > Non-marine Saline and Alkaline > Hypersaline > Sediment... | reverse complement strand
GTCTTTTTTTCTCTTCTCGGAAAACCAGGTGTCACCCTGAACCCTCCTCTTTAAGTGATCTCGGTTTATCGGCATACTATGGTTTGAAATCTTCTATTGTATCCGTTTTTTCCGAATCGGGTTACACGTGCCGAATGGTTGACTATACACTAACTTCATGCATTATTCCCACGATTTTTTCGGTTCGAGTTTTGACGCCCATAGCGGAGGCACGGGCGTTTTCTTACCTTTTGATTCAACGCTGTCAGGAGAATTGCAGAGTATGGAACAGGAAAAGCGAATTGCAATAGACGGAAATACGGCGGCGGCTTATGTAGGGCATTCACTGAACGAGGTCATAGCCATATATCCCATTACACCGAGTTCGGTCATGGGAGAGATCGCGGATGCCCGTTCCGCCGAAGGTAAAGCCAATATCTGGGGTAACCTGCCCCATGTTGTTGAGATGCAGTCCGAAGCAGGTGCTTCCGGTGCGGTCCATGGCGCTTTGGCAACAGGTGCCTTGACAACGACATTTACCGCATCGCAGGGCCTGCTGCTCATGATTCCCAATATGTTCAAGATCGCCGGCGAATTACTCCCCACGGTCTTTCATATTTCCGCACGATCCATCGCCTGCCAGGCACTCTCTATCTTTGGAGATCATTCGGATGTCATGGCCGCTAGAACCACCGGATTCGCCTTGCTGGCTTCCGGGAGTATTCAGGAGGTCATGGATCAGGCGGTAATAGCCACCGCATCGTCTCTGGAGGCCCAGATTCCATTTCTTCATTTCTTTGATGGTTTTCGGACATCGCATGAGATCAATACGGTCTATGAGGTATCCCAGGAACAGATGCGTGAGATTATTGACGATCAATTCGTAATACGCCATAGGGAACGGGGTTTGTCCCCTGACCATCCGATGATTTCGGGTACGTCACAAAATCCTGATGTTTATTTCCAAGGTAGAGAGTCGGTTAATCCGTATTATCTCGAAACACCCGGAATCGTCCAGAAATACATGGACCGATTCAAGCAGGTAACGGGTCGCGAATACAAGCTGTATCAATATTTCGGTCATCCGGAAGCAGAACGAGTCATCATTATTATGGGTTCCGGTGCCGAAGCCGTGCACGAAACCGTTGATGAACAGGTTGCCGCGGGTGAACGAGTCGGTCTCATCAAAGTGCGTTTGTATCGGCCATTTGCCAATGAGCTTTTTGCCCAGGCGTTACCCGCCACGGTAAAGAAAATTGCGGTCCTCGATCGAACCAAGGAACCGGGATCATTGGGCGAACCCATGTACCTCGATGTTCGGACCGCGATCGGAGAAGCACTGGAGAAGAAATCTGCTTCATTTTCGGAGTGGCCGGTGATCGTGGGTGGCCGATATGGATTAAGTTCAAAAGAATTCACACCCGGTATGATCATGGGCGTATTCGATAACCTGAAGCTGGACACGCCGAAAAATCACTTTACTGTGGGTATTCATGATGATGTGACCGATTCCAGTCTATCCTGGGACGATACATATACCAACAAGAACGCCGATGCATTTCAAGCGATGTTCTACGGGCTCGGATCTGACGGAACCGTTGGTGCGAACAAGAACAGCATCAAAATCATCCATGAAGGAACAGGGCTTCATGCGCAAGGATACTTTGTGTATGATTCGAAAAAAGCCGGCGCCGTCACCGTAAGCCATCTGAGATTCGGCAAAAATCCCATAAGAAGTTCATATCTCTGTAGTGAAGCTCAGTTCCTGGGCTGTCATAATTTCGCCTTTCTCGAAAAATATGATATGCTTCGATACCTGAAAAAGGGTGGGACATTCCTGTTAAATGCTCCATTTGCTCCTGAAGAGGTATGGGATAAGCTCCCGCGCCGCGTACAGGAACAGATAATAGACAAAGACGCACAGTTCTATGTCATCGACGCCAATGAATTGGCAAAAAATCTCGGGCTGGGTGCTCGAATAAATATCATAATGCAAACCGCCTTCTTCAAGATATCCGGGGTAATACCCGAAGAACAAGCGCTTGATCTCATCAGGGAATCCATCAAGAAAACGTACGGTCGAAAAGGTCAGAAGATTGTTGACATGAACATCAAGGCCATGGAAGAGGCGTTGGGCAACCTTCACAAGCTTAGCTATCCCGACCATGCGACCAGTACGATTGAAATGCCACCGACCGTTCCCGAGGATGCCCCGGAGTTCGTTCAGAATGTTACGGCGAAGATCATCCGCAGAGAAGGTGATGATATCCGCGTTTCAGAGATGCCACCGGATGGCAAGTTCATCAGTGCGACAACGCAGTTTGAGAAACGAAACGTGGCTACGGAGATTCCGGTATGGAAACCTGAAACATGTATACAATGCGGTATCTGCTCCATTGTCTGTCCGCATGCCGCCATACGATTGAAGGTTTACGATCCGAAACATTCCGAGAGTGCGCCTGAAACTTTCAAGAGCAAGGATGCACGCGGTAAGAACTTCGAAGGTATGAAGTTTACGGTTCAGGTCGCACCTGAAGACTGTACGGGATGTGGTAACTGCGTTGACAACTGTCCGACTAAAGAGAAATCCCTGGAAATGCAGCGTCAATACGAATTGAGGGAGCCGGAAGCAGATAACTTCGAATACTTCCTCTCTATTCCCGAGACTGATCCTTCTCTTTTCAAAAAGGCGAGTATTATCGGAAGTCAGCTTATCAGGCCGCTTTTTGAATTTTCCGGCGCCTGCGCGGGATGCGGGGAGACACCGTATGTGAAGCTGTTATCGCAGCTCTTCGGAGATCGGGCTGTCATCGCCAATGCAACGGGATGCTCTTCGATCTACGGCGGAAATCTTCCTACCACGCCATATGCGAAACGTGACGATGGCAAAGGACCCGCATGGACGAACAGTCTTTTTGAAGACGCGGCAGAAATTGCCCTGGGTTTCCGATTGACCATGGACAAGTTCCATGAAGAGGCTCGCAGACTCGTCGCAGAAGCCGACGTGCCCGCAGATTTGAAACAAGCAATTCTTGATTCCGAGATCTCCACCGATATCCATATGGCGGAGCAGCGGAAACGGATTGTGGAGTTGAAAAACATCGTTAAAGATTCGAACAAGCATCTCTATTCCCTTGCCGATTATCTTGTACCGAAATCAGTCTGGGGTCTCGGTGGAGATGGCTGGGCATATGATATCGGGTATGGCGGTCTCGACCATGTTATTGCGTCGGGTCGTAACGTGAATCTACTCGTTCTCGATACAGAAGTTTATTCGAATACCGGCGGTCAGATGTCGAAATCTACGCCCCGGGGAGCCACTGCCAAGTTCGCGGTGGCCGGGAAACCGGCTCCGAAGAAGGATCTCGGCATGCTCGCCATGACATATGGAAACGTGTACGTGGCGAAGATTGCTCTCGGTGCGAACCAGATGCAAGCGGTCAAGGCCTTTATGGAGGCTGAGAGCTATCCTGGATCATCCCTTATCCTGGCGTATAGTCATTGTATCGCTCATGGCGTGAATATGGGTATTGGATTCCAGGAACAGAAGAAGGCCGTTGCATCCGGTCACTGGCCGTTGTATCGGTTTGATCCGCGGCGTATCGAAGACGGGAAAAATCCGCTTCAAATGGATTCCAAAGCGCCGTCGCTTCCTCTGGAAGAGTATATGTATGGAGAAATCCGTTTCAGAACACTCAAGCAATCGCAGCCTGAGCGTGCCGAACGACTTCTCGAGGAAGCAAAGAAAGATGTTCTCGGCAGGTATCATATCTACAAGCAACTCGCCGAGTTGAACTTCGACCTGCCTTCGGAGCTTGAATAGAGTAAGTTTCGAATAAGTCGAAAAGCCGGGGTCGCCTCAGAGAGGCGGTCCCGGTTTTTTTGCGTTCAGCCATTCGGCGTAGCTCATGGACTTCGTCTATCAACTTCGGAGAAATGAAAATCCTCCCAAATCGTCCTTTTTGATATCAACCTGAAGTTGATATTGTTCTCCGTCGGTTTTCGTTTATTATAGCTAACAACCTTGGAATCCGGAATTCTTATTTCACGGATTCGATGTTTCTATAGGCACTATTCTAACATTAGAATAGTGCCTGATAGATCCTATTTACGAATAATAAGATTACGAAATTCCTAGGGGGGGATGTTCCACTGGATTCGACCGGTTAATCCGCTGGATATGAGAACATGTTCCTGGGTCAATGGATTGCCGGGACCGGGATCCAGGATGATTACCGCTTCCACTGCAGGCAATCGTTCCACGAGTGCCATACCTTCTTCGGGGCCGAGAATGAAAACACCGGTGGATAGTGCGTCCGCGGCTATTCCCTCAGGTGAGATTATAGTCGTGGATAAGAGCGCATCAGCAGGTCTGCCGGTTCTGGGATCCAACAGGTGTCCGTACCGCTTGCCCTCATGAATGAAATACTGTTCGTATTGTCCGGATGTTGCGGTGGTCACGTCTTTCAACTGAAGAACAGCGATCATCTCCTCGCGGGCTATCGGATTTCGTATACCGATTCGCCAATACCCGTTCTCCGACGGTCCGTGACCTACCAAACCGATATTCCCTCCGAGATCCACCATTGCACCTGATACTCCCGACTGACGCAAAGACGCTAAGGCGAGATCAACGGCATATCCCTTTGCGATTCCGCCGGAGTCCAGTTCCATGCCTTCTGTGATGTAGGCCCGGTTTCGCGTTTCATCGAAATATAGACCATCAAGACCGATCAATGCGAGAGTTGAATCGATCTCCTGTTCTGTGGGAACATTACCCTTTTCCCGCAGGTGCCACAGTTCCATGAGTGGACCGATCGACGGATCAAAGGTTCCCGCGGTGATTTCATGATACTGCTTGGATTTCGAAAGTAGATATATCGTTTCTGCTGATATGGATACGCTCTCCGCCCCCGCGGCACGATTCAGAACGGAAAACTCCGAATCCGACCGGTAAATTGACATGAGATCATTTACTCTTCGGATTTGATCAAACGCTGTTTCGGCGAGAGACTCCGCTCGAGCTTCCTCGATTCCATGCAGGGTTATTCGAAGATAAGTTCCCATAATGCTTTTTTCTGTGACATGGGGATCGGTATTCGTGCTCAAACAGCGCGAAAATAAAAGCAGAGTTATAAAAATGAGGAGACAAGACCGTCCCGGTGCAGGACGATCTTGTCTCGAATGTACCGTACTATGCCGCCCTATGAAGATCATATTCACGCAGGCTGTTCTGCGATGATGGATTTCACATATGCCACGAATCGTTTATTCCGTGCGAGGCGATTAGAGAGAAACCGAACAATCGGTATTCCTATGACTAGACCGATACCGGCTCCAATCGCGGAACCGATCTCGCCCCGCATCAATTGTCCGATGATTGCACCGAGAAGCAGGAGAAGCAGCGGTATACCATACAATATCAGTGTTGCAGAAAGCAATCCTTCGGAGCTGATATCGATGAGTACCGTCATTCCCGGTTCCACGCCGATATCATCGGATACCCAGAGTTCCTTACCCGTTTTTCGACTGAGACCACAACTCGTATCATGTCCGCAGTAGCCACATGATTCCTGCGGCATGAGTTTCACGAGCGCCTGTCCGGACTTTACGTGACTCACAATTCCCATGTGAGCCTGGGGCATCTCCTTCATGGTTATACCCTACCTATGTCAACTTTTCCTTGAGGTTTATGTACTTGATGGCGTCCGTTGGACATTTGTCCACGGTCTCATCATGTACACCATGCACCTTTGCATAGTTCACCACGGCAAGGTTATTCTGAATTGTCACTGCTTCATCGGGATCTCTTCGCACGCATTGACCACAACCGATACATGCTACCTTGCAGACTTTTCGCGCAACGGTAGCCGGATCATGATTGTTGCACAACACGAGAAGTCGCGATTCGTCAACGGGGTGAAGCTTGATCAATGAGCGGGGACATGCGGTTACGCATGCGCCGCATGCCGTACAAAGATCTGGATCTACTACGGGGATACCGCGTGGACCAATGACAATAGCATTGAAACTGCAGGCGGTAACACAATCTCCCAGTCCGAGACATCCAAAGGTGCATTGTTTAAATCCACCCTGAACGAGTGTGGCGGCACCACAGGTACTTGGACCATGGTAGCGCGCTCTCGCGGGAGATTCCTCGTGACCGCCCTGACAGTGAACCACCGCAACTTTCTTCACAAATTCGCCGGCCTCAAGACCTAATAGTTGTGCAAGCTCTTCTATGACTTCAGGACCGCCTGGACTACACTTGTCCATGGACGCCGTTCCTTCCACCACGGCTTCCGCGTATCCTCGGCAGCCCGGGAATCCGCACCCGCCGCAGTTCAAGCCGGGTAGTAAATCAGTAGCCTGAGCCACTTTTGGGTCTTCTTCGACCGCGAGTTTTTTATCAGCCAATGCCAGCCCGAGAGCAAAGAGCAAACCCATTCCGCCCATGCTGGCCAAGGCGACTATCAGATATGTTTCCACGACAATCCTCCTCAGCTCTTGATGAGCCCTTGAAATCCCATGAATGAAAGCGCAAGCAGGCTGGCGGTGATAAGCGTAATTCCCGCTCCTTTGAGACTCGGTGGAATGTCTGCCGTATCCAACTGCTCACGTATGCCGGCCATAATAGTAATTGCGAGCGTAAATCCCACACCCGCCCCGATTCCGAAGACGAGGGTTTCCAGGAATCCATAGTCTCTGAGCGCGGCGAACAATGCCATACCGAGAATGGCGCAGTTCGTGGTGATGAGAGGAAGGAATATACCGAGTGCCTTGTACAGCGGAGGCGAGACTTTTTTGACAAACATCTCGACCAGTTGAACGAGACTGGCAATTACGAGAATGAACGCAACATATTGAAGAAACGGTACTTTAAATGGAATCAGTATCTTGTGATTTATCAACCATGTGACCGCTGAGGCCATGGTCATGACGAAGGTTGTCGCCATACCCAGTCCCACCGCCGAAGAAATACGGTCACTGACGCCGAGGAATGGGCAAATCCCGAGAAAGTAGTTTAATACAAAGTTATTAACGATCACCGCGGATATAAGAATGGCGAGGTATTCCATCACTTACCTCCTTCCGCGCGTGAAGCTATAAAGTTCCCTATACCGATCATTACCCCCAGTGCCAGAAAAGCTCCCGCGGGAAGCAACATGATCGTCCAGCGTTCAAAGATCGCCGGCATGAGTGTTGATCCGAAGATACTCCCTGCACCGAGAAGCTCCCGTACCGATCCTAAAATGATGAGCGCAACGGTGAATCCCACGCCCATACCCAATGCGTCAAGGATCGATCGTCCCACCGGATTGCGAGAGGCGAATGCCTCTTGCCGGCCAAGAATAAGACAGTTTACGACTATAAGAGGGATGTATGGACCCAATGATGCGGAGATATCGGGAAATTGCGCACGGAGATAATAGTCGGCGACAGTGACAAATCCGGCAATCACTACGATGTAGCATGGAATCCGAACCTGTGGCGGAACCAATTTCCGAATGAGGCCGACGATAGTGGAGGATGAGATCAGAACAAAGCTTGTTGCCGCACCCATGGCGAATCCGTTGAGAGCCGAGTTGGTTACGGCAAGGGTGGGACACATACCGAGCAGCTGTTTTAAAACAGGATTCTGATCCCATAATCCCTTGATGAATTCCGTGCCGAGGGGGATTGTTTTCTTCGCCATGTCAACGACCTCCTTCCACAGCAACGTCATCAAGGGCGGTATTGAGAATGTTTTTCACCGCGTCAGATGAAATCGTAGCTCCTGTTATCGCCTGAATTTCACCCTTGTTCTTATCAGCCGGAATTCCCTTTACAACGGCGATCTTGTTGCTGAGATCGAGATCGGCGAATTGGGATTGAAAACCGTCTTCTACGATTTTTGCCCCGAGTCCCGGCGTTTCAACCTGATTCAATACTTTCATTCCAAGCATTGTCTTGAAGTCGGATGTAAATCCGGCCATGAGGGAGACGATACCCTGAAAACCGGTTCCCTCCGCTTTCATTGCCGTGCCAACCTGGTTATCGTTTTCGTCGAATCCTTTGAACAGCGTACGGGCGTTCTGGTTCACTTCTTCGAACCTCGTGGCTCCGGGGAGCACTTCATATACGGCCCGTTCGAGTTGTTTTCGTTCATTTTCCTGTATCTTCGGCCATGTAGCGGCATATACGAGGGCTAATAATGAACCGACGATTCCGGAAATCAGTGTAAGGACGACAATCATTTTCACCGCGCGGTTCATGATGACTCGCCTCCTTTGGAATGACCGAATATGCGTGGACTCGTTCCGCGATTAATGAGAGGAGTCATGGCATTCATGAACAGAATTGCATACATGACGCCTTCGGGATATCCGCCCCATTGCCTGATAAGAACTACAATGAGTCCGGCACCAATACCAAATATCAACTGCCCTTTAATCGACCTGGGCGTTGAAACATAGTCCGTCGCCATGAAAAAGGCTCCGATGAGCAAGCCACCTGATAGCAGGTGAAATACAGGATGTGCGTATTTCAGCGGATCCACGACATGAAGTATACCGGTAAAAACAAACACTGTTCCGATAAATGAGAACGGTATATGCCAGGTGATAAGACGCCGGGAAAACAGGTAGAGGGCTCCAATGAGGATAGCGAGAGATGACGTTTCACCCAGTGAACCTCCGATATTGCCCCAGAATAGATTACCGAATGCAGTAAGTTCCCCTTCGAATTTAAACAAACCCAAAGGAGTCGCTCCCGTTACCGCGTCGATGCCGGGAAATCCTTCCGGTTTGATCCAGGTGGTAAGCGCCACAGGGTAACAAGCCATAAGAAATGCCCGACCTACGAGAGCCGGATTGAAAATATTATGACCGAGGCCACCGAAGACCATCTTACCGATAGCCACCGCAATGACGGATCCGACTACAACAATCTGAATCGACAGCTTCGGTGGGAGAATGAGTGCCAATAGTAAGCCGGTAACTAAGGCACTGCCGTCTCCCAGGGATGAAGGCTTGTTCCGTGCTTTACAAAATACCCATTCGGTAGCCAGAGCGGCTACGATGCTCGCTACAATGGTGACAAGCGCCGTGACACCGAAATGGTAGATCGAAGAAGCCGTTGCCGGTATCAAGGCGATAGCCACGCCAAACATGATCTTGGGAACGGAATCTCTGTCTCTCAGATGAGGTGAGGAGACGAGTTCCAGTTTCAATTCATTGGAATTCTCTGCCACATCTCCTCCTATGCTGCCCGGGTTCGCCGGAGTGCTGCCTTACCGATACGGAGCCAATGAACAATGGGTATTTTCGATGGACATCCGTATGCACAGGTGCCGCATTCAAAGCAATCGAGCAATCCATGCGCCTTAGCTTTTTCATATAGGCCATGTTCGCAGAGGGCGGACAAATTCGATGGCTGAAGATTCATCGGGCATGCCCGTGCACACCGCTCGCAGTGGATACACGGATACGGTGTTGGTCGCGAAACTTCTTCTTCCGTAAGAGCGAGAATACCGCTGGTTGTTTTGGTAACCGGAACATCGACGGAACTCGTTGCCAAGCCCATCATCGGACCGCCCAGTACGATTCGAGCGGTACTGTTCCGGTCCCACCCGCATTCTTCAAGCAACATACTGATTGGTGTGCCGACGAGTGAGAGGAGATTTGCGGGATTCTTTACCGCGCCGCCGCTTACCGTTACCACTCTTTCCACGAGGGGGAAATTGAACAGAAGTGCGTTTCGAATCGCCGCGGCAGTAGCAACATTGGATACCAAAACACCGGCATCGGCGGGAAGACCACCGGTGGGAACCTCGCGTTTGGTTAATGAGTGAATAAGCGTTTTTTCCGCACCCTGCGGATATCGTGTATGAAGAGACCGGACGGATATAGTTTCTTTCCCGGACGATTCTTTCAACGCATTCTGCATCGCCTTGAGCGCATCGGGTTTGTTGTCCTCAATGCCAACGATACCCTGGTCAGTACCCAGCGCTCTCATGATTATGCGAAATCCATCGATGATATCTCGGGCGTTTTCCAACATGATGCGATGGTCAGCAGTGAGATACGGCTCACATTCAGCACCATTCAAGATAGCGATCTCCACGGTCTTTCCGGGAGGAGGGGCTAACTTTACATGAGCGGGAAAGCCCGCGCCACCCATTCCGACGATACCGGCATCCCTGACCTTTTTACAGATCTCCTCAGCGGGAAGAGCAAGAACCTCATCGAGTGTTATGCCGCTCGGTGGAAGGTCCATTGGCTGATCTTCAGTCGGTTCTATGATCACGGATTGACTGTGTGATCCGGACTGGTGCGGTCGGGAATCGATTCGTTTAACGACTCCGGCAACACTGGAATGAACAGGTGCTGTTATAAGTGCTTCGGCATCGCCGATGAGTTCTCCCCGCGTGACCTCCTGCTTTGGTTTTACCAGAGCTTTGCATGGTACGCCGGTATGCTGGTGGAGGGGGATGATTACTGTATCCGGTAGGGGAGTCCGCCGGATGGATTGTTGCCGCGTTGGATCCTTTTTCGGATCGGGATGAACTCCCCAGGGCATGGAGAATAACGACATATGGCATTCCTCAATTCATCAATGTAATCGAGAATAGACGGGATACCATGTACGCAAACCACGTATACATGGAAGTGAACGGTTAAGAATGGCTAAGAGAATATATGTCCTGTCGTGTTCGCGCAAATACTGCCATCAGATAATCACACGGTAAAGTGTTAAAAGTTAAAGATTGAAGGTTTGAAGGAAGGAATGGAAGAGTACCGATGGATACATGGAAGGGAATCGGGAAGGAAAACAGGTATAGAAATGAATTGAATTTCATGAGTCTAACCCGCATTTCTCACCAACTTT
>Ga0180434_10009106_pt1 | contig 10852 bp, 15 predicted proteins | sample SS_ome_7_FD_132453 | JGI IMG/M metagenome (GOLD analysis project Ga0180434, IMG submission 132453) | Hypersaline lake sediment archaeal communities from the Salton Sea, California, USA - SS_1_D_2 metaG | ecosystem: Environmental > Aquatic > Non-marine Saline and Alkaline > Hypersaline >... | reverse complement strand
CACCGCCAAAGCATTCGGTTTCGGGCTGCTGAGCTTGGCCCAGGAACAGTGGGACAGGCGCCCATAGTCCGAAGGGGCACTGTTCTTTGACAACAAAACCCATTGGCTGAACGGTGGCTCGTGACACAGTCTGTCACAGAGTTTCCCCCGCACGCGCGGGGATGAACCGTTGGCACTAATGGCGCTGGCGCCGCAGGCACCGTTTCCCCCGCACGCGCGGGGATGAACCCCCTCGTCGTATTGCCGCAGCGCCGCGACCAAAGGGTTTCCCCCGCACGCGCGGGGATGAACCGGAAATACTTTTTGAGCACGAATCTGTAGGATCGAGTTCCCCCCGCACGCGCGGGGATGAACCTGCTTCCGGCGAGCTGCCTGCGGTGGTGGTGAGCGTTCCCCCCGCACGCGCGGGGATGAACCCTTCTTACGAGCGCGCTCTTCCTTCGCTGTCCGGTTCCCCCCCGCACGCGCGGGGATGAACCCGATACGGTCTGTGTAAACGGAGTGGAGAAGCCGTTTCCCCCGCACGCGCGGGGATGAACCCATGGCGCCACGTCCACGACGCACGGCCCATGCGTTTCCCCGCACGCGCGGGGATGAACCGGCGGCGGCCCGCCTTTCTCGTCTTCAGGAAATCGTTTCCCCCGCACGCGCGGGGATGAACCCGTGCGCACCATCGCCGCACCTCCTCCCCCGACCGTTTCCCCCGCACGCGCGGGGATGAACCGGAGGCGTGGTAGAGACACACTACAAGGGTTTCGTTTCCCCCGCACGCGCGGGGATGAACCCCCCACCCACGAGGTCTCACAGCCCGACGTCTCCAGTTTCCCCCGCACGCGCGGGGATGAACCGACGGTTGCTATCGCTGCCTCTACGCCTACCGCCGTTCCCCCCGCACGCGCGGGGATGAACCGATCAAGGCTGCTGGGACAGGTGGAACAGGTGGGTTCCCCCCGCACGCGCGGGGATGAACCGATTCCCAAGGTCGCACCTTCCGCACGTCCTCAGGTTCCCCCCGCACGCGCGGGGATGAACCCGGCACCCCCCGGTCTTCGGATCCCCCCGACTGGTTCCCCCCGCACGCGCGGGGATGAACCCCGGGCGTTCGCTCAAACGTGCCCCCGCTCCCTGAGCCCCCCCCGCACGCGCGGGGATGAACCGCTGGCGGCCCTGTTAGAGATTGGAAAACTCGAAAAACTCGAAAAATCGAAAAACCTCTTGACAGACGTTGCACATGCAACGTAACCTGGTGGTCAGATTAGGGGCTATGGCTGGCGCTTCCTTCTAACAAACATTCAATGCGTTTAACCAGCGTCGCCGATTCCCCCTTTGGTTTGTGAGGCTATAGCAGTTCTTCCTTCTACTCCAGGTTGGAACCCTGGAGTCGGCGTTTAGCCGACTCTGCTTAGAGCTGCTGATCCCCTCACATTTTTAAAACGGAGCGTGCCATGGTCGCCACGATGTCAGCAGGCGAGATCTCTCCAGAGCTGCGGAAGGCTTTGAAAAAGTCCGACGCGGCACCCATGATCGTCAACGAAATCCTGATCAGGCGCCGCAACAGCGTCTTGCTCGAGGCTGAGACGTTTTGGTCCAAGACGGCTCGCGGGGTGCGCCGAAAGCCGCGACCCGAAGAGCTGCTGGACGACGTCTACGTCGCCACGATTCTCAAAAATCTCGAAGCCTACGGCTACACGCTGGGCTCTGACGCGATCGATCGGCTCCGGACCTGTTCGGTTGAGGGGGCTCAGGGGTACTTCGAGGCGTTCGTCCAGGCGATCCGGAGGCTCAAGGGCGCCGACAAAAAGTTCGAGCCCATGTACCCGAACTTCCCGCGGCAGGTGATGGAGGCGTCTGACGCCGAGCTGTACCTGAACGCCATCTTGCACTACTTCGGCGACTGGATCGGGCTGCGCATCATGCCGGAGTACGAAAAAGAAGACCGGGCTCCGCTGTTCGAGCAAACCGAGCTGACGGTCCTGGGCGCGGCTGACTGGAACGACGTCCACGCGCTGTTCGGGAACATCATGCAGTCCAAGACTTCCATCTCCCAGGCAGACAAGGACGACCTGGCCTGGTACGCGGCCGAGTTCAGGGGCAACGTGAGCCTGCCCGACGAGATCCCGAACAAGGAAGTGCTCGCGTTCGTCGTAAAGCTGTTCGGGCTGGAGGCGCTCGAGGGCCGGCTGAAGACGGCGACGGACATTCTGCGGGTGTCCGTGGCGCTGTCCGACGGCGACGTCAGCCTGGCGGAGAAGACGAAGTTCCGCAGCTTCAAGCGCGGTGAACGGCGTTTTCTGCTCCGGCAACTCGACCAGCTGCGCTCGCCGGTGTCCGACATGGCGCGGCACCGAGCGATGTGGGTGCGCCTCGGTGAACGGCTGCACCCAGGCGAGTTCCAGAAAAAGTTTCCCAACGCCGCCGCCGCGTTCGATGTGATTCGGAGCGGCAAGCGCATCGAGACCGATCGGTCGAAGGTGGAAGAGGCGCTGGCCAAGGACGATGTCCTGACGGCGCTGACCCTGCTGGTGGCAAAGCCAGGTGAGCTGGCTCGCCGCCTGGACCACATGCTGCGCATCTGTGAGCGGACGGGTGCGCCCAATGGCCCGATCGTCCAAGCGTTCCAAAACGTGGCGGAGCAGGTGTCGGTTCCGGTGCTGCTCCAGCTTATGAGCTACCTGGAGCACCGCGACGAGAGCGACATGCGTGTCATCTTCCCCAAGGGCAACGTGGCCAAGGTCAAGGCGCTCGAGGGCAAGCTGCCGCGGGTCGATGAGTGGGCGTCTGGTGAGCTATGGGAGATCTGCCGCAACGCGCTCGTGACGCTGTTCGCGCAGTCGAGCCCGCTCGAGGAGGGCTGCCAGGTCTACATCGACCCGGCGCTCGAAAATTACGTGGTGCCGTTCTCCCAGCGCTCGGCCAGCAAGGCGCTGCGGACGATCGTCCGCGGATCGCGGCTGCCACTGGCTATGGGGAAGGTGCTGCGCTTCTTTATCTGGTGGCGCGACATGGACAAGGGCGCGAGCGACTGGGACAAAATGGTCGACGTCGACCTGTCGGTGGTGTTTTTCGACTCGGAGTGGGGCTACAAGGACCACGTCAGCTACACAAGCCTTCGCTCTGCCGGCGTGTACCACAGCGGCGATATCACCAGCGCGCCGCGGGGCGCCTCCGAGTTCATCGACCTGGACCTCAAACAGGTTCGCAAGGCTGGTTACCGCTACGCATTGCCGTCGGTGCTGTCGTACACCAGGCAGCCGTTTATCGAGATGCCGGAGTGTTTTTTCGGCTGGATGGAGCGGGAGCAGGTGCAGTCGGGAGAGATTTTCGAGCCCAAGACCGTGCGGCAGAAGCTCGACCTGACGGCCGAGACCAAGATCTGCATCCCTTGCGTCTTTGATCTCGAGAAAATGGAGCTGACGTGGGCGGACATCGCGCTGCACAGCGAGCGCTGCTTCAACAACAACGTCGAGTCCAACATGCCGAGTTTGGCGCTGATGGGCAAGGCGATGACCGAGCTGCACAAGCCGAGCCTGGGTGAGCTGTTCGCGCTGCACGCCAAGGCGAAGCACGCGCTGTTCGTCGGAGCCGACGAGGAGCCGGATGTGATTTTCTCAGTCGACCAGGGCATCACGCCATTCGACCTCGACGAGATCGTCGGGAAGTGGCTGTAGGAGGGGAACATGGGCGACAGAGCAAACGTCTACGTGGCCGATCAAGGAAATCCCGCGACGGGGGTGTTCTTCTACACGCAATTCGAGGGGCATAAACTGCCGTGCATCGTGCAGCATGGGCTGAAGAAAGCAGCCGTAGCTGATCGTCTTGGTGATACGCCGTACCTGGCGCGGTTCATTTTTTTAGAGATGGCAGCCTGCCTGAGCCCGAAGTCGCTTGGGATCAGCGTGACGTACACCGATGGCGAAATCTTCGTGGTTGACGACGCAGCCCGCCGCGTCGGTGTCGCCAAGAGCCCGTTCCCGATGCCGCGCCCGAAGGTCTGGTGGAACTACGAAGACTTCTTCGAATTGGTCGAGCCCGACTGCACCTGGTCGGTGCTGGAGGCTGGCCCTATTGCTCGCCAGTGAGATGTAAATCCTCACGACATGTGGTAGTGTTCTTGTAAAAGGAGACTGACATGCTTATGGACGAACGGGCACAAGATCTGTTGGCCCACCGCATTGGCTGGCTGCGAGCGTTGCACCTGTGGTTCCACGGGGCCCACCATGTCGTCAAGGGGACATCGTTCTCTGGCGACCACGCGGTGCTCTACGACCGAATTTACACATCCATCCAGGGGGAAGTCGACGGCGCGGTCGAGAAGGCGATCGGGCTGACGGGGAATGTGGGGTTGGCCTGTCCGCGGATGTTGATCGATACGGCACTTTCGATCATGGAGCGGTATCCGTCGCCGGTGGATCTGAAAGCGGAGCAGATCGCCCAGGTTGGGCTACAGCTCGAAGGGGACTACATCGACTTCGTCACCACGATGTTCGAGGAGTTGGAGGAGGGCGGCATGTTGAGCCTGGGCTTGAACGACCAGCTTGCGGCCAGCGCGAACGCTCACGAGACGTTCGTGTACCTGCTGCGGCAGCGAGCTGCTGGGTGAGAGCAGTAGTGTCAACACGAGCCACCAGAAGAGCAAGGACGGTCCGGGCGAAGCTGCGGGCGAGACGTTTGGCAAGGCAGTGTGATCCGTGGCTTTACCTGAGCGAACCAACCAAAGTCGGTTTCTACAAAAGCTGTCGGCGCGACCACTGGAACATCAACAAAAGATCCTTTCGAGAACGGTACTGATGATTGGTGATGAGATGTACGGCAACGGTCCTCAGCCTGAGGACGGTGTCCATTTCGATATCCGCCAGTGGCGGCTGGACTACTATCCCAAAGGAGAGCTGCGCAAATGGGAGGCTGTGCTCGAGCCGTCGATCGAATTTCAGTTCTACGACGACGAGGCAGGATTCGGCGGTGTTGTGACGGCTTCGAGCTTTGAAGAAGCTCAGGAGAAGGTGCTGACTCGCATCGCGGAGTGCCGAGGTTGCAACAGAGAAGTGTTATGCCCAAGATCGGACACGCTCTCGGAGGCCGATCTCATCACTGATAGCCCTCGTCCTGCAACTCGACGTAGCCGAGCCTGTCGTCGCGGGTGAGCTTGCCGTTGGTGATCTCGGAAAGGTCCAAGAACTCGATCTTCCAACTGGTGTCGTCACCCCAGATGCAACCGCAGACGAAGCCGAACTGGCCCTGCCACTTTTTTGGAAGAGGCTCGGGCTCTTCGTCGTCGATCCAGTCCTTCATCTCGGTGGGCACGTGGAACCCAGTGGGGCAGAACCCGAAGGCGCTGTCGAGTTCCGAGGCGATGATCTCGCACGCGGGGAGCGCCATGACCGAGGTGCCGGTGTATTTGGGTGAGCACAGGGCGTAGTGCTTGCCGTCTTGCTCAAACGGCTCCCAGGTATTGTAGAGGACGGAGTAGTTGCGGATAAACTCGCCGAGCTGCGTGCGTGAGCCGTCTTCGGAGACTTCCATGACCTTGCACCGAAGTTGATCCCAGGACCCTTCGGACTGCTTGGGAGAACGGTATTTCTCCGTCTCGAGGACGTAGCGTTCTTTTGGTGTCACAGCTTGTCTCCCCACGGCAGCGGGCTCACCTGTGGCAGCTCGCGTTCGTTGGCCAGGTAGTGCTGGATGACCGCTTCGCGAACGCCTGCCAGTTGCGAAAGCGTTCCGGTCATTGTGATGCCCGTCGCGCTACATGCCGAGTACCCGAATTCAGGATGGTAGGCGAAGTAGTAGCCGTCACCGTCTTCCTCTTCGACCCAGTGAATCTCGACCGAGTAGCGGCGCTCGAGCGCTTCTTTTAATGTCAGGCTCATGATGTTCCCTTTTTGGTTATGGCATCTGCCACCTTTGTGATACCGACGAAAATCTCGAAAGAATCCAAGGCGACGTGAGCTTCGCCATCCGGCAGCAGAAAGAGCAGTTGGGCTTCGACGTTTTGGCCCTGTTTGACATCCGACTCAGGCATGACGAGCACGGACCAGCGCCCGTAGGGATGGGCGTCGCCAAGATCGTCGTTGACGAATTTCGCTCTGCCCCAGAACTGTCCGGTTAAGAGGGCGCGTGCTGTGATTGTCGCTCGCATGTTATCTGATCGTTCCGTGGCTTCGGTGTTGTGCCCACTCCTGAAGCAGGGTGGTGAGGTATTTTTCTCGGCTATTCCATCCGATCTCGCTGGCGATTTCGATCGTGCGCTGTACGGTGTCTTTGAAGTGCTGCCAGCTCTCCTGGGGATTTATATAGGCGATTCTGCGAGTGAGTTCCTCTACAGCGTAGAAGGGAGCCTGGGGGTGATGCACTCCTGTCAGTGCCGTTACCCATATTGCAGCTCCGCGTTGGTGAACGATCAGTTCCATGGCGCGTCGGGCAGGAATCGAACCCGCATCGGGTGGGTTAGAGCCACCTGCACAACCACTGTGCCACCGACGCATCCGGGGCCGCAGCCCCGGTTGTTGTTTTCAGGCCATCCCTCCCTCAAAAGCCAGCGGCAGCCGCCGACACAGGTTGCGACCCTCGCCGGCCACCGCGATGGCCGTCAGCTCGTAGCCCAGGTCGGGCTCGATGAACTTGGCGATCCGGATGCCGTGGCGCTCGAGGTCGAAGGCCAGGTCGCTCAGCTGGTCGATGTCTTCGACCTCCAGGAGCACGATGGTGTTCGAGGTGGCGAACCATTGCTGGTCCGCTGCGGGGTGCTCGGCGACGAACTCGCGCAGCGCGTGACATGCCTGCGCGGCCCGCAGGCCGGTCTCCAGATCGCCGCGGACGACGATGTACAGCTTCTGACTCGTCATGCCGCCGCCTCGGCCGCAGGCGGCTCGTGGCGCCAGGGCGACGGCTCCCCCTGCAGCCAGCGTTCGACGTCGTTCTGGATGAGTTTGACCTCGTGGTCGCGAGCGCAGGCCACGATTTTGCTTGGCCTGGGAAAGTTGTCGTCACGACACTTCTTCTCGATCTGTTTGTAGTCCCGGCCGCGGAGATAGCCGTAGAGCAGGAGCGTGTGGCGGATGTCGCTGCGAACGTTGGCACGGCGGCTGTCGAGGTTAAGGAAGAAGCTGTGGCGCTCGTAGAGCGCTTCGGGGCTTCGGTCGACCAGTGGCCGTGTGCGCAGCTTGTACTCACGGCGGTCACGGGTGAGCTTTACCTTCCGCTCGACGAGCGATTTGATGGTTTGTTTGATACTGTCCCGATGTTGGGGTTCGGTCTTCATTTTGTCCTCCCTGATTTATGTTAATTCATGTTCACCTCGTTGAGGTGAGGGGGAGGAGCACGGGGCGAAGTAATCTACGTGAAGCCTGTCATGTCTTTCAGCTTAGGTCGGCTTTTTGGGGTTGTCAAGCAAAAAGTTGCATGTGCTACGTCGGGCTACTCGGCGTACCGACCTTCCACGGCGCGCCGTTGGCGGTCGCGGGTGCGTTCCTCGAGCCAGTGCAGGCATTCCTCGAGCTTCGTGATGGCGAGCGCGTTTTCGCGGCAGGAGAACTTTTTGTTGAAGACCTGAATGGTCCCGAGCACGAAAGTGAGAATATCGTCGACCTGGCAGCCGTTGACTCCGGTTTCCGTGACGGGGCCGTGCTGCAGCCGGAAGGTGACGTAGTCCTCGCCGACCTCGATGAAGGGCTGGACCTGTTTCGTGTCCTTTTCGTCGTCTCCACCGATAACGGACACGCTGCGGCCTTCCGAACCCCATTTGCGGAACATGCCGCCGGAAATTACCGTCGGCGTGTCGATGAATGGGAAGCTGCGTTTGCTCGGATTGAAATCCTGAGCATCCAGGCGCTGAGGTTGAAGGAATTCTGGTTGTTTGCAGACATTGTCTGACCAACGTAACATGGCACTGTCCTTTCCCGGGTCGTTCTCACCCGCTGCAGCCAGTGTAGTTTTTTGGGGAGTTCGCGTCAAAAGAAAAGCGCATGTGCTACTTACGGTACGGTGGCAGCGGTGGCAACTGTGGTGGTGGATCCAGGTCAAAGCCGTCAAAGATCAGCTCCAGCGCTTTCCCCAGCGCTGTATAGGCCATGCGGCGCTGTAGCTCGTCGCACACGTCGGCGTCGATAACGCCGTCGAACCGTTGGGTCTCGATGACGCCGTTTTCCAGGCGCACGTCGCGTTGGCTGATGTGCGTCTGGTCGCCGACGCGCTCGATGCTCCGGGACGAGAATTTGATGTGCGTGAACGGTAAAACGTCCCAGAGGCTTTCGCGTTGCTGTGGCTGGGCCACGTCGTCGATCGCGAGGTCGATCGCGAGTTGTGGCACCGTGTCGCTGATGGGAGCGGGTGCTCGCACGGGGCGGTGTACCGGTAACGGCCGCTGTGCTCGAGGTGTGGGCACCAACTGTTGTTGAAGAGGAACGATTTTTCCCATGCTGTCCTCTGCGCGACAACCAGACTCGGTTTGGGCACCTCAGCGGCACCACGAATCTAGCTGAGAGGCTACCGTTCGGTGGCCTCCTGGATCGGATTCTTCGGGTCGCCCGGCCACCGCCAGTAGATGCCGTAGGCGCGTTGGTCAGAGCCGTGAACAATGCTTGTATGGTCCCGTTCGATCTGACGACCGTATGGGTCCTGTTTGCTCTCGTCCGAGCTTACCCATACCGCGTTGAGACACGGCATGATGAGCGCTTTGCCCGTCGGGTAGTGCTCTGACTCTGCGACCGTCGCCTCGCCGAACACAGCCACGACCAGCGCGTTGTGGTCTACCCCAACCGCGTCGGTGAAGACGATGGCGTCACCCACGTGCGGTTGCTTGACCTGATACCCGTCGAACTCTTCCATTTGTTTGATCCTTCCCGCGGCCTTGTTGCCGCGCAGAAGGCAGCTTCGTTAATATAGCACATTTTTGCGTTTATCATCGCTCGAAGTCTTGACAGCGTTGCATGTGTTATTAAAAATCAAGACTATGCAAAACCACACAGACCCAACAGAGGCCCCGGAAGGGGAGGGCGCTCCTGCAGAGGAGCACACGCCGCAGGAGGATGTTGGCGCAGAGCAGCCGGCACCCGACACCAGCCAACCCGAGGAGGAGGCAGAGCAGCAAGGCATGCCCGGCGCGCCGTTCGGCAACTTGGATTACACCGAGGCGGTGACCCAGATGGCGCAGATGTTCGCGCCGGTTTTCAGTCGCATCCTGGACATGGTGCGGGGGCCTGGTCAGCAGCCGGCTGCTGCGGTGCCGCACATCCGGCCGCCCCAGCCGCCGCCGGCTCAGATCGCGATGCCGCGGGACGTGGCGCACCGGCTCTTGATGGAGTTGTACGCTCCGAAGCCGGACCCAGACCCGACCAATCGGTCGTTCCGGGTCGGCATGGCGCTGGGTTCGGCGATCAACTCGATGGGCTGGCAGATTCTTTCAGAGGACCTGATGGCCATGTTGAACACAGCGTGGGACAAGCTGTTCAACCGCGGTTCTGGCGCCGATCTCTCCGACGTCTACCGGAGCGCCTACCCTGTGGCTCAGCCCTACGACCCCATCGAGAACTTCGAGATGCCCCCGGGTTCGCCGCGGGTGCCCGAAGGAACCCTCGGTGTCGTCCCCGGAGGAGAAGACCTTCGGCAACAGCTCGTCGATGGTTTGCGCGAAGATGCCAAGCGGCGGTGGGCGGAGATACAAGAGCAAGACCCGGAGCGGGCCGAGAAGATCAACGCCGACATCGGTGGTATCGAGGACATCTTCAACCACTTCGAGGACCTGTTCGGGGACTTCTTCGATCCCCATCGTGCCGCTGCCCCTGCGCCGGACGGAGACGAGGACAGCGAGCCCTTCGGTGATCCCAGCCCTGGCGACGCCGAATAGCCTCCATTTCTGCTTTACATCTGTTCAAAATTTTTCTCTTGCCAGCGATGCGAAGGTAGCATATGCTACCTATGGTTGGAGGGCTTATGAGCTTGTTGCGTAACGATGGCGAGTACAAAATCTACGTGATCGAGAAATGGTTCCCGACTGGCGTGACCGGTCGAAAAGAGGACGCCGAGTGGAGTGGTGTCAACTTCGACGAGCACCTGGCTGGCTTCTCGGCCAGCGGCCCTTGCTGGCAGGAGACGGCCGTCCACGGCACCTACGACTTCGATGAGGCGGTGTCGGGGCTCAACCAGGTCGCGTTGGAGCATCCAGGTGAAAAGTTCCGGCTGCGGTTGGTGACCGTCTCGCAGCACGCCGAGACGGTGGCGGAGATGAGCATCAAGGAGGGCGCAGCATGCGACGCAAGCTAGCTAGTCTGCAAACGATCGATTCGCTCGAGCCCATCAAGGGCGCGGACCGCATCGAGCTGGCCAAGGTCCTTGGCTGGAACGCGGTGGTCAAGAAGGGCGACTTCCAGGTCGGGGATCTGTGCGTCTTTTTCGAAATCGACTCGATCTTGCCGGCGGAGCCCCCGTGGACGCAGTTCCTCAAAGACCACAGCTTCAAGGTCAAGACGCGCAAGTTCCGGGGCATTATCAGCCAGGGGCTGGCATTGCCGCTCGACATCTTGCCGCCATCTGCTTCTCGTTTGGATGGCGACGACGTGACGACGGTGCTGGGCGTTACCCAATGGGAGCCACCCGAGGACAGTTACGTCGACGGCGCGAAGTCGTTCTCCTTCCCGGCCGGCATCCCCAAGAGCCACGCGACGCGGGTGCAGAGCTGCCCTGAGGTGCTCGATGAATTACGCGGCGTGTCGTTCGTCGCTACGATGAAGTGCGACGGCAAGTCGGCCACGTATCTGAAGCGGGGCGGAGAGCTGATCGTAGCGTCGCACAAGTGCGCGATGGAGCGCGCCGACAACATCTTCTGGCAGATCGCCGAGAGGTATGACCTGGAGCATGT
>Ga0180434_10009105_pt1 | contig 10853 bp, 10 predicted proteins | sample SS_ome_7_FD_132453 | JGI IMG/M metagenome (GOLD analysis project Ga0180434, IMG submission 132453) | Hypersaline lake sediment archaeal communities from the Salton Sea, California, USA - SS_1_D_2 metaG | ecosystem: Environmental > Aquatic > Non-marine Saline and Alkaline > Hypersaline >... | reverse complement strand
TGGCTTCTTCAGCTTCGTCATCACCGACGTCACTCCCGGGGCCCAGGTCATTGTCACACTGACGCTGCCGGAGAACGTGCCCGCCACCACCGAGTACTGGCGGTACGGCCCGACCGCCGGCTACGTGAGCGACCCCTGGTACGAGATCCCGTTGGGGGACAACGACGGGGACAACGTGCTCACGATGGTGCTAACCGACGGCGGCCTGGGAGATGACGATCTCACCGAGGATGGCAAGATAGAGGACCCGGGGGGTCCGGGGCAGCGGCGACCCGTTGGCGGTGTCACCAGGCCGATGAACGCGAAGGCTCTATTCGCGCCCTGGGTGGGGCTGGCTGCACTGGTGATCGCCTTCCTGACGGCCGTGGGCGTGGCCAGGGGGCGCCGCGTCAAGAATCGCTGACGGGGTTAGCCGCGTGCCGCCGTGGTACGCACCCGCCGGAGGGCGGGGGCCGGGCAGTGTTGCGCTCCAGCGCCAGGCCTGCTCGCATTGTGTCGAAACCGCTTTGCCGGTGACGCTGGTGATTGTTGAGGCGCCAGAGCGACCTGTTACGGCCGAAGCTGCGGGTTTCCAAGACAAGCGCGCCTGCGCAGGAAGGTCCGCAGAAGCCCGCAGCTCAACCGCCCGTGTCCAGCAGCAAGCGGGACGAGGGCCTTCGTGCTACGCCGCGTCCTGGCTCTTCCTGCGGGCACGGGCAGCGTCTCGTGGTCATCGCGGTTCGGGCCTTCGGCTCCAGGTCATACCTACGCCTCCGGCGACCTGATTCGCTCGACTGCGCTGTTTTCTGCCAGCTGGACCTCAGCGTGGCCCCCGCCAGTGGGTGAACTCGATCAACTTGGTGTGTTGGCATCTCCCGCTGCGGGGCGATGGGCCGCGGTCCTTCTGGTGCTCCTGGCTTTGCCTCTGATCTCCCACATCGACCTTTCCCACCGAGCTGCCTGAGTACCGGCTCTGGACCTGAGTCAAGTTCGATCCGTTGGTCTTGACTATTTGTTTCGAGGCTCGTGCAGCCCTGGCGCTGGGATATCCGTGGATACCATCCTCGAGCTTGATGGTGGCCGAGGCCCGTTCACTCTTGCGCGTGCCGCCGTTCGGCACGCGGGCTCCTGGGGAGCACCGCCGCGACCCTCTCGCAGTGCAGGACCGCGAGGGTAGCGCCGGAGCGAGAGCCCAGCGCCGTGCGTTGCAGAGGTCCCGGGTTCAAATCCCGGCGCCCCGACTGAAGGACAAGCGAAGAGCCGGAAGGAAATAGCCGCCTCGAGGGGCGGTTTTCCCATTTCTTGCGCGGCTGGTGATGGGCCGCCGCCGGTGCGATGTACCTTGCAGGTGTGTTGCACCTTCACGCTCATACCTCATCGGATCCCCGCCGAACGGCCCCAGGTTACCCAGGAAGCAGAGGCGCCTTGCGCCGCACCTCCCCGGGCAAACCCTGCCATGCCGCTTGACGGATGAAGTGCGCAGCCGATAGGGGAGTCTAACGAGATCCAATCAGCCCGCTCTCCCTCTTGGGAAGGCTGCTGAGATGCTACACCACCCGACGATACACAAACCGCGGCCCATTGGTTCCGTCGAACCGATGCCCCGGAGACGAACCGGCCTCAGACAAGAGCAGGGGAGGTCCTGGAATGCCCTGGGATCCACTCGGTTCGCAGGGCGTTCCGCGTATCCGGATCTGGCTCGTTATCGCGGGGGCGGCAGCGTGGAGGTCTGGCAGCTCGTGCGACCCGCCGGCCGAGGGCCGGGATGGGGCCGCGACCCGCTGGCATTCGTCAGTGGCTAGCGGACTGTGCTGGCGCGGGTTTCCGCCCGTTCCCTGATTCCCCGCAGGGTCTTCGGCTGCATCACCAAGCTCCCCAGATCGTTGGGAATGCCGTAGAGGAGTGCGGTGCCCACGCCTGGTCCCCAACTCCCTCGTGACCGGGTTATGAGCCGCGTGGTCCCGTCGTTGACGGCCTCCAGATACCAGACCCAACGCCCATCGTCGGTACCCGTCAGCAGGTACCGGGCCGGCTCCATCTCGAGCACCTCGAAGCCCATGCCCGGCGCAATCTCGATAAGGTCACCGACCGCCAGATCCTGCAGCTCGGGCACGATCCGATCCGCCGAGTGTCCCTCGTGGTCGACGGAACCGGCCACGCCCAGCAACCGGTGGATCCAGTCGTGGCTGTACCAGCCGGCGCGCTGGTACCCGATCTGGACCAGCCAGGGCCAGATCTCTTCGGGGGCAGCGTCGATGCTGATGGCCTGGGTATACTCGAACTTCGGGTCGTTCACCAGGTCGTCGCCCGGTAGCGGCATGCTTACCTCAGCCTCTGTCGCGCCGCGACGCAGGTGCCAGGGACGAACGAGCATACCGTAGATGACGGTCAGGGCGGCGACGAGAAGCGCGCCGATGGCGATGATGCGGACGATCTTGAGAAGCCTGTCCAAGGTGTCCTCCTGAAGCGGTGATCCGATCGGCCGCGCGAAAGCTTATCACGGTCGGGCAGGCTGTCGAGGTCGCGCTAGAAGACCACCACGAAGGACACGAAGACGTAGGGCAGGTTTCTGTAAGCGCAGCGACACCTGCCGCCGTTGTGGCCACGGTCGATCGTCGGGTATGGAAACCCCACCTACGTCTGCAGGTGACCGTCGCCGAAGGCCTCGCGCCACGAAGCGGGCGAGTAGACCTCGATCCCGTGCTCGCGAAGCAACCACGTGAGGGCGCCGCATCCCGGGCCGTGTACGAGATCACCGCTCGCGTCGTAGTAACTGGTCCGTGACACGCCGCACGTCGGGCTTCCGTCGCTCAGGATTGCCTGCACCGCGCCCGTAAGTTGAGCCAGGCGCAGTACCTCGTGACAGCCGCCCAAAAAAGCCTCGCTGTAGTCGTCCCCCTCGGTGCTCACCACGCGTGTGATCACGCGAGAGGACCCAGCCCAGAATGCATCCGCCTTTCCGCCCAAGAAGCCTGCCGGCGGCCTGGGCGTGGGCAGCCCGCCCAGCTGCTCCGCGCAGACGGGCAGTGCGCGCCCATCGGCGACCAACTGCTGGACAGCGGCATCCTCATTGGCGAAGGAGGGGTAGTTGACCGTCCTGAGACCGGCGAGACAAGCACTCACGATGATCATCGGCTCGTTCTTCTGCGTATCATTCATGATGGTGAGACTCCTGGCAGACTGCACGTCTGCCCGCGCATGATGGCAATCCACAGATCGCCAACGTATTCCGCAACTCGTGGTGTGCGATTCAGCCCTGGACCGAGCTCCCCGGCGCGGCCCCTTGCCAGCGCGTCAGCAACGCCTCAAGGATCTCTGCCGTGTCTCCGACCGTCTTCTGGCAGCCGGTCTCGAAGAGCCCCTCCTGTCGGGCCAGCTCGTGCTGCTCGGGATCGCTGATGTCGTACCCATTCAGGATCTCACGGCATAGGGTGGTGCCTTCACGGTCCTCCACCAACGCCATGAGCTCCTGGACGCGCGCGTTGTTCGCCAGCTTCGTCTCCGCATCCTCCGGGTCAGTGCGGCCGTACAGGTAGCCGATGACCATCAAAGCCCCTGTCACCGCACCGCATGTCCTGCCCGTGCCGCCTATCCCGCCCCCGAAGGGACCGGCGATTCGGAGGGCTGTCTCCCGATCCATCCCGATGTCCTCCGCAAAGGCCGCGAAGACCGACTGAGCACAACCGAAGCCTTCGTTCAGGTTTGCCTCCGCCACGGCAGCCTTTGGCTCGCTGGACTGAAACCCGTCCACACTGTCTATCCTCCTCAAGATGCAACCTCCACCAGGGCATCCACAGCGCACACCCCCGCTCCCCTGGGCAGCACCATCAACGGGTTGATGTCCAGGGCCAGCATATCTCCGCGCAGGTCGACGGCTAGCTGGGATACGCGCACCAGCGTGTCCACCAGGGCGTCCACGTCTGCCGCCGGTTTCCCTCGGAACCCCTCCAGCAAGCGCGCCGCCTGGGTTTCGTTGATCATGTCGCGTGCCTCGCGCCGGCTTAGAGGCGGAAGTCTGAGCGACGAATCCTCGAACAGCTCCACCAGGATGCCGCCCGATCCGAACACCACCACGGGCCCGAAATCTGCGTCCTGTACCACGCCCACGATGACCTCGACCGTGTCTAGGTCCAACATCTCCTGGATGAGCACGCCGTGGATATCGGCCTCTGGATGGTGCTCGAGAGCCGCCTTCGTGACCTCAACGAATGCCGTGCGCAGCTGGCCCTCATCTTCCAGTCCAACGCGAACGCCACCGATCTCGGTCTTATGCTGGATGTCCGGTGAGAGGATCTTCAACACCACCGGGTAGCCGATGGCGCGGGCTGCCTTCACAGCCTCTTCCTCGGATGCTGCAGCGTGCTCCCGCGGTCCTGGGACACCGTAGTCCGCCAGAAGACGCCGGGCCTCCACCTCGGAGAGCGGCCCTCTCTTTAGCCTCTCGCGCCAAGCCGCAAGGGTCGCCGGAGACGTAGAGCCCCGTTCCTTTGCCTCCTCTCGGGCTCTCTGGAAGGCTCCGTGCTCCACCAAAGCTTTGATGGCCCCCAGGGTCTCTGGCGTACCCTGCAGGTACGGCACACCTCCGCGGCGCAGGACGTCTTCCACTTCTTGGTCGAATCCGGCGCAGACGTTCGAGAAGAGCAGCACCGGCTTGCCCGAGCGTTCGGCTGCCTCGACGGCTGCGCCGGCCACTGCCAGCGACTGCTCAACCTCCCTTTCAGCCACACCCACCGGCGTATCGCGGCTGACGGCCAGGAGGTCGACGCCCGCCTCCGCGGAGACCACGTCGACACATTTGGGGTAGGTCGCCTCCAGGTCGCCGCTGCCCCAGGCGTCCAGGGGGTTCGCGACCTGGCTGAAGGGCGGCAGGATGTCCACCAGCGCCCCTCGTCCCATCTCCGAGAAGGACGGGAATTGGAGCCCCATGTCCTGGGCCAGATCGGCGATCAAGCCTATCTGCCCACCCGAAAGGCTCAAGAGTCCCACGCCTTGCCCGTCCGGTACTCGGCACGTGGCGAAGAGCTGCGCTGCCTCCACGAGCTCGTCCAGCGTGTCGAACCGCCTCACGCCAAGTTGTTTGAAGGCGGCATCCACCACCCGGTCCGACCCTGCCAGGCTTCCGGTGTGGGCCTGGACCGTTCGCCGGGCCATCTCAGACCGTCCTACCTTCACCGCGAGGATCGGCTTCCCCCGGCTCGCGGCGGCCTCCGCAGCCACGACGAACTTCTCGGGCTGGGGGATCCCTTCCAGGAAGGCCACAATCACCTGGGTGCGCTCGTCGTGGGCCAGGTAGCCGATGTAGTCAGCGCTGTCCAGAACCGCCTCGTTGCCGCTGGAGATCAAATAGCGGAATCCGAAGCGAGCTGCGTTGGCCAGACCCAGGCAGATCGCCCCGCTCTGCACCACGGCGGAGACGGGTCCGCTGTGCGTCCTGGGACTCAGGGCCACGCTGTACGTCGCCACCGCGTTGAGGAGGTTTGCGACGCCGATGCAGTTGGGACCGCAGACCATCAACCCGGTCTCGTCGCAGAAATCGACCAGCTCGGCCTCCCGCTGCTGCCCGGCGGGGCCCGCCTCGCCGAATCCGCTAGCCAGCACCCAGGCCGCCTTTGCTCCAGCGTGGACGGCCTGCTCCAGAATACCCAGGACCTTGTCTGCGCCCAGCAACACGGCCACAGAGTCTACAGGGCCTGGCAGGGCGCCCAGCTCGGGATAGCAGGGGTAGCCCAGCACGCTCTCGTGGCGCGGGTGAACGGCGTACACGGATCCCGGGAAACCCAGGTTCCGAAGGTTCTCCAAGACGAGGCGGCCGGCGCTGCCGGGCCGGTCCGAAGCGCCGACGACAGCGATGGCTTGAGGATTGAGAAGCGGGGACAAGTTGCGGAAAGCACCCATGTTCTTTGGATTCTCCATCTATTCGCGGCCGGTGACGAGAGCCAGAAGGGCCATGCGCACTGGCACGCCGTTGTGTGACTGGCGGAAGTAGGCAGCGCCCTCGTAGCTGTCCACGTCCTCCTTGATCTCGTTGACGCGCGGCAGGGGATGCATGATGGTGATCCCCTCCTTGGCCTCGTCCACCATCGCCCGGTCGAGCACGTAGGCCCCCTTCAGCCGCTCGTACTCCGCCGGGTCGTCAAAGCGCTCTTTCTGGATGCGCGTCATATAGACCACGTCGCTCTCACGCATGGCTGCCATCAAGTCGTCGGTCTCCTTGACCTCGGCGCCCTGTTCCCGCAGATCCTGCGTGATGTGCGCCGGCATCTGGAGTTGCGGCGGCGAGACGAAGACCATCTGAATGTCGAAACGGGCCAGGACGTAGACCAGTGAGTGGACCGTCCGACCGTTCTTCAGATCGCCCGCCAGGGCGACGGTGAGCCCGTCCAACGTTCCCTTTTCCTTCTTGATGGTGTACGTGTCGAGCAGGGCCTGGGTCGGATGCTGGCCTGCGCCGTCGCCCCCGTTGATGACGGGGATATCGACCGCGTCGGCCGCCTCAGCCGCCGATCCCTTGCGCGGATGACGCATCACGATGACGTCAGCGTAGCCCTCGATCACGCTCACGGCGTCCGCCATCGACTCACCCTTGGCTGCCGAGGACGTCTTCGGATCGGCGATGGTAATGACGCTCCCCCCGAGGCGGTGCATGGCCGACTCGAAGGAGAGCCTCGTGCGCGTGCTGGGCTCGAAGAAGAGCGCCGCCATGACCTGCCCCGCCATAGTCTTCCACGTCCTGCCGCCCTCCGGTACCTGGTCGAAGCGCGCGGCGGTGCGCAGGATCAGGTCGAGTTCCTGGTCCGTCAGGGTGTCCGTCCGCAGGATATCCTTGCCCTGCAGTGTGTTGTTCATGTTGCTTTTCCTCCCTTATCGGTCGTAGCTGTGCGAAGTCTGTCCAACTGCTCGGTCTTCCCCTATTCTTTCGGGTGGGGCGCGTCCCCCGCCGGGCGGGCGAGAGCCGCGAGACCTGAACGGGTCCCGGGGGGCCCGGGCCGCTCGTCCACGGCTTGTCCGGCCCCTGCAGAGCTGGCGCCGGGCTATGTGCCGGGCCGCGTGATGGTAGAAGACCGAGGTCGTTGTCGAATCAAGAACCTGCTGGATCTCCAGGACAACACGTTCCGGGCCTCCCGGAAGCAGGCCGGGAAACGGCTGGTGTCGGCCTCCTTCAACGGAGACGGCGATCCTGTCCGCGCCGCCTGGAGATGCTCATACCCCTTCTCGACGTCGTGGAGCGCGATGCCCACGGGCACCGCGTCTGTCTGTCGCAGACGTCCACGTGCTCTCTCGTCTGCATTTCTGCTCGCTACCAGGCCTGGATCAGTTCTGCCAGTCGGGATACGCCCTCTTCGATCTCCTCCTCCGTCAGGCTGCAGAAAGGGATGCGCAGGAAGCGCTTGCCGTCCGCCGCATTCGGGAAGAAGCCGCGCCCATCGGAAAGCTTCAGACCGTGGTCCACTGCGCGTTTGCGGAGTTCCACGATGTCCAACCCTTCCGGCAGGAAGCCACTCACAAAGAAGCCTCCCTCCGGCTCTGTCCACTCCGCCTCCGGAATCTGGTTGTTCAGAGCCTCCAGAATGGCGTCCAGTCGGGGCCGATAGAGCTGCTTGAGCCCCTCGATGTTCTCCTCCAGCAGCCCGCGCCGGCAGTACTCGTAGACCATGCCCTGCGTCGGCAGAACAGGTCCAATGTGGGCATCGACGGCCCACGCCGACAGCTCCTCGATCACCGGCTCTGGCCCGATCAGATACCCCAGCCGCAGTCCCGGCGCCAGGATCTTGGAGAAAGAGGACATGTGGAGCACACGCTCCGGGGCGAGTGACCAGAGGGAGGGGACATCCGTGCCGTGATAGCGGAGCCTCCTGTAAGGCGCGTCCTCCACGATCCAGAACCCGTGCTCCCGTGCCAGCGCAGCGAGGCGGCGTCTTTTCTCCAGGCTGGTGGTGGCGCCCATCGGGTTCTGGAAGTCGGTGATGACGTACATCAAGGCCGGCGTCTGATCCTCGAGGGCGGCCTCCAGGGCGTCCAGATCGACGCCGTCCTTCTCAAGCGGAATCCCCACCACCTCGGCATCGTGGTGACGCAAGAGGGTGATCGATCGATCGTAGGAGGGCGATTCGACGAAGGCGGGCTCGCCCGGCGCCACCAGCACCTGTGCGATGAACGAGAAGATCTCCAGAGAGCTGTTGCCGGTGAGGACGCGCTCGGGCTGCACACCGTACTGTTCGCCGAGCCAGCTCCGGAGGGGTGGGTAGCCGGCGTGACTGTACTGGAGCAGCACAGCCCCGTCGCGCCTGAGCGCCTCCTCCCCGCACGCAATCAGGTCCTCGATGGGGAAGACGTCCGTCGGCGGCACACCCCTGGTGAGGTTGATCACTGTGTGCTCCATGCTATTTGATCTCCTTCTTTGGCGGCGTCGCAAACCGGGCTACCTTGCTGTGGGAGACGCCCAGATCCACCATCGCCTCGGCGATCTTCAATCCCACGGAGCTTGGATCCAGGACGACGATACCCAGCTCGCGCTCGATGTCCTCGGCGTACCCGGCCAGTCCTGCGCAGCCAAGGATGACTACCTCGGTGCCGTCCTCCTCGATCGCCTTCCGGGCCAGTTCCAGAATGCGGGCCTTTGCCTCCTCGGGATTTGCATCCATCTCCAGAACTGGCATATCCATAACCAGCGCGGAGGCGTAGGCGGTTTCGACGTTCCGGAGCTTCACGTGGATCTCCCGCGTCGGCGCTCGATTCCGACCCGTGGTCGTGATGGAGAATTTGTGTCCGAGCATGGCTGCCACGTGTAGGGTCGCCTCCTCGATGCCAATCACGGGGATCTCCGAGATCTCCTTGGCAGCGTCGAGTCCCGGGTCGGAGAAGCAGGCCAATACGACAGCGTCGTATCCTTCGTCGTTGGCCTGACGTACGAGCTCCAGGGTACCCGGTGTGGCGAGGGCTTCATCGTAGGCTGACTCGATGGAGACTGGGCCGTGTTTCGGATTCGTCACGGTCAGCTCGGTGTCAGGCCGCTTGATCCTCTCCAACTCGTGACGAACGTGCTCCGTCACGCTCTCTGATGTGTTCGGGTTGATGACAAAAATGCGCATAGGGCTATCTCCTTTATCTAATCTCTTTGGCTGGGGGTGTTGCGAACCGAGCGATCTTGCTGTGACGCAGGCCCAGGTCAGCGAACGTCTCAGCCACTTTCAACGCCACGGCGGTGGGGTCGAGGACGACCACTCCCAGCTCCCTTTCGATGTCCTTAGCATACCCTGATAATCCGGCGCAGCCCAGCACGATCACCTCGGCGCCGTCCTCAGCGACAGCACGGCGGGCCTCGGCGAGGATTCGCCCCTTGGTCGTCGTGGGATCCGCCTCCATGTCCAGTACGGACATCCCTGTGATCAGGGTCGAGGCGTAGGCGTGTTCGAACCCTCCCATCCGAACGTGAAGGTCGCGAGTGGGCACATGCTTGGGAAAGGCCGTCACCGGGGAGAATCTGTGTCCCAGCATGGCGGCCACGTGCAGCGTGGATTCCTCGATCCCGATCACCGGGATACTCGAGATCTCACGGGAAGCGTCGAGTCCCGGGTCCGAAAAGCAGGCGATGATGGCAACGTCATACCCTTCATCGTTGGCCCGGCGCACCAGGTCGAGGACGTGGGGCTTCACCAGCTCGCGGTCGTACTGCGACTCAATCGAGGCCGGACCGTGCTGAGGATTGACGACCGTCAGCTCGGTATCCGGCCGCTTCACCCTCTCCAGCTCCCGACGGATGTGGTCCGTCACGGCCTGGGACGAGTTCGGGTTGATGACGAAGATTCTCAGCGTCACGACGTCTGCTCCGCCATCCAGCTCCGACCCCGGGTGAAGGCTTCGATGTTCAAGTTCTCAAACCGGGAGGGCACCCGCTCCCGAAGCACAGTCTCCCACATCCCCGGATCGGTGGGCAAGAGCGCGGACAGGGCCCCCAGCAGGACGACGTTGAGGACCTTGGGATTGCCCAGATCCTGTGCCATCTGCAGCCCTGGCACGCGGTAGACGCTATCTGTCGTGGCCGCCAGGGCCCTCTGGACCGCGGCCTCATCCGGATAGACGGCATCTCCGCTGCTCACACTCGCGGGGTGGATCTCCTGTTGATTGAGCAGCACCGCACCTTTCTGTTGCACCTGATTCAGCCGTCTCAATCCTTCCAGGACCTCGAAGGCGATCAAGTAGTCGACCCTGCCCTCGGGCACCACCGGTGAGTGGACCTCGTCCCCCCAGCGAATGTGCCCCAGGACAGATCCACCGCGCACGGCCAGTCCAAGGATGTCCGATTTCTTCACATCGTACCCGGCGCCAACCCCGACGGCGGCCAGGATGTCGCTGGCCAGGATGGTGCCCTGACCGCCCACGCCTGTTATCATGAAGTTGATGGTTTCCACAGCTCTCTCCCCCTAGTCCGCTGTCTCAGCAGGATGAATCGCCTCGACCGGGCAGACCTGGGCACACATATCGCAGCCCACGCACAGCACCGGGTCGATCTCTGCCTTGGCCCTCCCCGTCCTTTCGTTGACCTCTCTCGAGTGCTTGATGGCCGGGCACCCCAGCTCGAAGCACGTACCACACGCAATGCACGTCTCCGGGTCCACTTCGTAGACACCCTGTGTACCGGGCCCCACGAAATAGCACGGTCCCTCAACAATCACCACCGAGGGTCCATCGAAGGTCAGGGCCTCTCGGTAGGTCTTTTCGATGGCCTCGATGTCGAAAGCATCTACCCTATGCACGTCCGTCACGCCGCAGGCACGGACCATGTCCCCGATGTCCACCTCCTTCGTCGGTTCGCCGCGCAGGGTCTGGCCTATGCCCGGGTGGTCCTGGTGACCTGTCATCGCCGTGGTCCGGTT
>Ga0180434_10009104_pt1 | contig 10854 bp, 10 predicted proteins | sample SS_ome_7_FD_132453 | JGI IMG/M metagenome (GOLD analysis project Ga0180434, IMG submission 132453) | Hypersaline lake sediment archaeal communities from the Salton Sea, California, USA - SS_1_D_2 metaG | ecosystem: Environmental > Aquatic > Non-marine Saline and Alkaline > Hypersaline >... | reverse complement strand
TAGTTAGCCGTATCAATCAATGGAGAATAATGACCAATCAATCACAAATAGAAAAACATACCTTAGCACAATCCATTATTTTGCATTTGTTGCCTGGTATCTTGATCGGGGTATTTTATTTCCTTATTCGCCAACCTTTGCATAAATTTGGATATCCATCGATTTTTGGGCTTATTCTGGCCATAATTTTTGTTCTTGTACCAGTTGAGCTCGGATATTTGCTTTTTAAGGGAAAACAGGCAACCGGGCGCTATACGTTAGAGGAGCTGATCAGCTATCGCACTCCCGTTCCCTGGTGGCAATCCATCTTGTGGATCGTGATCGTATTGGCAGTGATGGGTGCCATATTTACGGTAATGAAACCCGTTGATAAATTACTGCAGGAAAAACTCTTTTACTGGATGCCCACCCTTGATAGCGGATTGGATGGGACTTATTCAAAAATCGCTCTCGTTGTTACCTATAGTATTTTTATTATCTCCGGTGTAATTGTGGGACCGGCAGTCGAAGAGCTATACTTTCGGGGATACTTGTTGCCCCGCATACCCGTTAAACAACCAGAACTATCTCATAGTTTTTTATTTGCTATCTATCACCTTTGGACGCCATGGATGGCTATCACTAGAATAATCGGAATGCTGCCGCTGATAATAGCTGTGAAGAAAAAGAATATTTCCATTGGAATTGGCGCTCATATTCTTCTGAACACCTTGGATGTCGTCGTAGGCTTTGTTTTTATTTTTAGTCTTCCATAGATAAGAAGAAGCTTCGCTTCCGACCGGGGACGGATCCTTCGATTCCGCGAGAGAACCCTCGCTTCGTTCAGGAAAGGGAAGGGGGATTGCAATCCAGCCAGTTCATCACTCCTAGGCCCGCCCAGTATCCGCTCGCGAAACAGGCGCTCAGCAGGTATCCCCCTGTGGGGGCCTCCCAATCCAGCATTTCTCCCGCGCAGAATACACCCGGCACATCGCGCAGCATGAGTTGATCATCCAGGGATTCAAAGCGGACGCCGCCTGCGCTGCTGATCGCTTCTTCCAGGGGGCGGGGCGCGATCAGCGGGATGGGGAGAGACTTAACGGCACGGGCTAAACGTTCTGGGTCAGAGAAATCTTCTCTGGCGACAAACTCCCACAGCAAACCAGATTTGACACCGCTGATATTCAGGGTCCTTTTGAGGTATTTCGAAACCGAATGAGAACCGCGCGGACGGGATAGTTTTTCGGTTACTTTTGCCAGCGTCCAATTGGGTGTCAGATCGAGTTCCAGGATCGCCTGCCCGGCTCTTTCTATTTCATCTCGCATTGGGGCTGCGATGGCATAGATCAAGCTGCCCTCCAGGCCATTTTCGGTAATGATGAACTCGCCCAATTTTCTTAGACCCTTGAAGGTGATGGCAGCTGATTTGATTGGCTGGCCTGCATACTTCTCCCGGAAATGGGGCGTCCATTGCACGTCGAATCCGCAATTGGCGGGTTTCAGGGGCGCGATTTTGACCTTGACCTCTGCCAAGAAGGGAATCCCGCTGGCATCACTCCCCAGCTCAGGCCGGCTTCCACCACCCAGGGCCAGGATGACAGCATCTGCTGGGCGTTCTTTTTCACCCTCAGGGGTCTCAAAAAGCAGCCCATGATCCTTGCCCCAGCCCACCCATTTGTGGCGGGTGTGTAGTTCCAGGCCGCTGGCCTGTAATTTTTCCAGCCAGGCTTTTAAAAGCGGTTCAGCTTTCATCCCTTTGGGGAAGACCCGCCCTGAGGTTCCGATGAAGGTCTCAATGCCAAGGTTGCTGGCCCACTTCCGGATCTCGTTGGGGCCAAAGGCTTTCAGAAGCGGCTCGATCTGGGGCCGGCGCGGGCCATAGTGGGAAAGAAAATCTTCCAGCGGTTCGGAATGGGTCAGGTTGAGTCCGCCCTTTCCGGCAACCAGGAATTTTATCCCCGGGGAAGGTTTCGCTTCGTAAAGCGAGACCCGCAGGCCATTTTTCAAGAGGACCCCGGCTGCCATTAAACCAGCCGGGCCGCCGCCAATGATCATTACCTGTTGAGACATATAAGGGATTATATCCGGAATGGGGGGACGGAAGCCAGGCATCAAGGTGGAAGACCACAAGACTGAGCTCCAGGGGGAGCGCCAGCTCGCCCGAAGTTGAACACCGCAGGAGTTGGCACTCCTGCTAGAGCTCTATACCAGCACTCCTGCAAAGCGCCACAAGACTGTGCTCCAGGGGGAGCGTCAGCTCGCCCGGGGATGGATACCACACAACTGAGCTCGAGGGGGAGCGTCAGCTCGCCCGGGGATGGATACCACACAACTGAGCTCGAGGGGGAGCGTCAGCTCGCCCGGGGATGGGTGAACCAGCATCATGGGACTTGGGACGGAGAACTGGGATAATTATTACTTCCGGCTGGATCTGGAATATTCTCCAACCATTACTGTATACTCTATACTAAATACTGTTCACTAAACCCTTCCAATACACAAGGTCGCCGGCAAAAGCATGGATATCCAAAAAATTGCTCCTGAACTGCAGGTTGTTTATAGATACTTACCCCCTATTCCTTTCCATAAGCGGTCCCTGCAAAGGATACTGCGCTTTGCCCTCAGGCTGCCTGGAACCGCCAGGCTGACTGGTGGCGTAAGAATTGAAAAGCAGGTGATAGGAAGATTCAAAATCCGCGTTTACCGGCCGACCACCGGTTCGTCTGGGGCCGGCCTGCTCTGGATGCATGGGGGAGGATTTGTGGTTGGTTCTGCGGCCCAGGACGAAAGTATATGTGCCGGCTTTGCCCGGGACCTGGGGTTGGTTGTTGTATCTGTGGATTACCGGCTGGCACCGGAGCACCCTTTCCCGGCTCCGCTGAATGATTGTTTCGCGGCCTGGCGCTGGCTCCAGGATTTGGCTCCTGACTATGGGGTCGACCCCGCCCGGATAGCTGTTGGAGGGTTGAGCGCTGGTGGGGGCCTGGCGGCCTGTCTGGCCCAGCAAATTTATGACACCGGAGGCATACCACCCGCGGCCCAGATTCTGGTCTATCCCATGCTCGATGACCGGACTGGTGCAGATCGCACCCTTGATGAGCTGGCGCATCCCCTCTGGAATAATCAGAATAATCGTGGTGGCTGGACTGCCTACCTGGGCCATGAACCTGGTCAGCCCGCTGAACCTGAATACGCGGCTGCTTCCCGGCGCGAGGATCTGTCTGGACTTGCTTCAGCCTGGATCGGGGTGGGGGATATCGATCTTTTCTTCAAAGAGGACCGCGCTTATGCAGAAAGATTAATATCCGCGGGAGTAGAATGCGATCTTCAGGTGGTGCCGATGGCTCCCCATGGGTTCCAGGTGGTTGTGCCCGGGGCAAAAATCTCACGAGAGTTTTATAAGAAGATCTACCACTTCCTGGCCCGGGAACTCGACCTGTCGGGGGTGGTTATCAAATAAAGGACCAGCGTTAGAAGACAGAAAACGGATGGCAGGAGAGTGTAATGGATATCCCAATCATCCCGGGCATTTTCTCGAATTTGTTAGGAACATGGCTCACCAATGCCATGTAAGAACTCTAAATCCGGGCTGCTGATTTTCAAATAATGAACTGTTTTTCCTGGCGCCTGGTCTCCACCAAGGATCCGCTTTCCCCGCCAATATTAAACGCACAAAATATGTTACACTGAAAAGTGCTACTTCAGGATGGTCCTGAAATTTATCAATCCGCTGTGAAACGGGATTCCCTCAATCTGGAAAAGGAGGATCTGTATGGACGCAAAGAATATCCTTGGTCGGATTCACTGGATTTTGTGGTTTGTCCTCACTATACTAACCGGCATCCTGGCAGGGTTTCTAACCTCGCATAGCGTTATGCTGGGCCGCTATTTCACCTGGCTGATCGAAACCGGCAACTACTATGTTTTTACTGATACTTTTGCTGTTTTCCGGGCTGCCACCCATGCCAATGTCCATTACAACCTCTTTTTATGGGCTTCCTTTCTAATCGGCATCCTGTGGACGATCCTGTGTTTTATTCTCAAAAAAGGCCGGATCACCGCCTTTGTCGCCGGGTTGAGCTCGCTCTGGGTCAGCATTGTATTTTTTGCTTCCAATTTCTCGGATGCTGAAGCAGCGGTCAGCAGCGGGACAGCCACTGAATCGGTCAGGCAGTTTTTTGTTGCCTGGAATCTGCCCATGCACAGGTCATTTGCTGTTTTCTATACCCTTTGTTTCTTGTTGCTGCTGATTTATGGAACCAGGCAGCATCCCTCAGACAAGGATCCGGAAATTGAACAGGATTAAGAAATGAAAGGCGCTGCCCTTTGACCCTCTGTCTTATCTGCCAACCGCGGGTTGATTTGGAGGATTGTTAAATTCCACATCACATTCAACGCTGTATAATTACAGCAATGATAGATCCCTCCACTTTTCCCTTCACCTTCAACCAATCCGCCTGCGCCACCTGCCGCGGTACCTGCTGTCGCTGGGGCGGCTATGTCTGGATCACGGAAGAGGAAATGATCAAGATCGCGAACTTCAGAGGTATGGAGTTGGGGATCTTTGCCGACACTTATGTTCGAGCAGCTTATGGGCGGCTCTCTCTCCAGGATCGCTTGATTGATGGGGAATATATCTGCTGTATGTTCGATCCCTTCGAAAATAAGTGCACTATTTATGAACAGCGTCCTTCCCAATGCCGAACTTTCCCATTCTGGAAACAGTATCAGAATAAATATCTCGATTTACTGGATTATTGCCCCGGGATTGTTTTAAAAGGCTGATCGGGGGGACGTTAGAAGTTCGCCCGGGAACGGGCGAACGAGCGCCACAAGATTGAGCTCAAGGGGGAGCGCCAGCTCGCCCGAAGTTGAACACCGCAGGAGTTGACACTCCTGCTCGAGCTCCGTACCAGTGCTCCAGGGGAGCGCCAGCTCGCCCGAAGTTGAACACCGTAGGAGTTGGCACTCCTGCTCGAGCTCCGTACCAGTGCTCCAGGGGAGCGCCATAAGAATGAGCTCCAGGGGGAGCGCCAGGTCGCCCGAAGTTGAACACCGCAGGAGTTGACACTCCTGCTCGAGCTCCGCACCAGCGCTCCAGGGGAGCGCCACAAGATTGAGCTCAAGGGGGAGCGCCAGGTCGCCCGAAGTTGAACACCGCAGGAGTTGGCACTCCTGCTCGAGCTCCGTACCAGCGCTCCGGGAGTGCCCTAAGACTGAGCTCAAGGGGGAGCGCCAGCTCGCCCGGAGTTGAACACCGCAGGAGTTGGCACTCCTGCTCGAGCTCCGTACCAGCACTCTAGGGGAGCGCCAGCTCGCCCGGAAGCAGGTAACGGAATATCATGTTTTGCTCCCGCACCATCCTGCATAATGCTCCCGCTCCTTTCCCCGGGAGCGTGTTGACGAGGATTTTGTGCCATAATATAAGAAGATCTTGGAGGAAGTAGAGGTTGGTCTGACCGCTGATCAGCGATAATGGAGGGTTGGAATGGCTTTCATTAAAGACTTGTTCTCCACTATACCAAACTGGATTTCTATGGCCCGCCTGGTGATGGTTCCTGTGCTCTGGATCTGGGCCATACAGGGTAACTATCCCTGGGTAGGCTATGGATTGATCTTCACCATCATCACTGATGTCGCGGATGGACTTGCTGCCAGATTACTGGGTCAATGCACTGAACTCGGGGAAAAACTTGATTCATTTGCAGATCATTTAATGCTGCTCTCGATGCTGCTGTGGCTGGTCCTATTCCGGATGGAGATCATCACCCGGGATGGCTGGATGCTGCTGCCAGCAGCGCTGCTTTACGGACTGGGGATGATCGTTGGGTTGGTCAAAATCCGCAGGTTCGGGGGAGCCCACATTTTGGAAGGCAAACCGCTGGCTCTTTTTGGATTCTTGTTGGTTATCCAGACCATGTTCGATATTTTTTCTCATTTCGTTTATTACGGCCTGATCATCAGCTGGACCATCCACAGCCTGGTAAATCTTCTTTATTTATATCGGCCAGATTTATTTAATGTCCGCCAGCGCTCCCTGATCCTGGGGTTATTGAATATTGAAATTGAGGAAGGGCTGATTAAGTATCTATTCTAATGAGGAAGGGGACATTCACCAATTACTCTGCTCCCGGTTTTTATAATGCTGCCGCTCCCGTCCCCGGGAGCGGATTATCGAGAGCCCGGCATTAGCTGAAAGAAGGGTTGGAGATCATAATCTGTATATCTGAAGACGTTCGCCCGGGGACGGGCGAACGAGTGCCACAAGACTGCGCTCCAGGGGGAGCGCCAGCTCGCCCGAAGTTGAACACCGCAGGAGTTAGCACTCCTGCTAGAGCTCCGTACCAGCGCTCCGGCAAAGCGCCACAAGACTGCGCTCCAGGGGGAGCGCCAGCTCGCCCGAAGTTGAACACCGCAGGAGTTGGCACTCCTGCATGAGCTCCGTACCGGCGCTCCGGCAAAGCGCCACAATACTGCGCTCCAGGGGGAGCGCCAGCTCGCCCGAGGACGGGCGAATGAGCATCCAAATGGGAGGCGTTACCTAACCTATCGCTCCCGCTCCCGACTTGCCTTTTACGCCTTGTTCTTTACACCTTCCACCTCATGCTTTACGCCCTTATGCTATACTCAAAAGCGTGAAAAGAACTGCCTTGATTATTCTGTTTATTTTCCCGGTCCTGCTGCTAATAGCGCAGCCAGCTTTAAGCGCGCCGCCCGCCCAGGAAACCATCGCGCCCAGCATCTTTATCCAGAGCCCCCGGGAAGGACAGGCCCTCCAGGGAGTGGAGCTGCTGGACGGAAGGATCCGGGGGGATGGTTTTATACAGGGCAAGATCGCTTTCAGCTATGCGGGCGCGCCGGACCCGACCTGGTTTTTTATCGCGGATATCCTGCCCGGAGCGGATGGTGGTGCCCAGACCTCGTTCCAGGTGGAATGGGATACGACCCAGATCACAGATGGCAATTATGACCTTCGTGTGGTGGCGCAATACCAGGGTGAGGCAGCGATATATCAACTCATCCCCAATTTGAGGATCCGCAACCATTCTCCCGTGGAAACAGCCACCCCGGCGCCGGTCAGTGAGGATTCCACATCCGTACAGATCCCTACTTTGACGGTTGAACCCACACCAGCAAATACACCAACACCTCTCCCACCTAATCCAGCAGAAGTTCAATCAGGTGATTTGTATATGGTCCTGCGGTTCAGCGGGATAACAGTCGTGGTATTATTTATTGTCGGCGGTATTTACTGGCAGATCAAGAACAGGGATCGTCGCTAAAAATGTTCAAAAAATCCAAACCTTATCTCATTGTAGGCCTGGGAAATCCTGGCCGGGAATACCGCACCAGCCGTCATAATGTTGGATTTATGGTGTTAGACCGCCTGGCTGAGGAACTGGATACTGCATTCACCCGGGTGAAAATGAACGCCCTGGTCACGGCAGTGCGCTGGAAGGGGGAACGTTTGATACTCATCAAACCCCAGACTTTCATGAATCTTTCCGGGCAGGCTGTGGCTTCTTTCAAGCGTTTTTATAAACTGCCATTGGAAAATATCCTGGTGGTTTATGATGACGTGGATCTACCATTTGAACATCTGCGTCTAAAACCAGATGGTGGTGATGCCGGTCAAAAAGGCGTGCGTTCCATCATCCAGCAGCTGGGCACCAAGGAATTTCCCCGCCTGCGTCTGGGTATTGGCCGACCTCCTGGCCGGACCCCGGTCAGTGATTATGTCCTGCAGGATTTTTCACGCGACGAGAAAGAAGATCTCCCTTTTGTGCTTGATCAGGCTGCTCTGGCAGCCCGCCACTTTATTGAACACGGCCTGAATTCGGCCATGACCCGTTTTAACCAGCAGCCCAAGTAAGAAAACTCATGCAGCAAATCATTTTGGATATCCTTTCCTCCCAGCCTGCCTTCCAGAAACTGGTGGATGAAATACGCTCCGGAAAAACCCAGGACCAATTAGGTTTGGCCCGGGCGACACGGGTTCCTTTCCTGTCTGCTATCCAAACAGCACTGGATCGTCCCCTGCTGTTGATCACCGATAAGATCGACAGAGCTTTGATCCTGGAAGATGAATGGAATTTCTGGTTTCAGGATCAACCCCTGAAATGTTTTCCTGAACCTGATCCGCTATATTACGAAAAAGCAGCCTGGAGCCGCAAGACCCGCCGGGACAGGCTGGCTACTCTCTCGACCCTGTCGGAATTGACCCTGCCGGGGGCGCAGAAAGAATATCAACCTTTGATCCTCGCCCCCGTACGGGCGCTGATGACCCGCACCCTGCCAAGGCGCTCCTTTTTAAAAGCTTCCAGGACGATCAAAACTGGAAGTTCGTTTACCCCTCAATCTCTGGCGGCTGAATGGGTTCGGGCCGGCTACGACCCGGTTCCCATTGTCACCTCCCCAGGGCAGTTTGCCCGCCGGGGAGGTATTCTCGATCTCTGGCCCCCGGGAGATCGCTTCCCTGCCAGGCTGGAATTTTTCGGAGAAGAAGTGGAAATGCTCCGGAGGTTCGATCCCCAGAATCAGCGCACGATCGAGAAAGTGGATTCGATCCGCGTTACGCCAGCCAGGGAATTCCTGTTGCCGGAAGACCCCCTGGGAGACCTGGATGGACAAATCTTCACCGAATATCATTTGCCAACCTTAACTTCTGAAACTGCAACATTATTGAATTATCTGCCTAAAGACACCTTGATCTTTCTGAATGATGGGGTGGCAGTCCGTGACTCGGTTCAGGAGATCTCCGCCCAGGCAGAATCTTTGCGGAAAGGGTATCAGGCCGATGGCTTGATCCAGAAGGATTTTCCCCTGCCTTATTTGCCCTGGAAGGATCTGCAGGGGGCTCTGCAGAAATTCAATCCCATTGCTCTTGGACCAGCAGGTGATGTGTCCCATACTGGATTGAGCGCCCAATTCTCTACCAATCAGCGTTTTGGTGGGGAGCTGAAATCCTTTACAAGCCATCTGGCTGAACTGATAGGGGTTGGAGATCAAGTATTCATCGTTTCCCGTCAATCTGCCCGACTTGAGGAGGTCTGGAAAGAACGCACTCAATTGGCAGGTTCTCCCACCTATATCACGGGTAGCATAGATGGAGGCTGGATATTTAGGCCCCTAAACGCTAAACCCATTCACCTTTTCTCTGATGGGGAGGTCTTTGGTTGGCGTCGGATCCAGCCTCGGCGCAGGCCAGTGCAGCGCGTGCTGGCGCCAGAGATCAACTATGCCGATTTTCAGGAAGATGACTGGGTCGTACATATCGATCACGGCATTGGCCGTTATCTGGGCCTGGCGTTCAGGGAACTGGATGGAGTGGTTGGTGAATATCTGGCTGTGGAATATGCTGATAACGATTACCTGTATGTTCCGGCGGCCCAGGCTGATCGGCTTACGCGTTATGTAGGGCCTGACCATCATGATCCGACGGTCACCCGACTGGGAGGAGGCCGCTGGGGGCAGGCAAAATCCCGTGTAAAGGAGGAAGTGGTCCGGGTCGCTCAGGATTTGCTGGACCTTTATGCCCGGCGCCGGACCGTCACAGGATATGCATTTAAACCGGATAATGCCTGGCAGCAGGAATTGGAAGCCAGCTTCCCCTATATTGAAACTGATGATCAGCTTCAGGTCCTGTCACAAGTAAAAGAGGACATGGAAAGAGCCAAACCCATGGACCGACTGATCTGTGGTGATGTTGGCTATGGTAAAACAGAGATCGCAGTTCGGGCTGCATTCAAAGCGGTCATGGATGGTAAACAGGTCGCGGTTCTTGTGCCCACTACGGTTTTGGCTCAGCAGCATTACGATACCTTCCTACAGCGGATGGGTGGATTCCCGGTTGACGTGCGTATGTTATCGCGTTTCCGGACACCCCGTCAGCAGTCAGCTATCCTGTCGGGTTTGATCAAGGGTTCGGTCGATATTGTGATCGGCACGCATCGTTTGCTCTCCAGGGATGTGATGTTCAAGGATTTGGGATTGATGATCGTGGATGAGGAACAGCGTTTTGGTGTATCCCATAAGGAAATGATCAAATCCAAAAGGGCTGATATCGATGTCCTAACTCTGACTGCCACACCGATCCCCCGAACAATGTATATGGCGCTCACTGGAGTGCGGGATATTTCCCGCATCAACACCCCGCCTGAAGAGCGACTGCCGGTGGTCACTCATGTCAGTGCCTATGATCCTGGTTTAATCCAGAAAGCCATCTGGCGAGAATTGGAGCGGGGTGGTCAGGTATTTTTTGTCCATAACAGGGTCAAGACCATCCAGGCCATGAAATCTCACCTGTCCAGCCTGGTTCCGGAAGCCAGGATCGGGATTGCTCACGGACAGATGGCTGAAAAAGAGCTGGCTGCCCGTATGCGCGAGTTCACCCGGGGAGAGATCGATCTACTGTTGTCTACCTCGATCATTGAGTCCGGATTGGATATTCCTAACGCCAATACTTTGATCGTTGATCGAGCTGACCGTTTTGGCCTGGCCCAGCTCTATCAGTTGAGGGGCAGAGTAGGCAGGGGTGCGCAGCGGGCCTATGCTTATTTCTTTAAAGGCCGCCAGGGCGCTCCAACCCATGAAGGGCGTTTACGGTTGGAAACTATTGCTGAACATACGGATCTGGGTGCGGGTTATAACATCGCCATGCGGGACCTTGAGATCCGTGGATCGGGTGACATTCTGGGTACTAAACAATCTGGCTATATCGCGTCAGTGGGATTTCATCTGTACACCCGCCTGTTGGCGGATGCCGTCAACCGTATCAGGAAGGATGATGGTGGACCAAATGGAATGGAAGATTTGCCGACCCAGATCCTGCGCCCACTGGTGAAAATTGATCTGCCCCTGCCTGTTGGCATCCCT
>Ga0180434_10009103_pt1 | contig 10854 bp, 10 predicted proteins | sample SS_ome_7_FD_132453 | JGI IMG/M metagenome (GOLD analysis project Ga0180434, IMG submission 132453) | Hypersaline lake sediment archaeal communities from the Salton Sea, California, USA - SS_1_D_2 metaG | ecosystem: Environmental > Aquatic > Non-marine Saline and Alkaline > Hypersaline >... | reverse complement strand
TTCACATCATCCCGAGCTACGCGCTGGCGCTCCTAGCTGCGTTCGAAGAGATGAACGTGGACCCGAAGTCGCTCTCCCTTCGCTTCGCCGTCGGGGGCGCGGAGCCGTACAGCGAAGGCATGCGGGAGCGGCTCCATGAGGCGTGGGGCATCCCGTTCTACAATTGCTACGGCCTCTCCGAGATGCAGGGACCCGGCGTTGCCTTCGAGTGCGCGGAGCAGCACGGCCTCCATCTCTGGGAGGACGCCTACCTCGCCGAGATCATCGATTCCGAAACCGGCGATCGCGTGCCCGACGGGGAAGAGGGTGAGCTCGTCCTCACATCGCTCACCCGCGAGGCCATGCCTCTCATCCGCTATCGCACCCGCGACCTATCATCCATCATCTCCAAGCCCTGCCCCTGTGGGCGGACCCACCGCCGCCTCGCCCGCATCCAGGGCCGAGCGGACGACATGTTTATCGTCCGCGGCGTCAACATCTTCCCTCTCCAGATCGAGCGCGTCCTCATGTCTATGCCCGAGGTCGGCCACAGCTACCTCATCGTCATCGACCGCGACGGTCTCGTAGATCGACTCACCGTGCGCGTGGAGCTCACCCTGGAGACCTTCAAGGGCGACCTCGCTCACCTGCGAGACATCCAGGACCGCCTCACCGACGCCCTGCGCGAGGAGATCCTCGTTCGCCCTCGCGTCGAATTCGTCGAGCCCGGGACTATCCCGAGGCAGGAAGGCAAGGCCGTACGCGTCGTGGATGAGAGAGACAAGTAGGGGGTATGACATGATCGAACAACTGGCGATCTTCTCGGAGAACAAACCTGGAAGACTGGAGCGGATCACGGAGTCGCTTGCCAAAGCCAACGTCAACATCCGCGCCCTTCACGTCGCCAGCCTTGGCGACATGGGCGTCATCAAGCTCGTCGTCGACCGGCCCGACGATGCCTTCGCGGCCCTCGGCGCACCCGCCGCCATCCGCAAGATCCCGTGCGTCGCCGTTCGCGTCCCCGATCGCCCCGGTTCGCTCCACGAGGTCACCCGCGTCCTCAGCCAGGCCGGCATCAATATCGAAAACGCCTCCGGCTTCGCCGTCAGCCGCGCGGAGGCCATCCTCATCCTCGAAGTCGCCGACGTCCCCGCCGCCGAACGCGCCCTCGCAGAGGCCGAGTTCAAGACCCTCGACGAAGGCGAGTTCGAGGCCGCGGTCGGCTGAAGTGACTGCCCCTCTCCTCGAAATCTTCTCCTCCGTCCAGGGCGAAGGCCTCCTCCTCGGCGAGCGCCAGATCTTTCTCCGCTTTCTCGGGTGCAACCTCGACTGCGCCTATTGCGACACGCCGGCGGCCCGTTCCGAGCCGCCGACGTGCCGTATGGAAAGAAGCCCCGGATCCCAGGACTTCGAAGAAGCGGCCAATCCGCTCACCATCGAGGACGTCGCCAAAGCGGTAGCCCGCCTCGCCAGACCCCAGCCCGGCCTCCACCACTCCGTCGCCCTCACCGGCGGCGAGCCCCTGCTCCACTCCGACTTCCTTCTCCAGCTTCTCCCAACGCTCGGCGACTTCGGCCTCAAAGCCTACCTGGAGACGAACGGCACACTCGCCGACGAGCTCATCCGAATCCTCCCCTACCTCGACGTCGTCTGCGCCGACATCAAGCTCCCATCCGCGACCCAGCAAGCTCCCATCTGGGGGATGCACGAAAGATTCCTCCTCGCGCTCGTCTCTGTCGATGACACAAGCCGCCTCGACTTTGCCAAGTGCGTCGTCAGCGACGCCGCCCAGCCCGAAGAGATCGAAACCGCCGCCCGCCTCATCCTCGGGATCGACCCCGAGATGCCGCTCGTCCTTCAGCCCGTCACGCCGATTCGAGAGGGCGTCTCGGCGCCCTCACCTCAGCACATCCTCCATCTCCAGGCCGTCGCCAAGCGCCACATTCGCCGCGTCCGCGTCATCCCCCAGATGCATCGCATCGGCGGCTACCTATAGAAGCGCTCCTCCGCTTCTCACTCCAGACTCGCCAGTATCGCCGCGACCACCAGCGGCGCGGCATCCCGGATCTTCTCCTGATCCTCCGGCTCCTGCTTCTCCAGCCACCGGCTCACCCGCGGATGCCCCAGCAGTACCTCCGCCGCCTCCCCCGGACTCACCAGCAGTTCCAGAAACCAAAACAGCCGCTTTGCGTACCCAAAGATCCTCAGAAATCGCCCCATCATCCACCTCCAGCACTGAGTTACTCCGGCTCATAGCCGGGCGACATCACCTCGACCTCTCCCTGCGCAATCCGCGCGTTCACCCTCGCCCCGATCGCCTCCACCACCTCTCGGTTCGGAGCCACGGCTCGCCCATCACACATGAACCCATCCACCACGCGCTCGCCGTCCACCACGATGCTCAGCGGCCGCGCCGGCTGCGCCAAGTCCACGATCTCGAAGTGCATCGGGTCCGGCGTCCGCCACTCCCCTCCCCACGTGAACCCCTGTCGCTTGAACGCCTCCACCAACCGCGCGTTCTGCTTCGCTTCTGACCCATACGGAAACAGCCGCGCATTCACATCCACAGCGATTCCCCAGGCATGTCGAGAGAGCGCTCGGCGTGGGTCCCACCCCATGTGCCGCGGCACGAAGCACCCATCGAACGTGTTGACGAGATGACACAGGTTCCGCCGCATCAGGTCCGCAAGCACGCGACCCAAGGCCGGTGCGACCAAGCGATGACACCGGATCGTCGAGAGCGGCCGTCCCCTCCCATCCCGCAGCTCGAACGGCGCATCGAGCGGCACGATATTGCGCCGCTCCCACTCGCCCAGGATCCTCACCGCCCCTTTCCGTTTCGGGTCGTCCTCCCACGCGAAGCGCCCGAACGCGGACTCGACCCAGTCCCTGCTTCGTATCACGCCTGCCTCCTCTCTCCCACCAAACGCTCCGAGATTCGATCCAACGTTTCCAGCAGCCGATCTTGCCACTGCTTCTGATCGGTCGTGTGGTGGCCTAGCGCCGCGTCGAACCGTCCCAGCGCATCGCATACATGAGCCATGTGGTTCTCCACCACTTTCGAGAAGTTCTCACCCGCTGCCCTCGTCGTTTGAGACTGCGCGTCCAGCTGGTCTTTGAGCTGACCCACCGTCGCATCGTGCGAGGCCATCATGCGCCGCAGAGTCCACCAAAAAAGCCACGCCATCACTCCGGCGAGCCCGTATTCCTTCAGTAGTGCGAGCACTTCGGCGGCGCCCAGCGTCATGGCTCACCTATCTCCACCGGCTCCACTCGCACCCCGATGCGACCGTCGCCCGTGAGATAGGGACGTCCGCGCCAGTCGATCCTCTCCTGGCGCATAACTGCCAGAACCCGCCCCACCCGTTCCCTAAAGCGCTCGCGTCGCAGCCGGTCCAGTTCCTCGTCAGGCAGTGCCGGTTCTGTTCGTCGGTCTTCGATCTGTGTGTCCTTTGCGTCGCCCATCACATGACCTCCCTGTCACTAGAGCGCATTTCATAACTCTCACTCGCCTGGCTGTCCGCTAGAGACGCTGGCATGAAATGCGCCCGCTGCAGCCTGGCGGCTTGTGCTTCTGTTTCATAGCCTCAGAGAGAGCTTATGAAGCAGCTTCTAGTCACACGCAAACAGCCAATTGCCTCCACCAGCCGCCGCCTCTGTATATGAGCAGTTGAATTTTCCGCCCGCTCCTCCTTCGTACGTGTCAAAGCGCCTCCACATATTGGTACCAGGCAGCGTCACGGCAACATTGGTAATAAGTAAGTTCAAATCGGCATTGAGCGCCCATCCTGGTCGCCCAACGACCTCTTCTACAACCGCCCCTATGTCTGGGCTCTGATACCAAGTACCCGCTGTCCAGGCCGCTGCCGTGGTCCAACGCGTCTTAGCCGTCGTTCTGTTGCCATAACCGTCCGCTGGCGTGTGTGCCGCTGCCCACGTTGCGCCGCTATCCACATCTTCGGCGTGGATGTAAAGGTCAATAGCGTAGAGACTGTTTCGGTCAGGCTGCACCGCTACAGATGCCGAGTCGATGGTTGCGCCCTGCGGAATCGGAATCGTCTGAAAGCGCATCCCGACACAGTAGAACAAGGTGGTTGATGCGCCAATAAAGTCAGTTCCCGAACTTAGGTACAGATTTGTCGAGCCAGGATGTACAGCTCCTTGGGTGCGACCATCATCGCTGTTGGTAGAAATAACCTCCTCGGCGATGTCGACATCGAGAAACACCGGATAGGTCGCCTTCGTCAGGGCCGTCGCTGGTATCGCAAAGGTGGCGAAAACCCTATCGCCGATTCGACGCAACGACCAGTCCACCCCAATCGTTCGCGGCTCCTCCTCCGTGCTGTCCCAAGCCATCGGCCGCCGAAGCCACCACACATCTCGGCTCAGGGAGTCACGGAAGCTGAAGTCAACATCCTGCGTCACTTCGTCGGGGGTGTCGATCCCCGTCAGATCATCGCTGACCTCCACTGGGGGACGCTCGGCCGCAAACCCGTTCGCCGGTACAGCGTCCCATGCTAGGGCCATGACCAGGACGAGGCAGAGTCCCGCCGTTCCGATCCTCGGCCGTGGAAGTGCCGCCGCCTCCCGCACGATCAGCGTCTTGAAGAACCTGTCCGGCCGCAGGTTGTAGGCGAAGTCGATCCCCTCACCGAAAGCGCCGACCCAGGTAACGGCGTTCCGCTCGTTGTCGATATCCGGAGCGCCCACCGCCTGCACAGCCGAGACGACCTGCTTCTCGCCCGCGTCGTTCTGGTACAGCAGAAGGACCGGCGCCATCGCCAGCCACCGCCCCGCCCGGCGGAACTGAGCGATGTACCGCAGCGTGCGCCCTCCGACCTCCCTGCTCTGCCACAGCCGCACCTGATACCCGTTTGTCTCACAAGCCGCATCCCACACCTCGTCGGGTGTGAAGACGACATCAATATCAATCTCCTTCAACGCTTCTTGCTCGTCGAAGGGGTCGTGCCGGTAGTGGATCGGACCAATGGTCGCCCCGATTCGCCGCCGTCGTCCACCCAAGTTGAAGACCTTGGCCGTTCGCGTGCGCCGATCAAGAAGCTCCACCTCGCCCCCGCCGGGTGTGAGCGTGCCGGTTGTATCTTTCTCTGCCAGAGTAGTCATTAGGTCGTGTGGTCCATTCCTGTGCCGGCCCGATACTTCGAGCCGTCATAGACGAATCCGAAGACGTGGGTCTTACTGGCTGTGATGGTGGGAGCCGTGCCTCCCGGCCAGGTGACTGTCGCCGGCCAAGTGATCGTGTAGGCTGTGGCGCCCTTGGTTACGATCAGCACGTAGCGGCCGCCGCTCACAGGGTTGGAGAATGTGAGGGTACAGCTCGCCGAGAGCGTGATCGAGTGGACATTCCCCAGATTCCAGTTGATCGTGTGGGAGGCTCCGCTGTTCCCATGAGCCTCCAGCGGCGAGTGATACTGGCCCGCCACCTGGAGAATGCCGGTGTTCGATAGTGCCGCGACCGGAGTTTCTCCGACGATCCCCCATGTCCATCCCCGCCCCGCCGTCGTGTTCATATTGTGCTTGATGCTGTAGCCGGTGACCGGACCGTAGTGATTTTCGGCCTCGTTCCCCATATGAATCTTGTAGGAGTCGGACTCCCAGAAACGCAGACCGTTGCCGGCCCCGGCGGCCAAGTCCACGCCAGCGATGGACAAGACCCCGCCCGCCGTCAGACCCATCCTCTCCGCCAGTTCCCCTCCACTGGCGACGTGCCAGGATAGCCTTCCCGTGTTATCGGCCCCCGCTCGCTCCCCGTACATCGCCCCAATCAGGTTCTCCACACCCGCGCTGTCCTCGACGGCGAACAGATAGCCCGACGCGAATCCATTGGCCATATCGCCGGAAGTCCGATGCTTCGCGAGGAACGACGAGCCGGGAAGCGAGGTGTCCGCGCTCGAGCGTATGACATCCAAGCGTCCTCGCGTGTCCCCGCTCAGATGGAACGTCGCCCGCTCCTGCCAGGCCGCGGTTCCCCACGGGGCGTTTCCCTCGCTCGAATCGGGAAACCACCACACGAAGAGATCGGCGTTGGCGTCGAAGCCGATGATGGCGGAGTTCTGGTCGTGCGAATCCCTCCCCCACTGCCCCGCCCCCTCATACCATGAGTTCCGCTGCATCGCCGTGAATACGGTTCCCGAGGCGTCGTTCGATCCGCTGTGGGTGAACCTGCCATACGGCGGCGCGCCGGAGCCGTCCATCTCCAGGTTCATGCCGCCCATGACGAAGTTCCGGTGCTCGGTCATCATGTAGCCGAGCTCCCATCCGCCCACCGCAGCCCAGTCGCCGATGGGATTCGCTCCGGGCGTGGCCCGCCACCATACGACCCCCCCAATGGGCTCCGTCGGGATATTCCCTTCGGAGTGCACCGCGATCAGGTAGGCGTACTTGGCCGTGTCAACGCGGTTCCACTGGTCGGCCGACTCGTCATACGTGGCATTGACGGCCCAGTAGAAGTCCCCGTTCACCTCGAACATCTGCGTGCGCTGACTGGCGGATGCGTCTATCGCCTTGAACCTGAGTCGCTTCACCCACGCCGACGCCAGCCCGCTGCCATCCTGCAGATCCTGCAGTGCTGTGTGCTCATCCGCGGCGAGATGGAAGTAGTCTCCGCCTCCGCCGCCTTGCAAATCGGGAAGGTTGTTGTGCAGCTTCGCAGAGAAATCGACCCAATCCGCGCCATCCCAGCCGCGCCACGTCGCATGCGACTCGTCGAAGTAGATCATGCTTGTCTGCGGGCTCCCCGGCTCGGTATCGGAGACGGAGAAGACACCGATGCCCGCAGAGTCGCTCGCGTCGTCAGCAGCCATGCTCGGTCCCGTCACCCACGGCGCCCCCGAGTGCCCCGCTTCGTACTGGATCGAGACCCAGTCCCCCATCCGCGGCATATAGCCCGATACGATCGGCACCTGCTTCAGCTCCAGTGGATTGTTCCGCGCATCGTATCCAACCAGGAGATCGGCTTGATTGCCATTCACGGCCACGACTTGCCCGCGCTCGAACAGCCGCCGCGCCCGCCCCTGGTGAGGATCTGTCGCAGCAAGCTGCCCAAAGAAATCCGGCCGAAGCGCAGGTGCGAGTTCGTGCGTCATCGTCATCACCTCCGATCGCGTCAAGAGATCCAGGCGTGCGCCGGTGAGCTCGGGAGGCTCTCGAAGCCCTCGCCCGGATCGTAGAAGGTCACCTCGTAGAACAGATCGCCGCTCAACCGCTCCGTCCCGTAGTCGATCCATATGACCGGCTCTGACCCCGGGTGCGTGCGAGTCGCGATCATCGAAAACGGGCCCGTGCTTACCTGAGACCGGTAGATGTTGTAGCAGGTCTTCGGGGGCGCCGTCAGCCGCGGTGTCCACATCAGTGACGGACGCTGCATACCCCATATCTGGATCATATTCGCCGTCAGGCTCTGGGGCTGCCACGCCGCCTCCGCCTGCACCGGCGTACCGCTGCTCTGCGGCTCGCACGGCACCGGCCCCGCCAGCTCCCCGAGCACATCGCCCCGGTCCCACGCCGCCACCTTGAACCAATACGTCTGCCCGTTCGTCAGGCCTGTGACCACTGCCGGTGGAGCCCCCGTGCTCGCCGCCTCCGTATAGCTCCCGGTCATCGTCCCCGCCTTGAAGACGCGGTAGCCCGTCACCGTCGGCTCCGCCGTCGCCGTCGACCAGTCCAGCTCCACCGCCTCCTGCATCGGCTGAGCCACGAAGCTGTCCGGCGCGCTCGGCACCCGGTGGCGATAGCCCCGCAGCTCGAGCGTCATCGTGTGCGCGCCGTGGCCGCTGCCGGTCTGGCGGCTCACCACCGCCTCCACCCGATAGAGCTGCTCCGGGCCCGAGTGCGTGCACCCGCTGTGCACCACCGTCACCACCCGGCCCGGCCGTATGAAGACGTCGCCGGCAACCTCCCCCGCCCCCGTGGGCTGCACCCAGCTATTGTCCCTTCGGATTGCATTCGCCAGCTGTCTCGCCAGCCTCGCCGTCCTCATCGTCGGCTCGAAGACGGTGAACAACCGAGGCCCATACCGCTCGATGCTCTGCCGGTCCTCAACCGTCACCGCAATGTCGCGATTCCTCGCATCCCGGCTCTTCACCACGATCCGATTCCGAAGGTTAATCCCGGAGGCGGACGGCGCCCACCCAAGGAGGTCGCGCCCTGCTACGTACGTCTCCTCCCCCGTCTGCGTCTCCCACTCCAGATCGCGCAGCGTATACACGCCCTCGTCGTCGGCCTCGAACACCCAGCCGATCATCTTCGCAAGCTGCACGCAGGCGTCGAGGACACTCGCGTTCTGCTCCGTCCACTTGGGCATCACGAACGACGTCGCGTCCAGCGAGTAGTCCGCCGCCTCCAGCGCCGCTTCGTACTTCGGGTTCGTCAGCAGATCCTCGACGATGGCCTCCGGCGAAACGTCCTCGTAGTGGTCCAGCACCTCGATGAACAGCTCCCCCAGTCGCTTCGTCATATCGCGGATCTGGCCCAGGCGAATCACCCCCCGGTCCGTCGCCTGCTCCGTGATCTCGTCCCCCAGCACCCCCGTGAACGTCGTCTTCAGCCAGTCCACCGTCGTCGATGCATCGTACAGCGCGACCTCATCTACCGCGATCCAGTCCCCCTCCGCCTTTGGGTAGAAGCGAAGGATCACCTGAGACACATCCCGCTGGTTCAGATCCAGCCCGTACACGTATTGACGCCGGCCCGCCGGATCGTCCCTCAGGTGGTCCACCGGCAGGGGGGCCGTATGCGAGCCCCCACTGCCCACGAGAGTGACGGAGGCCGAAGATGGCAGCAGCACGCCGGCGGCCGACCGGCTCATGAGGCCCGCCGCCACCGAATGCACGTTTCTCGCGGGGGACAGGGTGAAGACCACGGTGGCGGTGCGGCGATACCACCCCACCCAGCTATCATCCAGCTCGTTGGTCGCCTGACCGAACCCCCCATCAGTAAGCTCCGTCCCCCGCACCGAGTCCGGCCTCGTCGGCCCCGCGCTCGCGCATTCATACGTCAGCCCATAAGCGAGATTCGGGTGCAGCACGACCCCTTGCGGTATTCGGACCACCCGTCCCTCGTCCAGCAGCGGGTCCCACGTGCTCGACGAGTCGTAGTTCCAGCTGCTCACCCGGTTGTCCCGAGCCAGCATCCCGTCTGAGTTGTCGAGCATCACATCCGCCGTTGTCACAGCCTTAAGCCGGCGCGTGATCGTCAGCGGGAAGAGCAGACGATCCGAGAGGTCACACCAGAAACCCTCCCGCCGGAACTGCATCTCTGCCAGCGGGCGCACCTCGGAGGAGAGCTCGTTCGCCTTGACGTCCATCGTGCTCGGGACGTATCCCTCCACCGTCAGGCGCGGATACAGCGTGTAGTACTCCAGCGGCTGTCCCTCCCGCGTGAGCCGAAACTCCAGATCGAGCCCCGCCGGTGCCTGCGAATGAATCCAGACCGAGAACACATCCTCCGAGAAATCCTTCGATCCGTATGCGATCTCACCAGTGGGGTCGTCCACCTGCTTCGCTTCGCCGCCCTTGAAGTTCTCCTCGGTCGCCAAAGGCGGAGTCGACAGCCGCTGCGTCGTGATCTCATCCCCATCCACAAACCACGTGCTGGGATAGAAGAGTGGCGCATCGTAAGGCGGCACCGCAAAGGAGCCCACCGGCCGCCACACATTGCTTCCAGTCTTCCGATACTCCAGTCGCCGAGCGGCGGAGAAGGTGTGAATTCCCGTGTGCTGACACTGCACTCTTAGCAGCACGTGCGACCCCGGCGCCACCGCCGCCAAGTTGCTGTCCTCACTTCGCAGTGGCGAATTGGTCGCAGGCGGCGCATCGTCCTCAAACCACTGGAAATGCGTCTGTCGCATGGGCGATGTTGGCATCAGACATCACCTCCCATGCCGGCCGCCGGCACCACCACGCTGTTGAGACGTAGCACCCGCCCCAGCGCCCCGGCAAACGCCCGCGCCGCACGCTCCCCGCCCTCCTCTCCCTGGCCCACAATCTGCACCGCGCCCGGCGACATGTTCACGGATATCTGTCCCCCGCGTCCGCCTCCAAGCATGGACCCGCCCGACCACGCGAACGCGCCCATCAGCGACCCGCCCCTCTTCGCTTCCGGGTTCCACGTCACCGCATAGGCGGTAGCGAGATTGTAGAGGTACGACTGGATCTCGAACGCCTCCGGCGAGTTGAGCCACTGCCGCCCCTCCTCTTGTCGGCGTTCCTCCTCGCCATCGTCGCCGCCGCCGAAGAGGCCCCCCAGCATCCCGCCCAGCACCGCCCCAACCGGCCCCCCGACGGCATATCCGATAGCCCCGACGATCGTCCCGTAGAGCTGAGATCGCTTCCCGGACCCCGTGATGCTCGCCCCCATCCGGCCGTAGCCCGTGCCCGAGATCCCTTTGCCGCCCGGTAACCGCAGCAGCGACGAACCATCCCCGGCGCTCTCCGCCCCACCCAACAGCGAGTCCCGCCGCAGCGCCCGCAGGAACCCAATCTCCACCGCCTCCGCCGTCAGCTCCCGTTCCCGCGTCCCCGCCGGATTCAGGCCCAACGAGATCGCCGAGGCCGCGGACAGCATCGTCCGCGAGGCGGTCAACATCGTCTCCGCCGCCGAGTCTATCGGGCTGGACCGCCCAATCAGCGGCTCCGTCTCTCCTGTCGAAAGGTCGAATGTGGCCATTGCGACACTCCTGAGGATTCACTGCTCGCCCACCCCGCTCGCTCCTCGATCGCCAGCCGCGCGATAGCCTCCTTCAACCACCAGGGAAGCGCCATCAGATCCGGATCGAGAGGGTGTCGGTAGGCGCCGGCATAGCGCCGGCAGATCAGGTCGTTGAGCCGGAACTCCGGCTCAGAGCTGAGGATTTTG
>Ga0180434_10009102_pt1 | contig 10855 bp, 7 predicted proteins | sample SS_ome_7_FD_132453 | JGI IMG/M metagenome (GOLD analysis project Ga0180434, IMG submission 132453) | Hypersaline lake sediment archaeal communities from the Salton Sea, California, USA - SS_1_D_2 metaG | ecosystem: Environmental > Aquatic > Non-marine Saline and Alkaline > Hypersaline > Sediment... | reverse complement strand
GCTTGCGCTCGGGGCTCTGATAATGTGAACTATATCATTCTCGCCGAATCGACGTCGCGGATCGCGCCAAGCCTCAGTCCTCCGGCTCAAGCTCGTTGATCGCGGCCATGATGAGTTCGCTGGCGCGTTGGGCCGAATCGCGCTCGCGCTCCTTGCCGACGAATTCCGACAGATCGACCGGCGGGCCGTATTTGACGCGCACGCGATGCCGCAGGAAAAACGCCGCGAACGGATTGCTGTGAAAACGCGTACCGCTGATGTGGCAGGGCACGACGACGGCGTGCGTGTGCAACGCCAGCACGCCGACGCCGTACCTGGCGTCGGGCTGGGTTTCGCGCGGATCAACGAAGGTGCCTTGCGGGAAGATGCCCAGGCAGCCGCCGGACTTGAGCAGCTTCAGGCAGCCGGCCAGGAACGACTTGCCGGGACGCTCGCGGTCGATCGGAATGCAATCGACCATCCGCATGACGCGGCCGGCGATCGGCTTCTCGTAATATTCGCGGGCGACCACGAAGCTCACCACGCGATGCAGGCATGTGCCCTGTATAACGATCGGATCGACGCCGGCCGTGTGATTGGCGGCGAGAATCACCGGACCGCCGCGCGGGATCGTGCAGATGCCGTCGCGCCGTGCCCGACACCAGAACGCCGCGTAAAACCGTGCGAATTGCCAGATCAGGTTGAGCAGCGGCGACACTGCGTTGCTCCGAACGCAATACGCGCGCCAGGCGAACACGAACGCCGTCAGCAATCCGACGCTGACGGCGCCCAAAAGGTAGGGAATATACTGATCCAAGTTAGGAATGTGCGGCAGACCGAGCATGCCGGTCGCCGCGACTATCGCGCCGGTCGTGGCCATGTCGTATACGCCGAATACGCGTCCGCGGCGCGAGTCCGGCACGAATCGTTGGATATTCACGGTGACCGAAATCAGCAGCATCGCCCCGTGCGCGCCGATCATCAGCAGACACAGCGCGGGGAACAAGCGTCCGAGTTTAAGGATAAAGGCGGCGTCGAGCGCCAGCATCCACACGCCGCCGCCCAGCAGGCCCGCCATCACGGCCAGCGACGTCGGCAACGCCGCGCCGAGAATCGTCATCAAGGCCGCCCCCAACGCGAGTCCGGCGGCGATGAGTCCGCGATACATGCCGGCGTCCGAGAACGTGCCGCCGAAGACCTCTTTGACGATAGCGGGGACTACCGAAATCAACACTCCGCCGCCGACCCAGAACACCGTGCCCAGCAGGATCATCTGAAACACGCGGCGATGATCGCGGACGTAGCGAAAACCCTGGATGATCGGCGTCCACACGCCGACCAGTTTGGGGCGCGCGTCTTTGACGGCACGGGCGTCCCGCCCGTACATGTGCGTCGTCAAAAATACCAGGAAACATGCGCTTGAAACAAATGTCAGCGCATCCAGACGGTAATTCCAAACCAGACCGAAATGGCCCGCGTTGGCGAGATCGACCAGCTTGCCTCCCAGCCAGCCGCTGAAAATCGCCCCGATCGTCCCCATGGCGCTGATCATCGCGTTGGCTCGCACGAGTTGATCGTTTCGAACGAGGGTCGGGATCAACGCCTTGCGCGCCGGCGAGAAAAACGCCGCGAACGCCCCCGTCAAAAACAGCGGCAGCACGATCGAATAATCTCCCAGCCCCGCTTCGGCCAGCACGAAAATCGTGAAGGGGATCGCGATCATGACGACGGCGCGGGCCAGATCGGCGCCGATCATGGTCCACTTACGGCTGAACCGGTCGGCCCACCAGCCCGCCAGCGGTCCCAGCAGCACGTACGGAAGAAAAAAGCCGAATGTCAGCAGCGCTTGCACGCGCGTGACGTCGGTCCGAGCGAAGCCGCCGCGTTCCTGGAGCAGGGCCATTTCGCTGAGGTGATCGCCGACGGCGCTGATGCCGTACGCGAACCAGATCAGGACGAAATTGCGGTTGCGTATCAGCAGGTCGGGCAGGCGCGGTTGGCTGTCGGAGTTTGCTGACATCGGCGTCGTTCGGGGGACCAGAGCCGTCACTGATACGTCACGATGCGCAGACTTTATGCGCCCGCCGCGGGTGCGTAAAGCACGAAGCGGGATTGTCGCGCGCGACTTTCGCGCCGTCTTGCGGTATAAGCTACGTGTGCGGCAAGGTCGCCCCCGGTTGCGTACTTGGTGTGCCACGGCTCCGCAGGGTGATTTCGCGTCAGCGGACGGTTTTTGTGGACTACGGCGGGCGAGGCGCCCGCCGCTACATTCGTTGGGTGCGGAGATGCTTATGAATGCGAAACTTTTTCGACGATTAACTGTCGCCGGCGTTGCGGCGTTAAGCGCCGTCGGGCTGGTGTGTTGCAGCCGGACGATTTCTCCGGGCGTCGAGCCCGCGCCGCCGCGCGTTGTTGAAGAAGCGCCCGAGGAATCAGACCGATCCGCCGTCAAGCCGAAAGATCCGACAACCGAGAAGCCCCAAACGCCGCCTTATTTGGCGGTCGTCGAGCGAATTCAATCCGACGGCGAGGCGCGGATCAGCGCGACGATCGACAAGCCGCGCAAGCTCGTACTCGACACGGACAACGTCAAGCGTATCCAAATCACGCGTGAAGGATTGCCGTTTCCGCGCGATCGCAGCATCGTGTTACGCGTCGACGGCCAGGGAATCGAATGGACGCGGCAGTACTTTACGGTGGTGCTCGAGCGATCGTCCACAGGCGTATGGGAGGTCGTGCGGGGCGAATCCGCCAAGCCATGAGCAACAACGAAAAAAAATTCGCGTCGCGCGCGGGACTGAAGCTCGAAGCCGCGCTGGACGCTTTTAACATAGACCTCGGAGGACGTGTCTGCGCCGATTTCGGCAGCCACGCCGGCGGTTTCGTCGACTGCCTGTTGCAACGCGGGGCGGCGAAAGTTTACGCTGTCGAGCCGGGCTACGGCGTGCTTGATTATCGTTTGCGAAAGGATTCGCGAGTCGTCGTCCACGAACGCACGAACGCGCTGCGCTTCGTCAGCCCCGAGCCGTGCGACCTGGTCACGATCGACGTCGGTTGGACGCCGCAACGGCTGATCCTGCCGGCGGCGCGGCGCGCGTTGAAACCGAGCGGACGCGTGGTCACGCTGATCAAACCGCACTACGAAGCCCCGAAGGAATGGTTACGCGACGGCGTGGCGAAGACCGAGCATCTCGACGACATATTGACCGCTTGTCGCCGCGACGCAGCCGAGTTGGATTGGATTATCGCGGATGAATGCCGCAGTCCGATTGAAGGACACGGGGGCAATGTCGAATGGTTGTGGCTGCTGATCCAATAACGCGCGTGCGTCAATCCTTTCGCGACATTTCATCCAGCATCTTTAGATAGCTGTAGTAACGCCGCTCGCTGATTCGCCCGGAATCGACGGCGGCGACGACGGCGCAACCGTCTTCCTGTTGATGATGGCAATCGTTGAATCGACAGTTCTGAACGTGTTGAATGAATTCCGTGAAGCAGGCCTCCAACTCGCCCGGCTCGACGGACCAAAGGTCGAATTGTCGAATCCCGGGCGTGTCCACGACCCAACCGCCGAAGTCCAGAGGCAGAAGCCGGGCGAGCGAGGTGGTATGGCGTCCCTTATCCGTATCGCCGCTGACCTCGTTGACCTGGAGATCTAGCCCCGGTTGCAATGCATTGATCAGCGTGCTTTTACCGACGCCGCTCTGCCCTGAGAGTACGGTCATATGTCCGGTTAGTTCGCGTTTCAGCTCTTCCAGGCCGACGCCGGCGGTCGCGCTGGTTCGGATGCATTTGTAGCCGAGCGATCGAAATTCCTCGACGTAATCGTCGATGGCCATCGGGGCCCAGGCGGCATCCTCGCGCGTCGCGACCTCCGTCATCTCGGCGTCCAACAGCACTGTCTCCGGCTCCAAATCACACTTGTTGAAGCAGATGACAGGCCGCAAATCGCCCTTGGCGGCGGCGACCAGATAGCGGTCGATCAAGTGCGGCTTCAGGGCCGGCTCCGCGATGCTGGCGACCACGAGAAGCTGGTCGGCGTTGGCGACGATCGTATGCTCGCGCATGCGCCGATCACGGCGCGAGAGCATGGTCGTGCGATCCTCCACGCGTTCGATTACGCCGACCGGCTCGCCTTCGTGGTGTTTGGCCTGGTCTGAGAACCAGATGCGATCGCCGACGGTCACGCTGCCGCGCTGTTCGATCAGCATGGTTCGCAACACGCGCCGTACCGTGCAATCCCACTCGCGCCCCTGCTCGTCGTTCACCCGGCAGACGAGTCCGTACACGATCGTAACGACGCCGCGCGTCCACTGCTTTTCGTCGACGACGGGGGCGTCGTCGCGGTCGACAATCACGGTGCGTTTGCGGGAAAGGTCGCCCTTGGCGCGCACCGATTCGGTTCGGCGTTCGTCGATCAGGTTGTCGTGGTCGGTCTTATAGCGTTGCGTCCAATCGTCCGAGCGCCCGCGCTGCTGGCGATTCTGACGAAAATTCACGCGAACCTTGCGACCTTTACGACGTTTGGGCGTCATGGCGGTATTCTAATCGTGCCGAACAGCCAACGTAAGACAATTCGAGGTTTTATGATCTCACGGGGCGTGGCCATTGATTATGGCACGGTTGGACGGCAGCTTTGTCCGAATGCGAGGCGCCAGCGAGCGCCCCTAGAGGAACGCCAAATCCTGCATAAGGGCCCTCGCTTGCGCTTCGGGTTCGGATTGACCGGTCGCTGTCCGCGTAAAGCAATCACACCCATCTCGCGAACCAGCCGTTGACACCACGACAATCGCGGCCAACACTTATCCCATGCTCCACTATCTGGCTTGGGCATTGGCGGCGCATTGCGTACTGGCCCTGGCGGCCGTCGTCTCGGTGCTGCGCGGGCGCAAGGAACCGATGGCGATGCTGGCCTGGATTTTCGCCGTCGTCACCCTGCCGTTTTTCGGCAGCGTCTTTTGCTGGTTCATGGAGTCGTCGCATGTTCATCGCAAAGCCGGGCGACGGCGGCGACGTGTGGCTCACCTGATGTCGATCTTAAATCGCCGCGCCGCGGAACTCGTGCCGGAAGCCGCGCTGTCGGAAGATCTGCAATCCATCGCGCGTCTGGGTCGGCGTCTATGCCAGATGCCGGCGACCTATGGCAACGACGTTCAGATTTATCAGGACGCCGACGCCACGTATTCGGCCTTGGAGGCGGGGATCAAGTCGGCCGAACAATCTATCCACCTCGAATATTACATTTGGCAACCGGACGGCACGGGTCGTCATTTTCGCGACTTGCTGGTTGAGAAGGCTCGCCAAGGCGTGGAATGCCGCCTGCTGCTGGACGCGGTGGGCTGTTGGCGTCTGACGCGACGTTTCCTGCGGCCGCTGACCGACGCCGGCTGTCAGGTGGCTTTTTTTACGCCGTTGTACCCGTTGCGCAGGCGGCTGAGCCTGCATTTGCGCAACCACCGCAAGGTTGTCGTTATCGACGGGCGCTCGGCGTTTCTGGGCAGCCAGAACGTCGGGGACGAATACCTCGGCCGACGGAAAAAACTCAGCCCCTGGCACGATACGCACATGCGCGTCGCCGGGCCGGCGGCGTTGTTTCTGCAACAGACTTTCGCCGAAGACTGGTTATTGGCCGCGCGCGAATCACTGACCGCCGACAAATTTTACCCGAATCCTCTGGACGCCGGCGATTCCACGGTGCAGATCCTGCCCACCGGACCGGATCGCGAAGTGAGTCCGCTGAGCCAAATCATATTCGCGGCGGTCGCCTATGCGCGGACTGAAATATGCGTGGAAACGCCGTACTTCGTGCCCGACGCGGCGACGCGGATGGCGCTGATGCACGCTTGTTATCGCGGTGTGCGCGTACGGTTGGTGCTGCCCACGCACAGCAATCACTTGCTGGTGCTCTGGGCCGGACGCAGTTTTTACAGCGAGTTGCTCGACGCGGGCGTGGAGATTTACGAGTACGACGAGGGGATGCTGCATTCAAAAATCGTCACGATCGACGATCGTTGGTGCATGCTCGGCACGGCTAACATGGACGTGCGGAGTTTTCGGCTGAATTTTGAAGTGACCGCATTGCTTTATGATGAAAATGTGACGCGACGGCTCTCCAAATCGATCGAGCGCCATTGCGAAACGGCTCGACGCATCGACGCGCGGGAAGTGTGGCGTTGGACTCTGCCGGCGCAACTCTGCGCCGGGTCCGCGAGGTTGTTCGCCCCCCTGCTTTGATCGACGCACGGCGGATTTTGAACCTCTCTAAGCGCCGGATTTCGACCGACTATACACCGACATGCAGTAGAAGCTATTTCAAAACCGGGCTTAGACCGTTTACAAACCGGATCCACAAGGGTTTTGGTATAGCTTCTAGTGCTCTGTCATGCTTGAGTTTTCGGGTACAACCGTCGCTGCTTGAGGCGAGCGTCGACGTCAAGCTGCCAGAACGCGCAGCGCAAGCAAGCATCCCATGCAAGCCATCGTCGCTAATCCGGGCGCTTGCTTGCGCTGCGCATTCTGACGGCGTAACACGGGCGAGACGCCCGTGCCACCCGAAAATTGAACTGTGACAGAGCACTAGCATGTTGAATCCATATGCAGGGGCCGGCGCCGCGCATTCGAGGGTGCTCGCCGTTATATGAGGGCCTCAAACGACATACGCCAAAACCGGGCATTGGAGGCGGCGGCTCCAACACCCGGCATTGGCTCAATCGCAAAGGAGACAACTTGTCATGCGTCTGTTTGTACTCGCGGACGCCCCGGCGGTTGCGTGAAAAAGCATATTTTTCGAGGAAAGGCGACGCCGACGATCGGGCGGCCGTCTAAGCGACAGGGCGACGAGCGTGGATTACAATGGGCGCGACAAGATTATTATCGGGAACTCGAGGGCGCGGCGGTGTCTGAACTGATTCGGTTAAGCATCTCTCTGGAAAAACGCTTACTCGCGCGATTGGAGCGGCTGCTCAAAAAAAGCGGTTACGCCAACCGATCGGAATACATCCGCGACATGATTCGGCGCCGATTGGTCGAAGAGCAGTGGGCGGACAAGCATCAGGAAGTCGTCGGCACGATCACGATGGTCTACGACCACCACGCCCGCCAACTGAGCGACAAACTGGTCGCGATCCAACATGATTATCACGACGATATTCTGGCAGCCACGCACGTGCACCTGACGCACGACCTCTGCGCCGAAATGATCATGGTTCGCGGCGACGCCCGACAAATCCGCGAAATCGCGGATCGCTTGCGGCGTCAGCGCGGCGTGTTGCACGCCGAGTTGTCGATGAGTTCGACGGGGGCCATGCTGGATTGACGCGCTTCGATCTGGCGCCGCGGCACGCAAGCTCGTCAGTCGAGGATTGGCACGGACTTGGGGTACGTTTTAGAAAGAGGAGCGAATTATCAGCATGGCAGACGCCGATCCGCCGCTGGTCGCTTTTATCTCGCTGGGATGCTGCAAGAACTTGGTCGATTCCGAGAAGATGCTCGGGCAGTTGGCCGAATCGGGCGTCGTTATCTGCGGGGACGAATCGACGGCTGATACGATCGTGGTGAACACCTGCGGTTTTCTCGACGCCGCTCGAGAAGAGGCGCTCGAGATTATCGAGGAGCTGGCCGAGCGCAAACGCACCGGCACGTTGCGGCGCATCGTCGTGGCCGGCTGTCTGGTGCAGCGCGACCGCGAGAAGCTGCTCGAAACCGTCCCGGAAATTGACGCCATCGTCGGCGTGAACAATCGCGACGACGTCGCGCGGGCGGTGTTGCACAGATCCGTCGATAACGCCGGACAGCCAACGGCGTCGAGTGCGCTTCGTTATCTCGGCGATTACGTTCCCGCCGGGGCGGCCGATTGGTCGGATCGCGGCCGGCTGCGACTGACGCCGAACCATTACGCCTATGTGCGTATCAGCGAGGGCTGCAATCAGCGCTGCACGTTTTGCACGATCCCGGCGATTCGCGGGCCGTTGCACGGCAAGCGGCCCGAGACGCTGGCGGGCGAATGTCGCGAGTTGATCGACGACGGAGCGCGCGAGTTGATCCTGATCGGTCAGGACACGACCAGCTACGGCGTCGATCTGGGCTACCAGCCGGGTTTGGCGGGATTGCTGCGGTTGCTCGACCAGGAATGCGACGGGGCGCGCTGGTTGCGGCTGATGTATGTTTATCCGTCGATTTTCACGGACGAGATGATCGCGGCGATCGCCGAGTGCGAGCGCGTCGTCAAGTACATCGACATCCCGCTCCAGCACATCAACGACCGCGTACTCAAGGCGATGGGACGCCGCGTGACGCGCAAACAGACCGAGGATTTGTTGGAGCGGCTGCGTCGGAGCATTCCCGGCGTGGTCATCCGCACGACGTTCATCGTCGGCTTCCCCGGCGAAACGGAGGCGGAGTTCGCGGAACTGCTCGATTTCGCGTGCGACTTCGGTTTTGACGCCGTCGGGGCGTTTCAGTACTCGCACGAGCCCGACACGCCGGCGGCGCGGCTGAAAGGACGCGTCGATGACGCGCTGATCCAGGAGCGTCACGAGCGTTTAATGCTGGCGCAGCAGGAAATCGCCTTCGCCGCGGCGCGGGAGAAGATCGGGACGGAATTCGAAATCGTGATTGACGAGTCGAACGCCGAGACGCCGCCGCTGGCTCGCCATGCCGGCCAAGCGCCGGATGTGGATTCGGTTTGCGTGTTGGAGAGCGGGAGCGCGAGCCCGGGCGAATTCATGCGCGTTCGCTGCGTAGGCGCGGATGATTATGATCTGATTGTCAGGCCGATGTGAATAATGCCGGAAGCGGATGCGCGCCAGTAACAACTCGCCCTTGTAGAATTTCTTAATGAAATCCGCGGCGCCGCATTTCTTCGCGCCGACCGCCTTCTCCACGTCGCCCTACGGAGGGAATCGGTATTTGAGTCGGGCAGCGCACGGCGTCGCAACACTACTCGACGTTCAACGATCGCAAATAATCGTCCAGCGCACGCTGCTTCTTTTTCTCGTCCTCACGCAGTTCGACGATTTGATCGCGCAGTCGCTCGATGTTCGTTTCTGTCTCGTCGAATTTATTTAACTGCCGGCGATAGGCGTCGGTGCTCTTGTCCAGCGTTCGCAAGTTGTCGCGGATGCGGGCCTGTTCGGAAATTTGCATGGTCACGTCGCGTTCGGCCTGCTCGCGCAGTCGTTTGGCCTGCTGCAACGCGTCCTGAAGCTCGATCACGCGTTCCAGCGCCTTCAGCACCGCGTTCGAAATCACGCGGCTCTTGATGTAATACTCGATGCGATCATTGCTCAGGTTCTTGAGCGAGAGCGACTGCTCCAGAACTCGTTCGAGCTTAACCACCAGGCTCTTGGTTTCGCCGGCGGGCACGTCCACCTGGAAACGCGACAGTCCCGGGGCCCGCTCGTACGGCTCGGCGGGCTCAAGCAAGGTCCAATCGTCGCCGTAAAGCTGCTCGATAATCACGGGGCGCGGCTTGTCGTTTTTGTTTTTGACGACGTACTCGCGCTCATCCACGTACTTATGCTTGTGAATCAGCGTGCCGCGCAGGATGCGCAGGCTGATGATTTCATCCGGGCGCGGCTGTTGTTTGACCATCACCTCCGTGCCCAGATCGAGCGCGTAGGCGATCAGCCGCTGCTCGTCGGGCTTCAGGTCGGGCAGCTTGGCGTCTCCGGCGTAGACGTCGCCGTCGAACAACGTCACCGGCCCCTGCATCAGGTTCAGCTCGGTCGTGTTCTTGATCTTGAGGCCGTTGAGCGGGTGCTTGCGGTGCGTCGCCGGGTTGTAGATGCTGATTTTTTCGCCGCTGATCTTTTGGTTCACGATCGGCAGCATGGCGGAGTGCTGGCGTGGAATAGAAACCGGGGCACGAATGGCGTACTCGAAAAGTTCGCCCGCGTCGGCCGCCGTCGCAGCCGAGTCCACTCCCGATTCCTCGAGATTGATGGCGCCGAGTTCCATGTCGTAGGTTCCGGCGCTGTCAGCGCCGAGATAGCCCCGGCTCCTAAGCGGCTCCATTGCTTCTTGGGGGATGGCCTTGGACGCGCGCGCGACTCTCCCGCTTCGACCGCCGCGCCCGCCGCTCCTGCTCGTCGTGCGGCGTCGAGCCTCATCTTGCATATCGAAGGCCCCGGCGTATTCCGGCGGGCGCAGCGAGGCGTACAGCTCCAATTCCTCTCGAGGGCGCGGGATGTAGATCGGCGTGTAGAGATCCATGGTGAACGAGATGGGCCGGCCGGAAATCAGCGACAGCCGCACGTCGCGCCAGTCCTCCTCGGTCGCGTTCTCGACCGTCGCCCAGCCTTGCAGGAACGGGCGTCCCTCCTCGTCCAGCACCAACCGGTAGGTTGTTTTCCAGATGGGGGCCTCCAGCAGGTACGATACGCGCACGCGCCGCTTGCCCTCGCCGTTGAAATTAAGCACGACGCTCTTCTTGTCGGCGTCGTGTCCGGTCGCCAGGGTCAGCAGCGCCTTGCGTAATTCGGCGTCGATCTTTTCGTTGGTAAGGCGAATTCCGTCTAGATCGCGTATGCGCAGTTGTTGCAATCCGTACGCGGTGAGTATGTTGAGGATATCGACTTCGATCGTGCTGTTGTCGCCGACTTGCAGCGTTTGGCGTTCGACGCCGAAGATTACGCCGCTGACTTCGCGTGCTCCGGTGATTTCGACCGGTTCGCCGCGCAGTTGGTCGAGCAGTTTGGCCAGCGTGGGTTTGCCGGTGATGTCGACGCCGAAGCTGCGTAGTGTTTTCTCGATCGGATCGTGCGAGGCGTAGCTGACGACGCCGACGGCGCCACCGTCCAGGTCGCGCACCACCAGGGATTTGATAATGTCGTTAATCTGGTTTGTGCGGAAGTTCAGCTCGGCGGCGGCTACGCCG
>Ga0180434_10009101_pt1 | contig 10855 bp, 6 predicted proteins | sample SS_ome_7_FD_132453 | JGI IMG/M metagenome (GOLD analysis project Ga0180434, IMG submission 132453) | Hypersaline lake sediment archaeal communities from the Salton Sea, California, USA - SS_1_D_2 metaG | ecosystem: Environmental > Aquatic > Non-marine Saline and Alkaline > Hypersaline > Sediment... | reverse complement strand
TTCCTTTATCGTCCAAAACCTCGCCAGCTACAAGAGCTGCTCCACCAATACCTGCCAATGCCAGGCCGACTTTGCCAGCCTTGCCAAATCGCGGAAGTCGCATCGTACGTTTACCTACCTCTGCCGGCGGAACGATACCACCACCTCCTAGATCATCACGACGTGGCGGAAGCGGTCCCGGACGGAACTCAGGCTCTACCCGAATCATCGGAGCCTGCGCCATGCCACCTTCAGAGATAAACATAGTCTCACCAGCAGGCATCTCTACCCGCGGTTCAGCAAGGAACGCTTGGCCAGCCACAATACCCGGGCGCTGCAAAGCACCCTCAGAAATAAAGACAGTCTCTCCGCCTGCTGCTGGTGGCGGCATCAAGGCAAGCGGAGCTTCGGTATCGCCCACAAGCATTTGTGTTCTACCCTCAATAGCAAGCGCTCCAGAACGCTCGCGAGACCTCAAGGTATCTTCTGCCTGTGTTCGACCGACGAGTACAGGCGCTCCAGGCTGCTGATCACGTGCCATTACAAGATTTTCCAATATCTCACGATCCAGTAAAACTTGCTGCATTGCACCAACATCGCCACCCTTATCGGGATGCGCACGCAACGCTAGCTGACGAGATACCCGCCGCACGTCAGCAGCCGTCATAGTGTCCGGATTAAGACCGAATCGCTTGAGAGCATTTCTGGCAGCGGTGGTAATTTCAATCCTCGTCACAGGTCTACGAGCCGCTGGAAGAATAAGCGCTTCTTGCTGCGGCTCAGCAAACAAACCTGGCAGCATACCTTCTTGCACTCCCGCTTCAGGAATATCTACTCGACCTCTACGTGGCAACCCCGGCTGCACACCAACCTCAGCAGTTGTCGGTCGAGGCCGATACCCTGGCAGAGGAGACTCTCTCAAGACACCCTCTCTACGGAGCATGCCTTGCAGTGCTGTTCCAGCAAACTGACGTTGCTCCGGCGTGCTGTCCGGCGAATACAATTGATTCAGCATGTCTTTTCCAACACGACGGCCTAAACGATCCTCTGGCCGCAGCGACTGTTCATACCCCTGCCTGCCGAACAACTCTGTTTCTGCGCTACCTGGAGCAGGCCTTGGTGTAATATTCAATACCTCTTCAAAACTCTGTGTTGATGAAAGCACCGGTGGATAGTGCAACGACGCAGAAACATCCTTACCTGGAGCCATCGGCCTATACACTGGCGCCACGGGCGACGGAGGCCCTACGGTCAACGCCGGCGATGAGACACCATGCCTCGTGGCATCAGGCAGATCCATTATTGCCGGACGCGGCACCGTTGGCGCAACAGCTACATCTGGCATTGCAAGCACTGGCATTGATGCTGGACGGGCCGGCACGGGTGCCAACAATGGACTCGTACAAAAAGCCAATACAATCGATGCAAGCAGCGCATTTTTTACAAAACGATTCATAACGTATCCCCCTGTTTTGAACCCCTGGCATCGCCCCACAAAAGGCGGCACCAATCGCCACATCTTCTCATTGAGGATGGTGCCATAATCGCAGTAGAATTCGCAATAGTTTGGGTAAAATAACGGCATCAAAGAGCATAAGACACCAATTACCGCGACTACAGCGACCTAGGAGGGAACGGTATCTAAAAAAGGGCCCAAATTACGTGCGCAAACCTAGAAGTCGGCCGAGAACATCACGCCAAGATTGGTCGACATAGCGGATCGCTTGCCATTAAATGGCGCTCTCACAAAAAGGGCAAGGCGTGGTTGCACACCTGATTCCGAAGAAATCACACTCGAAAAGTCATTTTCTACGTAGGCAACAAGCTGGTGCATCGTCCAATCCTCCAGCTGCTTAGAGGTATTTGCAACTCGCTGAGAAAATTCAGTTGAGCATAGAGCCAATGAATCCTCGCCGTGCTTGATGTACTGGTAACCGAGCCTCGCCGACATGCCCTTCCAAAAACGGTGCGCGCCAACACGCAAGTTAAATCGCTGCGTAAGACCATAATCTTTGTAGACGCGCGCCTTGTTAAGTAAAAGCAGTTCGGATTGGTCATCATGCGTCTTGATGCGGCGCAAACGTGCATTGCCAAATGTATGCGTTAACTGCACATCAACACCAAGATAAATACATGGACGGAACATCACCGTCAGACCACCACCAAATGGTACCGAGCAGCAGCCATCATTGCCGAACGGAATAGCCATGATCCTATCTTCATCGCGCTTGAGACCGGTTGGAATCGTTAAACCAACCCGCGCGTTGATCCGTACATTTTGTAGATATTCTTTCATCTGCGGAAAGTCACGAAGCCAGTCAACCATACAGGCCAGGTCCCCTGGACCACGACGCGTCCACCCGCAAATATCAAGACAGCCAAGCTCACAGGTATATTTGCGCAAGGTATCAGTCAAATCTTCTTTGAGCTCTTCGTTTGTGGTTTTATCACACCACGTAACATCAGTTAGACGCATGGCATAGAATGGCATAAAGAGCGTGACGAACCAATCCCGCTTGGGTGCGTACCGACCAACCAAGGTTACTGATGCATCCATCTTGAGATTACCGCACACAGAGAACATCCCCGCACAGGGGTCAGCTTCAAGATCGGGGATCGCTTCGATTTCTCCATTCTTACGGTCAATGGGACTGTCTGGCAAGGCACCTCGAAGCATCGCCAGCGAATTCTGCTCGCACTCCCAGATGCGCAACGCGTCAACACCATTGCCATCCTCATTGTAGCTTTTACTATCCAGACCAGCTTCAATGAACGCCAGCGTATGCCACTTGTATGCTGTATCATAGAGAGGGTTTACCAGCGTATCACGCGGCGTAAGCATGTTCATACCAAACGAAAAACTGCTCCACATGCCAACCGCAACTGCCACAACACGGCGTATGTTTGTCATCTGTTGATCCTTGCTGACAAAAACTACTCGTTTATGCGCACACCAAAGCTACCCGCCATTATCGGGCTACCGGTTGCTTCATTACGACACAAAGAACTGATTATTCCATCCGCCTCATACCCGGCAGCCATTGGCACATTACGCGTACCAACAAAGCGAACACCGGTCCTGGCTTCATACAGCGGATGTGAAAGGGTTACCATTGTCTGCCCGCGCGGGCTTTTGTTGCGCACGCTCGTCAGTTGCGCGCCATCAAACTCAATCATGCCGCGGTGTTGGCCATACTTCACAAAGTATGATGGCCGCCCCTTGATCATCACATCAGGCAACTGACGGACCGTCATGCCATCAATCGCAGCACCATCATCAAGCGGTTTAACACCGAAGCGATGCACATAGGCACTTTCAAGACCACGATAGGAACTGAGCACATAGAGATTGCCACCAGTACCGGTCGCAAGATCCTGTGGGCGGCCCGTATTGGTCGCTACCGACAACTGCGTAACTGGAAGCCTAACACCAGCACGGTGTACCAGCTGCCAACTCAAATCTCCTGCACCGTTGGCAGTGCGCGCATCGGAACCATCGCCAACGCGCCAAAGCCCCATGCCCGAAGCAAGTAGGGCCAATTTGCCGGAAACAACCATATCGAAGAAACAGGTACCACCACGACCATCCGCCGCAATGTGTGTACTGGCTAAGGTTGTTGCCTCAAGCGGTGCGCCTGCTTTGAAGGTACGCATATTAATACGGTCAAACTGCTTATCCGTCAGCACATAGAGAAATAGACCATCGGCCATCACCTTACGAATACGACGATAACTGCCAACCGGCTGAAAGGCCATGCCTTCTTTCAACCCGGCAAAGCCATCTTCCAACGCCGGATTGAAGCCCGAACCATCCTCACCAGCAAGCACCACCAACCCCTGACGTCCACCAACAAACAACCAACTATCATCACCAGTGGTGGCAACCTCAGCCGACATTATCTTGCCCACACCATCCAGCGCACCACCCGAGATAGCAACTGCTTTGCTCTCAGACTTCGATGACACCTTCCCGTCGGTGTAGCGCGTTACACCGCCTATGGCATCTGCGCTGTGTGGAATGATATCACCATTGACGCCAACACGCCCTGTTTGCATGAGGATGACCGTTCCCTTTCCGGCACAAAGCTGAAGCGTAATCCCGCGCAACCCCGGCGTGTGTTGTGAAAAACCAGTTACGTAATGCACCCCGCCACTTTCGGCAGGAATGCATGCTGATACCATCTGAGCAATGCCGCTTTCGGCACTACCAAGATCACTGCCCCATTCGGTACGCTTGATGTTCATTGCAGAACCGTCAGCATTAGGAATCATCAGCGTGAACCCATCATTAAGCGTATCGAACTTCGCGCCAACTACCGGTTCAACCGAACCATCTTCGGCAAAACTTGCCGCCGCGCGCGCCCACGCACTCCAGCCAACAATCTTACCTTCACGGTCAAACAGTGCTCGCGATTTGAATAAGCCGGGCTGGCTTCCCTCTTTTGCTTGCGCAACGGCAACAAAGACCGCATCACTACGCACAAACATATCGAATATGGCACCAGCGGGAACCGGCCCACCACCAACTACAACGGCAGAATCATCAGCGCGCGGCATTTGGCTTGGCTCCTTTGCAATTCCCGGCATACAACGTGCATAGAAAAATTGTTCGGTATCAAACAGATCAGCTGGCACCGCATCACGTGAAGCAATCATGCCACGCGTCTCTTCCTTATCACCAACCCCAAGCGGCAATGCACGAACGAGATTGCCCGATACGTCAGGACCCCCAATGCCACCAGCCACGATCAGATAGTTCAATGCCGTACTGGTATGGAGCGTACGCACCTTACGAATACATCGCTGCTCATCGACACAAGACGAACCGATAATGCCATCTGATTCATCAAAAGCCTCTGCTGGCGCGATTGGCAGAAGTTTCAAAACGTTTTTACACTCTTCCTTTTTACCATACTTTTCGATGCCGCCCATCACAATTGAGCGCATACCACCCTGCCCACTTCGTGTCCACAGCGCAACGTACAAACGAGACAGGACCGGATCCCAGTACATATCGGTGATGTAAAGTTGCTGTCCATCGCCCCCAATAGTCACCATGGGCGAAGAAATGTTTAGTGGCTCGGCAGCACCAAGTGGCGTAAACACCGCACCAGCATTCTCTTGCTCCTGTTCGCCCTTCTTTGGCGTCTCATCCAACTGTGCACCGTCACCCTCTTTGCCATCCTCTTTTTTTTCTTTCGACTTGTCGATATAGCCCAAGACTACCTGGCCTATGCCACTGCCACCCTGGCCAAATGGCTGGCTCTTGCCATTCTCATCACGACCGCACGCCGCATAAAAAACGCGATCTTTGGCCGCTGCAATAGCAATAATCCCACCATTAACCCGCATCTGTGCATCAGGCACAGGGGGCGTAACAATCATGCGCGCCCTCCGTTTTTCTTTGCTCTCGGCATAGTAGCTATTGAGCATGCAGATCGAAAACGGACTGTGCGCCGGCACCAACACAGGACGCTCACTATCACCGGCCGTTGCCTCGTCAGGCTCCATCAGATCCATGCAGGCTATACCCGCATTATACAAAGGATTGTCCTCTGGCTCAGGCGAACTGATGTTTAATTTTTCAAGCATTAATGGCTCGAGTTCATCGCGCCGAGCCTCCAAACGGCAAACCGAAAACTCTCCCGACTTGCCTGCATGCAATGGATGTGCCGCAAAATAAACCGCGCCACCCGCACGAGTAGGAATACATTTATGCGAATAAAAAGGTAGCGACAGCTCTTCTTGCTGCACCGCACCTCTGGTAACTTTTTGCGCATCACTCTTGATAACCCGCGCACCATATGCCGAAAAGCTCAACAAAAAAGCAGGTACAACAAGCACCCGCATCATGCACATAACAAGACTTATAACCATGTTGCGATCTTCCCTCTTTTCCAACACCATCAGCTGCAAAATATCGAGGGCTTAGTGTACGAATATTTTTGCAAAACCACTAGTCTTCGTCCGTCTTCGCTACGCTACGACGTGACTTCGCCTGGTGATAACCCGGCGTAGCTTTAGCGAAGACGGGCTCATCGCACCAAGAAAAAGGACTACGGACGATATCCGCAACCCTTTTCCTTTTCACGCTCTTAAATTCGATACGTCTACCAGTAAACCGGCTCCCACGGCTGTTCACCGTAGAAACTTCTTCTCCCTTGCACAGGTATCTCAATCGCTTCAATCAGCAGCTCCACAATCCGGCGATCACCTCGCTGCCTGGCAATATCAAGCGGCGTGTTGCCTCTACTATTCTGAGCAAGCGGATCGGCGCCCCCTCTAAGAAGCTCCCTCACCACTTTCCAGTAGCCTCTATCCGCAGCCTCGTGCAACAGCGTCCATCCATCTTTGCTTGTAGTAGCACTTGGATCGGCGCCCCCTATAAGAAGCTCCCTTACCGCCTCCCAATGGCCTGCAGCTACAGCCCAGGACAATGGTGACACTTTAGAAGGGCTTCTTGCTTCTGGATCAGCTCCTCCTTTAAGAAGCTCCCTTACCACTTCCCATTGGCCTGCATCGGCAGCATTGCACAATGGCCTCATCACGCTACTACGGCCTACCTCTGGATCGGCTCCACCTTTAAGCAACTCCCTTACCGCCTCCCAGTGGTCTTTGAATACAGCACCACCCAACGGTGACCACCCATACCCAGTTGGTTCCTTTGGATCGGCTCCCCCCCTAAGAAGCTCCCTTACCACTTCCCAGTGGCCTGCAGCTGCAGCCTCAAACAATGGTGTCGAACGACTTCTACCTGCTGCTGCCCTTAGATTTGAATTGGCTCCCGCCTTAAGAAGCTCCCTTACTATCTCCAAGTGGCCTCTATTTGCAGCCTCGTGCAACGGTGTCCATTCATTGTTGTCTGCGGCACTTGGATCAGCTCCCCCTCTAAGAAGCTCCCTTACTATCTCCAAGTGGCCTCTATTTGCAGCCTCGTGCAACGGTGTCGATCCATATTTGTTTGCGGCACTTGGATCAGCTCCCCCTCTAAGAAACTCCCTTACTATCTCCAAGTGGCCTCTACTTGCAGCTCCGCGTAACGGTATCGATCCATATTTGTTTGCAGCCATTGGGTCAGCTCCCCCTTTGAGCAGCTCCCTTACCACTTTCCAGTCGCCTCTATCTGCAGCCTCGTGCAACAGTGTCGATCCATATTTGTTTGCAGCCATTGGGTCAGCTCCCCCTTGGAGCAGCTCCCTTACCACTTTCCAGTGGCCTCTATCTGCAGCCTCGTACAACGGTGTCGATCCATGTTGGTTTGCAGCCATTGGGTCAGCTCCTCCTTGGAGCAACTCCCGTACTAGCCCTACATCACCATACCTACTTGCATTCAGAAGCCACTGTTCACGTTGCCCAAGCACCCCACACGAAACCCACGTCATAATGCTCGCCACCATCATAATGGTGGACAACACTCTTGCTTTGCACATGGTACTCCCCCTCCTCCGCTATTGCTGCACAGCAGCCGCTTCCACCGGCACAAGTTCCTGCACAGGAATCTTCTGGCGCACAAGCTCAGCTTTAATTTGTTCAAGTCGCGCGCGCAGCTCTGCCTGCTCATCCTGCAGCCGTGCAGCAGGTGCAGCGTAATCTTCTTGCTCAACGGCTGCCGGCAACTCTCGAAATAAAGAAGATGGCGCATCTACTACAACCGCCGACTCACGCCGCAGCAACTCTGGCGCTCGAAACAAAGCACCATACTGTTCAAAACCAATTATAATTTCTTCTGCTCTTTGTGGATTAAGCGTCGGCAACACCTCTTCTAAAGCCGTCCTCTGCAACTGTATATCACGTATCAGCTTTTGACTCTGATTCACTGCCTCAAAAGCCGCTACTGTATCCGGCACGCCCGGTTGTACCAAAACATCCGGTGTAAGCTGCCGCTGCACAACCCGCTGTTGCAGCCCGGGCCGTAATGCAGCCAGTCGTTGCCGCGCCGCCAATTTCTGCTGGATCATAAACTGACGCTGCTGTGCTTCGGCACGATCAAGCGCACGTGCCGCCCGCGTTGCCATTCGAACAGTCCAGATGGACCTGAATACTGGCACCCGGACAGCGTTACTCGTCATCACCGTTAAGGCAACAACCGAAATTAGTTTTTTCAAAAAAAAATTCTTCATAAACATTCCCCCGTTCGCCCATTTCCACGCGCTATACTAGCTCCCCAATCCACCTATCCTTGCTCCATCATTATCTCACAGCAAAGACTGAATTTTCAACGGTTTTCCCCGAAGCCAGCCTCTGGCAACCATATAATGCTTATTCACGGAAAAGGCCATTCCCAAAGCACCTTTGCCGTGTTATACGTAAAAATGTAGGGGTAGCGATCATCGCAATACAAAACAGCACGGAATCATGCACGCAAAAATCTTCTCAGCCACACCAGTAGGCATAGATGCACATCTGGTCGAAGTAGAGGCCGACATCTCATTTGGATTGGTCAACTTCTATATTGTTGGCCTACCAGATACCGCTATTAAAGAAAGCAGTAAACGCATCCAAACCGCACTGAAAAATAGTGGTCTTACCCTGCCGGCACGACGTATCACTATCAATCTTGCACCCGCAGACTTGAAGAAGGAAGGAACCGTCTTTGATTTACCAATCGCCATCGGCATACTGCAGGCGGCCGGCTTTCTAAATATACCCAAAGAATTTCTGCAGGAAACGCTTATCCTGGGTGAGCTATCACTTGATGGAAGCATTCGCTTCATAAAGGGCGCACTGGCTATTGCCTATGATGCTCAACGGCTCGGCAAAAAACGGGTCATTCTTCCCAAAGAAAATGCTGCCGAGGCTGCATACATCGAAGGTCTTGAAGTGATCGGAACAAACCATTTAACCGAGTTGATCGCTTACCTACGCCATGAAAAGCCCATTACGCCTACGATAGCAAAACTGCCCAGCCAAACAGCCAGCACAGGCAACACTTACACGCTCGACTTTTGCCAGGTTAAAGGACAACAGCAAGCAAAGCGTGCCCTGCAAATCGCTGCCAGCGGAAGACACAATACCCTCTTTGTTGGATCGCCCGGCTCTGGCAAAACAATGCTCGCCAAACGGTTAGTAGAGATCATGCCGCCCATGCCCTTCAGCGAGCTGTTGGAAACAAGTAAAATTTATTCGGTCAGCGGCAAACTGCGCGGCGGTCCATTGCTAACTAGCCGCCCATTTCGCAGCCCTCACCACTCTATTTCCCAAGCAGGCCTGGTTGGCGGTGGCTCTTATCCACAACCGGGCGAAATTAGTTTGGCACATAACGGCATCCTTTTTCTCGACGAACTAACTGAATTTAGACGCGAAGCGCTAGAAGCTATGCGCCAGCCATTAGAAAACAAAGAAGTCTCAATCGCGCGCGTACACCAGGCAATCACGTTCCCTGCCTCCTTCCTGCTCATCGCAGCACTTAACCCCTGCCCGTGCGGCTACTTAGGTGACAAAAAACGAGCGTGTACCTGCTCGGCAGCACAAATTGCACGATATGCACAAAAACTTTCCGGCCCGCTGCTCGACCGCATTGATGTGCAAGTGCCAATACAGTCGGTTGAGTATGAAACCATCACTGCCCGCGATACCCAAGAGCAATCATCCGAACAGCTCTATGCCGGTGTGCAAAAAGCACGAGAACAACAACAGAAACGATTTAGCAACGAAACAACCTACAACAGCTGTATGGGGCCAACCCAGATTGAAAAACACTGCACTCTAACACCTACCGCCGAACAACTCTTGAAAAAAGCTTTTGCCAGCCTCAACCTCAGCATGCGTGGCTACCACAAAACCCTAAAGGTTGCTCGTACTATCGCAGACCTGGAGGCTGCGACAGAAATTGACGTACCGCACATCCAGGAAGCAATCATGTATCGCTCACTAGATACCTATCTTGGACAGCAACGCATATGATTATGGGTATCGGCATCGACGCAATAGCCGTATCGCGCTTTGTTCATTGGCGCCACTTCAGCCAAAAACAACTGAAGCGAATTTTTTCTGAGGAAGAAATTGCTTATTGTCTCGCCAGCCAAGCAAACAGCGCCGAACGATTTGCTGCACGATTTGCTGCACGCGAAGCATTCTTCAAGGCGCTGTGTAGCGCAACTCCAAACCACGGCATATCATTTTTAACCGTGTGCCGTGCCATCACAATCGCCAGATGCAAAGGAGTGCCAACGTGTCTCATTGACTGGGACACGTTGGCACTGAGGAGTGAAAGGTGCAGAGGTATAAACCTCCACGCACACATTTCTCTCACACACACCAATATTGATGCGCTTGCCTGCATCGTCTTGTGCGCGCGCGCGAAGTAGGCCCCTGCCTAGCCTTCGAAGAGATCGTCCTTCTCTCTAAAGACAAACCTCTTTTCTGCTGGCCGATAACCAAGCAGAATGAGATCGCTTTCGTAAATCTCATGCGCACGTTCAGCAAGCTTCCGCCTGCTTATACCCTTCAAGTCGCGACTCAAACGAACGCCTTTGACAAGCGTGTCGATCGCATCATCATATACCTGCTTCATAGCAGGGTAGAGCATCGATTCGTCACGATCAACGCCATCAGGAAAACCATTTTCCCGCATAAAGCTCATCATGTTTTGACACACACATGCTGGCCGTGAAATGACTTCTTCATCATCCGCACGACACAACGCCTGTGCCAACATGCACCGGCACGCCCAACGCGTAGCAACGTCTTTTACGCCATTGCCCGTGATGTGATCACAAAAGTTGTACAGCTCATGGTTGTGCATTGTTCCGCCAGCACACTGCACTCTCAGATCCTGCTGGTCTGGACTGAACGATATTGCCGATCGAGCCCACACAGACCCGGTAACAGCAATTAACGCGACTGCGACAACAACTGTTTTTCTCATCGCAACGCT
>Ga0180434_10009100_pt1 | contig 10856 bp, 9 predicted proteins | sample SS_ome_7_FD_132453 | JGI IMG/M metagenome (GOLD analysis project Ga0180434, IMG submission 132453) | Hypersaline lake sediment archaeal communities from the Salton Sea, California, USA - SS_1_D_2 metaG | ecosystem: Environmental > Aquatic > Non-marine Saline and Alkaline > Hypersaline > Sediment... | reverse complement strand
GGGCCAGAAACGGGCCATCATGTCCAGGGCCAGTGCCGGCCAACAGAAATCGGGTATCCTCATGCCCTTGCCGGTACGGGAGTCGTAATACTCGAAGAAGCCCTCCCCGAGGATCATGTGCACCGTCCTTCGGGTCACCTCCCTGGCCTTGTCCGCCAAACCGTACTGCGACAACCCGATGGACAGCATCCAGTTGAAGTTGATCCAGATGCAGTGTCCCGACCACAGCCGCCTATCCACCCAGGAGCAGGCACCGGCCAGCTCTCGGGCGGGATTGAAGGGTATGAGGTACTCCGTCCAGAACTCTCCCGGCTTCAAGAGATGTTCTTGTATCAACCGCTCCGCCCTGTCTTGACGGCAGAGTCCGGCGAACAGGGGCATGAGGGAATCGGCGGTCCTGCGCCTGGCCAGCCGCGGGCGGCGGTATCCAAAACGGGGGAAATAGCAGCCCTCCCTCTCGTCCCAGCAATGCTCGTCCAGGGCGTCCATCATGACCTGGGCACGGCGTTGGTAGCGATCGCGTTTATCATCTATTCCCAACTCTCCCGCCAGGAAAGCCATAGAGCGGCAGGCTCGGATGGTCAGGCAATTCATGGTCAGCTCCTGGCAGACGAATTTATCGGCCTGCAGAAGGCGCTGGATGTCCCATCCCTTGAGCCGGTTATAGGCAAACAGGTAGGTGGTATATAGAGCGGACCTGGCGACATCCCTGCGCCTTCCCGCATCCAGGCCCATGGCCGTGAAGAACTGGGGGGACATGTCCGTACCCGATTCCCAGGGATGAAAGATGGTCACCAGGCCGTCCCCGAATATGTCCCTCACCTCCAGTAGATAATCGAGGCTCCGGCACATGAAAGGCCAGACCCGTTCCAGCCAGTCCTTATCATTGCCATACCTGAAGACCAACTCAGCCGCGAAATGGTAACTGGGGGGGTCGACCATGAAAGAAGCCCTGCGCCGGTCGTACTCCCAGCGTACAAACCAGTTTTCCAAAACCCGCTTCAAACGCCGCGAGGCGGGATTGCGTAGAAGCATCTCATGGGGCAGGCGGCCGTCATCATCCACCTTTTTGAAGAGGGTCTCCAGCTCCCTAGCGGCCTTGGCCGGGTCAAGGTGGCACATGGCGGCGGCGTGAAAGCCGCTGTCCCAGGCGAAGAGAGTGGGGTAGTGATGGTAGGAAGGCATGTGGTAGTACTCCTCGCCCTCCTCCACCTCGTTAGCGGCGAAGACCCGGGTGGATTCCTCCACCAGCCTGGTCCATTCCTCCTTGCCGAGAGGTTCCTGTGACAATGTCTTTTGCGGTTTGCTAGTCATCCAGCCCACTTCATGTTCCATATAAACAACCTCGGGGAAAGGGGCGAAAGCCTTTACAGCGTGAGGCTCGCATCCCTTTCCCGCATTCTAGCCGCAAAAGGAAAGGAATAAACCAGTTCCCCAGGAAGGTATATGGAACGCCGCGGTTTCTATGGTTATTATCTGGATTATGATATCTTTCCGGTAAGGTGGGCAGACCAAGCTGTGAACCTGGAAGGGAGCTGAGAAGATGAAGACACTGGTGACCGGAGCCCGGGGATTGATCGGGTCCCATATATGCCGCGCTCTGCTCAAGAAAGGCGACCTGGTCAGTGGGCTCTTCCTGCCCGGTGAGGAGGCCGGAGACCTGTATGAGGAAGGCGTGGAGGTGGTCCGCGGGGACATAACCAAGCCGCCCACCTTGAAGGGATGCGCCCGGGACTGCGATGTTATCTACCACTGCGCGGCCCGGGTAACGGATTGGGGACCCCGGCGTCTCTTCAGCGAGTCTATAGTGGATGGCACCCGCAACCTTCTGGATGAAAGCATGGGACAGGCGAAGAGGTTCGTCTACTTGAGCTCCATAGCGGCATATGGACTCAAGTATCACAACAAGGACTGCACGGAGGACGCTCCCCTGCGCAAGGTGGGCATCCCCTACGGCGACTGTAAGGCGGATGCCGAGGGGGTGTGCCGGTCTTACCACGGCAGGGAAGGCCTCGAGGTCACCATCATCCGCCCCTCCAACGTGTTCGGGCCCACCAGCGTATGGGTGCGCGATGTCATGGACGCTTTGCAGCGAGGCCCGGTTCCTCTTATTGATGGAGGTCGATGCGACACTGCCTTCATCTTCGTGGAGAACCTGGTGGACGGGATCATCGCCGCCTCGCAGAGCCCTGCCGCCGCGGGGCGTGCCTATCACTTCGCCGACGACTACCACGTGACCTGGAGGGAATACAACATCACCATGGCCGAGCTGGTAGGGAAGCGTCCCATGGGCAGCCTTCCCTTTTCCTTGGCCTGGTACCTGGCTCACGCCACGGAATTGGCTTGCCATCCCTTCGGGGTGCGCCCCCCCTTCACCAGGCTGGCGGTGGGAGTGATGGGAAGGGAGAACCACGTGGATTGTACCCGTGCCAAAAAGGAGCTGGACTGGTCGACCAGGGTGGACTACGAAGAGGCCATGGACAAGACCATCAGGTGGGTCAAGGAGAGCTATCTCCCCGAGAAAGGCAGATAGAAAAGGCAGGGGTGGTCCCTGCCTCTTATCGCTGCGGATATCCGATATATGTATGTTCTATGATTCGGGCGGCTTCTCGTAAGCGGGAACGCCGTACACCTTCTCGTAGGCATTGCACCAGATGCATAACCCCAACTTGGATTCCAACTTGGTCATCTGGTACATGAATCCCTTGCCCTTATTTCTGCCTGCTTTGCATACGGGACACTTGTTGAGGCAGAAATCCGCCCTCTTCCGCAGCTTCTCATCCACTTCCGGCGCGGCTGTGACTTCCTCCTGCGCCGTAGTCTCTTCTTTGTCCTCCACTGCTGCTCCTTTCTCCAGTTCACTAATACCCATGAAAACATGAATGCATTTTAATATATCCTCCAATACAAAAGGAAATACTGGCACGGGTCGCGGGAGGACCGGGGGAGCCTAACCCTTCACAACGACCTTTACTATGCCGGGCTCGGGTACCTCCCAGGAGAACTCGGCATCCTCGCCGCCGCATACGGCGGCCACCAGGCCGGCGACGATGGGAGGATTAAAGACGTTTCGTACCTCGATTCCCTCCTCCAGCTTCTCCCTGGAAGGATCGACGTCCTCCGGGACCCCGAAGCCCCTGGCCGCGATAAAGGCCAGGTCCTCGAGGTAGCTGCCCGGATGCTCGCTCTTCAGTTTCTGATAGTGATTGAAGGAGTGACGGGCAACGAACTCCGGTATCTCTTGTCCGATCTCCTCTTCCAGTTTCCTGAGAAGCACGTTGACCCCGTCCACATCGATATAGATGATCCATTCCCCCGTGACCATGTCGAAGATCTTCGCCTCTTTCACCACCCATTTAAAGTTACTTATATGCAGGGGCACACCACATGCCTCGCATGTGCGGTACACGGTTCTCGCCGGGACCTCGGGTGTCCTCTCGAACTCCAGCCTCTCCTCCTCCTTGCCTCCTTCAGCCGGATGTATCTCCATATACCATGCCTTCCCTATATAACCGAAATGAGGCGTACCCCTTTTGCCCTCTATGCTCTCGAAAGCGCCGGTCACATCCCCCACGAATAAGGCGGGGTGATATACTGTGGAGGCTCTGCCCACAAACTTCTTCCCTATCTTGTATTCGAGAAGCTCCGCTCTAGCCAGGCCGATGGTGGCCGCCTGTTGGATCATGACCAGGTATCCTATCCTGCGGAAAAGGGGGAAGCGCGTTAACCTTCCCAGCAAACCGGACAGCACGTCATCAACGTATATCTTGGCATCCCTTCGCTTGGCGTCGATGATGATGTCGTCCAGGGGAATGCCCAGTTTCTCCTCCAGGCTTTCCAGGGTGCCGGCAAAAACGTCTCTCTCCACGAACACCCCGCGTACCCCGCCAAGCTTGCTCTCCAGAATGCCGTCATCACGCCAGCGATGCATCAAGGAGATGAGTCTGGGGACACCACAGTTGCTGCAATTAGTGAAAGATATGACTACCGCCTCCCCCAGCATTACAAGGAAATGTATATCTTCCAGGTTAGAATATCATAGAAATATAGGAAAGATGGAGAGAGCCGGCCTGTAAGCCGGATTCTGTACCTGGATCTTAATCCAGGTGGTGGTCATCCATCTGGGCCCGCCGTCACCGGCGGCCTCGAGCGGCCTACCCGAGCCTCGAGCGCTGCGGGTCACAGCATCGGCTCCTATTTGGCCTTGCTCCGGGAGGGGTTTACCAAGCCGGCCCCGTCACCAGGGCCGCTGGTGGGCTCTTACCCCACCTTTTCACCCTTACCCACCGGTACCTCCTCTATGTCGGCACCAGCGGGCGGTTTCCCTTTCTGTGGCACTTTCCGTCGGTTTGCCCCCCCTGGGTGTTACCCAGCTCCCTACCCATTGGAGTCCGGACTTTCCTCGAGCGCTCCAAAAGGGCGCGCCCGCGACCACCCGGTCGGCTCTCTCCATAATCATTATCAGCCCCAGATGCGCGGCGGTCAATCCCAGAATAATCCAAAGCATGGCGGATATCACCCGGCCAGGTCAACCAAGCTGCTTACTCTCTTCCTCCTCGGCCATGTCGACGTAATCCGTCCAGTTCTCGGACATCTTGGCATCGCCCTCGAAGCGACCCATGGGGGTGATGACCGGTTGGGGTCCGGAGCCGTCCCATTCCTTACCCGCCGGCTCGAAGGAATGGCTGCTGACCTTGCCCTCCTCGTCTAAGTGGAACCACACCTTCTGATCGGGGTCTTCCTCCGTTGAGAGGAAAGCCTTCATGGTGAAAAGGTGCTGCCCTTTCAGATACTCCCTTACCGCGGACATCCTTCACCTCCTCGTATGAATCGTGCCGAACCTATTGCTAGCATTATTTTTTCCCATTAACCATAGGTGAAAAACCTTACCCGCGTTAAAAATGATCTCAGTCCGGGTTATACCTCACTGCCTAAGGCTTGGAAGGGATCGTCACAGCCGCAGTTCGCTATGAGGCGGCGTACCGTCTTATGAAGAAGGTAACTCTCGACCTCTTCGCCGAAGTCGAAGTAGAGCAGGTCCTCGAGGAGAGCCGGGTGGAACCCGAAGCCCACCGGGAAGTCGGTACCATACATTATACGATCGGGGAAGTCCTTGAACAGGCGGGAAAAGTATTCTTTGTTCTCCTCCACCATCTCCACCTCCAACTTCGAGGCCAGAGGAGGCAGGGTGCTTTTGACTTCCCCGAGGTCCTTATAGATGCGCATGCAGGTAATGGTGTTGGTCATGTCCAGCCAGAAGTTGGGATAGGTGCTCAACAGGCGGTGGGCCAGGCGGAAACGGGCGAAGAGGGAATGTACGGCCACCACCTGCATGTCGGGATAATCGCGGATGATCCCCTCCATCATCTCCAGGTCCATGGACATCCCGTAGAACTCGTCGAAGCCGGTGTGTACCAGGAAGGGCCGGCGATGCTCGTTCAACACCTTGAACATAGGGTGCATCTCGGGTCCGAAGGCTGGAAACCGCTGGGCATAGGGATGGAGTTTCATGCCCACAAAACCGTACTCCTCGATGCAGCGGCGGGTCTCTTTCTCCTTGTCCGGGGTATCGATATGTACCGAGCCGAAGGGGATGGCCTCGGGGATATCCGCACACAGGTCACGGTTGAAGCGGTTGAGGTCCTCGGTCTCCTCCTCCCAGAGGGGAAAGACCAGGTTGAAGAAGAAGGGGATCTCGGCTGCCCGGAGCTCCTCAAGTATCTCCTCTTTGGTTATTTCCTCACTGAGTGGAAATCCCGGGGTGAACTTCTTCACCCATCTCACCAGGCCGGCCATGCGCCGCGGCGGCAATATGTGGACGTGAGGATCGATCCACAAACAGTCGTTGCCGATACCTTCCGTCTTACCTGCTCCCCACCTCAATATCAGACCTCCTCATATCCATGGTAAGCTTCCATTCCTCTACATTGAGAACGAGTCGATTTAGATTATAGCCTATCGGGTCGCCTTAATCCCTATGTGAAGGAGCAGCAAGGTACTCCAGCCCTGCCTTCGATGTGCTTATCTTCCCTCGAGCAGCGATGATAGAATGGCTCAGTGAAAGAGCAGGGTGGCGGTTTCCTGGGAAAGGAGGGGTGTATGGCTAAGAAGGTGATCCTCGATACCGACCCGGCCATAGGGTATGCCCTCAAGGATGTGGACGATGCCCTGGCTCTCCTCCATCTAATCGCCCATCCACAGGAAATCGACCTACTTGGCGTGACCACCGTCTTCGGCAATGCTTCCGGTAAAAAGACCTATGGTAAGGCCCTCGAGATATTAGAGGCGATCGATAGAGGAGACATTCCGGTATATAAAGGCGCCTCCCTGCCCTGGCGGAGAGGAGAGGGGACGGAGGCCAGCACCTTCCTCACCGAGACCATAGACTCGCTGCCGGGAGAGGTCACCCTGCTGGCTATCGGCCCACTGACCAATATAGCAACGGCCCTGCTCAAGGACATCGGTTTTATCGAAAAGCTCGAGAGGCTGGTGATCCTGGGCGGCATCATGCCCGAAAGCAAGAGGGTAAGGCTCATGAACCCTTTCGACCTCAACTTCTTCTCCGACCCCCCATCAGCCCACATAGTGATGAGCTCTGAGGGAGACAAGACCCTCATACCCGTCACCCTCTGCCACAAGGTGGTGTTCACTGCAAGAGAGCTTTCGCGTCTCGAGGATATGGATAACCGGCTATCCCGATATCTTGTTCCCAGCATCGAACCCTGGTTTAAGCTCAACCTCAAAATCCCCTTCCTGCCATGGAAGGGAGGCTTTGTGCCCTGGGATGTAATAGCGACATCCGTTGTCGTCATCCCGGAGGCCTTCTCCGATTTAGAGATGATGCATTTGGACGTCAAGCCACTGGGCCTGGCCAGGGGCCGGGTTTTTCCGGATATATCGAGGCAGGTTCCTCCAACCCAGGTCCCCACGGACGTGGATTCGGAAGCGGTGCTCAAATCGCTGCTGGACGGCCTGGGGAGCTTCGATTAACGGCGCTCATATGCCTTTCACCCACCGGTCCAACTCCTCGCCTATGAGATGAGGGTTGTCCTCCTGGATGAAATGAATGCCCTCGCCTATATCCACCATCTTCAGGTTGCCGAGGTTGTCCCTACACCACTCGACCATAGGTTCCGTTATCAGGAAACCGGGCTGGGCGTAGAAGAGCAGCTTTGGCAAGTCGGTGTTACTCAGCCACTGGTTGTATTCGTCGACCGCCCGCGTAACGTCGGCAGGCTCTCCCTCGATGGGTATCTCGTTCGGCCAGCGCCACAGGGGTTTACGGCTGGGCGGGTCCAGGAAGGGCTCGCGGTAGTAGTCCATCTCCTCCTGGCCGAGCTGGCGGGTGACCGATGAGGGAAGGATGCGCTCGACGAAGAAGTTCCTGTTGACGATGAGGTCCCAACCCACATCGGGGGTGCGAAACCCCTGGAAGATTCTTCTCCCCGCCTCCGGCCAGATATCCCAATCGGGCAGTGGTGCGAGGATGGCCTCCATAAAGGCCAGGCCCATGACGTTGTCCTGGTGACGCCTGGCATAATGGAATCCCAGCGCGGAGCCCCAGTCGTGGATGACCAGGACCAGGTTCTCCAAGCCCAACTCCTCGATGAAGCCGTCCAAGTATCTGACGTGATCGAAGAAACGGTATTCGATATCCGGCTTGTCCGACTTTCCCATGCCGATGAGGTCCGGGGCTATGCACCTGCTCGATGAGGAGATGTGGGGGATGATATTCCTCCACAGGTAGGAGGAGGTGGGGTTGCCGTGGAGAAATAGGACCGGGTCCCCGGAACCCTCGTCCACATAATGCATCTTGGAGCCGAGAACCTCGACGTAATTGGACTCGAAAGGGAAATCGGCTGAGATCTCCTGGGATTCGACCATATTCATTACCCCCTTCTACACAGGATGTTAGAAGATCTTGGTGAAATCGCGCCCTCTCTCGCTGAGGAAGCGGGAGCCTATATCGCTCATGTTCTGAGGTATGTCCTCCTCCGTTTCTCTGTGCACCAGGCTGAGGCTCTGGGTGGGGCACTTGTATACGCATACCCCGCACCCGATGCACAGGTCCGGTTGGTACACCACTTCTTTTATGTCCTTGGCCTTGAGTTTCTTCCCACTCTCATCCACCTTGGGCACCCCTTCCTTGTCCTTGAGTTCCAGGGCGTCCACCGGGCAGCGCTTGGCGCAGAGGCCGCAGGCCTTACAGGTGTCGTGGTTTATGTCCAGCATGTAGTTGGATCTCTGGTGGCCTCTCTGCGGTGAGGGCAGTGACTTGACCGGCTCCAGCATGAGGCAGCAGCAGGAGCAGCAGTTGCAGATGGTGTCCATGCCCTCCCTGGTGTTGGAGATCGAGTGCACCAGCCCGGCCTCGGCCGCCGCCTCCAGTATCTCCAGGGTCTCCTCCCGGCTTATCTCCCTGCCCATATCGTTCTGCACTATATATCTTCCCAGCCTGCCGAAGTGCAGGCAGTTCTCGGTCTCGTGCTCGCAGGTCTCGAAATCGGGGTCCAGGTTGTGGCGGTGGCGGCAGGCGCAGGTGGAGACGGTATGGTACTCCTCCCGCTCCATGAAATCCAGGATGTCCTCGTAGGGGAGGATGCGCCTGGTGTCGGCCACGGTGTGGGCGACGGGGATGGCCCGCAGAATCTTGGTGGGATGCCCTAAGATATCGGCGCCCATATAGTCTATGTAATAACGATTGATCAAGGGGGCGAGCTCACGGTTCCATGCGCCCTCCTCCCCCCTCCATCCCGGCATGCGGTAGAACACGAACAAGGAGTCGGGGAGAGAATAGCGCACTGCGCTCCTCCCCTCTACGCGATAGATGAAGCCCTTGCGCATCATGGGCTGCATGATGCCCTGGAGCTCCCCGGTAGAGAGCCCGTATCTCTCAGAGAGCTGCTCGATAGTGGTGGGCATATGGGGAAATCCGGCCAGGAACTCCGCCTCCTCGGGGGTGAAGCGCATCTCCAGCATGGGCATCAGCAGTTTCGATTCCGGCAGATCGAATATCCAGTCGCGCAGGTGTTCGATAAGACCGGCGTATATCTCTCTATCGGACACGATTTTCTACTCCATCTCTTTTGCAGCGTTTGGGTATCAGGCACCGATATGTTGCATTCTATACCGTTAGCGGCTGGGCTCCACGATACGCAGGGACCATCCCAGGGGTGTGCGATAGGGAGGCATACCCTGCAGGGCGGCATCGACAGCGTCTGCGGCCTCGTCGGAGAAGGCGTCGAGCATGCGGTCTCCCGCCTCGGGAGAAGCGGCCATGGGTTCACCGATGTAAGTGGGAGGATACTTTTCCGTCACCCAGGGAAGCACTTCTCCCAGGTACCTAACGTCATCGGCCATATCCTTTAGACCCAGGGACTGCAGCACCCTGGCCACCGGATTCAGAAGCAGTCCTGGCCAGCGGACCTTGAAAGAGGTGCGCGTCAGCTCCCTCCACATGGGACGCACCTTGTCCTGGTTGATGGAGAGCATGAGAGACGTCTCGTTAAGACCGGCGTGGCAGTCGTCCAAGTCACCACATGAGCCGGGACCGGCCTGGATGCGGTCCGTAAGCTCGGGATCGAGCTCCACCATCCTACGGTAGAAGGAAAGGAAGGGGGCGATGATATGGAACCCACGTCTTTTATAGAGGCGATGCACCGCCTTGGCGGTGGCGATCTGGTGGCGGGGCCCGCCGTGGTTGTCGGTCACCAGCAGGTAATGAAAGCCGCGGTCGGCCAGGAAGCCGGCGTTGCCCCTGAGCAGCAAGTTGATGGCCCGGCTATCCACCTCGATCGAGGTGGGGATGGTATCGCTTCCCAGATAACCGGAGGGAAAGAGGACGAAGTCCAACTCCGGATGTCTTTGCGCGATCTTTTTCAAAGCGCGATCCCTTATCTCCTCCGCCACAATGACGTCCGTCCCCAAGGGAAGGTGGGGGCCATGCACCTCCAGGGGGCTTAAAGCCATGGCGAAGAGGGTTTTCTCCCGGTCCAGGGAATCGATCTCCGGGCTGCTCATCTGCGCCAGTTCGAACACTTCTCCACTCATGGCAGTAGTATATCAGCAGGCTGTAGCAGGGAGAAAGTATGGTGAGGGAAGTCCAATAACACCATGATATCCTAGACCTGCCACCAAGGATCCCCTCCTTCAGGTGGGGGATACAAGCGGCATGTCACCTTGCTCTGCTAAGATTTACCTGGTGAATGAACATGAATCGCACTTATAAGTACAGATTGTATCCAAATAGAGAGCAGGTGGAAAGGCTCTCTGACGCCTTGGAGGCCTGCCGGCAGATATATAACACAGGCCTTACCCAGAGACGATGGTACTACCAGGAAAAACATAAAAGCCTCTCCTACATCCAACAGGCAAAGGAGATGGCGGAAGCATCACGAGAGGACCCTGAGCTGGCTCAGGTCCACTCCCAGGTGAGGCAAGATGTGCTGAGAAGACTAGACAAGGCCTTCTCCTCCTTCTTCAGAAAAGCTCAGAAGGGAGAGGGGCAAGGCTTCCCCCGATATAAGGGCAGGAGCAGGTACCATTCCTTCACCTACCCTCAGTTCGGTTTCAAGCTCAAGGGGGAGAAGAAGCTCTATCTCTCCAAGATAGGTACGGTGAGGATAAGAAAACACCGGGATATCCCCTCAGAGGCGATCATAAAGATCTGCACTATAAAAAGAGAAGAGGACAGAAGGTATGCCTGCTTCTCTTTAGAACTCCCGGACGTGCCCCAAAAGCAAGTAGTATTCTCCCCGGTTGGAATAGATGTTGGAATCCTTAACTTTGCCGCCATGTCCGACGTCACTATCTATAAAGGTCCTAAGCACTTCCACAAACAAGAGAAGAAGCTTTCT
>Ga0180434_10009098_pt1 | contig 10856 bp, 9 predicted proteins | sample SS_ome_7_FD_132453 | JGI IMG/M metagenome (GOLD analysis project Ga0180434, IMG submission 132453) | Hypersaline lake sediment archaeal communities from the Salton Sea, California, USA - SS_1_D_2 metaG | ecosystem: Environmental > Aquatic > Non-marine Saline and Alkaline > Hypersaline > Sediment... | reverse complement strand
TTTGATTTGCTCCATCGAGGGTTCTGGCGAGGGGGTTGATTCGTTCGTGGGCGTACCGGTCGGTTCGTTGTTGTTTTGCGTTTCCATAACGCACAGGATAGCCGAGCCGGGGCAGGATGAGAAGGGTGCGTGCGGCAGGGGCGCCTTCGTGGTTTATGGGCCTGTTTTCATGGCCTGGGGACTGTGATCGCGAAGCAGTCGGGTGGCTTCCTTGATTCGACTTCCGTAATCGCGCTCGACTTGTTTACGTGTGGTGACTTGCATTTGAAGCGGGCCGGCGATGACGCGGAGGATCCGGCCTTTCTTGTCGACATGGATCTCGCTTATCGGTGGAATCAGTCCCTCGCTGTCTTCCAGTTTGAAAGCGGGGGTCGATTGCCCATGGACCATGACTTCTGAGGGGCCGACGACTTCAAATGTTCGCAAGACGATGCCGCGACGGTCGCTGCTGTAGGAGGAGAACGCATAGAGTTCCGATTCCGTCAAGTCGATGAGACGCGGCAGGAGGAATTGCCACGCGGTCGATGCGTAGGAGCTCTCGACTTTCAAGACCCGTTCCTTGGTTTCGTCAGATGGTGGTACGTTGTACTTGACGATAAGCGTGTCATCTTGGCGGAGTCCGCTCTCCATGGTGACGACGGTTTGGCGCGGCACACCCGTTTGGGGGGGCGCGAGGACTTCCACGCGGTTTTCCCACCGTTCTTGACTGAGATTTTTGGCCAAGAACACGTCCTGTACCATGTGGCTGATGCTGCTGTCTTCGGTGAAGAGCCAGGCGTTCTGCAGGATTCGGATACCTGGGCGTTTCTCGAGGGTGGTCGCCTGTTCGAGGATCTCGACAAAACCGATTTTTTCCCCGTCGCGGATGAATAACAGATAGTTCGGTTCAGCTACTTTGGCGGTCACATCCAACATTCCATCCGCGGCTTGTCGTAAAAGTGCGGTCCCTCTCCGTAACGCGGCGTCAATACGCTTACGGGTCAGCTCCGTGCGCAGAATTTGAAAGCTGTCGATGATCTTGTCGAATGTAGTTTCCGCAATGGGGCGATCGGTTGCTGGCGTTACGAATACAATCGTCAGGAACTCCGTGGGTCGGACGTTGACAACCGCCTGCTGGCGAAGCCAATGGGCCTGTTCCGATGAGAATGAGGCCGCGTATCGTACCCCTTGTCGGCCGGTAATGGCGACTTCGTCACCTCTGAGGACCTGGACATTTTGATAGTCGGAGGTGAGTTTGGAGGTGATTCCTTCGAGCATGGTCTTCGTATCGAGCGGCCGGGTTGTCGTGGAATGTCTGATGGCAAGTGACCACTTGTATTCGAGGCTTGCAAACTGACAGATTTGGACATCCGCGCTGGCCACGGGACGTTTTTCACGGTAGAGGAGGAGCCCCTTGGGCGGTCGGATGGTGAAACCGAAGCTCCCGTCCACGTAGGGTTCGTCGAGCTCACCTTTGGCGGGCGGCTGGGCTTGTGTCATCGTCGAGTCCGCTGGAGTTTGCGGTCCCCTGCGGGTGTTTGGCGCTTGACCATGGACGAGGGCTATCGGCCATAAGGTCACGACGACAAGGACAGAAGACAAGAATCGAATCGGGGACATATTCATCGCGTATCGTCTTGGTTGCGTTTTATTGGCAAGCGGTATCATCGCATGATCACGGTTTATTGTCGTTTCGGCGGCAAGACTCTCAGGTGCTTTGTTTCCCGTTCTTGTTGCACCCATTCGTACCATTCGATCCCGTTGAATTCAATCGCGAGGAGTTTGTCAGCCCTGCCATAGTAGAGTGTCGTTGGCGACGGGCTGTAGTCCATCTGGAGGCGTACCGCCCTGGCGTAACCGGTCGCTTCGGGGCCCGGCAACTTGCTTTTACCGAGCGGCACGAGGATGCAGAAGCAGCTTCGTTCGGTGAACGTTTCGGTGGTGTTGAAGATGGCGGGGGCTTGCGCAGGGTCGCGCGCCATCTTGGCGGCCATACGCATCAGGACGGGTTCCAAGGTGTAGGTATCGTCGATCGGTGTCTTCGAGTCCTGGGGGTCGCGCTGAACGACCTCAAGTCGACGTTCGACGCTTTTTATGTTGGTTGGGCGGGTTTCGGTGTAAGTTGCCAAGGGTTGGCGGTTGAGAAACATTTCCGACTCGTATCGATGAGCGGCGGCATCCTCGCGAACAAGCCATTGTTCGATGGTTTTGTAGGTCTTGGTGTTCGAGATAATCAGTTCTCGTAATGCTTCGATTTTCCACCAGGTTTTTCCCGACTGCGTATATTGACGGTAGATTTTGCTCTCGCGTCCCAGGATGAGGCCGGGCGATCGAATCAAATAGCCCTCGCCTTTGTCTTCCAAGGGTGCCCATGACGCCGACAAACCTTCGCTACGGATCGCGTTCAGCCATATTCGTGCGGTTCGTCGGGCCTTGTCAATGTCGATGAAGGTGTTGTAGTTCTGGACGGTCGCTTTGCCGGCAATGGAACGGCACAAGACATTGAACGCGATTTCGCCTTCGCTGCCCGCCTTACCGACCATGACCAAAGCCGTTTGCTCATCGGTGCGCACCGAAAACAGTCGCGTGGGTGACTTGCCTTCAACGCCGGCGGGTAACGTCAAGTATGCGACTTCCCGGTCATTGATGATGCTTGTTTCAACGGCGCTGGCATGTTCCGCTTTGTGAAGCCGTGAGAGCGCGTAGTCCTCGATCAAGCGTTCGGGTGTGGCTGATCCCATCAAGGGGACGCGGTAGAGGTTGAGATACCAGCCGGTTTGCCCGAGACCTCCGAGCATGCGGATGCGTGGTAGCGAGGTGTCTTGTTGCTCGGCCAGGAAGTGAGGCTCATCGATACCGTTGGGCAGCTCGAAGTTGATCCCGGCTGCGTCCATGACGGCAACGGGGGATTCGGCAAGTTGCAGATCGAACAGTGAGACGTGTGAACATATTTTGTCCAGGAGCATTTCATCGCCCGTGCGATGTTGGCCCGGAAGGGTCAGAATGACACCGACGACTTGGCCATCGGGGGCGACGGCAGCCCGTCCGAGGTAGGTTATGAGCTGGCCGGTCTGTATCGGCGAGACGGTGATGAACGCGATGGTCCATCCGGGTAGCCAGCCGACATGGCCGGGCCCGAGGGGTTGGGCTGGTTTGACCAAGCCTTGGGTTAGCGACTGGGCAGCTTCATCGATCGCGGTCCATGCGTCGGTGGCGGAGATTCCGCCGGGTGATGGCTTGCCTCGGAATACGAAGACGCTCCTGTGGCGGGTTCTGCCCTCTCTTGGTTCGCTGGCGCCGGCGATGATACCCGCGGGCAGCTGTTGCGAAGGGATAGCTTGCCAATCTTTGGGCAATCGCGCTTCCAAGCCACCTGTTGCGTAGCTTTTGAGCTCACCGAGTGGGGCATCGAATGCTCGTGCCTTGATCTTGGTTAATGCAGCAGCCAGCAGGATTGTGAAGAGCAACAGCAACGCACTGGAAGCGAGGGCCCATCGCGGCCGACCGGGACGCTGTTGAGAGTACACTTCGTACATGGAGGGCATCTTAGCGCTGGGTTCGTAGGTTTGCAAACCTCGTTTGATGTTAGGACGGCGCGTGTTGGGACGACAGGATCCGTGCTGATTTTTGGACGGTTCATCGATGTGCGTCGCGAATTAGCGGGCGAGGTTGGCTCGGAAAGGTGGCGGCACCTCCCAGTGTGAACGCCGGTTGAAAACCGTGGCGCTTGGGCGGTTGCTGGCGGTCGGCTGAGGGACGTGGTGCCTTGGGCTGTCCTGGCTGTGAGTTTGGGTCACAATGTGCGGTTTTTGACAACCGTACGGAGACCTGACTTCAGCGAGGGGAACAAGGGTGTACACGGATATGGAGCAATGGACGGAGATTCGACGACGGGTATTGGTGAACAAGCAGAGCAAGCGGAGCGTGTGTCTGGAGTTCAATCTCCACTGGGACACGCTGACGAAGATGTTGGAACGTTTCGACTTTACGGCCCGGCCATCGGTTAACAAACCGATGATCACCGAGCTGACGCGATGCGCGTACATCGACAAACGCGAGAACGTCTTGTTGGTCGGCAATCCGGAGCTACCGACATAATGCTACACCTCGTTACCTGTTTGCAAATAAAGGAGTTATGTTTTCTGCGTCGGCGTGCTGCGGGAGCCGACGACCTTCACGAATAGATCGCGCTGCCGCTTGAACCTTCGGCAGAGCCAAATCCTCACGTTGAATCACCCAAGGCGCATAAGCGACCACCTGCCGACCGGGTAAAATCTTCTCTTTCAACAACCTTCTAACGGAATTAGCACTGAGTTTCAGCTCGCGGGCTGTTTCCTCCAACGTCAACCAGGAACGATCTACGTCTCGCTTGAACGAGGCGATGTGATGATGGGATCGAAGGCTTCTCGTTCGCGATTCGTTCCACGTCTTGCCAACACCGGTATGATAGCCCAATCGGTTCAGGATTCGTGCGATTGCGCCGTCGTCACAGACCTTGGCCAAGTCTCTAACCAACTCGATGATCTGACGATCGGTACTGTGCCGATGCTGGCCAGTCCGGTTCTTCGTGACACGCAACTCGGTATGCACGCCGCCGGCCCAATGCAGTTGAAGCATGATCTCCGGCGTCTCCTCGGCAACATTCGCAACGACTTCCTCCAGAACCGTCCGCAGGATTCTCTTCTTCAATTTTGAAGAGGCCTTGGGATGGTGCCAGAGACTGTGTAAGTCCTGTCCAAGTTCAAGCAAGCGAGCCCGTTCGCTCTCGGCGAGGGCCGGTTCGGTCGCGTGTGCCTGTTTCAGACGATCTTCCAGTTCGGCGACATGCTCCAATGCCTTGTTCCAGCGTGCTTCCAACTCGGCCGTCACCAAACGATTCTCTGGATCTGCCGCGTCATATTGGCGTCGAATACGATCCGCATCATAACGAGCCTTCTCCAAGGCCAAACGCAAGGTACGGTGTTTCTGGTCTTCGTCACATTGGGCCTGCTCCCATGCCTGTAACGAAGCTTCGATACCAACTGGCTGAAGTGTCTCCAGAACTTTGGTCTCCACGGCCTGATCCACTCGCAAACCGCCGAAGCTGATGCACCGTTGGCCTCCGTGATTGAGATGAGCCCCTCGGCAGTGATAGCGTGGTACACGACCCTTCTTTCCACTGTACCCCACATGGAGCTTACGGCCGCATCGCCCGCAGCGCAGCAGGCCGGCCAATAAAGCGGGACCACTCTTCGGCGCACCCTTCGACATTTTTCCCCGCATGCCTCCGTTCGATAGGATCTGCTCCTGGTTACGCAGATATTGCTCCCACGAGATGTAACCAGAATGGTGATCCAGAATCAACACTTCCCACTTATCCTGAGGTACATGATGGCCGCTGGTCTTGCGGGCTCGACCATCCACGACGACAGTCTTGGTTCTCCTGCGGCCATGGACGAATGCGCCTGCGTACACGGGGTTCTTCAGGGTAGCCAGGATCCGGGGATATCCCGGCAATTTCCAGACAACCTCCGATGAGCGGCCTTCCGGTGTTCTCCATGTCGGCAGAGGAATCTGTTCCTGTCGGTACCACAACAGAACTTGCCGTACGCTGCCCAACTCGGTGAACCTACTGAATACGCCACGAATAGACTCCTGAACTTGACGATCGGCAATGAGTTCCAGGTTGTTATCTTCCGTTCTGACGTACCCGATCGCCGGTTGACTCAGAACCTCCCCGCGCTGAATCTTCTGCCGCAATGCTTCCTGAGCCCGTTGCCGCAGTAGGCCCAACTCGAATTCGCTCATGGTCCCCTTCAAGCCCAACAACAACCGATCATTCAATTGGCGAGGATCATAGATGCCGTCGTCATCGATCACCACTGCTTCGGTCATTGCACACAGATCGATCAGATGATGCCAGTCACGGTTGTTGCGAGCCAGTCGGGAGGCCTCCAACGCCAACACGGCTCCTACCTTGTTCTCACAGACCGCGGCAACGAGTCGCCCAAAACCTGGACGTTCTTGGGAACCGCTACCCGATCGTCCGAGATCGTCATCAATGACCTCCACTTGCCGAAATCCCAAACCACGTGCATGTGTGGCCAAACCGTACTGACGCCGACGGCTCTCGCGGTGGTGACGTACCTGGTGCATGCTAGACTGGCGAACGTAAACGTACGCAGCCCGCTTAAGATGCGACGGTTTGATCTTCTCGTGACTCATCGTGGACGCTCCTTCGCTTGCGCTCAGCCACCACCACTTCCCTTAGGAGATGACTGAGCAGTTCCTGACATTGCCGACGGCTGTTCTCCGGCAGTTGATCCCAATGGGTCTCTCTGCAAAACGGAAGCCACAGTTGACGTACCTTGATTCGATTCATGATTAGCTCCAGAACACGTGAATGTTCTAGAGCTAACCGAACCGCTACCTTCGTACAAAGATTGAGCGTCGAGGAGTTGGCGGAGTGTGCGTAGGGCTCGCAAGCCGATACGTGGGCACTTCTCGTCAATCATTCCGGCGCAGACTTCTTCATCTAACATCCAACCCGGCAGCACGCACTTCGTGTCATCAGGCAGAATCACCACAACACCGTCGGGATAGGCCCCAGGCAAACGGCGGTAGATACGGACTTCCTGGCCGAACAACGGGTGATGCCGATACCACACCCGCGAGAAGGATGAAATGTGAGTAGTGTGTCGTTGGTTCCCCCGGCACCGGTAAAACGCACTTAGCTATTGCACTGGGGATCGAAGCGTGCAGTCGGGGTAAACGCGTGCGCTTCTGGCGCGTGACGGAACTCATCACGCAACTGATGGAATCACGCGAGGAGCGCATCCTGACGCGAATGAAAGGCCAACTCGCCAAGCTCGACCTGTTGGTCCTCGATGAACTCGGCTACGTGCCCGCCAGTAAGCTGGGCGCCGAGTTGCTGTTCGACGTGATCAGCACCGCCTACGAACGGACCAGCGTGATCGTCACGACGAACCTGCCGTTCGAACGATGGTCCGAGGTGCTCAGCTGCGAACGGTTGACGGGGGCCGCCCTCGATCGCCTCACGCACCGCTGCCACATCATCGAGTGCAATGGCGACAGCTATCGGCTCAAAGACGCCAAACAGCGACGGCATCCGGACAAGTCATCGCAAAACACCGAGGCCCGCGAGACGTGAAACTCACAATCTCACAGGTTTTCACAAAGAAAGAAAAAGAACCAAAAAGAAAGAAATGACACTACTACTGTAAGGTGTGAAAAGATGAGGAGAGGACAGTTGAATCGTTCCCTCTCCCTGGGTATCCTGCTATAATTCTGGCGCTACGTTTTTCAACCGCCCAAGCGCCACGGTTTTCAACCGGCGTTCACAAGTGTGAAATCTCGGATTAACAAAGGAGGCAGCGCAATGAAATTGAAGGTTGGACTAATACTGATGGCGGCTGTGCTGGTAACCTCCGGGGCGCAAGCGGAGTTTGTGACGATTGGCGACGCGGGCAACACGGCTGACATATACGGCTACGGCGCGGTGGCCTACACCTACCAAATCTCGGCTACCGAAGTGACGATTGCAGAGTTTCAGCAGGCCACCGGAGCCGGCAGCGGCGACGAAGACTACTGGAACAATTATGCTGTCTACGGAACCAGCGCGGGCACCAACGCCCCGGCCGGCAATGTCACGCTCTACGAAGCGATGAAATATTGCAACTACCTCACCAGCGGGAACGTCAATAACGGCGTCTATCAGTTCAGCGGCGGAAGCTATCAGTCCACCGAACGCGCCTCAGCGGTCAACACCTACGGAACGGTCTACGCCCTGCCGACGGAAGATGAGTGGTACAAAGCGGCCTACTACACCGGCAACAGCGGCGACCTTTGGAGCAGCTTCGCCAACGGCACCGATAGTACCCCGACGCGGGGTACCGCAGACGGCTGGAACTTTGACTATGCGAACCCCGCCCCGAACTACATCTGGGCAGTAGGCTATGGCGGCGAAGAGCAGAACGGCACGCACAACATGATGGGCAACGTCTGGGAGTGGATGGAGGACAGCGGTGGCGTGATCCGCGGCGGCGTTTGCTTCAGTCTTTATTCCCACCTGCGTTCGGACCGTCGCTATGACGAATACGCTCCGTCGTTTGTGAACTACGGTACCGGGTTCCGCGTCGTTGCAATCCCTGAGCCGTCCTGTATAGCGATGATCGGTATGCTGAGTGGATGCGCGTTGCTTATCCGCAGAACGAGGAAAAAGGGTTAAAGCAACCCAACCGGCAATACCTGAACATCTTTCTTCAAGGGAAGAGGTTCCTTACACAGGCATACGACAGCTCCTTGGCCGACTTTAGCGCCGGATTGTTCGAGCGTGGCAAACGCTTTGATGCTGTCGGAACCGGGCGAGGCGGACTTCTTCACTTCCACGGGATAGAGTTTCTGGTCTTGGAAAAAGAGGAAATCAATCTCTCGTCCATCCCGGTCACGGTAGTAGTACAAGCGCGGCTCCAAACCGCGGTGCCACCAGCTCTTTAAGATCTCAGCGAAGACGTACGTCTCGAGAATCGCGCCTGTCATGGCTCCGGCCTCGAGCGTCTCAGGCGAGGTCCACTCGGTAAGGTATGCACATAAACCCGTATCGACGAAATAAAGCTTGGGCCGTTTGACCAGGCGCTTGGTCACGTTTGAATGATAGGGCTGCAGAAGCATAACTTGGTAGCTGGCTTGCAAGATCGAAAGCCAACTCTTGGCTGTGTTCACACTGACGTCGGCATCGCGGGCAAGCTCGGAGTAGTTTAATAGCTGGCCGGTTCTTGCGGCGCAGGCCTTAATGAACCTAAGAAAGCTCGCTTCGTTACCTACCTGAGCTAGGTCTTTGACATTGCGCTGCAGATACGTTTGCACGTATGAACTGTAAAAGAGATCGCGATTCTTGGCGGGCCCAGCCACCAGTGCCGGATAACTGCCGGTCCAGATCGTTTTATAAAGCTGCTTTAAGTTCAATTGCTTGGCAGAGCTTTCGCGCTGACTGATTCGATCCTGCGTGGGAAGAAATGGCTCGACCTCGAGGTCAAGCTTAAACCTTTCACGGTTTGAGAAGCCCAACAAATTCAGGATACCCACACGTCCCGCCAGCGTTTCAGATACCCCTTTCATCATCTGAAACTGCTGTGAACCGGTCAGCCAGAACAGGCCGGGCTTGCGGGTGCTATCCGCCATCATCTTGATGTGGGGCAGCAACTGCGGCGCGTACTGAATCTCGTCGATCAATACCGGCGGCTCGAAACGCTGAAGGAACAGGGCCGGATCCTCGGCAGCCAGTGTTCGGAGCGTCGGATCGTCGAGGGTGACGTAGCGCCTGCTCTTTTCGCAGATGTGCTGCAGGAAGGTGGTCTTACCGACCTGGCGCGGACCGGTCAGCAGGAGGACCGGGAACTGCTCCGCCGCTTCCAACCAGCAATCGTTCATGGTACGTGGATAGTACATAGGCATAGCATCGGCTAATTTGCAATCCAGCTGCAATATAGCCGGAGAATCCATTACTGTCCAGTGTCGGCTAATACAGCCGGTTCATATACCCGGCCGCTACGGACGCTTGCCATCGAGCGATCGAGAAAGCTGATCTTCAGAAAGATCAATCAGTCGAGTTGATGACGTGGTTGGATGTGGGGTGAGGCTGTAGATCATGCGTGCATTTACCCGCGTGCTGTGCAGCTGCTTGTTAGCCCCATGTCACTCCGTGTTGGAGCCAAAACTCAATCACGACGACGGTGACCGCTAACAATCCCCAGGATGCAGCCAGAAGCTTCCACGTGGGAGGGGGAACTGAGGAGTTAGAGTTCATCTTAAGCCGGAACCAAAACAGAATAAACGCCATTATCAGAACGCTAAGAGCACCTACAACGCAAGGCAAGATACCCACTCCAGGAGCCAGTTGGTTCCAATCAAATGTGAACCAGGCAATGGCCCCGGGCACCCCCAGAAGCAATAGTAGAGCCCACAGCCGTGATGGCCCACAGAACTGGCCGCCGTCGAGAATCAGTGTTTCCATTCTTGCGAATATCGCCGTGTAGAAATAGGCCGTACTGGCACAAAACAACAAGCATCCAATAACTAGAAAGATTTCACGAATCGCAACAGCCCAAGGCAATTGACCCACTCGCCATATAGCGATGATCTTTCCAAGGTCTCCAGGGGGAACTGGGTGATATGAATTCCACAACAGATATGGAATACCATCCATCATACACATGAACGAGAGTAAAAGTAGTGAGATATGAATGTAGGCCCTGTCGCGCACAAGGAGTGTCCCCCACAAGAAAAGAAGACCAGCAACTGTTGTGGCAATGACACCTGAACCGAGATACAGGATGTGCGCCCAGTGTGATGCGTTGGATGGAAGACTTGAAAAGGCCCAACCCATGGCATCATCTTTTATGACGAAACCCGAAAAACTTCCGCCGAAGACCACAGCAGACAAACCATGCCCCAATACTTCGTGAATCGTAACAGCTAAGATTTCAGCAACATATGCAATAGGGAAAATGAACAGCACGACTAGGATGGCCCGCTTGATGATGATCCATTTTTTACATGAAATCATGATTGTATGGTCCAACCTCCAGAACAAACCACGATTCATCGTTCGTGGCGTAGCCAAAAGTGACAAAACGAGTTGAACTGAGCCGCGGGGCAAGCGGATCTTTCACGCCAGGTTTCAGCGTATCATCGTATTCTATTTGGGGATTGTAGCGCTCGGCGACCTTCGAGTGAACCGGTTCAAGAGGGGTAACGATAGTGACATGGCTAAATCGGCTTAAGACAGCGAATGAACGGAAATATTGGGCCCATCGTTATCTCAAGCCGAATTCAGGTATGAGATATGCGGCTTAGCGGGCGAGGTCGGCCCGGAAAGG